>SXGU01332479.1_pt1 | contig 12733 bp, 11 predicted proteins | sample 3174531 | NCBI WGS metagenome assembly SXGU01 (sample SAMN11356863, study PRJNA531348) | freshwater metagenome | isolation source: freshwater sample F1-140 | place: China: Fuxian Lake, Yuxi | collected 2017-12-25 | reverse complement strand
GGCTGCGTTGTGCATGGGCGTCGGATACCTGGGATGAAAGTTTCCGCCAGGCGGTCGATGCGCCGCCAAGGCCGCTAGCCAATGGCTTGAAATTACAAACCTAAAAAAGAATGGGCGCTCGGGTTTGGATTTGCGCCCCGTTGGCCGGATCGGTGTCCTTGGTGCACACCATCGGCTTCTGAGCGTTGCAACCGCCGGTCGACAGTGTGGGATTGCACTGGTCGCCGTCCTTGCCGGCTGTGACGACCGTCGGTCCACCGCCGCCACCGCCGCCACCGCCACCGCTTCCGCCACCCACGCACGCTGCAAGCGAGAGCGCCGCAACACCGGCAAATCCGTGTGCAACAAGGGAAAACACGTTTGGCGACCCACGGGACATGGCGACCTCGCAGCGATTGCCCACGCCTGTTGGCGTGGAGGTGTGTTACCGGGGCGCGGAATGATCGCCTGGCGATCCACAACCGTCGGTAAATATTGAAAGTCTGCAAAACTGGGCGACCCGCCGGCCGCGGGGCGGCAGATGGTACCTGTTGTTGCCGTCCAGTGCAAGGCGAATCCGCGAAAACGACAACCAGCGCCCGCGGTTGGCAACGAACGAGGGCGTGCATCTTGGAGCCAAGGTTCTGTCCAAGGCGCTACCGCCCCAGTGCCAAGCGTCTTGGCGCCGCTACTTGAGGCAGGCCTCAAACTCGGGTTTGCACGTCGACTTTGCGCATTGATCTTCGCAGGTCTTGTCGCCCTTGCAGTCGCCGCACTTGGCGCCCATGCACACCAACAGGTTGCCCGCCTTGGTCGCTTCGACAGGCGAGGCGGCGGCGAGGCAGCCCAGGTGACAGTCAGCCTTCTTTTGGGCCTTGTCGCAGGTGTCCCAGCAACCCAAGGCGTCAAGGCAGGTCTTGGTGCCTTTGGGCTCGGCGCAGGTCGCAAAGGTCTGGCCGCAAGGCACCGCTGGCGCTTGCATGCACTTGCTGATCTCGATCCATTGGGTCTGCGCGCTGGGCGTGGCGTTGCCCCAGCAGGTGCCCAGGCAGCCGACCTTGGCCGCTTCGGGCAAGGCGTTGCAGCTGTCCATGCAGACGAACAACGAGGTGCAGCCGCCAGACCCGGTCTTGCCGCTGGCGATGCAGGTCAAGGCCTGCGCCGGGCATGCGGCAAACGCGTCCTTGTCGCCCGCAGCGGCCGCACAGGTGAACAAAGCGTCCATTTGTGCCTGCGCGGCCTTGCTCAGCTTGGCATAGCAACCGTAGGAACACTCGGTGCCCTTGTCCTTGCAAGCTTCCAGGCACCCGAACGCGCTCGGGCACGGTTCAGGGCCGTACTTGCCGTCGGCGCCACACGCGATCGCCGCCATCATGCACTTGGAGCCGATGCAATCGCCGATGCACTTGGGGCTGGGGTCCTTGGCGCAGGCTGAGTTGATGCAGTTATTTTTCGCGCAGTTCAGGTACGGTGCGACACCGGCAGCTGCCAACGGCGACGCTACGGAAAGGCACGGCGCCGCGCAATTGGGGTCCGCGCTGCTGCCACAGGCGACCCAGACGCAGGTCAGCAACTGGCTGCACATCTGGTACTTGGCGACGGCGCCGTCAGGTTGGGGCGCATCTTGCGCGATATCGGGCGTGACCACGCCGTCCACGGCTGGTTGCGCGGTGTCAGCGGGTGGCTGTGCTACGTCGACCAACGTCGACCCACTATCGGCAACCACCGCGTCGGCCGGGATGCGCACGGCGTCGGTTGGCTGCACGGCGGCGTCGCCAGCAACTGCGGTGTCACCGCCGGTCCCCGCGCTGCCATCGCCCGCGACCGCTGCATCACTACTTGGCGCCGTACCATCCCCCAGTTGGCCATCGGCCGTCTGCGCGTCGGCACTGCCCACATTGCCCACCACAGCGGGCGCAACCTCAGTTCCCTGGCAACCAACGGCGGTCACGGCAAGGACGCATAGCAAGGTTCGGTGCAACATCGGTCACCCTCTAGGTGCGCGACGGCCAACGTCGCATGTGACCGCGCATCTTGCCAAATCGTGACGGGCTCGGGCAAGCGGGCGATGCCCACCGGTTGAATGCCCCGCCTTGGCCGTGTACGCTGCGCCCGCGCGTCGGCCGCACGCGCGCATTGGGCTTGCAATGTACGGTTTTCGGTCGATTTGGGCAGCCGCCGTGGTGGCCGCAGTGCTCGCGGGTTGCGGCGAAGGTGGCACCACCCCGTCAGTGACGGGCGCCGGCAAGGCCTCGGATGTGGCGATAGGCAGCGACGGCGCCGCAGCGAGCGACCTGCAGACTTCGACGGACGGCGGCCCGCCGCCAGTGGCGACGTGCGCGGGCAGCGCGATCAATGAAGGCTTCAAGGCGCTGGACAAGGACTGCGCGTTCTTGGGCAAGTGCCCGTCGCTGGGCAAGTGCTACTGCGGCGACAAGTGCCCCGCCAGCAAGACGCCCAAGTGCGACCCCAGTCTGTGTCCGAACAGCAAGCCCAAGTGCTTTTGTGGCGAAGCGTGCAAACCGGATCAAAAGAAGTGCCCCGAATACCTCTGCAAGGATGCCGGCCTCGAAAACAGCGCCAAGTGCGACGAGCTAGACGACTGCGTGTTTGTGAACACGCCGCCGCCGTCGTGGTGCGGCTGCCAGAAGATGCCGAACCACGCCCCCGATTGCTGGTGCAACGCATCTAAGTGCACCGAGCCCAGGCCCGAGTGCGCCGCCAGCAAGTGCGCGGGCAAGAGCACCGACAAGTGCATCTACGTCAAGGGCGAGGACTACACCAGTTGCTGGTGCGACACCTGTGGGCTATTCGGCGACACAGCGCGGTGCTTTTTCGTGCTGTGCCCGAACGGTTAAGCGCGCGTCCACGACCGTGAATAAGGTCCTAGCGGTCGGGCTGGGCAGCGCGTTCGGCGGTGTTGCGCGCTATGGCCTCGGCGTTGTGCTTGCAGGCGTACAGCCGGCTGGGCTCCCGTTGGCGACGTTCCTGGTCAACCTGACGGGCAGCGCGGCGTTTGGCTACCTGTTCGGCCTGCAGCACACCCGCGATCTGGCCCCGCCCGTGTACCTGGGCCTGACGACAGGCTTCTTGGGCGGTTTTACCACCTACTCGACGTTCAACGCTGAGTTGCTGAGCCTGGCGCTCGGCAACCAATGGGCTGCCTTTGCCGGATATGTGCTGTTGACGCTGGCAGCCTGTTTCGCCGGCGGGTGGCTGGGCTTTTGGGCGGCGACCAGCGTGTGAGGTGCGCTACGGCGCGGCCGCTTCGCCCGCGTCTTGGGGTGCGAGGAACAGCGGCACCGTGACCGAGCCATTCAGGTTCTTGCTCACCGCGAACCGGGCGTTGTCGATGGCGGCGCGGACGCAAGTCAGGTACTTGGGATCGGTAAACTGCGTCTCCTTGAGGAACATTTCGCCGGTCGCCGCCTGGTTCGCTTCGGCGGGGCGCACTTTGAAGGTCATCAGCATGCGGCCGCGTGCCTGGGGCGCGCGCTGCCGCAATTCGACGTAGCAGTCTTTGATCGCAGGCCACATCGCCTTGATCGCGGCCTCGGCGTCTTCCTCTTTGACGTCGCCTTCGAGTTCCAGTTGCCCGTGCGGCGTGACGGGACCCGCAACTGGACCGCCAGCCGCGCCGCCTTGCACGCCCTTGAGCGCAGGCAACTGCCCAGGCAGCGCCAGGCTGGCTGCGTCGGGCGCCGCCTGGTCGCCGATCGCCTGCTCTTTCTTGATGACGGGCGCCTGCGCGGAGCCTGTGCCGCCGGCAGGCTCATCGTCCTTGGCGGTGGCTTCGCCTTTGGCGGCCGTGGAGGGCGCAGGGCCGCCAGACAGCCCCGAGATCAGGAAATAAGCAGTGACCAGGGCGAGCACGCCGAGCAGTGCGAAACCAACTTTGCGATCCATGGAGCACCTGGGCGCGCGCAGCGCGGCTGAGGTCTGGCTTCTGGCCTAGACGTGGCGATCGAGCAACGCGGCGATGCGCTGCTTGGGCTGAGCGCCGAGCACCTGCTCAACCACCTGGCCGCCCTTGAACACCCTCAAGGTCGGGATGGACGAAATCTGGTAGTTGGCGGCGATGCGCTGGTTGCTGTCGACGTCGACTTTGCCAATCTTGGCGCGGCCGGCGTACTCATCGGCGAGTTGATCAACGATGGGGCCGACCATCCGGCACGGACCGCACCACACGGCCCAGAAGTCCACTAGGACTGGCTTTTCGCTTTGCAGCACTTCAGTCTGGAAGTTGCTGTCGGTAAAGGTCGCAGTGTTGTTGCCGGCCATGGCCGTCTCCTTGGTGATGGTCCGCGCGCAATGCAGCGGGGCGATAGTGTAGGACGGGCATCGCAGCGCGCAACCGCCGCGACATGCCCCGCCCGGCTTACAGTCGGGACACGGGCACCAGCATCGCGTCGCCAACAGGCCGCGGCGAAGCCGGGATGCACCACGAGTCGCCGGCCTCGATGCTGACTTGCAGCGCCTTGAGCCTGGCGACGTCGCGGCCGTCGATCCACTCTTGCACTGCGGGCCGCACCAGTTCGATCTCTGGGTCGCCCATGGATGCGCGCAAGGCCTCGTCCGTACAGCGAAAACCGTAGGTCAGCGTCTCATGCTCAGAGTGCGCAGGGGTGTAGGCCGTTTGCAGCGCTAGCGGACCGAACTTGGCGTGGATGTACAGCGCTTTCGACAGCCACTGCGTCGCGCCCCAGAACTGCTGAACACGAAAGCACTTAAGCGCCAGCCCCTTGGTCAGCGAGCCAAGCCCGGCGAGGTCCAGGTCGGGGACCAGTTCCAAACGCCGGAACACCGGAGCGAGCGACGACAAGTTGTGGCCGAACCACACGCCGGGCTGCGGCATCGGGATAGCGACATACATCGATACGGGCACAAGGCCCTGGTAATCGTCCGGGATTTGAAACAGCTCGCGCACTTTGGGCCACACCGTGGCCGCCGGACGGGCAAGGCCGTAGATGGCACCTGGCAGTTCCGAGCAGTCGTAGAACACCCACTTGGGCATCGGCATGCCCTCGGGCCCAAAAGTCAGGCCATCGAGCTTGTGCAGCAGATCCAAGAACGTAGCCGACTGCAGGCGCAGCGGATCGAGAATGTTCTCGGCCGGTGTGTGTAGTCCGAACGGCGACAGGTCGAGCAGCGGCAGGTTGGCCGGCGTGGCGACGACGTAGGGCACCAGCTCGCGCAGCAGGTGGTCGCCCTTGATGGCAAACGGCAGGGCCATGGCAGTTCCAGCAGCGGTTGGGGGTTGCTGTCAAAGCGGCGACGGTGGCGACCGGAACACCGGCACGCGCACATGACAACCGACCGCCATGGGTGGGCCGACGACCTGAACGCGGTGTCCAGCTTCCAAATCGAGTTGAAGTTGGCGCAGCGCTTCCTCGTCATCGACGTCCAACAGCGCATTGGGCGGCGGCGCTTCTGGATGGGCGCGCGGAGCCAGGAGCACGCTCTGCAAGTGCAGATCGCGTAAGTGCATCTTGAAGGTCAAGGTGCGCGGCAGCGAGTGCGCGGGCGTCAGTGCGGTCATCAGGTCGAGCGGACCCAGATGCGCAAACGTGGCGAGCTTGGGCGACCGCCACTGCACCGTGCCCTGCAACTCTTGAATCGGAAAGACTTGCAGGCCCATCCACAGCGTAAATTCGAGCAGCCCGTGGGGCGCGATGCCGGGCGAGATCTCGTTCATCGACTCCAGGGTGTACATCAGCCACGTCGTCGGCACTGCGGCACCGCTGGCAAAGCCCGACAGCACGGGTATGGCGATGAACTGCGACATGGGCACCAGCCCCTGGTAGTCGGACGGCAACCCCAGGCTCTCGCGTGCCCACTCAGGCACCCGGTGCGCGCGCATGGCTAGCCCAAATACAGCGCCTGGCATGACCGCGCAGTCGTAAAACACCCAGCTCGGCATGTGCATGCCGAAGGGGCCAAAGGTCAGGCCGTCGAGGCGCGCCAGCAACTCAAGGAAGCGGCCGTTGGCCATGTGCTGCGGATGTAGCACGTTGTCCGGCGGAATTGGCATGCCGCCCGGCGCCAGGTTGAGCTGAAGCCGAACGTCGTGGTGCGCGATCAAGAACGGCTCGCATTCGCGCAGAATCGGCAGGTAGTGGTTGATCATCGGGCTGGTGCGGGGTGGGCTGAGGGGCGGAAGTGCGCAGGGGCGACCTGTGTAGCAGAAATGGCCGGGGCGGCAAAGGCGGTCAGACGGCTTGCAAGCCCTTGTGGTCGGCGACCAGACCCAGCGGGGCCAGTGCTGCGCGGTAGGGCGAGCGGGCGGCTGCGATGCCGTTAATCGTGTCGACCTGCAGCGTCGCTGCGCCTGGCCTGCGCGCGCGCTCCAATGCGACCGCTGCGATCGCTGGCAAGTCCGCATCCTCGGCCGGCACCAGGAATTGCAGGTCGCGACCCTCGCGCCGGGCGACCGCGACCAGCTGACTGCCGCGCAGCGCCAGCCACGTACCCGGCGCTCGCACAGGCAGAAGGGCAAGCCCGGACCAGCCGGCGATGCCGGTTTGGGGCGCTGCCGGATCGCAGCTGTGAACCCACCACAGCCGTTGGCGGAGAGCTTGGGCAGCATGAAGGCGATCGGCAAAATCACCTGGCGCCAGTTGCAAGCCTTGCCAGTCGGCTACCCACGGCCCCGCCACCAGCTGAGCGGACCAGTCCAAGCGACGCAATGCCGGCCACAAGTCGCGCCAACCGCAACCAGCAAGGTCATCCGGCCACAGGGACCGGTGCGCAACGCCCAATCGCTGCACGACGGCGAGCGCGCGGCGTGTCGCGGCTTCAGCGGCGGCTACGGAGTCGCCCAGGTCGACTGCGGGCGCACGCTGCCACGGTCCCTGCCACGGCAAGAGCGACGGCGCCGCCATACCGCGGCCTGTGCCCAGCGGCCGACCCGAGCCGGGTGGCGGCGCGAAGCCGTGCAGCAGCCCTTTGCGCAGGCTGTTGAAGCCCTGGCAGGCTACCTGGCCGGCCCAGACCACTTCGAACAGCTGCCGGGTCAACAGCGCGCGATCAAAGCCGACCTTGCGCAGCAGAACATCGGCGGCATAAGCGGCATCTGGATCAGCAAACCAGGCCAATGCGGGCAGGTCGGCGGCAGCCAATGCGGGCACCCAATCGTCGACGGCCTCGGCGGGCGCGAACCAGACCTGCGGCCGATCGGCATCGCCGGTACCGCGCCACAGTAGGCCATGGTCTGCCAGCGCCGCGTCGAGGTCGGCCGGCCGATAGTCGGCGATGCGCGCGGGCAACAGCGCCGACTCGACCAGCCCGAGGTCTACGGGGTGGCCCTGCATCAGCTCGAGCGCTCGCGCCACGGCGACCGGTCCTCGCCCGCGATCGAGCAGCCCGTGGCGATGCGCCCGCAGCAGCACCAGATCGTCCGCAGACACCGACTGGACCCGCGATCGGTCGAGCGATCTGCGCCGCCTCAGGCACAGATCCACGAACGCCCGGTCACACACACAAGCTGTGGCATCGCCAGCCACCTGCACGGGACGCAGCAGCAGACCGTCGGCGAAAAGAGGGGCCAGCGCCTGGTCCAGTTGCCCGACGCCGAAGCCGAGCGTCTTCGCGGCTTGCTGCTGGGTGACAGGCCCCCGACCGGCAAACCACCGCAGCAAGTACGCGCGTTGGCCGTGCTCCGACAACTGGCCGGCAGCCGCGGCAGTGACGATGGCGGCCTCGCAAGACGCGGCGCGCGCGCCCCAAGGCAGCACGATGGTCGTGGCATCCAACTCGGCGGTCAGCGCGATCGGGTGCGGCGATCTCGCGGCACCGGCGGCCGCAACGACCGCGGTCCACTCTTGGTCGCTCAGCGGCGATAGCTCTGCCAGCAAGTCACGCAGTTCGTCGGCGCTTTCCGGCGCCCAGGCGGGATCGGTGCGCTGGCGCCGCGCGAGCAACTCCCTGACCACCCCAGCCGGCAACATCGGCAGACCATTGGCGGCCGATGTGGCCTGGTCGGATGGCGGCGCGGCATCGGGGCGATCGCTCTCGTAGATGAGCTCGCCTTCGGACAAGAACACCACACCATCCGCGAGTGCACTGGGCCGCGCGGTGCGCACGACGCGTACCTCAAGCTGCCCACTGTGCCAGCGATCGAGCCAGGACTGCAGGCGCGGAAGGTCAAACTGCTCTTGCAGGCAGGTCCGCATGGCGTCCTGCAGCAAAGGAAACGTCGGATCGGCCGAAACAGCCACCAGCAGCTGCTTACAGCGTTCACGTGTCTGGAACAGTGGCGTGCGCCTTCCTGCGACGGACCGCGGAATCACCAGCGCCGTTCCCACGGCGAACCGAAACCGCAAGCCCAGCGTCGCGGAATCCAAGAGCCCTGCACGCAGCCAGGGTTCCAGCGGCTGGTCCAGAAATTCGCTCAGCAGTTGCTCAATGTCGTGGCCGTCCGGCACCCGCACGAGCACGCAGTCATCGCCCGACTGGATCTGCCACGGCGTACCGGTCCTTTGCAGCAGCCATGCCCTTAGGGCCAGGCTCAGCGGCCGCAGCACCACGCCGCCCCATCCCAGGTGCAAAAGCGCAATGGTTGCGGTCTGCTCAGGCGGCTTGCACAGCTCGATGACGACGCGGTCGCGGGTCGGCACCGCCCCCAAGGCCCGGTGCACATCGCGCAACAAACTGACAAGTGTACGCACCGCCGCAGGGCTATGGGTACCGCGGTCCGTGAGGTGCTGAGCGAGCTCCGGGCGATCGATCCACGGTTCCAGCGCGGCCAGCCAGTCCAGCGTTGCCTCGGACAGCAGGGGCCCGCGGTCGTCGGGATCGGCGCGCCAGAACGGGGCCATCGCAGCCCCGCGACGACCTGGGGCGACCCGCACGGTGTCGTGGGTCTTTTCGACCACCTGCCACGCCTGCGCGCCAATGGCGAACACGTCGCCGGTGCGGCGCTCCCACACAAACTCCTCATCCAGCTCGCCTATCGGTGTGCCCGAACCGTGCACCACCAGCTTGAAGTAGCCGCGGTCAGCAATGACGCCACCTGAGCGGATGACCAGGGTCGCCACGCCCTTGCGCACCACCAGCCGCCCATCGGGATGCAAGTCGAGGCGCGGCTGCAATTCGCGCACCCGCAGGCCCGCCCACCGCCCAGCCAGCATCTGCACCACGGCGTCGAACAGCGAGCGCGGCAACTCGGCAAAGGAGTCTACCGCGCGCAGGTGGTCGAAAAGTGCATCCGCAGTCCACGGTTGGGCGGCGGTGCGCGCCAAGATTACCTGGGCCAGCACATCGGCTGGAAACCGCGGGATTGCAATGGGTTCCAGCACCCCCGCCTGCATCAGGTCGACAAGCACCGCACAGCGCAAAATGTCGCGACCGAACATCGGCAACAGGCGCCCCGTACTGGTTGCGCCGACCTGGTGCCCTGCCCGGCCGACGCGCTGCAGCGCGCTTGCCACCGAGCGCGGCGCTCCGACCAGCACGACTTCATCGATGGCGCCGACGTCGATGCCCAGCTCGAGCGACGACGTTGCGCACACTGCCTGCAATTCTCCGGCCTTGAGTCGCGCCTCGACCGTCCGCCGCAGCTCTTGCGCGAGCGAACCGTGGTGGGCCCAAGCCAGCGGCACCTGCTGACCTTCGTTGAGCTCGCGAGCCAGGCGCTCGGACGTTCGCCGGCTTGAGGTGAACAGCAAGGTACTGTTGCGAGCGGCGACGCCCTTGCGCAACGTCCGCGCCGCTGCAGGCCAGAAGCCGCCGTCGTCGCCGTTTGGCCGCGGCGCGTTGGGGTCGTCGCCGTCCATCTCGGCGTCGATGACCTCAAGATCAAAGAACTTGTCGGCGGCAGGCGCCAGAATCGTGACCGGCCGCGCGATTCGTTCGTCGCCATGGCCTTCCCAACCGCCGACGAACCGCGCGACCAGTTCCAGCGGCCGCACCGTGGCAGACAGCGCCACGCGCTGCACCGGCCCGGCGATGCGAGTCAGTTCCTCCACCGCGGCCATGAGCAGTGTGCCACGGTGGTTGCCCGCAACGGCGTGGATTTCATCGAGGATGCACAGGCGGACGTTGGCGAGCATGCGCCGGCCCGATGCCGAGACCAAAAGAATGTGAAGACTTTCCGGCGTCGTGACCAGAACTTCCGGCGGAGACCGCAGCACCGCGGCGCGGTCGCGCTGGGCAGTGTCGCCAGTCCGTAGCGCCACGCGCACGGTCGGCGCCGGCACGCCGCTTTGGCGCAGGAAAGCAACAAGCTCATCCAGCGGCGCCAGCAGGTTGCGCTGCACGTCCGCCGACAAGGCCTTGAGCGGGGACACGTACAGAACGCTCAATTCGCCCGCAGGCCAGCGCCCGGTCAGAAGCGCCTGCAAAGCCATCAGCGTGGCCGCCAGGGTCTTGCCGCTGCCCGTTGGCGCCGTTGCCAGCACGTGGTCGCCCTGTGCGATCGCCGGCCAGGCCGCGCCTTGCACCGGTGTAGGGGGACCGTGACGCTGCGCGAACCAGCGGGCGATGGCGGGATGCAGCGGGCCTGGCTGTTGCGCGTTCATGGGGCGATGGTAGCCCCGTTGCGCGCGGTCGGCCACCCGGCCAAAGACCGCCGTCGGCCGAGAATTTGGTGTACGATCAACGGTCTCAACCGAGGTGGGGTCAGTGTCCCGAGCCGCCGGGCTCTTCGCTGCCCATCACCCAGTCCATGTCGAAGTCGTGCATGAACACGAGGTAGTCGCGCTGCAGCTTCTGCTCTTCGGCCGGCGACTTGACCACGATAGCTGCAAACAGCCCGCGGCCCAGATTCTCGATGATCTTGGTGTGGTCGTGCAACGGCCAAGTGCCGGGCGTGTCCGCGCGCCATTCGTAGACCACCGGTGGGCCACCTTGGGTGGCGACGTTTTGCGGCAGGGTGCCGTCATTCTTGTTGTCGTACGCGACCCCATGCGGGTGCAGCGAAACAGGAATGCCTGGCATGACATTGCGCAGGTGGACGCGGACCTTGGTGCCCTGGCGCAGCGACAGAATCCAGGGTGTCCACGACTCCTTCTTGTCCGCCAGTTGCTTGCGGACCGAGCTCGTGGTTGCCGCCAGAAAAGTCACCTCGTCCGGCTGCGGCACGTAGATGCGCGTCAGCCGTTCGACCAGATCGAGGGTCTTGGTTGCGGGGCTGAACAACCGCGCGATCGACAACGGTACTTCAGCGGCCACAACGTAGACATCGATGGTCGTGCCCGACGCACCGAGCGGCAGCGGCACCTCGGTCGGGTAGCGGCCGTCAGGCCCAGGCAGATCACTGGTCTTGGGTTCCAGCACCCGGAACACGCCCCACATGCCGGTGGCAGCATGAGTCTCGACGTGGCAGTGGTACATCCAATCGCCCGGGCCGGATCGCTCCGCCGGGTCGTCCGCGCCAGCGCCAGCGAAGAATTCGGCGGCGTCGTAGACCTCAGCCGGCCCCATGGTCTGCACGTCCTTGCGCTTGCCGGTCTCGTTCCACACGTGGCCGTGCACATGGAAGGTGTGAAAGAGCGGGCCATACGAAACGACCCGCAACCGCACGCGTTCGCCTACCCTGGCCTTGAGGATGGGCGTGAGCGGCGGCGGCAAGCCGTTCATCGCGTGCATCAGATCAAGTTCGTGCGGATCCTTGTGGCCATGGGCAAGCAAATAGAGCCGGCGCGACCACAGGTCGTCGTTGTGCAGGCTCAGGCTGTGGCCGTGGTTGCACATCACGTGCGCGGATTCGCCAGAGCCCATCGGAGCGCAGCCGAGGGCGACCTGCTCCCAGGTCAGCTTGGGTTCCGTGTGGCCTGAATCGGTCGAGCCATGGGCATCGGTTGCGTCGCTGACCGTGTGCTCGCTGTTGGAACAACCGGCGATCCAGGCAACGGTCAACAGTGCGGGAAGGCACCGGAAGCGGAGGTCCTGCATGGTCGCCTCCGTCAGTTGACTTTGAAGTCGAAGGCGAACGCGTCGACTCCAGCCGTCAGCGTCATGCGCCAGTTGCCGCCCATGCTCGGCTTGAGGCCCGTGACCTTGTAGAGCCCGCCGCCTACCTCTTCGACCCCTGGCACTTTGCTGCCGCCGTGACCCATGCCGACGTGGATGAACGACACCTTGAACTGCAGCGCCTCGACTGGCCCGCCGCCGACGGCGTCACTGACTTTGACGTTGGCTGCAAACTCCTGGCCGGATTTCACGGTCAGGGCGACGTCGCAAAGGTCGGCCGACTTGTCGCCTGCTTTGTTCTTGGCGGTGGCGGTAGCTTTGCATGCGGGTGCAGCCGGGGCGTCGGCGACGCTGCTGCTGTCTGCCGTTATTTCGGCGCCGCCATCTGCGGCGGTCGAGGCGCCATCTGCGCTTGCTGCACCGACGTCTGCGGGTGATGCCTCGGCTGCTGCGGTATCGGAAGCTCCTGTTTCAGTCGCGGCATCGGTCCCGGCACTTGCGCCGCCGCCGCCGGAAGGCGCGCTAGAAACACAGGCAGACAGGACCAGGGTGAAGCCGATAACGGCCAACTTGCGCATGGTGGCTCCAGATCAGGCCTCACCAGCCGTGTCCGCGTCCGTGGCGGGCCGGATGATCAGCCCGTCTGGCCAAGCAGCGTACAAGCGTGACAAGGCTGTGGCAAGGATTGCCGCGGGCGCGGGGCGCGGATCGCGCTTTGGGGTCTACGGCGAGGCGCGTGGAACCAGTGAATACGCATGGCGTTCAGGTTGGACCCGGCGGCTAAAGCCGCAGGCTTGCTGTACGAAGCCCGGCCTGCGCCGGGCTATTTTTCCCTTGTGATGAT
>SXGU01302614.1_pt1 | contig 12733 bp, 14 predicted proteins | sample 3174531 | NCBI WGS metagenome assembly SXGU01 (sample SAMN11356863, study PRJNA531348) | freshwater metagenome | isolation source: freshwater sample F1-140 | place: China: Fuxian Lake, Yuxi | collected 2017-12-25 | reverse complement strand
TGTACAATACTTCATTTACAATACTTGAAAATCATAAACTTCTACTTCCGACTAAGTGTCATCCATTAATTGATAGGTTTAGGACTACAAATTTGGAAATAGCGAAAAACAATTTGTCTGCTGAATCAATTAGAAAACACGATTTAGGTTATCTTTTTGATGGTGAAAACGATAGTTCATTAATGGATACTATGAAAGATAGATGTCTGTCGGCAATGATTGATCATTAGTGAATTATATTTTGAATTTTCTTCTCAATCTTTCTGGGATTTCTAAAATTAGCCTTCTGTCATGGCTTACTATTTTTTCTAAAGGCTGTCTATATAATGCGTGTGCTCTTTCATCAGATATATTCACTAATTGATTTCTTTGATCTAAATGCCCCCCACTAATTAAATTTATCTCTCTTTCTTTTATTCTTCCATCATTTCTTAATCTATGATATATTTCTTCTATTTTTTTGGACGTCATTTCTCCATCTATCAACAAAGTAAATGGGCTCGTTAACGTTTCTTTCTTTAAAGCATAACCTACAAATGAGGAGACTACTGATCCTAATAGAACTTCTTCGGGTATTAAATTTAATATTGTTTTATCGGCTATAATAAATCTATAATCTCTCCCGTTTAATCTTGCCCCTCTTTCTCTATGCTTTTTTCGATATTTTGGAAAATTTGCCCTTGAATCTATAAATCCGTCATTGTCTGATTTGGAGTATGTAGCTACAAATATCTCTGGAGACCGACCATGATTGGACTCATCAATCGCAATATATTTCCACATATTTTTATAATTAATAAACCCTGTTTTTAATAATATGGATATTATTTGTGTTTTATAAAAGGATAATAATTTATATATATCTCATTTCTCTTTCTAAAATGGACAAAAATGGTGGATTTTTTTATGTCTTCTTTCTTATTATACTTTTGATAACTCTGTTAGTTTCAGCATATTATTTGTATATTTATTGGCCACGCGAACCAGTTGATTTGCAAATTATTCCAGATAATTATTTACAGAATATGACACTTGTCGAGAATAATTTACCAAGCAAGCAGTTTTATCATAATATGCGATATCAGGAAAAAACTATAACTTATTCCATCGCGGATTCTTGCGCAAGTGACCGTGCATCTGAAATGAAAGGAGCATTTACAAATATTGAGGCGCAAACTGTTTTGAAATTTGAACAAATAAACTTGAATAATGCAATGATCAGAGTTTTGTGTTCAGATGTCGCACCAGAAGCAGGACAGGAAAATTATTTTGTCGCTGGTGAGGGTGGACCATCGCGAGTAATTAATTCAACTTTATATTCGGTAATCTTAGAAGGTAAAATATCTTTATTTAGGGAGGATAACTGTGATGGCTCGAAAGTCGCGACGCATGAACTTTTGCACGCATTAGGATTTGATCATAATAATAATCCTGCGAGTATTTTGTATCCGACTTTGAAATGCGACCAGGAAATTGACGCTGAAATTATTGACAGTATAAACCGACTTTATCGTTACGAAAGCTTGCCAGATTTGGTTTTCTATTTGGCTACCGCCACTAAGTCTGGAAGATATCTAAATTTCAATGTTGAAGTATTGAATCAAGGATTGAATGTGTCTGGTTCTACAAAAGTCAGTATTTATTCTGATGATGAACTTGCAGATTCTTTTGATATTGGTGCTGTGGGAATTGGCTCACGAAAGATATTGACTGTTGAAAATTTGAAATTGTCCCGCGACACGAATAAGATTGTTTTTGTGGTTGATGAAGAACATAAAGTTCAAGAGTTATTTGAAAACAATAACCAGATTATTTTGAGACTTGTTGAACAAGAATAGATGACATCTCAATATTAGCTAAAATATTATAAATATGGGTGCCTTTGGTTTTAGATGTCTATTGAAGAATTTGAGAATTATGAATTTTTAACACCATTTAGCGAAATTAATTCAGATAGTGTTTGTTATAGGAGACTTTTGAATGATGCTGATCTTTTAATAGAAACTGTTCGAACTGATCCTGAAAAAATTTTAAGATATCATCTGATTTTTGAGACGGAAGATGGTGAAGGAAGTAAAGCCAAATGCCCCCCAGTTTTGGGGAGAGCATTTGTTAAAAGTTATGAAAATAGCAAAGATTATATCAAAACTTGCTCAAGAATTAATGGTGCTATCTTAGAATACTATTCAAAGCATACATAAACCTTTAAAAGTCGTTTTTGTTTTCTAATTCAAGCCCCCCATAGCTCAACGGTAGAGCACGCGGCTGTAGCAATCCACAGACATTCCTCTTTGTGAGGATAGGATGAAGTGGTATCGGATTAATTCCGTTAGGAATTAGTAGTTTGTAGAACCCGCGGAACCCAAGTTCAACTCTCGGTGGGGGGATTTTATTTGTTTAACCTTGGTTTATATACCTTCATTTGACACTTCTCTTTTATGATACGAATAAACAATATATCTAAAAAATTTGGACAGGACTATCTATTTGAAAATGTTAATTTAATGATACATCCTGGTGATAAAATTGCTTTACTTGGTCAGAACGGCACGGGCAAATCAACTTTTGTTAAATGTATTCTTGGCGAAGAAAAATATGATGTCGGAGTAATTGAAGTCGATGATAAATTGAAGATTAGCGTAATGGTTCAAGAAAAAGAATTTGAAAATTGTGAAAATAATTTTATTAACTATCTAAATGAAAGAAATCTACAAGTCAAAGATAAAATTATAGAAATTGAAAAAAGATTTGAAGATCCTTCAATATATAATGATGAAAAAGAGTTTCAAAAAATAATGTATGAACACGAGATGCTTGTTCATCAAAGCAATCAAGTTTTTGAAGATATCAAATTTAAGGAAATTTTAAAGAGATTAAACTTTGAAGAAGAGCAGTTTAACACCCCACTTTACAAACTTAGCGGTGGTCAAAAAATGAAGTTGCGTATTGCTGAATGTCTTGCAAAAGATGCAGATATTTATTTTCTTGATGAACCAACTAACCATCTTGACTTTAATACTATGAATCAGTTAGATGTGGAATTATCTAAAAAAGAAACTGTTTTTATAATTAGTCACGATAGATATTTACTTAATAAATTTGCAAAGAAAATAATTGAAATTGAAAATAGGGCTTTTCAAATATATGGTTCAGGATATGAAAAATATCTTGCGGAAAAAGAACACAGACATCAATTAATTAAAAAATTTCATAATGAAACCGTTAAAAGAAGAGAAGAATTAACTGCACTTGTTAGACAATTACGTGTATGGGCTTCAATTGCAGGTAATCAAACTAAAAGGATACAAGCCGACAGATTTGAGTCAGAATTAAAAAAATTACCTCAAACTATGAACCCTGAAAAGTTCACAAAGGAGTTTAGAATTTCATTTGATAATGAGAAAAGAGCTGGAAGTATGGCTTTTCAAATTTCAGACATATCTAAGAAATATCAAAATCAAGAACTATTTTCACAGGTTAATTTTGAGATTGAGCGAGGAGAAAAAGTAGCAATTGTTGGTGCAAATGGTTCTGGCAAATCTACGTTTTTAAAAATAATTGCTGGAATTATTGATGGAGATTCTGGAAAAGTTAAAATTGGACCAAATACTACCTCTGGTTATTTTGACCAAGAGTTGCAAGATTTTGATCAAGACCAAACAGTGATGGATTTTTTTAAAAAAAATTTCGGACATCTAAAAGAAGAAAGACTAATGGCTTTGATAGCTGGTGCTGGAATGCCTCCCCACACGTTCAAACAATCTATTAAATCTTTAAGTGGGGGAGAGAAAGCAAGACTAAATATAATAAGATTAATGGTGGAAAATCATAATGTTTTATTACTTGATGAACCAACTAATAATTTAGATATTAAACTTATAGAAACTCTTGAGAAAGCTCTTTCTAAATTTAAAGGAACTATCATGTTCATATCGCATGACCGATATTTCATTGACAAAGTAGCTACTAGACTCTTTATTCTTGAAGATGGCAAGATTACCTCAAAGCCAGGAAACTATTCAAATAATTTTGATAATTTGGGTATTATAAAAATCTAAAAAATATAGACTTCCAAAAATTAATTTTCGGTTGTTTCGGCAGCGAAATATGTCTTATTTGAAAAGACGTGTTCGCGTTGACCCTCGTGTTCGAATGATGCTGATGCCGCTGAAAGTTCAAAACTACCTACGATATTTATCTTAGAGTAAATCACATATGTGAATACGCGCTCTTCGCCTGCGTTCAAATGTGGAATTTCCCATTCCAATTTTCTGTTTGATTCATCAATTCTGTGAGGATGGACTGCGAATTTATTGTATAGTTTTGCATGACCTGGAATTCTGTCTGCGAGAATTATATGCGAAACATCCTTGTTTGCTTTGATTCTTAGCGCGACTTTTAATGCGAATTCCCCACCCTTTGTTTTAACAAACGCCACACGCTTTTTAACAACTACCTTGCTGGTCACGAGAAAGCGCGTTAAAAGCGCAACCGCGATGACCAGCAGGACCATCACAAAAGGGAGAGTGTAATTAGTCGTAACTGCTACAGTGTACGATTCATTTACACCCAACTCTTTTTCCCAGGAATAATCGACAAAAATACCGCTTCTTTGCGAATTGGTCGGTCGATCTGAATATATTGTGAATAATCTCGTTAAGATATTTCTTCTTGCCGTAACTCGGGCGACAGCAGGAATATTACCTTCATTTTTTTTAGTAGTAGTTGTTTTCTTAATAATAAATCCAGTCGTGTCTTCTGCTACTGAAATGCTGTCTGCTTCCAAATATCTCAAAATAGATGTTTCCGATGATTTTTTATCATTTAATACATATAGAACTTCAACATTATATTCTCCTGCTTCAACTTGATTTTCAAGAATAATTGGGATTGAGAAACTTCTTTCTTCTTCTTCATTTAAACTTAGTGTTTCAACGAACTCAAAAAACTTAGATTTTACAACAAATTTTAAATCATTTATTTTTATTTTTTCTTTGTTTATTATTCGAAGGTTTGCAGTGTTAGCATTTAGTTTTATGTTATCAACTATAATCTCAACAGCATCTTTTGCTTCCAAGACTTTTATTACTAAATTGTCTTTGAAATATCCGGTGTTCTTACCCTTAATCTGATATTCAAATGCGTAAACTCCTCTCTTTTCTTTCAATATTTCGCGACCGGGAATAGGAGTGATATCTAAATTAATAGTTTCTCCATTTTCAATTCTGAAGAATTCTTTTGGATAGATTGTGACACTTACTAAAGAATATATCTGGAACTCGTCGCCGCGATTTTCATTGTTTGTTATTTTTAATTTGAATGTCGCATTGTTGTTGTATTCTGCAAATATTATATTATTCTTTTCAATTTGTTCGACGTGAAGATTCGCAGCACTTGCGATTGGAAGTAGAAATATTAAAGATATCAACATAAATTTGTAATTCATGTTGACGTGAATATTGATTTCTATTTAAAGATTATTGTATTTATATCGTTGTGTTATAGAATTGATATTAATCGAATTATCTCTTTCCAGTTAAATCGAGAAATGCCTTTATTTCTTCTTTTAGATTTTTGACATCATCTTCTATCTTGTCTTCCATTTGTGAAGTTCGCGAAGGAATGACATATTTGTTATATATCTCCTTGAAGAATTTTGTTGTTGCCGATTGATTCCATTGATTTGTGTAGTCTTTTATTAAACTTCCTTTGAACTCGATTTTTATTTCGGCGAATTTGTTCATCTTTTTCTTCTTGCCGTCCACATCCACTTCAACGTCTTCCATTCCGAGAACTTTCCATTTAACATCCATTTCTACTTTGAAATAATCGGTAATTTTTTTGGCGGCTTTCCATGAAATATCTAATTCCTTTGAGCTACCTTTGATTTTTTCAACATATGTGTCTTCAGTTACTGAATAGAGCTCGCCTTTTAGCCAGTCATAGACATAATTATAAATATCTTTGAAATCGCCGTAACCAGTGTACTTAAGCTTCTCTTTTATTATGACATCTTTTTCAGCCATTTTTGTTTCCTCTTGGAATATAAACAAAGTTTCTATATAAAACTTACTAATTTGGGACACCTAAGGTTTGTAATGTAGATTTATTGTTTATTTTTTGAGTTGTTAATTGTATAAACTTTTTCTTGGGGCAATATCTCTATATATTACTCATACGAATATGGGTGTGTTTGCGAATTGGGAGGATATTCTAAAAATCCTCTGATTCCTGCGAGATTTCTGGAGATTTTCAATTCACCTTCGATTATTTCCAAATCTCGTTTTATTAGCGGATAATTGATGTGGCTTTCAACGTAGGGTTTATTATTCACTATTAATCTTAGCAGATTATCGGATCTTTCGATTGCTTGAGGATATTTCTTATCTTCAATTTCTTCATCAATTATTTGTAGCTCTTCATAAGCGTGCAAAACTAAATTGTCAATTTTCATAGGTTGTGTATTTTTTGAAGGTTTTTAAATCTGAGGTTTGGAAATTTTATTGTGTTGTAGTGTAGAAATATTTAAGAATGAATGTGTTGCGGAATTTGATATGACTGAAAAACAGCCAGTTTATATTTTACCCGAGAATGTTTCCAGAACTTTGGGGCGAGATGCCCAGAGAAATAATATTTTAGCTGCTAAAATAGTTGCAGATATTGTTAAAACTACTCTTGGACCTAAAGGAATGGATAAGATGCTCGTAGATTCTGCGGGAAATATTGTTGTTACGAATGATGGTGTGACTATTCTTGAAGAAATTCAACTTGAACATCCAGCGGCAAAAATGATTGCGGAGATTTCAAAAACTCAAGAGACTGAAGTTGGTGATGGGACAACAACTGTTGCAATGCTTGCTGGAAAACTACTGGAGAATGCAGAAAGACTTCTCGACAAGAAGATTCATCCTACAGTTATAATTAAAGGATATAAATTATCTGCTGAAAAATCGAAAGAATTTTTGCGAGAAATTTCATCTGATGTAGATAATAAACATATTTTGAAACAAATAGCTATGACTGCGATGACAGGTAAGGGTGCTGAAGGAAACCGGGAACAGCTCGCTAATCTAATTGTTGGTGCACTTGACCAAGTTGGAAATACGAGAGTAATAGACTTAAACACAATTAAAATAATTAAACAAAAAGGTGGCGCTATTGATGATAGTGAGCTCGTTCAAGGAATTGTGATTGATAAGGATGCTGCGAATGAAGCTATGCCAAAAAAATCTGAAAATGCTAACATTCTGCTTGTGGATTTTGCTCTTGAGTTAAAAAACCCTGAAACTGAGACAAAGATTTCTGTGTCCACACCAGAACAACTACAACAATTTATCGCTTCTGAAGAATATGCGTTGCGGGAAATGACTCAAAAAATTATTTCTTCCGACGCCAAAGTTGTTTTTTGCCAAAAGGGAATTGATGATGTTGCGCAGTATTATTTGGCTAAATCAGGAATTATAGCCTATAGGCGTGTTGCCAAATCAGATATGGAGAAATTAGCTATGGCGACTTCTGGAAAAATTGTTTCAAGTTTGCAAGAGATACGAAAAGAGGAATTAGGTTTTGCTACAATTGTTGAGCAGATAAAAAAAGGCGATGATGTTATGACTTATGTGCGCGGATGCAAGAATCCTAAAGCCGTTACTATTCTGTTGCGTGGTAGCACCGACCACGTGCTTGATGAAATTGAGAGAGCTGTTAAAGACGGACTTGGTGATGTCGCCGCTGCTGTTCGTGACGGTAAAGTTGTTTCGGGGGGTGGCGCTGTTGAAATGGAACTTGCTCGTAGACTTAGAGCATTTGCACGAACACTTGGCGGACGCGAACAGTTGGCTGTTGAAGAATTTGCTTCGGCTCTTGAATCTATTCCTGAAGCATTAGCGGAAAATGCTGGAATAGACCCTATAACTTTAATGGCTGAATTAAAACAACGACATGAGTCTGGTGGAATTCGTGATGGGATTAATTTGTTTTCAAATAGAGTTGAAGATTGTCTTGCAGCGGGAATTGTTGAGCCTATGCGCGTTAAATTACAAGCGATTTCATCCGCTTCTGAAGTAGCGACGATGATTTTGCGTATTGATGATGTTTTAGTGGCTTCTGGACATAAGACATCAATGATACCTAAGAGTTCTTACGAAGGAATGGATTGATTAAACACCCCAATTTTTTTTGATGTATCTTTTATTCATCCACCAAAGCAAAATTGCTGGTAAAATTAAAATTGGATGAATCGTGAAAGCTAAGGCTATAAATCCCAATGCTGCGAGAGCAGTTATAATTATTTGAGGATGCGTCTTTCTTGGAGTTGTTTCGTTTTTTTGAACTAACTTGTTTTTTGCTGTTTTCATGTTGTAATTTTTCGCGACCATGATTCGATTCTATTCTTTCCCTTATTTTTAGCGACATATAATGATTTGTCTGCTCTACTCTTTATTTTAATCAAATTGTCATTCTTTTGGTATTCTGTAAGTCCTCCTGAAAATGTTACATTATATCTTTTTAATTTTTTATCTGCTAAAACTTTTTTTCTTAGTCTTTCCGAAACCATTTTTGCTCTTTGTAAAGTTGTCTCTGGAAAAAGGACGATAAATTCTTCACCGCCAAATCTTGAGACAATATCATATTTTCTTAAGCTATCTTTAAGTAAATCTCCTATTCTTTTCAGAATTGCATCTCCCGTTAAATGGCCATAGTTAGTGTTTATTTTTTTGAAATCATCTATATCAATCATAAGCAAACTTAATGGTTCTAGGCCTCTTTTTGCTTTGGATAATTCTATTTCAGATATTGTTTTGAAAAAATTATGGTTGTAAACTCCAGTTTTTTCGTCGATTGTCGCAATTTCATAAAGATAATCTATGCTGTTTTTTAATTCTTCAATAAGACTGGACATTTTTTTTCTAGCTTCGGGATTTAGCAATTTTAATTTTTTGTTGAAATCCATAAAATAACTAATACGTTTTTATATATAAATCCTGATATTGCCTTTGATTTTATGGCCCCACCAAGAATCGAACTTGGGGCTCCTCTACGTGAAAGAGGCATTTTACCATTAGACTATGGGGCCTTTAATTCCTTAATTTCGGGTTCTTATAAAATAAACTATATTGGCTATAACTACACCTATACTATCAATTAGCCAGTCAGTTATTGAGGCCACTCTGCCTGGCACAAATAATTGGTGGAATTCATCAGTTACCGCGTAGCCTATTGCTAAAAAACTCATCGCGAGAAGGGTATATTTTTGTGGAGATTTAAATGACATTGCGAGAAATAATGCGAGAATGAAAAATATTATAAAATGATATGCTATTGATTTAAATGGAATTTCTATTTGGGGCGCAGGGTCGTGAGAAATTGAAGATAATAAAAATATTATGGCTGCTGTAAGAATTGCTCCGAAAATTGATAAGATTTGGATTAGTTTCATTTTCTATATGGCCCCTGGCAGAATCGAACTGCCGCGTCCTCGGTGTAAACGAGGTGTTCTGCCACTAGACTAAGGGGCCATATGTATCTGCGAAAATAAACCTTTATAAAACCTTTTTGTTGTGTTGAATTAAGCGCGGGTAGTATAGTGGTTAGTATACGACGTTGCCATTTTCACGGAAAAGCAAAGACGTTGTGACCCGGGTTCAATTCCCGGCCCGCGCATATTTCACTGGGATCATTATAGGACAATCGGCACATTTTAAAAAAATATTGAATTTTGGACAGATTTTTATATTGGAATATCTTGTTAAACGTGATGATGAAAGAAATTGATAAAAAAATTACCTCTTGGCTCGGACACCACGGACTTACTGTATTAAGATTTTCTATAGCTTTGATTTTTATATGGTTTGGATTTTTGAAATTGATAGATTATAGTCCTGCCACGAATCTGGTAAAACAAACATTATATTGGGTAAATTTGTCTGGCTTTGTCGTATTTCTTGGGTTATGGGAAATGGGAATTGGATTTTGTTTTATGTTTCGATCATTGATACGTGTAGGCATTGCTTTACTTTTACCTCAAATTATTGGTACGTTTTTACCTTTAGTTTTTTTGCCGGAAATCACCTTTCAGCATGACTCGTTTTTGATACCGACACTTGAAGGTCAGTATATCATAAAAAATATTATTATCATAGCTGCTGCGATGGTTATTGGGGCCACCGTGAGAAAACATCACGAAAATATTTAGAGATTTAGTTTATTTCTGATTAACAAGATTATTTTCGGAAGCCTTAAATATGATTATTCCTAAGTAACATTATGACTGAAAAACCGAGTAAAGGACTACATAATCAAATTAACGGTTCTTCACAATACAGCTCTCCAGAAAAGATTCCTGGAGCTATGCCTCAAATGCCTGAAGAGGTCGCAAAAAAGGCCGATAAATTAAAGGAAGAACTTGAGGATTTTAAGAAGAAGATTGTGAAAAAATTTCCCTTTGTTAATTTTTTAAGTGTTTTGCCGGCGAACTCTTTTAAGATTTTTGAAGAAGATGAAGGGATTTTACCCGAAGAGGTCGCAAAGAAGCCGTTGCATTTGATGATGCTTATACCCGAAGATCAATTTAAAAATATTTCGAAGAAGATAAAACCGGAAGTTTTGAAAATAGTCAAGGAAACAAAACAGGAATTATGGATTCATATTAAAACAGAAATTGATTTATGGAACTATGGCTTAGATAGCAAGTACGAGTTTATCGATGCGATTGCTTCCAGCTTTCCATTGTATGATAAAGGTTTATTGGGTTCATTGAGATTGGCTAATATTCACAAGTCACTTGTTTTAAGAAAATTTGAGAAGTATGTCGCTTCGTATGTTGTTGGAGGTAGCCTTGTGAGGGGAACTGCTGACAAAACTTCCGATGTGGACACTTTTGTGATTATTGATGACACTGACGTGAAAAGAATGCCCCGTTTACAGTTGCTTGAGAAGTTGCGTGGAATGATTCATGACTATATTCGCGAGGCAACTGCTTTGTCTGGAACTAAAAATATTTTGAATGTTCAAGTTTATTTGTTAACTGATTTTTGGGATAATGTTAAGGATGCAAATCCTGTGATGTTTACATTCATTCGTGATGGTGTGCCTATGTATGATCGTGGAACTTTTTTGCCGTGGAAACTTTTACTTCAGATGGGCAAAGTTAAACCTTCGCCAGAAGCTGTGGATAAATTTATGAAATTCGGTGAACAGAATGAAAGTCTTGTTACACGAAGAATGTTAGATGCAATGGTAGATATTTATTGGGGAATTATTACTCCGACACAGGCATTGATGATGCTTGCAGGACATGCACCACCAGTTCCTAAAACTATGGTCCAAGATGTGCAAAAGGTCTTAGTTGATGAAGAAAAAGTTATGAATCTTTCTGAATTGAAGTTTTTGGAACGTGTGATTAAATTGTATAAAGATCATGAGCACGGAAAGCTGAAGAAAATACCGGGCAAAGAAATTGATGAATTGCTTGTCGAATCTAAAAAATACGACGAGAAATTGAAAGAAATACGCAAGAAACTTGAAAGCAGGTTGATTGTTTATGATGCTGAACGTTCTTACTCTGAAGTTTTTGGTTTACTTGAAAAAATATTTGGTAAGAAAAGTGCTGAAAATCTTGTAAAAGATGCTGAACACGAACTTATTTCAAATGGAAAACTACAACCTCGTTTTGCAAAATCACTGAAGGGAATAATCCATATGAAATCAAGAGTTAAGAGTGGAAAAGTTACACAACTGGAAATGAATGCTCTGCGAAGAGATGCTACTGAGCTAATAACTGAATTATTGAATTATGCTCAAAGGGCGGATTTAGTTATGACTGAAAAAGGAGTTTTACAGGTTTCATTTGGAGATAAGAAAGGCGAGCTTGCTCTGACTGATGCAGGCGTGTTTTTTGTTGAAGCTGGCAGAGTTATGAAAATTGAAAACGGGAAATTTAATTTGAGCAATAAACAGATTCTTGAGAAGGCAATCACTGAAACTAAAGACAAAACTCAGCTTGCTTTGTCGTCGGAAGTGATTGATGTGTTACATAAAGAACTTGGAAAGTTCAGCATTAATTTTTAGAAAATTTTTGTGATTTTCAATCAGTTTATTAAATTGTTTATTTTTCTTGAAATTGGTAATCTTTTTAAAGTGAGATGTTTTAGAGTAGATATGGTCCCAGAACGAAGGGAAAGATATTTGAATTTTTATGATTTTAGCAAAGCGGAGTTAAGTTTTGTAGATAGTCGCTACGATCCGGCAAAAATGCTTGAACGAAGAGAGGAACAATCTGCGGACGATTTTAAATTGGGAGGATTTTTTAATAATCTTCCTGTAAAAGAACGAACACTTGTAAGCTTGAGATATGGTATAGGATATACTCGTCCATATAGCGTTGCACAATGTGCTATGCTTATGCAAATGAGTTTGGAAAATATTAGGCGAATGGAATCACATGCAATGATTACAATGCAAGATAGAGCAAAACAAATGTTTGACCACGAGACTAAACAACGAGATTAAATAATTTTTATTTCAAATAACTTCGTGCGCACGATTAAAATAATTAATTTATACCTTATCTATTGACGTAGCTAAGTTATATAGATTTTATAAACAATATAGCAAATCTTTAAAAGGGCAATTTTTCAATAATAGATATGAAAGGAATAGTAATCCAGTTTAGAAGAAGCAGACATAGAATTCATGAGAGACATTACTTGCTTGACTTAGGCATGACTTCACGTGA
>SXGU01115880.1_pt1 | contig 12733 bp, 9 predicted proteins | sample 3174531 | NCBI WGS metagenome assembly SXGU01 (sample SAMN11356863, study PRJNA531348) | freshwater metagenome | isolation source: freshwater sample F1-140 | place: China: Fuxian Lake, Yuxi | collected 2017-12-25 | reverse complement strand
CCTGACCAAGCGTTGAAGGTTTACGATGACCTAGTCAAGCCGAGCAATACTTCCATGCGGAGCAGCGAGGCTCACCAGTCTCGCGAGACATTACTCAAGAAATTTCCCAATCTTGTCAAACCGATCACAACACCGACGGCGAGTTTGACCAACGCTGCCCCGGTTAAGTAGACCTTGGTCGTGGTTTTTAAACTTCGGAATGAAAATTACCATTATCGGAACCGGCTATGTAGGGTTGGTAACCGGAGCTTGTTTTGCTCAGGTCGGCCACAAGGTGGTCTGCGTGGATTCCGATGCTGCTAAAGTAAAACTTTTGCAGGGCGGTGGCATCCCGATTTATGAACCCGGGCTGGAAGAAATGGTCAAGGAGAACGTGACCGCAGGTCGCCTTTCCTTCACGAATTTCATCAAAGATGGGGTGGAGAAATCGGACGTCATTTTTATCGCCGTCCCAACCCCGCCTCAAGCGGATGGATCTGTCGATCTCAGCTACATCGAAAGTGTCGCTAGGGATATCGCGGCGCACATGACGAGCTACAAAATCGTCGTCGATAAATCCACGGTGCCCGTCAAGACCGGTGAAAAAGTAGCTGAAACGATTAAACGATATTCCAAATCAAAGGTGGAATTCGACGTTGTTTCCAATCCAGAATTCCTCCGCGAAGGATTCGCGGTCGATGACCTCATGAAGCCTGACCGAGTGGTGATCGGTGTTCGATCCCAAAGACCCGTGCAGGCGATGAAGGCCGTCTACCAGCCTTTCGGTTCACCGATTATTGTCACCGACATTAACTCTGCCGAGTTAATCAAGCATGCGGCTAATTCATTTCTTGCCCTCAAGATTTCCTATATCAACGCGATTTCGGTGATCTGCGAGGCCTCCGGGGCAAACGTCCAAGAGGTTGCGGCGGGGATTGGAATGGATGCCAGGATCGGTCGAAGGTTTCTCGATGCCAGCCTCGGCTTCGGCGGTAGCTGCTTTCCTAAGGATCTGAGTGCGTTCATCAAAATCTCTGAAACACTGGGTTACGATTTTGGCCTCCTCAAGGAGGTTCAGCGAATCAATACCCAACAGATGGATCGATTCGTCAAAAAGATCACTGAAACCTTGTGGGTTCTGAAAGACAAGAAAATCGGGGTGCTGGGTCTTGCCTTCAAACAAAACACGGACGACGTCCGCATGTCGCCGGCGATCGACCTTTGCCAACGCCTTCTTAAAGACGGTGCTCACCTCCGCGTACATGACCCTCAGGCGATGGAAAAGGCGAAAGCTTTGCTCCCTAAAACCGTCACGTTCGTGAGTGACATGAACAAGGTTGCGGAAGGTTGTGATGCTTTGGTGATCGCGACAGAATGGCCTGTATTCAAACAACTAGATCTCGAACAGGCACGCAAATCCATGACCCACCCAATCTTGTTCGACGGCCGCAATTTGTTCGACGTTGCCGAGATGGAAAAGTTGGGATTTATCTACAAAAGCATCGGTCGCTAACTTGTCCACTCTTGCTTACAAAGCGTGTTCAAATGTAAGTCAGTTTCCTGTAATCCACCATTCGGGGTGTTGATGCAATTTTAGCAAAAGTTCCCGGTCAGCCTCTGGAAAGGTATAAGAACCCAATCCTGAAGGACTGACCCATGCGAACGCAGAGCAATCGACACATTGCAAATTGCCGCCTGTCCAAACGCATCGAAAAAAACTCAGCTGAATCGACTTCTCCGGATAGGTGTGTTTTACCTCGCCCAAAAGCTCGAAGACATCAACCTCAATCGCGAGTTCTTCGAGCAACTCCCGTTTTAACGCGCTCTCTGAACTTTCGCCCTGTTCGATCTTTCCTCCCGGAAATTCCCATAAACCTCCCAAATGACGATCTTCAGGTCTTTGAGTGATCAGGAGCTTCTTCTCGTGAAAAACAAGACCCGCCACGACCTGTAATACTTTCGTTGTCGATACCATCTAGATGCAAACTAAGTGAAGGGTAACGATAGGCCAAGCGTGCATCTCAAGCCTTGAGAACCCGTAACCAACAGGATGGATTCATCGTCTCATTGTTCGGGTTCAACCCTTTATTCAGAAACTTATGTCTGTATCATCACTCTCGCACCTTCTTCGTCCGGTGTTCTCGGTGAGCCTACTCTACCTAAGCTCAAATCTGGTGATCGCCCAAGGGGGAGTAGATGGCCCTACGAATCGCCCTAGGATGGCTCCCACACCCACCATCACAGCGGCCCAGACCACTGCCATCACAACAATGGATCAGGCAATTCGGGCACTCACAACTTCAGCAAGCCAAGCTAGGACTGCCGTTATCGAAGCGACCTACGCCAGTCCACACAACGCCGAAGATTTGCAGGCAAAACTTGTGGTCCAAACTCGTGCAGATCTCGCATTGGCGAATGCGAGAGCAACCCAGTTCAACAACCTCCAGAAGAGTGCCAACAAGCTAAATCCCGACCAAGTAAGCATGCTAGCAGAGAGGGCCAGACGTGCTGAGATTACTGGTGACCAAGGTGGAAGGAATCAAGATAGACCTCTCGTCGGCCAATTCGATACGGACAAGGATGGTCGCCTCAACACGGTCGAACGCGGTCGGGCGGTGGAGTTCATCAAATCTAATCCATCACCACAGCGTGGCCCGGGTGTACCCGGCGGCCCAGGCGGACGGCGTGGGAACCGGCCACCCTCAACTACCGGCGTGAAAGTTACCAAGGCAGAGGTCAAAAGCTATCCAAACGCTGCACTCTACGATTCATCGGTGCTTCGAACCTTTTTCATCGAATTCGAGAATCCGAAATGGGAGGCAGAGCTCGTATCTTTCAACAACACGGACGTAGAAGTCCCGGCCAAAGTCACCGTGGACGGAAAAGAATACCCAGACGTCGGTGTTCATTTTCGGGGTAACTCTTCATTTGGTGTTGGTGACGGCTACAAGAGATCCCTGAATCTAAGCTTCGATTATATTCACGGGAAGCAGGAGATCCTTGGTTATCGCACGTTAAATTTTTTGAATGCGAATGATGACCCGACGTTTCTTCGGACCGTGTTATCCATGGAAATCGCACGACAATACATCCCTGCCCCGAAAGCAAACCTAGTTCGAGTCGTGATCAACGGGGAGAATTGGGGGATTTATGCGAACGCTCAACAGTTCGACAAAGATTTCCTCAGAGATCACTTTAAAACCACTCAAGGTACAAGGTTTAAAGTGCCTCAAGGGGGTGGCGGAGGGATCGGCGCGTTCAGCTTCGTGGATCAGGATGCGAACAGCTACCGAACGGTTTTCCAGATCAAATCGAAGGATCAACCAGCGGTTTGGACATCCTTAATCGAACTGGCTAAAACGTTGAAACAAACACCCACCGCAGAATTGGAGGCGGCTCTTGCTCCCATGCTCGATATTGACGGATTTTTGCGGTTCCTCGCACTCGACAATGCCATGGCGAACGGCGATGGATTTTATAACAGGGGTGCTGATTACTCCCTCTTTCTTGACCCAAAAGGCCTGTTCCACCTGACGTTTCATGACGCTAACGAGATGTTTAGTTCTGGCGGCGGTGGGGGCGGACCCGGTGGAGGCAGACGAGGTCCTGCCGCTGGTGGCGGGACCTCGCTCGATCCTTTGGCTGCCCAAAACGACACCGACAAACCCATCATTTCTCAAATCCTAGCCGTGCCATCATTACGCGCTAAATACCTTGGTTACATCCGTGAAATCGCAGAAAAATCTTTCGAGTGGAAAAGGCTAGGACCGGTCGTAAAAGGTTACCGCGAATTGATCAGAGAAGAGGTGGCACGCGACACCCACAAACTTTTTGATACTGATCAATTCTTGACTGGAACATCCGATGAACCTGCCGAGAACAGTTTGCGTAACTTTTTCGATCGAAGACGCGCCTTCCTGATGAAATGGTCGGAGTCGGACGCGAGCCGCACGAAAGAGAACCTTTGAGAACGATCATCCACCCCACTCAGTCCACGGTGACCTTCAAGCGATCGTGAGCAAACCAAATTCCGGGAGGCATTTCGGCTTGGTCGATGTCATGGTCATATTCGTGAGTCAGGTGGGTCAGGTAAGTTTCTTTTGCACCAATTCGTCGAGCCATCGTGAGAGCCTCGTCCAAGCACATGTGGGTGGGATGAGGTTCCCTTCGGAGTGCATCTAGGACGACCACCGGAACTCCTTCAATCAGGCGAAGAACCGACTCAGGAATTGTCTTACAATCACTGAGGTAGGCGAACTTTGATTCACTGCCTTGTGAAAAAAGAAAACCGAGAGTGGTCATGGATCCGTGCGGCAACGGAAGCGGGGTGATGGTGAGATCTCCGATGGAAAAGACTCCTTGGATCACATGGGGATCAGGATGGAAATACCCCCTAGGAATCGGACGCCCGTCGAACGCATAAATAAAAATCCGGCGAAGATCCTCCATCGTTGCTGCACTCGCGTAAACGGGGATTGAACCATTTTTTATATCACAAAAACGGCGACAATCATCAAGACCCATCACATGATCCGCATGGGAATGAGTAATCAAGACTGCATCCAGTCGGTTGATTTTTTCGCGAAGGATTTGGAGTCGAAACTCGGGTGTGGTATCGACAACCAATTGAACGGTTGAAGTCCGAACGAAGATCGACGACCGGGTCCGATGGTTTTTGGTGTTGGCCAGAAACGCTTCACTGTAATCCCAACCGATAATTGGAACCCCTTGTGAGGTGCCGGAGCCTAAAAAAGTAAATTCAACCGCCATGAGTGATATTGATTCGATTGTGATTCATCGTCTCCATGTATCTTAGAAAGGTCGGATCGCAAATTCTCTTTGCCAAGAATAGCACACAGGCCACAATCAGGATCAACGTTTTTTGCCATGCTGATTTCGTTACGGATCAAGAATCTCGCACTCGCCTCGGATTTAACAGTCGAACTCGGCCCCGGTTATAACGCTGTCACGGGCGAAACGGGTGCTGGAAAATCGTTGCTCATCGGGGGACTGAATCTTGTTTTGGGAGAGCGAGCAGATAGGACGTTAATCCGTGCCGGAGCCGAGGCATGCTCAGTCGAGGCTTCGTTCGATGTGTCGCGGGTCCTCGGATCTGTAACACCGTTACTAGCCGAGAACGGACTCGAACCCTGCGAGGATGGGATTTTATTTGTTAAACGCACTCTGACTTCCAACGGGGTGAACCGCCAGTTTGTGAACGGCTCCCCAACGACCCTTGGAACGCTGGCAGCCATTGGATCATTGCTTGTCGATATTCATGGGCCGCACGACCACCAATCGTTACTGCACCCGGCTCAGCAACTTGCAATCCTCGATTCTTTCGGCGATCTCCATACTCAACGGGCGATTGTGGCCGCATTGGCGAAAGAGTTGGACTCAATCGAGGCAGCTAAAACTGCCTTGGACATCGACGAAAACACTTATCGTCAACAGTTGGATCTGCTTCGCTTTCAGGCATCAGAAATCGAGACCGCCAAGCTGCGACCTGATGAGGAATCCGAGATTGAGGTTGAGTATCGGCGAACCAAAAATTCCGTGCGGTTGGTTGAACTCGCTCAAAATGGGCTAAGCATACTCGATGCCGAGGAGTATTCATTGCTCAATCAAATGGGAGCTTTGGGGAAGGTGGTGCTGGATCTCCATAAACTCGATTCTGGAACTGACCACATGGTGGAGATCCACCAGCAAACGATGGATCAAATCGCCGAACTTCGAGACGAACTCTCCGCCTACGCTGACAAGCTGGAAATCGATCCAGCCCGCGTGGCAGAGATCGAGGATCGACAAACTTTGATTCAAAGCCTGAAAAGGAAATACGGTTCCAGCCTAGTAGATGTTTTGGAATTCGGTATTCAAGCTAGATTAAAACTCGCCGCACTTGAGAAAAGGGAGTTGGAGATTGAAAGGCTCAACGAAGAGCGTTCAAAAGTCTCCCTATCGCTCACCAAAGCCGCCAAAACGCTCTCGATTGCTCGCACCAAAATCCTCCAGAAACTCAATCTTAGCATTATTCAGCAATTGCAAGACCTTGGGTTCAAGCAGGCTCATTTTGACGTAACCCTAGCTCCCTCCCCACTCTCCCAGTCCGGGGCTGACGCAGTGGAGTTCTTGTTTGCACCAAATCCAGGTGAACCTCCACAACCCTTGCGTGCGATCGCCTCATCGGGGGAAATGGCTCGCGTCATGCTGGCCATAAAAACCGTGCTTGCAGTCGAAGATCAAATCCCGCTCCTAGTTTTCGATGAAGTGGATGCGAACGTCGGAGGCGAGACAGCAAGAGTAGTCGGTCAGAAAATGGACACAATCGGAAGACAGCGGCAAGTGCTGTGCATCACCCATCTACCCCCAGTCGCCGCAGTTGCTGGTCAACATTTCGTGGTAGAAAAAGAGATTAAAGACGGACGAACCATTTCAAAAATAACTCGACTGGATCCCGACCAGCGGATCACAGAACTGGCTCGAATGCTGGGTGGACAAACCTCGGCCGCACGCCAACACGCCGAGGAAATGTTACAATCCCGTTAGGGGCTGGTTGTGGTTTGAGCAATTGCTCAGGTGCGTGTCTCCCGAGAACCCGTTTTGACGCAACGCTTCATAAAGAACGATCGCGACACAATTAGAGAGATTCAACGATCGAGCCTCCAAGTTCATCATAGGAATTCGGATCCACCGCTTGGAGTATTCTTGAAGCAATGGTTTAGGTAAACCAGCGGTCTCCCTCCCAAATACTAAATAATCATCTGCTCCAAAACTGACCTCGTTGTAAGATTGCGGCCCATCTGACTCCACCAACCAAAGCCGCGCATCCGGCCCGATCGAAGCGGCGAACGACTGCCAATCCTGCCACCGCTTCCACTGAACCTGTTGCCAATAGTCCATTCCTGCCCGTTTGAGTGTCTTATCATCTAGTTGAAACCCAAGCGGTTCGATCAGGTGGAGCGATGTCCTCGTCGCGGCACAAATCCGTGCAATGTTACCCGTATTGGGAGCGATTTCTGGAGCCACAACGACGATATGCACTTTTATTCTCCTTCCATCTCAAGTTCGGTTGTCTGCGAATCCTTACGCTTTTTGTTGTAATAAACTTTCCAGAGAACCAGTCCCTGAGCAGGTGCGGTCATCCCTGCCACACGCCGATCCTCGCTCGCAATCATCGTGGTGATATCCTGAGGAGCAAATTTGCCTTGTCCGATCTGCACGAGGGTGCCGACAAGCCCTCGGCACATTTTGTAGAGAAACCCATCGCCTTCAATCACAAAGGTCAACATTGATCCCGTTTTTTGGATAGAGCATCGGGTCAATGTGCGGATTGTATTCTTTTTGCGGTAGGGAGTATTAACGGCAAACCCACGAAAATCGTGCTTTCCGACCAGTAATTCGGCTGCTTCTTTCATCGCCTCCAAATTAAGGTTCTTCGGAACGTGCCAAGATGTCCCACGCCACAGGGGGTGATGGCATGGATGAGTCCACACGCAGTAACGATACTGCTTCCCAGATGCCGAAAACCGTGCGTGGAATTTCTGAGGTGCAACGCTCGCTTCCATGATCCTAATGTCCTCGGGAAGGTGTGCATTGATGGCTAGTAAAAGTTTTCCGGGACCCATTTGTCGTCCCGTCCGCTGGAGATCCAAATGTGCTACCATCCCGACTGCATGAACTCCTGTATCCGTTCTACTGGAACTGTGAACCTGGACTTCAAAACCAAAAACTTTCTGAAACGCTTGCTGGATTCGTTCTTGGACCCCTACCCCCACTCGTTGCCATTGCCATCCCTGATACGCCGAACCGTCGAATGCGATTTTCAAACGAAGTCGGGTAGTTTTCTCGGACACTTCAGTGCCATCCCCCTTCCCCATTGAGGAAAGATTTGGGGTTAAGGATACGACTGGATTGACTTTTTTTTGGCGCATAGTCACCCAGTTACAACGACTGCCGATCCAAATAACTTTGCAACAGGATCGCTGCCGCCATCCCGTCGACCTTGCCCTTCCGTGCATGTTTTTTTGTTCCCGCCTCAGCCATGAATCGGTTGGCCTGAGTCGAGGTGAGGCGCTCATCCCACATCTTGATTGGTAAAACAATGGCTTCCTTCAGCACTGCAGCGAACTCCTGCACTTTGAGCGCTGCGGGACCATACGAACCATCCATGTTCCGAGGCATTCCTATCAAAACCTGTTGGACCTCTTTTTCCTTAAGTAACACCTTCAGTTGGGCGAGGAAATCAGAGAATGGTTCTGCCGGAATAAACGCCAATGGATGCGCAATCATGCCAAGCTCGTCGCTCAACGCGATTCCCATCCGAACAGTTCCATGGTCGATAGCCAAGATTCTCATACATCGTTATCACTCATCCCGAGCACTCAGAGGGTTGCCATCACTTTTTCGACGGCGCGTAAGGTTTGATCAATCTCCTCCGATCCATGGGCTGTGGAAATAAACCCTGCTTCAAATTGTGATGGAGCCAAATACACACCTTCATGCAACAGCCCGTGGAAAAACTTCGCGAACCGTGCCCGATCACTCCTGAGTGCATCCTCGAGGTTCCAAACCGGACCCTCGGTAAAGTAGCCACAAAACATGGAACCCACTCGGTTGAAGGCAACAGGCACATTCGCTCGCGCGGCAATCTCTCTCATTCCTTTCTCCAATTGAGCCCCCGATTCGTCCAACCGCTGATAAGTCTCGGTGGATAACAGCCGGAGTGAGGCGAGGCCAGCCGCCATAGCGAGCGGATTACCGCTCAAGGTTCCGGCTTGATACACAGGACCCAACGGCGCGAGGTGGTCCATAATTTCTCGACGCCCTCCAAACGCTCCTACGGGTAACCCACCACCGATCACTTTGCCAAAACAGCTCAAATCCGGCTTGATCCCGTAAAGTTCCTGAGCCCCACCTCGGGCGAGTCTGAACCCAGTCATTACCTCGTCAAAAATCAACAACACATCCTGCTCTGTCGTAATGCGCCGCAAGAATTCCAGAAAACCGGGGCGAGGTGGGTAAAGCCCTGCATTCCCGGGGACTGGTTCTAGGATGATACCCGCGACCTGCCCCCGGTTGGCGTCCAACGTCCTGCGGACTGCTTCCTCATCGTTAAACGGAACGACTACGGTATGCTCGACGAACGCGGCCGGAACCCCTGCAGAATCGGGGTGACCAAACGTCAATGCGCCAGAACCCGCCTTAACCAACAGCGAATCCACATGGCCATGGTAGCAACCATCAAACTTGATGATCTTGTCACGTTTGGTAAACCCACGCGCCAACCGGATCGCCGACATGACGGCTTCGGTTCCTGAGTTGCATAATCGGACTTTCTCAATCGAGGGCACCGCATTCACGATCCACTGAGCCATCTCCACCTCGAGCGGATTGGGAATCCCAAAGCTTGTCCCCTGCTCTGCCGCTTCTCGGATCGCCTCGACGATCTGCGGAGGAGCATGGCCATGGATCGCTGGACCCCAAGTCCCTACATAGTCAATGTATTCATTCCCATCGGCATCCCAAATCTTTGCACCCTTAGCACGAACTGCAAAAAACGGTTCACCACCCACCGCACGGAAAGCACGAACGGGCGAATTAACACCTCCAGGGATCAAACCTAAGGCGGTGGCGAATAGTTCTCGAGATCGTCCGTTCTTCATCGTCCCACAATTTTAACCACCCAACCAGCGGCGTGCAAGGTAGACCCTTATCCTCGGGAAAGCCAATAGGTGGCAAATAGAGGTTTTAAGTCCCAAAAATTGATGAAATATCGGTTGACTTTTTGAAAACAGCCACACAGGATCGGTCTGTATCCAACAAACATTTCCACTGCAGCACCCTGCCGGGGCTTCGGGGAAGGAGCATTTATTATGATTCAAAACGCACAAAAAATCTGCCGAACACTCATCTTGTTCTGCATGCTGTTGTCGGTGACCACTGCCTTGCGAGCGAAAGTTCTCGATAACTTCGATGATAACACAAAACAAGACTGGGCCGATTTTACGTTTATTCCAGGCCTCGGATTGCCAGTCGAGACAGGTGGCCAATTCAAATTTACCCTGCCCCCAGTCGGCCGATCGATTTTTGTCGCCAGCACCAAGTCCTCGCAGACGTTTACTGTTGAAAACGGCAAAACCGTGGAGTTCCGCGTGGATCTTGTTTATGGAAAAGGTCAAGATTCCTTCGCTGTTCTCGCGTTCATCCCCAAATCATCTACCCCGAGCAGCTTGGGTGGCTACGGATTCGCCAAGTCCACCTCCGATATCTTGGTTACCAAAGGAATTGGAAAATATTTTTATGCTGAAAACCCTGCCGAGCCGCTGAAAAATGACAATGTCACCATGGTGCTCTCGCTGACGGGACAGGGTGCGGACGTTCTGATTAACGCCAAGCTGTTGGATAAAGACGACGGGAACAAAGTTATTTTTGAAAAGACGTTCTTAGATACCCCAGCTGCCGACGTTTTAGCAGATGGTGCAGATAGCCCCGCCGCACCTTGGTCCGGGGTCGGAAATTTCGTGCTCTACTGTTATGAGGATGACGGAAAAACTCAGGATTCCTACGAGGTAATCTTTGACAATGCAGAAACCTTCGTCGTGGAAAACACGATTCTGGACGATTTTGATGACAACTCCAAGCAGAGCTGGAGCGACTTTACTTTCATCCCTGGATTCGGTTTGCCCACTGAATCGAACGGTCAGTTCAACTTCAACCTCCCACCCGCCGGACGAGCCTTATTCGTTGCCAGCACGAAGACCTCCAAGACCTACACCGTTGCTGAAGGAGAAAAAGTAGAGTTCAGCGTCGATTTGGTTGATGGAAATGGCAAGGACTCATTTGGGGTTCTTGCATTCATTCCCACCGGTTCTTCTGCAAGTTCATTGGCGGGGTATGGTCTAGCAAAGTCCACGACCGACATTCTGATCACAAAGGGAATTGGTAAATATTTCTACGCAGAGAACCCTGCGGAACCAATCCTAAACTCCAACGTGATCCTCAAGCTTACCTTGATTGGAAAGGACGGCAGCGTTTTGATTAACGGGCAGGTCATTGATAAAGCCACTGGAGCCATCCTTTTCGATAAGACTTTTGTGGATTCTCCCGCTGCCGATGTTTTGGCCGACGGGGCGGACAGCCCAGCTGCGCCGTTCCTTGGTGCGGGTAACTTCGTCCTCTATTGTTACGAGGATTTTGATAAGAACGCTCCGAATGAAGTTTACACCGTAATCTTCGATAACGCGAAGGTCTCGGCACCTCCTGTGGTGGCGAATACGGCACCGATCATCAGTGAAGTTTTGCCAGCAACATCCTCTGCCTTTTTGCCAATATCCAGCCAGATTTCGTTCAAGGTGGCCGATGATCAGAATTTGGTTAACGACAAGATATCCGTCGTGTTGAACGGGACGACCTACACCATCGCAAATGGTCTGACAGTCACGGGCACAGGAAAGACTCTCACTGCAACGTTGGGAGGGTTGGTCACCCAAACTTCTTACACCGCAACCGCAAAAGTCACCGACAGCGAAGGCGCCAACACTGCGGTGACCACCTATTTTGATACCTTCGAGGAATCCAGCCTTGTGGTTGAAATTGAGGATTTCAACTTCGGTTTCGGTCAATTCTTCGATAATCCGTTGCCGATTGCTGAAGGAACCGGCCCCACTGCGGATGCGTTTGCGAATCAGATTGGCTCTCCCGATGTTGATTACACCGACACCCGTGGTGATTATCGGGACGTTCTCTACCGTCCCGATGATCATGTGAGGATGCAACATTCATTGGATGTTCCTCGTGGGAAGCATACGGCTGCTGGAGGATCCGCAGCCGGGGTCTACGATTACGATGTCGGAGATATTGTTGCCAATGAGTGGATGAACTATACTCGGACGTTCGCTGCCGGCAGTTACCAAGTTTACCTGCGGGAGTCCGTGGTCAATATCCCTCAGGTTCAGGCTATTCTCGAGCTGGTGACTAGCGATGCAACACAATCGGGACAGTCGACGAAGAGACTTGGATCGTTTAGTGCCAGCACGAGCGGCTATCAGTTCCGCAACATCCCGCTCACCGACGCCATCGGGCAAAACAAGGTAATCCTTCGCTTAGCGGGCCCAACAACACTGAGGTTGACCCAGGACACTTCGGAACCTGGAGATGGTGCCATTTACCAAAACTACTTGATCTTCATCCCGGTTGCAGATCCAGGCTTGCAACGGCCAACGGTTGAAAACGTCAGCCCAATCGCTGGGTCAATCGTTACATCCGTGAGTCCAGATATCTCAGCACTCATTTTCCATCGAGACACAGCGGTCAAAAATGGTTCCGTTGTTTTGAGCGTCAATGGCAGTCCAGTCAATGCGACCGTCCACCACTCGGTATCCTCCACCATGGTTTCCTATAAGCTCCCAAACAACACATCGACCGCCGCTCCTGTCGTAGTGACCTTGGCTTACTCGGATACCTTGAATGTTTCTCAGACCAGCTCTTGGAGCTTTACCCTCGACTATCAGGTTCTGAATGAAAACAAACGGGTCGAGGGAACGGGATCACAGCCCGGATTCAATGCTCGCTTGGTGCAGGCCCCTATCGGACCTCATCTCGAAAACTCGTTGCTGAGAGCAGATGCCCAACTCGCACCCAATTCCAGCATTCCCGCCTTCATCTCCAACGAATTCACCGTCGATGTGCTTAATTTCAGTGATCGGACCGAAACCGATCAAGGGAACTTTGTGCGCGATTTGATGGTGCCGGGTCT
>SXGU01080435.1_pt1 | contig 12734 bp, 6 predicted proteins | sample 3174531 | NCBI WGS metagenome assembly SXGU01 (sample SAMN11356863, study PRJNA531348) | freshwater metagenome | isolation source: freshwater sample F1-140 | place: China: Fuxian Lake, Yuxi | collected 2017-12-25 | reverse complement strand
GCTGGCGAGCGCTGGTATTTTCTCGAAGAAAAATACCCGGCTTACGGCAATCTCGTGCCGCGTGATATTGCGACACGAGAAATTTTCCAGGTTTGTCTCGAAGGTTACGGCGTTGACGGCGAAAATCAGGTTTATCTGGATTTAACGCACGTTCCGGCGGAAACTTTGACGCGCAAGCTCGGCGCGATTCTAGAAATTTACGAAATGTTCGTCGGCGACGATCCGCGCCACGTGCCGATGCGCATTTTCCCCGGCGTTCATTATTCGATGGGCGGACTCTGGGTTGATTTCGAGCAGCGCACCAATATTCCCGGACTTTTTGCGGCGGGCGAGTGCGATTATTCGATTCACGGCGCGAATCGTTTGGGCGCAAACTCGCTTGTTTCCTGCGTTTACGGCGGTTTCGTCGCGGCTCCGGCGGCGATTGACTACGCCAAAAACGTCGAGCGCAAAACGACGGAGACAAACGGCATTCACGCGGCTGAACTCAAAAAACAGCAGGAAATCAATAATCAGATTATCAAAAACGAGGGTTCGGAAAATCAGTATAAAATTCACGACGAAATGGGCAAATGGATGACCGATAACGTCACCGTCGTTCGTTATAACGACCGCCTGAAAGCGACGGACGATAAATTGATCGAGCTGCAGGATCGTTTCAAACGCATTTCGATCAACGATTCAAATTTGTGGGCGACGCAAGCCGTTCCGCACGCCAGACAGTTGTGGAATATGCTTCAACTGGCGCGTGTCATTACACTCGGCGCTTTGAATCGCGACGAATCGCGCGGCGCGCATTACAAACCGGATTTTCCGGATCGCAACGACGATAAATTTTTGAAAACAACGATTGCCGAATGGTCGAGCGAAGCGCCGATTTTGTCGTACGAAGCCGTTGAAGTCGGGTTGATCGAGCCGCGCAAACGCGATTACACAAAAGGAAAAGCGAAAGCGGCGGTCGCCGAAGAAGCGAAAAAATCGGGTTTGCCCGTTCCGGACGGCGCCGCGCAAGTTCCGACGCCGTACACCGAACAGAAACCGCAGTCGCGTGAAGCGACGTGGATCAAGGAGGGCGGAAAACTTCAGGACGGCGAATCATTCAAGGAAATCAGCGAAGAGAAACGCGAACGCGGCGAGCAGTAAAAGCGGTTTTTAACGAAAAAAGTAATTGGTTCCGAAAGAAAATTTATGAGCAACAGTAACGAATTCAAAGAGAAAAAACGGCTGACCGATCCGCCGCAGACCGTCGAGATAAAAATTCAGCGGCGCGACAAACTCGGAGCGGCAACGCGCTGGGAAACTTTCTCGATTCCGTACCGCCGCAATCTTAATGTGATTTCCGTATTGATGGACATTCGCAAAAATCCGGTGACTAAAGAAGGCAGGGAAACCACGCCGCCGGTTTGGGATATGAGCTGTTTGGAACAGGTTTGCGGCATTTGCACAATGGTCATTAACGGTCGCGTGCGCCAGTCGTGTTCGGCGCTGATTGATGATCTGCTCGTTTCCGACGGCGGAAACACGGTAACGCTGGAACCGATGAGCAAATTTCCGAACGTGCGCGATTTGAAAGTTGACCGCACCAGAATGTTCGATCATTTGAAACAGGTCAACGCCTGGATCGAACTCGACGGCACGCACGATCTCGGTCCCGGCGCGACGATGTCGCAGGAAACGGCGCAGGAACGCTACGCTTATTCGCGCTGTATGACGTGCGGCTGTTGCCTCGAAGCGTGTCCGCAGTATCACGACGACAATTACATCGGACCGCAAGCGATTGCGCAGGCGCGTTACCAAAATATGCATCCGACCGGCAAATTTACGATTGACGAACGGCTCGAAGGTTTGACGGGCGACGACGGCATCAGCAATTGCGGCAATGCGCAAAACTGCATTCAGGTTTGTCCGATGGGCATTCCCTTGACGCGCGCGATTTATGAAACGAACCGCGATATTACCGTTAACGCGCTGTTCGGCTGGCTGAGAAAATAGTTTCAATCGTGTAATTTAATAAAAAAGGCAGAGGCGAAAAAACGCTTTTGCCTTTTTTGTTTTTCTGCTAATATTTTTCAGTTTGATTATCGTCATCTCTAATTACGTAACTCTCAAAAATCCCAAAAAATGAAATACGAAAAATATTTTTCCCTGATAAATCGTCTCGAAAACGAAGCCAAAGAAAATCCAAAAGCTTATAAATTGCGCGTAATGGCAATCGCGCTGCTCGGGTACGCATATTTTTTGCTGATGGCGACTTTTCCCGTCGTGATAGTTTTCGCGGTCGCCGTCGCGCTGTGGTTTTTCCCCGGCGGGCTTTTTTTGTTACTGAAGCTGATCGGAAAAATCGTCTGGCTCATTATCATCGCCGGAATCGGAATTTTCAGCGCGCTCGGAGGCGCGCTGCGTTCGCTTTTTACCGCGCCTCCGAAACCGGAAGGTTACGCGTTGACGCGTGCCGAATCGCCGCAGCTTTTTCAGACGATTGATGACATCAGCGAAAAAATCGCCGCGCCGAAACCCGATCACATTTTAGTGAATTCCGATTTTAATGCGTCGGTACACACTTTTCCGCGTCGCGCTTTTTTCGGTAAAGAAACGTATCTGAGCGTCGGTCTGCCGCTGATGCAAGTTCTTTCTCCCGAACAATTTCGCGCCGTTCTCGCGCACGAAATGGGACATATTTCTAAAAAACACGGCAGCGATGCGGCGTGGATTTATCAGCTGCGCGAAACGTGGGCGCGCTTTCTCGAAAATCAGGAAGCCGAAGGCGGCAACATTTCTTTTCTTTACACCTCTTTTGTGAGTTGGTATTTTCCGTATTTTAACGCTTATTCCTTCGTGCTCGCACGCCAGCACGAACGCGAAGCCGACCGAATGGCAGTCGAATTTTACGGCGCGAAACCGCTTGCCGAAGCGTTGATGAACACGGAAGTAAAAGCGCGTCTGCTCGAAAAAGATTTTTGGAAAGACGTTTTTGACCGGGCGAAAACCGATCAGCGCGCGCCGGAAAAAACGTTCAGCCGAATGGCGCGGCATTTTCGCGAAGAACGCGACGAAGCGAAAGAGATTATCGCGCTCTCGAAAGCGCTTTCCGCGCGCAGTGATTACCACGACACGCATCCGTCGCTCAACGAACGGCTGAAATTAATGGGCTATGAATTTGCGCCCGATAGCCAGCATTTGCCGACGGTTTCCGATCAATCGGCGGCGCAGGTTTTTCTCGGCGATTTGGGCGACACGTTAATTGAAACGTTCGACCGCGAATGGCAAACCAGAGTCGCGCCTTTTTGGACGCAGCATCACGAACATCTCGGCAAAGTGCGCGAGCGTTTGAGCGAACTCGAAACCAAAGCGGCGGCGAGCGATTTAACTGAAGACGAGCTTTACGAATTGGCGCATTTGAAAGCGCAAAATGAAGACTACAATGCGGCGATTCCTTTTTTAGAAGAAATCTTGCGAAAAAATCCGCAGAGCGCGTCGGCGAAATTCGATCTCGGCAGCATTCTGCTCGAAAACGAAAACGAAAAGGGAATCGAGCTTTTGGAAGAAGTGATGAAGCAGGACGATTCTTTTACGATTGCCGCGTGCGAGCAGATTTACGCTTTTCTTTACGCGCGCAATCAGGAAGAAAAAGGTTTAATTTACCTCAACCGCGCCGAAACTTTTTACGATGTTGTGCTCGCCGCGCAGAAAGAACGCGGCTACATTTCAGATTACGACGAGCTTGAACCGCACGAATTGCCCGCCGAAAAAGTGCGCGCGATTGCCGCAAAAGTCGCGACGCACGAAGAGATTACGGCAGCTTACTTGGTCAAGAAGAAAGTCGTCAATCTGCCGGAAAAACCGTGTTACGTTTTGTGCGTGGAAACGAAAAAGAAATGGCTGAAATCGAGCGGCGATGTCAAAGACGAACATCTGCTCGAAGTCGTCATCAATCAAGTGCAGAACGACGGCATCAGTTTCGCTATTATTTTAAGTAAATTTAAGAACGTGCGCGGCAAACTCGATAAAATGCCAAACGCTAAAATTTACTAATCGCTGCCGATAAAAAGACGCGCAGCAATTGATAAATTTGTATAAAAAAAGGATTTTGTGAAAGTTGTTTACTGAATCGTCGCCACGATTGACACGTCTTCAAACGGTCTTTCGGTGATTTCCGTGACGCCGCAGCTGTTCAGGAAATTTCTGATTTCGCCGAACGCCATCGGTTTGGCAAAAAGATAACCCTGCGCGCCTTCACAATTGAGTTTTCGGAGCTGCGCGAGCTGCGTTTCGGTCTCGACGCCTTCGGCAATAACGCGCAAACCCAAATTGCGGGCGAGCAGAACGATGGTTTGAATGATTTCCGTGTTGCCGCCGTTCGGTTCAATCGGACTGATGAACGAGCGGTCAATTTTCAGCGCCGAAATCGGCAGCTGCATCAAGTAACTCAAATTGGAATAGCCGGTTCCGAAATCGTCAATATTAATTTCGATGCCGATTTCGCGCAGCTGATTGAGCATTACGACGGCGGCTTCTTTGTGTTCAAAAAAAACGAGTTCGGTAATTTCAAGACGAAGTTTGGCGGGCGGGAAGCCGGTTTCTTCGAGAATTTTTTTGATGCGTTTGACGAGCATCGGCTGCGCAAATTGTTTGGACGAAAGATTGACGCTGAGCAGAAGCGGAAAATCGCTGCCGAATTCGCGCTCGATAATCGCCATTTCCCGGCAGGCTTTGCGCAGAATTTGCTCGCCGAGAACGTCTATCAAACCGATTTCTTCCGCCAGCGCGATGAATTTTCCCGCCGAAACATCGCCGAAAAGCGGATGATTCCAGCGCGCCAACGCTTCAAATCCCTCGACCTGATCGGTAATCAACGAATAAACCGGCTGGTAATAAACGTAAAACTCGTCTTTTTCGACCGAGCGCCGCAGTTCGGTTTCGAGCTGCAGCGTTTGCTTGGCGGCTTCGTGCATATTCTCGTCGAAAACTTCGTGGCGCGCTTTTCCGGCGCGTTTGGCGTGATACATCGCCGTGTCCGCGTCGCGCATTAAATCTTCCGAAGTGAGATGTTTCGGCGATGCGTGCAAAACGCCGATGCTCGCCGAACTGTAAACTTCGTTTCCGCTCAAATCAAACGGCTGATTAAATTTGTCCTGAATTCTTTCGGCAATGCGAATCACTTCGCTGTCTTCAAAATAACCTTCGACGAGAATCGTAAATTCGTCGCCGCCGAGTCTGGCAACCGTGTCCGAAGGACGAACGCATTCGCGCAGACGCCGGGCGATTCCGACGAGCAGTTCATCGCCGATGTGATGTCCGAGACTGTCGTTGACGACCTTGAAACGATCAAGATCAATAAACAAAACGCTGACTTTATGCGAAACGGCGTCCGCCGCTTTTTCGAGCGCGCCTTCGAGTTTCGACATAAAAAACTTGCGGTTCGGCAAGCCGGTCAAAACATCGTGCGCCGCTTCGTACTGCAATTTTTCTTCGACGCGCTTTTTGTCGGTAATGTCCTGAATCTGGAAAATTAAGTTGGGCGTTTTTGAATCAAATTCCGTCGCCGCCGAAACGCTCCACCACGCCCAAACGGTTTTGCCGTTTTTGTGCAGATATTTCTGCTCCATTTGATAAGTCGGAATTCTGCCGCTCAAAAGATCGCTGATTTTAATTAAAGTTGCGCCCAAATCTTCGGGCGAAAGCATTGATTGAAAATCGGTCGCGAGAAATTCCTCTTCAGCGAATCCGAGAATTTGGCACAGCGCGTGATTGACTTTAAGCCATTTGCCGGTCGGCGAAACGAGCGCGATGCCGATTGGCGCGTAATTAAACGCGCTGCGAAATCTTTCCTCGGATTCGCGCAGTGCCGCCGATTGTCTTTCTAAAATTTCCGCGTGATGTTCGGCTTGCTCGGCTTGCCGCAGCGACATTTCGACGTTTTTCAGATACATCCGGTAAGTTAAATATAAAATTATAATAACCGGAATACAGGCGATAAATGCGCCGAAGCCGATGTAATGAATCAGCTTGATCAAAATTCCCGCGCTGCTCGCACCGACGAAATAAGTTAAGGAAGTCCACAAATAATGCGTTTTCCACGTTTCCCACAGCGGTTTTTCGCTTTTCAGCGCGCCGTAAATTGAAGACAAACCGGAATTGACGGCGAATTGGAGCAGCGCCATTGTCGAAAGCGTAACGACTAAATCGGAAAAAGTGCTCTGATTTAATTGTTCGCTCGGATTAAGTCCGAAAATTCGCAGCGTCACGACGACAACCGCCGTTGATAAAGCCATCGCCGCCGCATTGAAAAAAACGGTGATTTTTTTGTTGCAGAAACGCCACGCCGAAGCGAACGCTTCGGCTCCGGCGAGCAGAATCGCCGTTTCGCCGCCGAATAAAAAGATCGCCAGAAATATAAAAGTATCGGAAACGGTGATGTGCGATTTGAAACGCGGAATCTGCACCGAAATGCGCGAACCGAGACCGATGGTAATCAGCGCGAAAAATAAAAACTCCAGATTCAGCGTTTTAACCGGAAGCACTTTGTAAAACGCCGTGACAAGACACGCAAAACCAATCGTAATAACGATTTGCATATAGTGTTTTGTCATATTTTGAGTTTTCATTTCACTGATGTTGGGGAGTGAAAAATAAAGATAGGTTCGGCAAATTTAAGGTGGAAGAGTTTTTGCCAAAAAAGTTTGCGGAATGGTTTACGTGGAACTTCTGAAGCCGCTTTTATTATTAAACAATTTAAGATTTTTGTCCATAGTTTTTTGTTGTTAAACAAAAATCGTTTGATATGTTTCTCTCATACTGAATCCGGCTTTTTGATAAGCGCGGTGCGCCTGCTCAAATTCGACGTTGCTCAAAAGGCAAACGTGTTTCACTTTTTCGAGCAAAACGCCGGACAAATGCGAAAGGCATTTCGCCGCCAGCGATTGACCGCGCCGCTTCGGATTAACGTAAATTCCTTCGAGATAAACGACATCGGCATTTTCCGCGACAATATCGGCTTTGAACAGCAATTCATTGTTTTCAAACACGATCCACGTTCTGCCTTTCTGAATTCGCGCCAGCGTGCGCCGCAAAAAACCTTCGCGGTCGCGCTCCATCGGATTCGTGCCGCTTTCGAGCAGCGCGACTTCGGCGTGCGCTTCGGCAACCGGCACAAGCTCGGCTTCGGTTGCCAATCTCAAATTTGCCGTCGTTTTCGGCAGCGGCGCCGATTTGCTGATTTCAAATAATCTTTCGGTGCAGACGAGACGCGGTTTGATTGGTTCGCCGATAAAGTTTTCCCAAAAAGTTTCAATCGTATCGCCGTCCGACATCATAAAGTGAATCGGCGTTTCTGATTTTCGGGCGATTTGCGCGAAACGAAAAACGGCGTTTTCCGAGCGCGCTTCGATCAGCGTCGTATGACCGATCAGCGCGACTCCCTGCAAATTGCCGCGATTGTCGCGATAACCGTAAAATTTGCCGCGATTGTTCGGGTTTTCGATGCCGTTGTCGGCGATAAAACTTGACATCACAACCGTATGAATCGAGCGTTCGGCGAGAAATGCAATCACTTCGGATTTATTTTTTTCGCGCAGTTTAACTAATTTTCCGGCGCCGTAATTTGCTCCGGTGTCCGCTTGCGCTTTATACAGCTGAAAATTTTTCGGTTTTGTTTGCGTTTGAGCGATCACAACAGCGTTCTCCTTAGAATTTGCTTGATAAATCAATTTGCATCACCCGAAATTAAATTGTTAGCTGTCGTCGCATCGCCGGTGCCTACGGAATCGCTAATCAAAACGCCGTCGCTGATTAGCACGCCGTCGCTGATTAGCACTCCGTCGCTAATCAACACGCCGTCGCTAATCAACACGCCGTCGCTAATCAGCACACCGTCGCTAATCAAAACGCCGTCGCTGATTAAAACTCCATCGCTTACCAGCACGCCGTCGCTGATTAAAACGCCGTCACTGATTAAAACTCCGAATCCGAATAAAATTGAGCCTTCGCCCATCGTCGAACCGTTGCTGACGGAAACTTGCGCCGTTAATCTCAGATTCGCCGCATTCGCAAAATTGCTGTTAAACGAATATTTATTCAAGCTGTTAATCGAAATTCCGTTATCGAACCAAGAACCGTTTTTGTAAGCGTTGTGAAACGTGCTGGCGACTGTTTGACCTTTGATGTATGCGTGGTTCGCCAAAATTCCCTGAGACCAAACGAAATTGTTGCCGCCGAAAGTTGATTGCGCGACGGGAAATGTTTGTCCCGACGACAAAAGAGTTGCGCCGGAAACTCCGCCGGTTCTGTAATTGACGGTCGGATTGTAAGATTTGGCGAGTCGCACCGCGCCTTCCATGTTCAGTTGTCCGGCACCTTGTTCAAACATATTGAAACCGGCGAGCGGCTGCGCCGTGTATTCAAAAATCATCTTCACCATCGAAGGCGTCAAATTCGGATTAAGTTGAAATAAAAGAGCCGCCGCGCCGGAAACGACCGGCGTTGACATCGAAGTTCCGCTCATATAAACCAAACTTTCTTCCGCCGTCGGAATCGTCAGAGCGTCGAGCAAAGGCTGGCTGTTTGCCATCAGAAAACTGTTGGAATTAGCTTTCGCCGAAACGATTTTATTACCCGGCGCAACTAAATCCGGTTTGATCGCGTGATCGTAAATTTTTCTGCCGCTGGCGTTGACGTAAAACGAACGCGTCGGACCGTGCGAACTGTATGTCGCCATTATATCGTCAGCACGCGCATCGGTTTCTCGCGAATTGGTGGCGCCGACGGTTAAAACCGACGGATCATTGCCCGGCGAGTGAATCGTGCCGTAAATTTTTTGTCCGAGCGCATTTTTGCCTTCGTTGCCGGCGGCGGCGACCACTAAAATTCCGAGCGCATTTAATTCGCGCACTTTGCGGCACACCGGATCATTTGTATAAGTGTCAAACGACGGCGTTCCGAGACTGAGGTTGACGACGCGAATGTTGTAAGTCTGATGATTTTGTTTGATCCATTCCAAACTGTTCAGCAGCCACGACGTTTTTCCGCGTCCCTGATTGTCTAAAACTTTTAAGTTGATAATTTTGCTGTTCGGCGCGATTCCGCGATACGCGTTGTTGTTTTTCGCCAAACTTCCGGCGGCGATTCCGGCAACGTGCGTTCCGTGTCCGTGAACGTCGCCGGCACTAACATCGTTTTCGACAAAACTTTTGCTGAATGCGATGCGGCTGTTTGCGCTCGCGTCTTTGAACGTCGAATGAGCGGCGAAAATGCCGGAATCTAAAATTGCGATCCCGACTCCTGAACCGTCGAGCGAATAAGCCGCGCGTCCGTTCGCCGCCGGTTGCGCGCGCGAAAATTCCGTTCCGGTCGTTCTTTCCAGATGTCCGAGCGAGCCGGTTTTTCGGTCGGGCGACAGGTAATTAATCGCTCCGCTGCTTGCCAATTCCGTAATCGCATCGAGCGGCAAATTCGCAATCAGCGTATCGCTCGCGCCGATTCTTTCATTCAAACGAACGCCGTTTTCCGCCATCAAACGGCGCAGCGCCGGATCGTTGGCGTTTTTCGCCTGCACGACCACATCAACGCGATTTTTTCCGTTCGGATTTTGATTGATCATTTCGCGTAGATCGTACGAAACGACGTCGCCGCGAAAATCTCCTGCGGATTTTGCTTCAGCCGATGTTTTGACGTTTTCACTGTCGCCGATGCTGAACGGATCGAAAAGAGCGGAAACTTCGGTTGAATCGCCGATTTTTTCATCGTAATCGGCTTTGGAAGCGCCGCCGATAATTTTAACTTTTCCCTGTAAAACCGTGCTGGCAAGCGCGTCGTTGATCTGCGCTCTGCCCGCAAAATTGGTCAGCTCATCTACAAACAAAATGATTTCGTTTTTATTTTCCGCCAGCTCGGAAAAAATTTTCTGAATCGTTTGCGAAACTTCGCCGTCTGATTTGGCAGCGCTGAAAAGCGTGTCAATTTCGAGTTTCAAAACGCGCCGGTTTCGCCAATTATCCGGAGTTTTTTTTGATGCGAGACGCAGCGCCAAAGCTTCGACGACCGCTTCTTGATTTTCCCCTTTTTCATCGAGAATTACCGGCTGGCGCAAATCGCCGCTCGCCAAAGATTTGAGCAAACGATTGATTTCGCCTTCAAAATCATTGACGGCGCGAAATCTTCCTTGCCGCGCGATTGCCGATAAATCGGTCGTGTATTTTGCCAAAACGGTTTGTTCGGCTTTTTTGACATTCGCCGTCTGCGCACTCGCTCCGGCGACAAAAACATTGGTTAAAATCAACGCGTATGTGAGGGAAAATACTGCGATTTTAGAAATAAGGGGAGATTTCCATTCGTTTTTACTCATTATATTAAACTCCAAAATTGTCGAAGAAAAAAGCCTTTCCGCGCTTTTCCCGCAAACGCTTTCGCAAACCTCGTGCCGCCGAGTAAATAATGCAAAATAAAGAGTTTAAGCCGATGAGCGAATTCATCCGGTGAGCGGTCATCAATCAAAATGACCGAAGCGTTCGGTCATTTTGATTCAGCTAAACAAGAAAAAGGGAAAACCTTTTCAAGTTTTCCCTTTTTCTTGTTTAAATTTGTTCAAGACTGCTGAAAAGGCAAAATCCTTTTTTCGCGGCAAACAAATCGAATCAAAAAATCTAGATGCCGAGTACGTCAATCAATTCCTGAACGGCTCCGGCTGATTTTTGCAGTGCCGCGCGTTCTTCATTGGTGAGCGAGATTTCGATAATCTGCTCGACGCCGTTTTTACCGAGTTTGACCGGAACGCCGACGAACAAATTGTTGATGCCGTATTCGCCTTCGAGATAAACAGCGCACGGCAGAATGCGTTTTTTGTCTTTCAAAATCGAAGCCGCCATTTCAACCGCGCCGAGCGAAGGCGCGTAGTAAGCCGAACCGGTTTTTAAGAGTCCGACGATTTCCGCGCCGCCGTTCGCCGTGCGTTTATTGATTTCCTCGATTTTTTCCGCCGGAAGCAGTTCGGTAATCGGAATTCCGGCGCACGTCGAATAACGCGGCAACGGAACCATCGTGTCGCCGTGTCCGCCGAGCACGAAAGCCGTCACGTCTTCGACCGAAACGTCAAGCGCTTCGGCTAAAAAGCAGCGCATTCTCGCCGAATCCAAAACGCCAGCCATTCCCATCACGCGATTTTTCGGGAAACCCGAACGGCGAAAAGCGAGCTGTGCCATTGCATCGAGCGGATTTGAGACGACGATAATGAACGCGTCGGGCGAATATTTAGCGATTTCATCGGTAACGCCGCCGACGATATCGGCGTTTGTTTTCAATAAATCATCGCGGCTCATTCCCGGTTTACGCGCTAAACCCGCAGTGATAATTACGATGTCCGAATCTTTCGTTTCCTCATAACTGTTGGCGCCGACGAGTTTTACGTCAAAACCGTCAATCGGTGCCGCCTGCATCAAATCGAGCGATTTGCCCTGCGGAGTGCCTTCAATAATATCCACTAGAACTACGTCCGCCAATTCCTTTGCCGCGATCCAATGCGCGCACGTTGCTCCAATATTGCCCGCGCCGACAACCGTCACCTTATTACGTCTAAGCATCTTTATTCCTCTCTATTTAAAATTAATTGTGTTTGATAAAAAGTTATTTTGGCACGGTTGAATGGAAACGGCAAATTCAATATTTCTCAAAAAATTAGTTAAAAAAATACGCTCGCGCTGACACTTTTGCCGAATTTTTTGCGCTTTATATTGTGAGAAGATTTGCGGCATCCGCAAAAAAAAATATTTATACGAGTCTTAGTAGCTGGGAAAAAATAATATGAAATTACATACTTTCTTCATTACAGCCATTTTCATGTTTGCCGCCGTAAGCTCGGCTTTCGGACAAACATCTGTGATTAATTATCAGGGACGATTAGCTGAAGCGAGTTTTAGCGAAAGCGGCAGCTATCAATTTCAATTCAAACTTTATGATGCGCCGGAAGGCGGCAATCAGATCGGCGCCACCGTCAAAACAACGGCTTTGGTGACCAACGGCGCTTTTTCCGCCGGTCTCGATTTTGGTAAGGAATCATTTTCCGGCGCTGACCGATATTTAGAAATCAGCATTCGCAAATCGGAAAACGATGTTTTCACGCCTTTGAGCAGCTCGCGAGAAAAAATCAATTCTGCACCGTACGCCATCAAAGCGGATACGGCAACGAGCGCCGAAACAATCGGTGGACAGACTGAGGCGGATATTTCCAATACTGCTCAAGTGGTTAACAACGCAACTTCCGAAAATGTCGGTGAGGCGATTGTCAAACGCGACGCAAACGGACAGATTGGCGTCGGCGGCATCGTTTTCCCTGACGGTTCGATTTTGAGATCGGGCAGTTTCAGCAAAAGCAAAGTTGATAATGAAGGTTTTACCAATTTCGCCGGAACCGGAACAACAAACAAAATACCGAAATGGTTGGACACAACCGGAACTCTCGGCGATTCGACAATTATGGAAAATGCGCAAGGGTTTGTCGGCATCGGAAATATGAGTCCGTCAGCAAAACTTTCCATTCTCGCTTCAGCAAATGCCGAAATGCGATTTGATCGAGGTGCTCAAGGCATCACGCCCGGGATGAGTGTTATTTCTACACCGTCTTCAATCACAACTGGCGGAGCTTTAACTTTGGCTTCAGGAACTGGCGGATCAAGCTTCATTTTTAGTGATAATTTGCCTTTTTCTGTTGCCAAAGATACAAAATCCAATGTTGTTAATAACAATTT
>SXGU01388585.1_pt1 | contig 12735 bp, 12 predicted proteins | sample 3174531 | NCBI WGS metagenome assembly SXGU01 (sample SAMN11356863, study PRJNA531348) | freshwater metagenome | isolation source: freshwater sample F1-140 | place: China: Fuxian Lake, Yuxi | collected 2017-12-25 | reverse complement strand
TCGATCCATCAACGGAGAAACCTTATGTACCAGCATATCCAGGTGCCACCCAATGGCCAAAAGATCACGGTCAACGCCGACATGTCGCTCGACGTGCCCGATCACCCGATCATTCCCTTCATCACCGAGGAACTGTGGCAGGCGGTGGCACCCCTGGTCGCTGCGAAGCAAGGCGACAGCATCATGCTCTCCCGCTATCCGCAAGCCGATTCGGCCCGGGCGGATGGCGAAGCCCAGGGCGAGATGGCGCACCTGAAAGACCTCATCAATGCCACCCGCAACCTGCGCGGTGAGATGAGCCTGTCCCCCGCGCAGAAAGTGCCGCTCTTCGTGGAAGGGGAGGCGGCGCGCGCGGCGGCCTGCGCGCCCTATATGGCCGCCCTGGCCCGCCTGTCGGAGGTTCACGTGGTCTCCGCCCGGCCCGAGGGCGACGCCCCCGTGGCCATCGTCGGCGATTGGCGCGTCATGCTGCATGTGGAAATCGACCGGGAAGCGGAGATCGCCCGCCTGGACAAGGAAATCGCCCGCCTGGATGGAGAGATCGCCAAGGCCAGGGGCAAGCTGTCCAACGCCAGCTTTGTCGACAAAGCCCCCGCCGCCGTGGTGGATCAGGAAAAGAAACGTCTGGCCGATTTCACCGCCACTGTCGAGAAACTACGCGGTCAACGGGCCAAACTGGGGTAGCCGGGCCAAGGAACGAGCATGGTCAAACATCCTGTGAAACGCACCCGCAATACCTGGACCGAGTTCGCGCCATCCTGGAGGACCAGACATTTCTGGGCTTGCTGATCGTGACCATTCCGCATTGCTGAGCGTGTCGGCGCGGGGTTTGCAAAAGCCCCTTCCTTCCCTCGGATTTACCCAGTCTATTCGTACATAAGAACTTTCGATTAAACCTATATCGCGACGGGGGGGTCTTTAAAGGTAACATTCGCTGCTATTTGGCCGGGCTGTCCCGTCTTGCCCGGTCTCGCGAAATCCCTGAAGTCTTCACCCATCGGAGGCGATACATGACGTCTGTAGTGGCGACCAACCAGACCATTCTGGTCGTGGGCGGCGGCATCTCCGGCATGACCGCGGCGCTTGAAGCGGCGGAAACCGGAAAGCAAGTCGTGCTGGTGGAGAAGAACCCGTACCTGGGCGGCCGTACCGTCCAGCTCTACCGGTACTTCCCCAAGATGTGCCATCCCACCTGCGGCCTGGAAATCAACCTGCGCCGTCTCAAGGCCAATCCCCGCATCCAGGTGCTGACCCTGGCGGAAGTGACCGGCATCACCGGCACCAAGGGCGCCTACAGCGTCTCCGTCAAGCTGCAGCCGCGCTACGTGAATTCCAACTGCACCGCCTGCGGCGAGTGCGGCAAGGCGGTCCAGACCGAGATCGCCGACGAGTTCAACTACAACCTGGGCAAGATCAAGGCGGCCTACCTGCCGTCCAACATGGCCTATCCCCAGCGCTACGTGATCGACCCGTCGATCATCGGCACCGCCGATGCCGAACGTGCCAAGGCCGCCTGCAAGTACGACGCGGTGAATCTGGACGACCAGGAAGAAACGATCAGCCTCAACGCCGGCGCCATCGTCTGGGCCACCGGCTGGCAGCCCTACGCCGCCGAGAAGATCGTGTACTACGGCTATGACCGTTTCCCCAACGTCATCACCAACGTGGAATTCGAGCGTCTGGCCGATCCCCACGGCCCCACCGGCGGCAAGATCCTGCGCCCGTCCGACGGCAAGGAAGCCAAGAACATCGCCTTCATCCAGTGCGCCGGTTCCCGCGACGAGAACCACCTGCGCCACTGCTCCCGCTTCTGCTGCATGGGTTCGCTGAAGCAGACCCACTACGTGCAGGAAGCCTACGGCGACGAGGGCAAGTCGACGATCTACTACATCGACATCCGCGCCATCGACCGCTTCGAGGACTTCTACCAAAAGGTGAAGGCCAACCCGAACGTCACCTTCGTCAAATCCAAGGTGGCCCGCATCACCGAGGACAAGGCTGGCAATCCGGTCTGCAACGGCGTGAATACCGAGGGGTACATCCGTTACGCCAACACCCATGACCTCGTGGTGCTGGCGGTGGGTATGGAGCCGTCCGTCAAGGGCGTCGAGATCCCCGCCGAAGTGATGTCGGACTCGTCCGGCTTCGTCATGGCCGATCCCGCCAACGCCGGCATCTTCGGCGCTGGTTGCGCCACCAACGCGCTGGATGTGAACCGTGCCGTGCAGAGCGCCACCGCCGCCGCCCTGCGGGCCATCCAGGTCGTCAACAAAGTCGCCCGCGCGGAGGCTTGAGAAAAATGGCTGAAACGAAAACTGCTGCATACATCTGCAAGGGCTGCGAGATCGACAAACGCGTCGATGTCGCCGCCCTGGTCAAGACCGCCACCAAGTCCGGCAAGATGAACCTCGTGCGCGAGCACGACTTCCTCTGCTCCGCCGAAGGCGTGGCGATGATCCAGAACGACATCGACAACGAGGGCGTCACCCACGCCGCCCTGTGCGCCTGCTCGCGCCGGGCCAAGACCGAGGCGTTCAACTTCCCCAGCATCGCCATGAGCCGGGGCAACCTGCGCGAAGGCGTGATCTGGATTCGTCCGGATACCGAGGAAGCGCGCGAAACCACCCAGGAAATGGCGGAAGACTACGTGCGCATGGCCTGCGCCGAGGTCAAGGCCATGCAGGTGCCGCCGGGCAACCAGAAGACCGGCACCGTCAAGACCCTGCTGGTGGTCGGTGGCGGCATGTCCGGCATGACCTCCGCCCTGGAGGCTTCCAAGGCCGGCTACAAGGTAGTGCTGGTGGAGAAATCCGCCGCCCTGGGCGGCTGGGCCGCCAGGCTGCACAAGCGCGTGCCCACCCGCGAGCCGTTCAAGGCTCCCGAGGACAACGGCGTGGCCGACATGGTCGCCCGCATCGAGGCCGACTCCAACATCAAGGTCTACCTGAACGCCACCCTCGCCAAGACCGACGGCGCTCCCGGCCGCTTCAAGGTGGACATTGCCATCGAATCTGGCTCGGTGGCACAAGAAGACGTCGGCGCCATCATCCAGGCCACCGGCTTCAGCCTGTACGACGCCAACAAGCTGCCCGAGTTCGCCTACGGCAAGACCCCCAACGTGGTCGACCAGGCTGGTCTGGAAGCGCTGGCGAAGGCCGCCGCCGCCGAAGGCAAGCCCATCTGCCGTCCCTCCGACGGCCAGCCGGTCAAGTCCGTGGTGTTCGTCCAGTGTGCCGGCCAGCGTGACACCTCCGGCAAACATCTCCAGTACTGCTCCGGCTTCTGCTGCAACACCAGCATCAAGCAGGCCATGTACTTCAAGGACAGCAACCCGGACATCGACACCGTGGTGCTGTTCACTGACCTGCGCACCCCGGGCAACGGCGAGGACTTCTACCGCGCCGCCCAGAACAAGGGCGTGATCTTCTCCAAGGGCGTGGTCTCGCAAGTGGTGCCCAACGGCAACGCCTGCGCCGTCAAGTTCAAGGACCTGATCCTGAACGAGGACACGGAAGCCCAGGCCGATCTGGTGGTTCTGGCCACCGGCGTGGTGCCCAACTCCGGCGTCAATATCGACGCGCCGGTGGCGGCGCCCGCCGCGGCGCCCGCCGAAGGCGAAGCCGCTGGCGAGGTGCTCGCCACCCTCGCCCCCGAGTCGATCCTGAACCTGACCTATCGTCAGGGTCCGGACATGCCCCAGTTCAAGCATGGCTTCACCGACTCCCACTTTATCTGCTTCCCCTACGAGACCCGTCGCACCGGCATCTACACCGCCGGCCCCGTGCGCCGCCCGATGGACATCGCTCAGGCCCAGGAAGACGCCACCGGCGCCGCCATGAAGGCGATCCAGGCCATGGAAAACGCCGGACTGGGCAAGGCCGCCCACCCGCGCGCCGGCGACCTGTCCTTCCCGACCGTGCGTCTGGAAGGCTGCACCCAGTGCAAGCGCTGCACGGTGGAATGCCCCTTCGGCGCCATCGACGAGGACGAGAGACGCTTCCCGCTGTTCAACGAATCCCGCTGCCGCCGTTGCGGCACCTGCATGGGCGCCTGCCCGGTGCGCGTGATCTCGTTCGAGAACTACTCGGTGAACACCGTGGGTTCCCAGATCAAGTCGGTGGAAGTGCCGGACGAGTTCTCCGAGAAGCCGCGCATCCTGATCCTGGCCTGCGAGAACGATGCCTATCCGGCGCTGGACATGGCCGGCATGAACCGCAACGAGTACGACCCCTTCGTGCGCGTCATCCCGATCCGCTGCCTGGGTTCCGTCAACACCATCTGGATCACCGACGCGCTCAACGGTGGCTACGACGGCGTCATGCTGATGGGCTGCAAGCATGGCGAGGAATACCAGTGCCACTTCGTCAAGGGGTCCGAGCTGGGCCGCTATCGCCTGTCCAAGGTGGGTGACACCCTCAAGGGCATGAACCTGGAAACCGAGCGGGTCATGGACATGGAAGTGGCGATCACCGACATCGCCACCCTGCCGAAGAAGATCAACGACTATGCGGCGCTGATCAAGTCCTTCCCGCCGTCCCCGTTCAAGGGCTTCTAAGGAGATTGCGATGAGCGATTTGAACCAAGAAATGGCCGCGCGCTACAAGAACAATTTCCTCAAGGAGATTGAAGAGCAGGCGGAGATGGGCGAGTGGGTCAAGATGTGCATGCAGTGCGGCCTGTGTTCCGGCTCCTGCCCCACCAACTTCCATTCCGGCTGGGATCATCCGCCCCAGGAAATCTTCATGCTGATCCGCGCCGGCAAGCGCGAGGAAGTGCTGAACGCCCAGGGCATGTACATGTGCACGTCCTGCTACAACTGCTACGTGCGCTGCCCGCGCAAGGTGCCGGTGACCCACGTCATGCACGGCATCGCCGAGTACGCCTACCGCATCGGCCGGGCGCCCAAGAATCAGCCCACCCTGCACCTGTCGAAGACCTTCTGGACCAACGCCACCAAGTACGGCCGCGTCAACGAAGTGCAGCTCACCCAGAGCCTGTACTTCAAGGACGGCATTGGCGCCGGCATCAAGAAGGCCATGGCCATGCAGAGCGAAGCGCTGGGCCTGGTCAAGGCCGGCCGCCTGAATCCCATGGAAGCCCTGGGGATGGGCCACAAGTGCAAAGACATCAAGGGCATCCATGCCATGCTGGCCAAGGCGGAAGAACTGGAAGCCGGGCACAAGGCCGCCAAGGGTTAAGGAGAAATACAGATGGCACGCAAGGAATACGCTTTCTACCCCGGCTGCTCGTCCCAAAAGGGCGCCTCGGCCTCCAACTATCTGGTTTCCGTCGAGTCCATGTGCAAGACCCTGGACATCAAGATGACCGAGATTCCGGACTGGAACTGCTGCGGCGCCTCCGTCAGCTACGCCGAATCCGGCGAACTGCCGCGCATCGCGATGAACGCGCGCAACTTCGCCCTGGCCGAGACCAACCTGCCCGGCCAGGACATCGTCGCCACCTGCGCCGCCTGCTGGCTGGGCTCGCGCGAATCCAAGGAGCGGCTGGAGCACAACTCCGGCCTCATGGCCGACACGCAGACCGCGCTGAAAGAGGCTGGCCTGCAGATCAAGGCGATCCCAGAGATCCGCCACATGGTGGAAGTGCTGATCGAAGACCTGGGCTACGACGAGCTGAAGAAGCCCGTCAAGAAGCCTCTGCAAGGCATGAAGTTCGCTGGCTACGTGGGCTGCCAGACCAACCGCCCCTTCGGCATCGCCGGCGAATCGTTCGAGAACCCGATGTATCTCGACAAGCTGATCGAGAGCGTGGGCGGCGAAGCGGTGAAGTACGACCAGAAGGTCACCTGCTGCGGCGGCGCCCTGGCGTTCTCCGAGCCGGAAAAGGCCCATGGCCAGATCAAGGACATCATCGAGGCGGCCTATGACGGCGGCGCCGAGATGATCGTCACCCCCTGTCCCCTGTGCCAGGCCAACGTCGAGGTCTACCAGGGCCAGATCAACAAGAAATACGGCACCAAGTTCAACATCCCGGTGCTCTACTACTCCCAGTTGATGACCCTGGCCTACGGCGGCTCCGCCAAGGAAGCCGGCCTGCCCGGCAACGTCATCAAGGCGCGCAAGCTGGAAGAGTTCGCCGGCAAGTGAGTGGTCTTGATCCCAAGCAATAACGGGCGCTTCGGCGCCCGTTATTGCTTGCAGCCGTTGCCGCCACCGATCCGTCCGCCCTTCATGCCGTCCGCCGTGCCGCGCCACCGCGCCCGGCCAGCGGATCCAGCGGCCGCTTGAGCGGCGCCTTGGTGGTTTGCGGGGGAGGGCGCTAAAGGAAATAACAATAGGCGGCCCGGATGAATGGTATAAATTAACCGGACGTCACCCCCCCCCACACCCCAATGGCCAAGAAATCCCCCTCGAAGACCGTCGCCAAGAAGCCCGCCGCGACAAGAAGCGCCGACGTCGTCACGGCGGCGGGTGCGATGGGCTTTCCCATCGTCGGCATCGGCTGTTCGGCGGGAGGCGTGGAGGCGCTGGAAAAATTTTTCGTCAACGTGCCGGCGGACTGCGGCATGGCCTTTGTGGTCATCCAGCACCTGGATCCGCGCCACGCCAGCATCCTGCCGGACCTGATCGAGCGCAGCGCCCACATTCCGGTGAAGCAGGCCAGGAACCGCATGAAGGTGCGGCCCGGCTGCGTTTACGTGATTCCCCCCAGCAAGGAACTCACCCTGCTGCACGACACCCTCTACCTGCTGGATCCCGCCATGCCCACCGGGCTGCGCCTGCCGGTGGACCTCTTTCTCCGCACCCTGGCGGACGACCGGCAGGAGCGGGCCGTGGGCGTGATCCTCTCGGGCATGGGCTCGGATGGCATGCTGGGCCTGCGGGCCATCAAGGAGAAGGGCGGCCTCACCCTGGTGCAAGATCCGGCCGACGCCAAGTCCTCGGGCATGCCCAGGAGCGCCATCGACGCCGGCCTGGCCGATTTCATCGCCCCTGCCAGCGCCCTGCCTGGGCAGCTCGCCATCCTCCTGAAGCAGCCGCTGCGCCGCGTCGATGGCGAAGCGGTGGTGGCCCCCGCCGCCCTGTCAGCCCTGGAGAAGATCATCATCCTGCTGCGCGACCGCTGCGGCGCCGACTTCTCCGACTACAAGACCAGCACCTTGTACCGGCGCATCGAGCGGCGCACCGACTTGCACCAGCTGCACGGCATCGCCGATTACGTGCGTTATCTGCGGGAGAACCCCCTGGAGCTGGACCTGCTGTTCAAGGAACTGCTGATCGGTGTCACCAACTTCTTCCGCGACCCTGCGGTGTGGGACGCCCTGCGCGACACCGTCATGCCCGAGTTGCTGGTCCACCATCCGGGCGGCGCGACCCTGCGCGCCTGGGTGCCGGCCTGCTCCAGCGGCGAGGAGGCCTATTCCCTGGCCATCGTGTTCCGCGAGGCCCTGGAGCAGTTCAAGCCCAAGGGCCGCTTCTCCCTGCAGATCTACGCCACGGACATCGACGCCGACGCCATCGACAAGGCGCGCAAGGGGCTTTATCCGGGCAACATCGCCGTGGATGTGTCCGCCGAGCGACTGCAGCGCTATTTCGTCGCCGAGGATGGCGGCTGGCGGGTCGGAAAGGACATCCGCGACCTGGTCGTGTTCGCCCCCCAGAACATCATCTCCGACCCGCCGTTCACCAAGCTGGACATCCTGTCTTGCCGCAACCTGCTGATCTACATCGGCGCGGCCATGCAGAAGAAACTGCTGCCCCTGTTCCACTACGCCCTCAACCCGAACGGCGTGCTGGTGCTGGGCTCCGCTGAGGCGGCCGGCAGCCATGCCGAACTGTTCGAGCCCATCGACGGCAAGACGCGCATCTTCCACAGGGTGGCGCACGGCGGGCTGTTGGTCCACCCCGAGTTCCCCACCCATCAGCCAAGAGGCATTTTGCCCGCCCTGGCGCAGGCCAATCGCCGGGATAGCCTGGAATACCTCACCGACCAGCACATCCAGCAGAACTACGCGCCGCCCGCCGTGCTGGTGAACAGTGACGGCGACATCGTCTACATCAGCGGCCGCACCGGCAAATACCTGGAACCGGCGGCCGGCAAGGTGAACATCAACCTCCATGCCATGGCTCGTCCGGGCCTGCGCGAGGCGCTCACCGGCGTGATCCGCAACGCCCAGAACCAGACCCAGCCGATTCGGCTGAACGGCTTGCGGGTGGGCACCAATGGCGGCACCCAGGTGGTGGATGTGGTGGTGCAGGGCATGACCCATCCCGAAGCCCTGCGCGGCCGGGTGTTGTTGGTGTTTCACGATCAGCCGTTCGCGTCGCCGGAAGCCGCCGGCCGACGCAAGGCGAGCCCTCCCGACGCGGTCCGCGAGCTGGAACTGCGGCAGGCACGCGAGGCGCTGCGGGTGGCCCACGAAGAAATGCAGACCTCGGTGGAGGAATACAAATCCGCCAACGAGGAACTGCAATCCACCAACGAGGAACTGCAATCCACCAACGAGGAGCTGACCACCTCCAAGGAGGAACTCCAGTCCCTGAACGAGGAACTCCAGACGGTGAACGCCGAGCTGCAGTCCAAGGTGGACGAGCTGACCGGCGTGCGCAACGACATGACCAACCTGCTCAACAGCACCGAGGTCGCCACGGTGTTCCTGGACAACGCCATGAAGCTGCGCCGCTTCACGGTACACGCCACCCACCTGTTCAAGCTGATCCCGTCCGACATCGGCCGGCCCCTGACGGACATCGTCACGATGCTGGACTATGCCGATCTGATGCACGACGCCATAGAGGTGCTGCGTACCCTGGTGTTCCAGGAGAAACAGGTGTCCACGCGCGACGGCCAGTGGTACCGGGTGCGCATCATGCCCTACCGCACGTTGGAGAACATGATCGACGGGGTGGCGATCACCTTCATCAACATTTCCGACGTCAAGGAACTGGAGCTGCAGCTGTGGCAGTGCCAGGCCAGCCAGAACAAACCCGGAGAAGCTCATGAATGACCCGTCCCACACCCCCACTTCCGGCGCGACGCCCGAAACGCCGCCCCAGCCAGCCGGCTCCCAACAGGTCGGGAACGACCCGGCCGCCCCGCCTCCCGATGCAGTCGAGACCCTGCGGCTGGTGCACGAACTGCAGGTGCACCAAGTGGATCTGGAGCAGCAAAACGAAGTCCTGCGCGATCTGAACGCGGAAATCAGCGCCATCAACAAGCTGATGATCGGCCGCGAGCTGGCCATGGTCGAGCTGAAGAGGCAGGTCAACTCCCTGTGCCGGGAACTGGGCCGGGAGTCGCCCTACCCGGTGGGCTACCTCGACGCCGGCCATAACCCCTACGGATACATCAGCCTGCTGCCGTGAACGCCGGCAAGTCAGCCTCCCAACGGGAATGAAAACAGGGGCCTCGGCCCCTGTTTCGTTGGTGATGCCGGGTTACTTGCAGCCCATGGCGGCCTTCATCTTGCCCATGCGCTGGGCCTGGATGCCGGTGCCGATGGCCTTGGCCTCGGCGTTCTTGCCGGCATAGATCAGAGGCACGATTTCGCCGTCGCGGGTGGCCTTGAATTCTCCCCAGGTTGGCTTGAAGGCGGCCGCCTTGGCTTCGTCGCCGGCGTTGTAGCTCTTCGCCATGGCGGCGAGCGTGGCGTCCACCTTGGCGGTGGCGGCCGCGATGTTGGCCTTCAGTCCATCGTTGGCGGCCTTGTCGCTGGAGTCGAGCATCTTGACCAGGTTGCCGCGCGCGTCCATCAGGGCGGCGCAGGCGTCGTCGGCGGGGGCGGCCTGTACGGCACTGGCGGAAAGGGCGGTGAGGACGGTGGCCAGGAGAAGGGAGTGATTGCGCATGGCGATTTCCTTTTTGAAAGAGTGGGAGACGACGATTCGCGGTTTTGATGAACCGGAAGCCTGCCCATCCTGGGCAAAGGCCCTGCCACGAACATTGACATCGGTCAAACGCGCGCCGGTGGCGGCATGCGATGTGCGAACTCGCTACGGGGGCGCCCAATCCGTACGCCTCGTGTATTGTTATGCCCTTCCAAATGCAGTGAGTCAGGAACGCAATGAAAGGCCCGAAAACCTACGACGAATACGTGGATCTGGTGCACAACGCCGTTTACGAGGTGGACGAGATGCGCGCCGGCATCGACTACGATCCGGAGAACGCCGAGCGCTGGTCCACCATGCTGGATCATCTGGATGGCGTGCTGCGCAAGCTTTACGACGACATGATCTCGGACAAGTACGAATTCCCCACGGGCAAGGACTTGCCCTACATGCAGTTCCTCAACTGCTGGGGCAAGGAGATTCCCTTCAAGCAATTGCTGGTGGTGATCAACCAGGCCCACAAGGACGGTCTGTCCCGTGAGTAAGATCATCACCGTTATCCTGCTCGTCATCCTGGGGGTGTACCTGTTCCGCCGCATGACGGGCCAGCGGGGGGGCGCTCCCAAGCCTCCCGAGGACAAGGCCGCGGAGGACATGGTGCGCTGCAAGGTGTGCGGCGTGAACATGCCCCGCTCCGAGGCGATCTTGAGCCAGGGGCGTTTCTACTGTTGCGATGAGCATCGCCGCGCTGATTCCTGATTCGACGCCGGGGATCGTCCCGGATAGTTTCTGGCGTTCCCTCGTCCATCTCAATCATTTCCGCCTTTTTCTGGCCGGGGCTTTGGCCGTTACCGGGCTGCTTTCCGGCCAGCCCTTTGCACGACTCGACCATCCGGTTCTGTTCACGCTGACCTGCGCGGGCTACTTCCTGAGCGCCCTGTTGTTCCGGAAGCCCGCCGTCGAACGCAGCGATCCGTTCGAGCGGCAGGTGGTCCGTCAGGTCATCGCCGACATTGCTTGCCTGGCGGTGCTGATGTACCTGACCGGCGGCAATGCCAGCGGCATGGGGTTGTTGCTGATCGTGACCGTCGCGGCGGTGGGCATGCTTTCGGATATCCGGGGGGTGCTGTTCTGGGCGGCCGTGGCGTCCCTGGTGGTGCTGGGGGAGCAGGCGCTGCAACTCATCGGCTTCGAGTCCGGCATGGGCGGGTTCGTCCGGGCGGGATTGCTGTCCCTCGGCTTTTTCGGCGTCGCCCTGCTGTCCCATGCCCTCGCCACGGGCACGCTGGCGGCGGCCCAGTTGGCCCGGGAAAAGTCCCGCCAGGCGGAGAGCATGGCGCGTATCAATGAACGGGTGATCCAGGAACTGCCCTACGCGGTGATGGCCATCGGCGGGGATGGCGAAGTCCTGCAATACAACGCGCGCACGGAATCCCTCCTGGGCGCCCATTTCTTCGCCCGCTGCAACCTGGGCCATTGCGCCCCCAGGCTGGCCCAGCAGTGGAGCGCGTGGCGCGAGGGGCTGGAGCCGCCCCGGCACCCTTTCATGGTGGGGCAGGATGGTCGCAGGCTGCGGGCGCGCTTCATCGAACTGGAACCCAGTCGGCAGGAGGGCGCGGTGGTCGTGCTGGAAGACATGACCGAACTGGAAGCCCAGGCCCAGAAGATGAAACTGGCTTCCCTGGGCATGCTGACCGCCAACCTGGCCCACGAAATCCGCAATCCCCTTTCCGCGATTCGCCACGCCGCCGGTCTTTTGCAGGAGGAGGCGCGGGAGGGGTTGTCGCCCAAGCTGACCCGCATCATCGAAGATAACGTGCGTCGCCTGAACGGCTTGGTGGAGGATGTGCTGTCCCTCAATCGACGCGACCGGATAGAGCGGGAAGCCATCGATCTCGCGCTATTGCTGCCGGCCTTCGTGCAACAGTTCATGCAGCGGGAATCCGTTCCCGCCGGTGTCATCCGGGTTTATTCGTCGCACGAGGCCTGGGTCTGCATGGACCAGGGCCACCTGGAACAGATTCTCTGGAACCTGTTCCGCAATGCCTGGCGCTACTGTGCGCGACAACAGGACAGCATCCGCCTGCGCGTGAATAGCGCCGAGGAGCGGACGGATGTCGAGGTGCTCAATGATGGCCCGCCCATCTCCCCCGAGGTCCAATCCCATCTGTTCGAACCTTTCTATACGACGGACAAGCAGGGTACCGGCCTGGGCTTGTATATCGCGCGCGAACTGGCGGAAGCCAACCAGGCCGGCCTGCGCTACGTGGAAAATTCGGATGGCGCCATGTTTCGCCTGAGTTGCCAGGCGCCGCCCTGTTGAGGAATCGATGATGAAACGCCCCCGTGTCCTCCTGGTGGATGACGAACCCGATTTGCTGGATCTCCTGGAGCTGGACATGGTTCGCATGGGTCTGGACAGTGCCCGCGCCGGCAATGTGGCCGAGGCCCTGGAGCAACTGGGGAAATCCAGCTTCGATCTGTGTCTGACCGACATGCGCCTGCCCGATGGCGAGGGCCTGAGCATCGTGCGCCATATCGCCGAGCATGCCCCGGAGACACCGGTCGCCGTCATCACCGCTTTCGGCTCGGCGGAGAGCGCCGTGGCGGCCCTGAAGGCGGGTGCCTTCGACTATGTGGAAAAGCCGGTGACGCCGGAGAAGGTGCGCAGCCTGGTGCGCTCCGCGCTCAAGGTACCGGAGCCGGTGGGCGGTTTGCGCGGTGACCGGCCCCTGGTAGGGAATTCGCCTGCCATGCGGCAGGTGCGGGAATTGATCGAAAAGGTCGCCCGCAGTCAGGCGCCGGTTTTCGTCACAGGTGAAACGGGCACCGGCAGCGGGCGGCGCGGACGCCGGGGAGTTTCGACGTGGCTGCCACCGGCACGTCCCACCACGAATAACCGGGGAGGCGCACGTCGGCGGGTGTCGTCACGCAAATGACCACGACG
>SXGU01102618.1_pt1 | contig 12737 bp, 9 predicted proteins | sample 3174531 | NCBI WGS metagenome assembly SXGU01 (sample SAMN11356863, study PRJNA531348) | freshwater metagenome | isolation source: freshwater sample F1-140 | place: China: Fuxian Lake, Yuxi | collected 2017-12-25 | reverse complement strand
GGGTGGTGTAGAAAAGCTGGCCTGGCAGCGCGACAACGCAGTCGACGAGGTCGGCTTCGATCAGCTTGCGTCGGATCTCGCCCTCGCCGGATTGCTGACTGGACAGCGAACCATTTGCCAGCACGAAGCCGGCCATGCCGTGCGGCGCCAGGTGATGGACGAAATGCTGCACCCCAGCGAAGTTGGCGTTGCCGGCGGGAGGGGTGCCATGGACCCAACGGCCGTCATTCCTCAGCCTGTCGCCGCCCCAGTCGCTGTCGTTGAACGGCGGGTTGGCGAGCACGAAATCGGCCTTGAGGCCGGGGTGCAAATCCTCATGGAGGCTGTCGCCCCAGCGTGGGCCGAGGTTCGCCTCGATGCCGCGAATGGCGAGGTTCATCTTAGCCAGGCGCCAGGTGGTAGGATTGCTCTCCTGCCCGAACACCGAAATGTCAGTGCCGCCGCCGCCATGCGCCTCGACGAATTGCTCGGACTGCACGAACATGCCGCCAGATCCACAGCAGGGATCGTAGACGCGGCCCTTGAAGGGCTGGAGCATCTCGACGAGGAGACGGACGACACAGCCAGCGGTGTAGAACTGGCCGCCGCGCTTGCCCTCGGCGATCGCGAACTGGCCGAGAAAATACTCATAGACGCGGCCGAGCGTGTCCTGACCGTGGTGCTCGTCACGGAAGGCGAGGTCGGAGATGAGCTTCACGACCTCCCCGAGCTTGGTCTGATCGAGCTCGGGCCGGGCGTAGTTCTTGGTCAGCACGCCCTTGAGCGCGGCGTTCTCGCGCTCTAGTGCGAGCATCGCCTCGTCGATCAGCTCTCCAATCGTTGGCTGAACGCTGGTGGCCCGCGCCTTCAGCCAGTCCCAGCGCGCCTCTTCCGGCACCCAGAAGACATTCTCGGCGGTGTAGAAGTCACGGTCCTCGGCCAGCTCCGCCGAATAGGAGTCCGCGGCGGCCCCTGTCAGACCCGCGTCCGCCGCCTCCTTCGCCGCGTCGCCCTGCCGCTCGGCGAAGCGGTCGGAGATATACTTCAGGAAGATGAGGCCGAGGACGACGTGCTTGTACTCGGCCGCGTCCATGTTGCCGCGCAGCTTGTCCGCCGCTGCCCACAGGGTTGTCTCGAACCCTAGAGCCGACCCCTTCTTCCCGTTCGTTCCCGATGCGCCGCTCCGCGGCCGCCCACGCGCCATCCCGTAACCCCCTGAACTCTCTCGCCCCATTTGCAGGATCGGTGAGCCAGCCTCAAGCGGGATTGCCATGGCGAACGTCGGGGCCAGAGGGTGGCACGGACCGACGGCGCGTCCCAAACCGCCTTCAAGCCCTACGGAGCGGTAGGCGAAAAAGGAGCACCCTCGATAAGTGACCTAATCCTAGGATCGTCGGCATCAGGTCGGTTGAGGAGCACCCGGACCACGTCTGCGCATTGCTTTTCGTCAGGGGCGAGTTCCTCGGGCGACTCCCAGAACCAGTCCGTCAGGACGTTCTGCAGCCACTCCGCTGTTTGTGTCGACACCTCATCTCGGGTCGGAACGTAGCACCCGTATCGGATTACGCCGGCTTCAAGGTGGCGCTTGAACACCTGCCCGATCAGTTCGGGGTCTACACCGAAGCGGTCGGCTCCATTCTCCACATCGTCGCTTTCAGTGGTCATGCCGCCAACCTCATGTTCGTCGGTTCAGAACCAGCAGCACCGCACCAGGCTAACCAGCGTTCCCGAAGTTCGTCCTGAAGGAGATCGCCCAGCCCAGCGAGCGGCCTGCCATAACCGCGCGCGCCGGGCGCCCTCGCCGCAACCAGGATGTGCATGTGCGGGGGATGATCGATGGGAACATGTCCGCAAATTTCGGCGACGGCGTGTGACGGCAGGACTTCACGCACGATGGCCTCCGCCTCGTCGCCCCAGCGACCACGAGAGAGCCCAACCGGCAGGTCGGCGCAGATATGCCAAGCGCGTATTGCGTCCTTTGCCGTCCCGCGCTCAACCACCTGGTCGGCGAGACGCCAACGCAGATAGGGGCGATGCGTCCAGCTGGGGGCATCATCGGGCAAGATCGGTGATATCATGAAAAGATCTTCGCCTCTCCAGGCGAAATCATGGATCGCGTCGCCCTGCTTGAACTTGGTCCTGCGGATGTAGGCCGCTTCGCGAACGGCCGTCCGCCGGCTGTCCCGCTGACCCGGTTCCCAGAAGGATTCCCCCGCGATGGGGAGGCAGCGAAACGGTTCACGGTTCCGGCTGGTCATCAGCGGGCCTCCCGAAGCAGGAGGTCATCGGCTCGGGAGAAGCCCGCGTCGCGATCATGCTCGTTGGCCCAGGGTAAGGCTCCAACCCGCAGGCGCGCGCCTGTCAGGCGGAAGGCGACCTGAGCAGCCTCCTCAGCGTGCAGCTGGGCCGCCATCCACATCCCGCCTGCAGGGGAGCACCAGGCTCGCAGCTCGGGATGCCAGGTCGGACCGGAACGGCCCCACAAGCCAACGGTGGCATAGATGCCGACGCGACGACCCCCGATCGCCCCGACTCCAACAGCGAGGGCGTCACACCGGGTGACGGTGATAGCCATGGTGACGCTCTGGACATTCTGCCCGGACGGATCCTGCCATGGCGCGACCAACAGCTCGGCTTTCGGTACATAAAGCGTGAACAGCCTAACGGCGGGCGGCAGGCAGGCAGCTCGCTCGGCTGTCCATCCGAGGTCGGTCGTCAGGGCTCGAGCAACGGCTCCGTTGCGGGCAAGCGCGGCCTCGCGCTCAGCTTGAGAAATCTTGGGCATCAACTTGTTCCAGGGTTGGCGCGGCGACCGGCTGAGGCCGCCGCGCGAAGGAAATTTCACCTCCTCGGCGCAGCCACTCTGCGCTCGCTCCAAGCCTTCTTCTTGTCCGCGCGACGGCTCGGCCGGTTCGCGCTTGTTGATGTTGCCAATCTGTTCTAAGAAGATGATATGGGGATCTTGTTGGCAGCCCTGATTGCGATACTCGCCCTGCTCGGCGTGATCATCTTGATCATGCTCGCGCGGTTCGAGATGCGCGCGGCGCCCTGCTCGCGGCGACGTTCCACCCGCTGGAACGGGCATGTCTCCCTACGGTTTTTCAACCATCCACCGGAGGCGTGGGCGGCTCCCTGATCGCGGTCGACGTGTCGACACCACGCTGATCACAGGAGACAATCATGAAATCGATGGATTACGACGGCGCTGGCGCACGGCCAGAGCCCAGCTTTAACTACGACGATCTGGAGCAAACCGAGCAGCAGTCGGACGCCTCAGCCGTCATCACCGACCAGTTTCTGGATGGGGTGGTGGAGCGTTTCTACGGAGAGGCTGACCCGCTGTATGAGCAGGTCCGCCGCCTCCGTGCTCTGCGTACCCGCAACGAGGATGCTCGCAAACGTGTCCTAAGCCCCGCGCTGGTCACGACCCAGAACTCCGCCCGCATCCACAGCCTGCAGGCGCTGGTGCTTCGTCAGACCGACGCGGTGCGGCCGTTGCTGGAGGATCTGATGCAGCGGCTCGCTATCCTCGACATCGCTCGCCGGCAGCTCGAGGTCTACCGGGAGTTCGGGGACAAGCTTAAAGGCGAACGAGCGGGCCGCGACCAGCGCCAGCTTACGCCGTTGACGTATGAGTTCCTCGATATCCTGTACACGCACTACGGGGTGGATGGCAGCGCCCTGTCCGCGCTGGAGGCAGATGATATCGCGGCCTTCGCCGAAACAGTTCGTAAGCGGCACGCCGCGATCGTACCCGACCGTTATCCCGATCCGTGCTAAGGCGGTCTTCGAGATCGGGGCATACCCGCCCGGGCCTAGCCCCGGGCGGGCCTAGGATTGGTCATGCCTGCCGGAGCCCCCGTCGGAGCGGGGGGTGGAGGCCCTGACGGCTCGGCCGGCACCGTCCGCCAACGGCGGACGCCTCCGCCCGACATCGGAGGGCCGCAAAGCAAAAGTGGGTCCCACACTTTTGCGTTATTGCGCCTGACCTTATTGCACCTTCCGAGGGGTCGAAGCGTCTCGCTTTCGACCGAGGCCACACACGCCCACGGGGGTGGTATGCACCTTTTCAACGGTGCTTCGTAAGGGATGAGCACCGCTCAAGGGGTGCTCTAACGGATACGTGCATCGCCCGTGGGGTGCACTGATGAAGACCGACACAGCCCAAGGGGTGGGCGCAGCCGATCTGAATCTCATTCAGATCGTGCGGCCTGCCGCACGACGCAAGCAGCGCCCCGCCGGCGCGGGGTCTGCGATCCAGCACCAAATAATGCCGCGCCGCAGCGGTTTGTTAAAGGCCGGTCGCACACTGCAGGCAGCCGAAGGATCACCATCATCGCCAGCTTCGCGGCTGGAGATAGGGCGGCAGGCAGTGTGGAAGGCTAGATGTTAGACGAGGATTTGGAGGAGATCGCCACGCCGGAGTTGCTAGAGAGCTTCCGGAAGATGTGGCTGTTGAGCGGCGAAGAGGCTGCTGACGAACTACGGGAGATCGTTGAGCTCATCGGCAAGAGCGATGCCCCAAACGAGAAGGCTGCCGTCCTCGGCAAAGTGATAGCAGGACTGGTCGGCGAAGAACCTGACCTTAAGGCGTGGCTCGAGGCCATTGCGGCCGGGAGCTTCAAACTTCGTCCCGATCAAGAATACGCTTATTCGTCCCTGAAGAGCGATGCGCGCTTCCTTGAGCAGCGAAGGCCGCTGGTCGCAGCAAATGTCGCGACTTCCGGCTTTCCAGCCCTGCACAAGACGCAGGAGGGCGTGCGGCTCATCGCTTCGAGCATGCTGCTCAAAGAGCTTCGCCGAATTCTGACACCCCTGCGCGCGGTCGGGCCGGCTTGGCCGGTTATGCTGGCGATCATGCAGGTGCGCAGCCCGGATAACCTGTTCCGGCGCCGGCTGCACCACTTCGGGGGTGACCAGCGACTGATCCGCCTCCTGCGATTGGGGGCGCGATGGGCGATGCGGCGGTACATGCGAGAACGTGGCGCTATGAAGCCTCCAGCAGGCGGACCGGCCGCTGCCTGGAAGGACAAGCTACCCCCAGACGCGAAGCTCGACGCTTTGCGTGATGCCTTAAGCCAAGCTGCGGGGTCTGAGCCGCAGCCTATTGCCGATCGATTTCTGGAGTATCAGGCTGCCCTTACTGCCAGCCTGGCCGGCCATGCCTCACCGGCGATAGCAAGCGAGGTGGTCGCCGCCGCGCACGCCAATTCAGAGCTATTCCAGCGTGACCTTCGCAACATTCTAGGGAAAGAGCGCGTGGCCGCCGCTCTTCACTATTTGCCTAAAATCGAGCGTGGTACATTTGCCGAGCTCGCTTACTCCGACGAGCAGAGTGCAAAACTAAGGCGGTGGATGCCGACTATTGCCAGCGGCGATCGAGCGGTTCTCCTGGCGATGGCCGCAAGATTCCAGCATCGATCAGTAGATCGAAGGTGGGAAGCTGAATTCGGCCATCCAGAAGCCGCGACTTCGATGCGAGCCCTTGCTCATGGCATCTCGTACTTCGCTCGCAATCACGGCCCACCTCCCCCCGAGGTACCCTTCGGCCACATTGCGCTTTGGGAGGAGGCCGCGGCGGAAGCTCTGATGGAGCCGATGGCTTCTTTTCCCGCGCTGGAAAAATGGCAGCAGCTGGGCTTCTTCGTCAAAGAAGTTGAACCATGCAAACCCGACGAGATCTACGAGTTCGCTGAGCCCTGAGATAGTAGCGCGCCTATTTAAAATCGCGATTGGGCGTCAGCTTGCGCCACGGGGGGCAGGCACTCGTACCGATCAGCGGCAGTTGTGTTGCGTGCAGGCCACTGCTCGTGGTCGAGGGGCCTTTCCCCAGTATAGGACCAGCGCATCGAAGCTGATGTCGGGGTAGGAATGTGAGCAGCATCGCAAACGGCTCGGTGATGATCACCGCAGACAATCCGGCGCTGGCCGACCTGCGGCTGTCTTGGCGCACTGCTATATTTTCCGCCGATGACGGCGTCGGGCCGATGGGATCGCTCCACGAGGCGGGAGACGCGCTGGCGGCGGTCGGCAGCATCGGACCGGGCGGCGTTTCCGTTTTCGGCAGCGCGGTGATGGTCGGTCCAGGCCTGCTGCTCACCGCGACGCACGTCTTACAGGAAGTCGCGAAGCACGGAGGCGGCCTCGTCTTCCTGACCTTCCTGCCGAATGGGATTCGCGCTTGGCGGCCAAGCGACATGATGTCGCTGACACGACCGAGCGAGTTCATCGGGCGTGAGGACGCGGTATCCGATCTCTCGCTGGTGAGCGTCACGCTGAACTCGGAGGCCCACGAAGACTTCCCCCTCACGCTCGCCCCGATGCAGATCGCCCTGCCGCTGATCGGCGACAGGCTATGGGCCATGGGGTTCAGGCAGGGTGGGTCAGAGGATGGCGCTGCGCTCCTGACGCCCCTCGTGTCTTCCGGCCTCGTCGTGGCCGCCTACCCCAACGGGCGCGGCGAGCGCATGATCTCGCCTTGCTTTGAGGTCGACATGGACACCCCCGGCGGCATGAGCGGCGGGGCGGTCATGAACGCCGAGGGCAACCTCGTCGGGATCGTCTCGTCGGCTCTGGACGGCGGCCCTTCCTACGCGACGCTCATCTGGGATGCAGTCCGCCTTCGGGTGAGGGGACAGGTGCCAAAGCTGCAGCACGACAAGCGCGTCAGCCTGCTTGGTGCTAGATCATGGGGGCTGGTCAAGCTGAAGGGCGACATAGACCGCGATCCGTTCGGCGAGGTGCACATGACGCTTTCGACTGCGGAGCAGGAGCTGTTCGCCGCGTCCATGCCGCCGCAGGCACTTGCGGACGCGCCCGTGCCGGCAATGAGCAGCTCTGATCTAGATGACTTCATCGACACGTGGGGCTCCGACCTGGAGAGTGAGGCGGTGGAAGGGGCGCTCCGCGTCCTGAACCGGTTGTCGTTGTCGAAGGCCAAGGGCCTCCTCCGGGACACCGGCATCGACGAGGATTGCCTTTCCGCCATCGAAGCCTTCTCAGTGGAGGACTTCGACGGGCTCGAGGACATGACCGTCACCTCGTCCGAGGTCATCGACGCGGACAGCTTCCGCCTGCACTACTACTTCGACATCAAGGCGCTGATCTGGACGGTGTCGATGGACGCAGCGTTCGCTGATGCGCACGGTGAGCGCCTTGATCGATGGTCAATCAACCGTCGCTCCATGGGTGAGCTGACCGCCGTCGAGGTCCTGCAGCACCGCTACTTCAAGGGCTCCATCGTTTTCGACCGGGAGGCAGAGACCTTCACGGACGCCTCCATCACGCTCAGCGCGTTCAGGCCGCCGCGTTCGACCCTACGTGCGTAAGTCGCTTCGGTAAGCGAAGACGGTCGTGCGCATATCGCTCCTCGTTCTGCGGCTGCTCGCCCTCTTCGTTTAGTCGTCAAGCAATCTTCGCTGGCCCGCGTCGCTGCGGATGCGGCGGTGTCGACCAGATCCGACCCGCGATCGCATTTCAATAGGGAGGAGCTTGATCGGCGCGGGATCCAACTCGCGCGTGATCTCGGGCACGTAGCGCTTGATGAACTCCAAGCGCTCGGCGAGCACGACATCCAGTCCCTCTGTCTGAATGCGCTTAGAATAGTGCTTGGCATTGGTGCCCTGGCGAGCGTGGCCCATGATGTCCGCGCGCATGATCTCGTTAACGCCGTCGACCTCGTAGAAGGAGGAACCGAGCGACCGGATGGAGTGGATGTCCGGGCCCTTGCCAGCTTCATTCGTCGGCAAGGCCATATGGTCGCCGATCCATTGGACCATGTAGCGCCAGGCGCGATCGTAGAACTGAGCGCCACCACGCTTCGAGTCGAAAAGGTAGAGCTCAGGGAATAAAGCCATATGCCCTTCCGCCCGGATCGCGTCGACATACTCGAGGAAACCAAGCCGGATGAGCTCGGGATGGATCGGCAGCGTCCGTCGCCTGGCCTGCCGCTTCTCACCGGCCTTCTCGCCGTCGCGGCCGCGCGTGAGATTGTCGCGGATCTCAAAGTGCGGGACCGGGTGGTCGATCGTCACGTCGGCGACCTCCAGCCCGCAGATTTCTTCGCGGCATGTATGAGAATAGTACCAGATGAGGGGCGCGAAATAGGCAGCGTCGTGCCAGACCTGCGCACCGAACTCGGCCTCCTTCAACCGCCGCTTGCCCGCGCCGCCGCCGGTATAGAGCCGGGATGAGAAGAGGCATTTCAGATGCGCAGTCGTCCATGGCGGACGCAGATCCGTGCTGCCGCTTTCCTTGATCGCCACGGTTGCGCCGCTGAAGTCCATCACCTTCGCCCCCGGGAACCTTGGCTTCCAGGCCGACTGCTCCAGATGCTTCGCAACTGTGCTCATGGTGCTGAGGTCTCGATTGACGGTCTTGTTGTTCCTTCGCTCCTCAGGCTTAAGCGGCGGGAGCTCCGCGACGACCTCGGCGAAGGAGCGCGACATCGCCCCCTGCGTCAGCGTTCCGAACCGGAAGGTCGTCGGCAGCTTCATGAGCCCGGCCTTGAAATCCGCGACGTCACGGTGATCGTAAGTGCCGAGCTCCCGGTTGCCGGTAATCCAGGCGAAGGTCTGCATGATCCGACGCTTCTGCTCGTATCCCTCCTTCCAAACGCTCTCCGCCCTTAAGGCGGCGATCACGTCCTCGATGACGTCGCCGAAGCGACGGCTGTCGTAGATAAGGAACTGCCCCCCATCCGGTGCCGCGGCTGGCGCTGCGACCACCGGGACCGCGCGGTCCCGACGAAGGAGGTCAGCTGCCTCAGCCGATGGTTCGCCCAAGTCAGCGAGCAGCGCTCGGACTGGATCGGCGGCGTCCAGGACATCGATGTCGAAAAGCCGTTTCGCTTGAGACGCGCCAACCGCCCGGGCCCGGATGAGATGGGTCCGGGCTGCTGCGATGCTGCCGGGATCGAGAGGAGCGCCAAGCGCGGCAAGCCTCTCGGCAACCAAGTCGTCGGGGAGCATCTCTCTGGCGTATTCGATCAGTTCCCTGGCGTGCCTGCCGGGGCCCCGCAGAAGATCGTAGACCTCTGCATCGAGCTCTGCGACTTCAACCGTCGCAGGCGACCAGTCGCCATCCTCAGAGGCGCGCTGGATGTGTACGCTGAGTTCCCGTTCCAGCTCCTGGCGGAATAACGCCTCAATTTCAGCCCCCGTGAGGGTGCGACCGCACTCCAACATCTTCTCCACGCTTGCTTTCACAACCGCAAAGCGCGCCGACAGGAGCGCGGCACGCTGCCGCGCGACCTTGGGAACGGCCGTCTGCAGGGCGACGGCTACGGGCTTGGAGATAAGATTTCGGAAATGGACGCGGCGGCGAAAGACATACCGGCCCTGGCAACGGCGGGTATGGGGGATGCGGCACATCGGGTGTCTACCTTCCCGCGTGTGTCACCCTTATGTGTACCGGTCATGTGACCAGCACCGTCAGGCGACCCACGGTAAAAGGCGGAAATCCGTCGCTTTCGCGATAAAATGGTCGGGGAGAGAGGATTCGAACCTCCGGCCCCTGCCTCCCGAAGACAGTGCTCTACCAGGCTGAGCTACTCCCCGACCGCGCGCCGGCAGGGCCGGGCGTAAGGCAGGCCGGCGCTATAGGCAGGCTCTTATCCGAGCGCAAGCGCGCTCCGTCAGCCCTCGATCGCGCGCAGCATCTCGGCCACCGAAGCGAACTTCTCGCGCGGCGCGCCAGGGCGGGCGCGGCCGGTCTCGGCAGTCTCGATCCGCTGCCAATCGGCGAAGCTGACCGGGCGGACGCCGCGCCCGGCCAGCAACGCGTCGAGCCCGGCGCCGCCGGCGCGGCCGCCGTCCGGCACTTCCGCGACGATGCGCTCGGCAACGGCAAAGCCGTCGGGCCGGTTGGTGCCGATCGTTCCGGTGGGGCCGCGGGTCGCCCAGCCGACGCCGTAGAGTCGATCGGCGATCCGGCCGGCCTCGTTCGGAAAGCGGCCGGCCCCCTCGTCATAGGGCAGGCCGACGATCGGTGGGCTGCGGTAGCCGATGCAGCTGATCACCAGATCGGCCGCGACCGTATGATAGTCACCTGTGCCCTCGGCGACGCCGTTCGGGCCCAGTCGCGTGCGCTCCACCCGCACCCGCTCGGCGCGTCCGTCGCCCTCGATCGCGATCGGCTTGGCGAAGAAATGAAAGGCGATGGTCTTGGGTTTGCTCGGCGACCCGCCGGCAAAGTCGCGCAGCAGCGCAACCGATTTGCGCTGTCCGGGCTCCAGCGCAGCATCGGCTTCCGGCGGCGGAAGGTCCGCGACGTCCACCGCCGGTGCCGCGCCGGCGAGATGACCGAGTTCGCCGAGTTCCTTGGGCGTCATCTGGATCTGGTGCGGGCCGCGCCGGCCGAGGATCGTGATCCGGCGTACCGCGCTGTTGCCGAGCGCTTCGAAGGCGTGAGCGGCGATGTCGGACCCGGCGAACTCGGCCGGCGTCTTGGCGAGGATGCGGGCGACGTCCAGTGCGACATTGCCGTTGCCGATCACGGCGGCAGCGGCGCCGCCGAGCGGCGGATCGAGGCCGGCGAAATCGGGATGGCCGTTATACCAGCCGACAAAGGCGGCCGAGCCGATCACGCCCGGCAGATCGCCGCCGGGGATGTCGAGCGGCCGGTCGGCGGGCGCGCCGGTCGCCAGGATCACCGCGTCGAAGAGCTCGAGCAATTCGTCCAATGAAACATCGGTGCCGACCGCGACATTGCCGACGAAGCGCACCGTGTCGCCCAGCGCCACCTTCTCATAGCGGCGCGACACCGCCTTGATCGACTGGTGGTCGGGCGCGACGCCGGAGCGGATGAGCCCGTAGGGCACCGGCAACCGATCGATGAGGTCGATGCGGACGGCGCCGGCGCCCAGCGCTTTTTCCAGCGCCTCGGCGCTGTAGAAGCCGGCCGGGCCGGAACCGATGATCGCGACGTGCCGCATTCGCTCTCCCTCTTGGCAAACCGGCGGACGCACCCACCGGTCAGGCGGACCTCTTGTCCTCCAGCAGGGTCGCACCGCGCTTTCGAAGCGCGCCCTCGATCTTGCTCGCGAAGAGCTGGAGAAAGGCGGGCACGGTAAGCTCCAGCCGCACCTTGGCCTCCTCGACGTCGATGTGGCCGGTCACCTCCTGGCCCATCGCGCGGACGTCCAGGAACATCCGATCGCCTTCCCAGCGCGAGCGCACGTCGGCGCCGCCCGGAACGTGCTCCGATAGCTTGCCGATGCCGTCCTGCATGCGCCGCTTGGCTTCGGCGGCGCCGAGCCGGTGAGGCAGATCGATGCGGATCGGCTTGCTCATCGCCCGGAGCTTAGCGCGCGACCGTCGCGAAACACAATCGCCGGCCGGCGATTCACGATAAAGCCGATGTTAAGCACCCGTAATTATTCGGATCGCATGGGGCAGGATATCGACACAAGAATGCCGCCGCAGGACGGCGCCGAACATGCCGTGAAAGAAGCGGAGGTGGCCGCCTTGTTCCGGCAGCCGCTGACGGCGGTGCCGGGCGGCGAGCTGGTCGGCAGCGCCGCCGCGATCTTCGCCGGCGTGATCGGTCATAGCGGCGCGCTGCTGATCGTGGGCGCGGTGCTGATCCTGTCGGGGGCGGTGAGATTCTGCCTGCAGCTTTACTTCGCGACGCTGCCGAAACCGTTCGCCCGGGCGGGCAGCGTCCGGCGCTGGGAGTGGCTCTATCTCGGCCCGTCCTTCACGTCCTGCGGCAGCATCGGCATCGTCGGCGGGCTGTGCGCGCTGAACGGCGCCCCCGGCGTGCCGATGCTGGGCACGGCGGTGGTGCTGGGCGCGACCGCGACGATGGGCCGCAGCGGCACGCCGCCGCATATCACCATCGTGCAATCCTTCCTGGCGCTGGCGCCGAGTGCATTGGCCTGGGCCTGGCTCGCCGAGCCGGTGACGTTGGCGCTGGCCGCGTTCGTCATCCCCTATTTCGCGCTGCAATGGCGGATCGGCTCCGACCTGCATCGCCTCACGCACAACGCGCTGCTCTCCGCCGAGCACGGCCGCACGCTCGCCATGCGGCTGGAGGAGAAGAACCGTACGCTGGAGCTGCAGGACGCGCAGCTCCGCGCGCAGGCCGTCCGCTTCGACGCCGCGCTCGGCAACATGGCGCAGGGCCTTGCCATGTTCGACCGCGAGCTCAACCTGCTGGTCTGCAACCGGCGCTACACCGAAACCTATGGCTTCGATCCGGAGGTGGTGAAGGCCGGCATCTCGCTGCGCGGAATCACCGAACATTATGTCGCGCTCGGCAATCTGGCGGGTGCCGATCCCGAGGCCTTTTACGAACGCGAGCGTCAGCAGCTCAGCCGCGACGAGGCCCTGAAGTTCACGCGCACGCTCGCCGACGGCCGCAAGGTGCTGGTCAATTATCGGCCGATGATCGGCGGCGGTTATGTCGTCACCACCGAAGACGTGACCGAGCAGCTGCGCGCGGCCGACCGGATCGCCCACCTCGCCAGCCACGATCCGCTCACCAATCTCGTCAACCGTTCGGAGCTGCCGCAGCGGCTCGGCGACGCGCTCGACGAGGCCGCCAACCGCCAGGGTCGGCAGGTGGCGGTGCTCGGCCTCGACCTCGCCGGCGTCAAGGGCGTCACCGACACGCTCGGCCATCCGGCCGGGGACACCTTGCTCCAGGCCGTCTCCGGGCGCCTGCGCAACCTCGTTCGCAGCGGCGACACGGTGGCGCGGCTGGGCGGCGACGAGTTCGTGTGCGTGCTGTCCGGCCTGAAGACCCGCGAAGCGGTG
>SXGU01525643.1_pt1 | contig 12740 bp, 13 predicted proteins | sample 3174531 | NCBI WGS metagenome assembly SXGU01 (sample SAMN11356863, study PRJNA531348) | freshwater metagenome | isolation source: freshwater sample F1-140 | place: China: Fuxian Lake, Yuxi | collected 2017-12-25 | reverse complement strand
TGCCGATGGCGAGACTCGAACTCGCACAAGATTGCTCTTACACGCTCCTGAAGCGTGCGCGTCTACCAATTCCGCCACATCGGCACGATGATGAAATGAACGCGAACATCCTAGCTGGAACCTGTGTCCAATCAAGCAGGACTTCAGGCTTTCCCCGCGACAAATTTCATCGACAATGAATTGACGCAATGACGAGTATTTTTTTCGGTGAAGTGCTCGCCCATAAAGACATGGCCCAGGTGCCCGCCGCATTTCATGCACTGAATTTCGATGCGATGACCGTCGGCATCCGGTACGCGCTTCACGGCACCGGGAATTTCCTGGTCGAAGCTCGGCCAGCCGCAGCGGGAGTGAAACTTATCCTCCGATCGATAGAGCGGTGCATCGCACCTCTTGCACAGAAACGTTCCGTCTTTGAAAAAATTGTCGTACTCACCGGAGTGCGGGGGTTCCGTTCCTTTCTCTTCGATGATCGCTTTCTCTGCCGGCGAGAGAGGGTTTTGCATCATGGGGCAGACCCAGTATACATGCATGAGCTATCATTCTCTCATGACGCTTCGGATTTCCCGTTCCGTTCTCTACCGTGCGCTCTTTCTGCTGCTCTTTTTTTCGATCCTCTGGAGAGGGGGAAAGTCGCTCGATGCGACGTGGATCCTTGCGATGGTCACCAGCATTGTTGCGCTCGCAGATGGTTTGTTCGTTTTGGAGAGCGAAAAGACCAGAGCACCGATTTTTCCCTGGATACTTGCACTCCTTTTCCTTGGATGGACGATCTTGAGCTTTCTCAACACGACGACTGCAAACTACGGCTTGGATGAAGTGATGCAGACAGCATCGTTGTTTTTCGTTTTTCAGTTTGCCCTTTCTGTTCCGGAGAGAATTCTTCATTCATTGCAATCACGTTTTGCACGCATCCTTGCCGCAACCGCGGTTCTTGCGTGCGCAATCGGCATCATCGTTTACATTCTCCAGCCCGTCAGTCGTTTCACCGGCACGTTTTTCGACTATCGTTTCCATACGGATTATTGGCCGAATGCTTGGGCGGAATTTTTGCTTCTTTCTTGGCCGCTTGCTCTCTGGTCCGCTTTCGGTCGCAAGGAGACAGTAGGCAATGTTTTTGGAAAGGTTTCTGTTGTTGGCTTGCTTCTTGCGTGTTTGTTTCTCAGCTACTCCAGAGGTTCCATCATCGTCTTCATCATTCAGCTTTTCCTCTTGGCGTTTCTCTTCGTGCGTCGTTTTTCCGATCATGACTTCGTTAAAAAATTGCTTTTCGGTTCGTTGGCGACATTGTCAGTATCGATTGCACTGTTTTTTGGAGTGAATCATCTGCGTTCCAGCTTCCATCCAATCGAATCCGTTCTTGAGAAAGCGACGTTCACCGCCGCAGAGGGAACATCGTCGGTATCGGAGCGCAGGCAATTCTGGAACCAGGCTACTGCTTTCGCTCTTCAGAAGCCGATGATTGGATTCGGTCCCTACAGTTTCCGCTTTCTTCAACCGCACCTCCAGACCGAGGTTCTTGCGACCTCCGATCACCCGCACAATGTTTTTCTGAAGTTAGCGATGGAGAGGGGAGCGGCTGCTGCGCTGCTGTTTGGGATGCTTGTCCTCTGGTGCTCTACAACTTGTTTGGTTGCGGTCAGAAGAAAGCGAAAGGCGGGAAGCGACGATGTGCTCTCCGTCTTGATGATCGTAAGCCTTGCAGGTGTTTTGCTGCACAATCTGATCGATTACAATCTGCAATTCGTAGGGATTGCCTTGCCCTTCTGGTTCAGTCTTGGGCTGATCGTGCCAAGAGCTTCCGGTGACAAGAGCGGTACCTTCTTGCGACAGAATATCGTGTCACTCGTTGTTGCTTTGGCATTGATTACGATCACTCTCGTAGAGGGGCGGTTTCTTGTTTTCAGTTCTCTTGCTCGAAGAGCGGAGGCTGCAGGTGACGATGCCACCGCACTTCTCTGGTATTCAAAAACTGATGCATCACTCTTCCCAAGAGATGCATGGCTGAGCAGAGCGCGTCTCCATCTTAGAAATGACATGCCGGTCGATGCACAGACTGCAGTTGATCACGCACTGCGCGAGAATGAACACGACTATCGCGCTTGGAAACTGCAGGGAGAAATCGATCTCACATTAGGAAATCGCGGTGGAGCATTGTTTGCATTTGAGAACGCGTACAAATTCGGCAAATACAATGATCTCGGCATTGCGCGTGTGCTTTTCGAACTCCTGCTTCAGGAGAGCAAGCCTACTGTCGATGCCAGACGACACGAATTCGAGCTTCTCCTGAACGATTTCGGTCTCGCCATTCTGCAGAATATTCACTTCATCGATTTCTCGGACAATGTCGAGGAGCTCTCGAAGTTGGCCGAGCTTTTCATTCGGCGGTATCCGGCGGACGCATCGCTCTACAGAGCGCTGGAGGAGAAAGCGAAATCGCATGCCGAGCTGGAGCGATCTCGCCTCTCCGCAAGGCCAAGGGGTCTGCTTTGGTAGAACGATGTCAAGACGCATCGATTTTGCTCCGATGCCAAATCGCATTATGATCGGAATGCTTTCCCCCATATTCCATGACGAAGTCCTCCAAATTTCTTCTTTGCTCACTTCTTCTTCTCTCTGCCTGCGGCGGTTCCGATGAAGTAGAAATCGTCGAGGATAAAGTTCTCGAGGTGCAAAAATATAATACGGTGTACCAGGGTTCAGGCGATCCTGAGCATGGGAAGCAGAAGACATTCAAGTATGGATCGATCGATGGGGTAGGGGAGTCGAAGGCGAATGGAGTCGCATACTTTCCAACGTTTGAGGATGGCGTCTCCGTTCTTACGGTGAACGTGAATATTCTTATCGCCCCTGAGGGCAGCCATTATCAGGTGATGCTCTCGGACGGTTCTCCCACGGGGCTCATCGAGGTCGGAACGCTCTCAAGCATCATCGGCGATGTCAGGCATTCCGTTAAGCTTGTGACGGAAGAGGATATCGAGAATTACAATTCAATCCTCATTTATCTGATGCCTGACGAAGGTACGGGCGGACAAGGACTTGTGGCTCAGGGCACTCTGAAGAAGGCTTAGGAATTCTTTTCTGCGTCCTTTTCATTATCCGATAAGGTTATTGGTCGGAAGGCTGATGAGCATTGCGACTGTCACGAGCGTGATGAGGACCATGTGCGTGACGAGTAGACGCAGCGACAAGCCTCTGGAGATGCGAAATGTTGGGTTCATAGTTCGTGAAAAAGGTTGCGAATTGTAAAGGCTGCTTTGCTTTTGTCCAGAAATATGAACAACTTTTGTGTTCAACAAATTCCCGTCTGAATTTGGAGTTGTGGGAGGTCATCTCGCATTGGAACAATTGCTTTCGTTCTGTACTATAAAAAAGCGTCGGGGCGTAGTTCAGTTGCTCTACCCTTGATCATTCTTACCATCACTTTTTTTGTCGGGGCGTAGCTCAGTTGGTAGAGCGCGTGGTTCGGGACCACGAGGCCGGAGGTTCGAGTCCTCTCGCTCCGACCATTCGATTTTCAACCATTTCACCATGCTTACTGTTGGAGACAAAGCACCCGCATGGCGTGCGCTCGATCAGGACGGTCAGGAGATATCTTCAGTAGATTTTTCGGGAAAGCGCTATCTCCTCTATTTCTATCCGAAAGACGATACGCCCGGCTGCACGGTGGAGGCGTGCGGCTTTCGCGATCGATTCGATGAACTTTCCTCCCGCGTGACGATTCTCGGCGTGAGTTCGAACAGCGTCGAAAGCCACAAAAAATTCGCATCGAAGTATGTACTTCGCTTCTCACTTCTCTCAGATCCTGATCGCACTATCATCACTGCGTACGGCACGGACGGTCTGTCTTTCCCAAAACGCACTTCATTTCTCGTCAATGAAGACGGCTGCATCGGGAAGATCTACCAAGGCTTCGACTGCGCTCTTCACGCAGAGGATGTTGCCAGCGATGTGAAGTGATCTCGCCCTAGGGATTCTGTATTCCTTTCTGCTGCCTGACTTCGATTTGTTTGCGAATCGATTCCTTGGCTTTCTCCATCTTGGAGAGCATCTCTGTAAATTTCTTTCGCTTTCTCTGCCTCAGGTCTGCCTTCTGCTTCGATGTCAGTTTTTGAGGAGTGGAAAGAGTCTTCGCACGCTTTGCTCTCTGTACAGCTTCGGAAGCCTCGATCGATTGCAGCAATTCTTCGGCACTCAGTGACGAAGAGGCATTGCTTGCAGCGCTGACCAAGGTCGCCTGCGCGAGAAGGAAGACAAGACACATGCAGAAAGCCAATGCTTGTTGAGACGCTTTCATCATCGGTACACACTATACACTTTTTTGCTATACTTCCTTCACTACATTCTTCTTCCACTTCCTCATGCGTAAAATTCCTTTCCTATGGATCGTCGTTGCCGTCATCGTACTTTGCGTTCTCTGGATCATTTCGGGATATAACGGATTCGTTACGACAAAGGCAGCCGTTGACAATGCATGGTCGCAGGTCGAGACGCAATATCAGCGTCGCATGGATTTGGTTCCGAATCTCGTGAGCACGGTGAAAGGTGCTGCAAACTTCGAGCAGGAAACGTTCAGGGAGGTGACGGAGGCGAGAAGCGTGTTTGCTCAGGCCAAGTCCATCGGTGACCGTAGCGGCGAAATACAGGCTGCGAGTGGGTTCGATGGAGCTCTCTCGCGTTTGCTCGTCACCGTGGAGGCATACCCGCAATTGCAAGCGACGCAGGCGTTCCGTGATCTGATGACGCAGCTTGAGGGAACGGAAAATCGCGTGGCTGTTGCGAGAAAAGATTTCAATGATTCAGTCCTGGCCTACAACCTTCGAGTGTCCAGATTCCCCGGGCTTCTTCTTGCAAAGCTTTTTGGATTTGCCTCTGAGAAAGCATTTGATGCCGTAGAAGGTGCGGAGAAAGCACCATCGGTCGATTTCACTCAGTAACATATGGAATCGCGCACTACCTGCCTTTCGATGCGTCTAGAAGGGTTACTGTGCACAGGCCTTCTTCTCTTGAATTTCTCCACTGCACTTGCAGCTTTCGTTGTTCCTCCGAATGACGGTTTCGTCACCGACGTCGCTGCGATTCTGACGAGCGATCAGCAATCGTCATTGGAGAAAGCGCTTCAGGAATACAGAGAGAAGACCAGCAATGAAATTGCGATCGTCATTCTCTCCGATCTCTCCGGCGAGCCGATTGAAAATGCAGGCCTTGCGATTGGAAGAGAGTGGGGTATTGGTTCACAGGGAAAGAACAACGGCATTTTGATCCTGGTGGATTATGCGGGTCGCAATGTTCGTTTCGATGTCGGGTATGGACTGGAGGGAGCCGTACCGGACATTGTCGCCAAGGGAATCATCGATACTGACATCGTCCCGAAATTCAGAAACGCACAGTACTTCGATGGTCTTCTGCAGGCAGTTGTGTCGCTCCAGAAACACATCGGTGGAGAATTCACTGCAGAGCGTTACGCCGAGACACCCCAGGACAGTCCTATCGCAGGGTTGGCGTTTCTTGTTCTCTTCATTCTCTTTCAGTGGATTATTTCGGTTCTTGGACGAACGAAGTCCTGGTGGCTCGGCGGTGTTTTCGGAGGTATGGGAGGGGTTGCCCTCGCGCTGCTTTTCGGGTGGTGGCTGACCATTCCGCTTCTGATCCCGCTCGGGTTACTGCTCGATTATCTCGTCTCCAAAAACTTTCATTCTCGCGGAAGGACAAGCTGGTGGGCTGGCGGCGGATGGGGACCGGGAGGGGGTCGTTTCGGTGGAGGAGGAGGATTCGGCGGATTTGGAGGGGGCGGATTCGGTGGCGGGGGCGCCAGTGGCAGGTGGTAATTCTGGGGCTTCCAAGGATGCTACAATCGCACCATGAACTTCACTTCGCTTGGGATCGTTTCACTCATGCTCATCGATTTGATGCAGCCGCTTGTAACCTCTCCTCTTCCTTCCTCCCGTACTCGATATTCAGATTCAGGCTCCGGTATTTTGACAGTGGTCACGGATACTCCGGATGTCATCGGCTCCATTCCGCAGGGCGCGACGAGGGTTCCCTTTCTCACCGTGAGCATGTCGGCATCTTGTGATGCTGACATTAGAGTGACATCGGTCGACCTCAGGCACGAGGGTCTTGGAAATTCGCAGGACATTGCTTCCGTGTACGCAGTCGAAGGATTTTCCCGCATCAGCAGGGTGGCGAGGTTCGATGCCAAACGCTCGGCTCTCACCCTGCGCTTTCGGTCACTCGTGCTTCCGAAGTGCGGAGCTGTCACGTTTGTCGTGTATGCCGACATGAAGACCGACGCCGCAGTCGCGGCGGAGCACAGTATCGTTTTCTCTGAGTCTTCGGGGATTCTATCCACTGCGAGACAGCTCACACTTTCCGCCGGTGATTTGACGAAGCTGGTGATTGCTCCTCAGGGAAGCGCAGGCTCTCTGACGGTGAGAATGTTGCCCGTTCATGCCCGAGTCAGTTACGGCAGAATCGAGACCGTTGCCAGAATTCAGCTCACTGCTGGATCGAGAACGGCGCAACTGCTCAAAAGGATTACGTTTACGAATGAAGCCACTGCCAGAGATATGGATTTGCAGTGGTTATCCCTGGAAATGCTTTCCGGCACTGTTCTGACAGCTCCGCTCCCGCACATGCGCGGTTACAAGGCCACGCTCGTTTTCGACCCTACGTTTGTTCTGCATGCGGGGCAGACAGTGGTACTGAATCTGAAAGCTGAAGTTCGAGGTTCGCAGAGCAAGAAAATAGAATTCGGCATCGAGGAGCAATCCGATATTGTGTCGAGTCCCTACAGGGAACGATGACCGGTACATCACGAATCACCATCACTTTCCTATTTCGTCATCATTTGAGAGAGGAAGCCACTTCCTCAAACGAGGTGTTCCGTGGATACTGTAGAAAATGACACCGGATATTTCTTCAACGGATTCAGTCGACGGTATTGCATCGACACAGCCTGTGCAGTCTCCAAAACTTCCTCTGGCTTCCGCGATACAAAAGGATTTTCCTTCTGAGGCTGAGAAGAAATCGAAATCGAGGGCAATGATGATGCTTACTTTCCTCGGATTTTTGACACTGGCATATTTCATTTTTGCAGTATTTCTTCTTTCACAGTTTCCCCGCAGCGACGGAGGCGGAGAGGGTCTGAAGATGATCGGCACGCTCGTCCTTGCAGGAGGCTTAATCTTTTCAGCGCTTCTGGGCGCTCTCGGACTGATGAGAATTGCGTCGGTCGGAGATCGAAAACAGTTGAAGCTCATTGCACTCGTACGACTTCTCATCGGAGCGTTGCCTCTTTTTTTCGTCAGCGGCCTTTCCCTTTATATGATCAATCGCGAGCCACGGCTCTCCCTTGAATTAATTGAGCCTAGGGAAGCGGGTGCTCTTGTCGCACCAGTCTCGGTGACATTCGGCATGCCGACGACCATGAAGATTTTTGAGCAGCTCAACCTCATTCCGCTCAAGTATCAATGGGATTTCACCGGAGACGGAACGATTGATCAGGAAACCTTTGATTCGAAGGCGACATTCATTATCTCTCGATCCGGCGTCTATCCGATACGCGCGACCATTACGATGACCAACGGTATGCAGAAGATGGCTGAACTTCGACTGATTGTTGCCCGCCAAAGTTTTGCCATCGAGCCGATGCATCCCGTTATCGACGATCCCGCCCAGTTTTCCATCGAAAGCCTCTTGCCACAGGGCGGTGAAAATGCGCCCAAGTTATTGAGTGCGAAGTGGGATTTTGATGGCGATGGCATTGTTGATCTTGAGACGGATAAGCCGACGGCCACCAATGTGTATCGAAAGCTCGGCCAATCGAATGTCAGCGTGACATTGGCGTATTCAAATCAAACCCAGACTTCATTCCAGCGCCAGATAGAAGTTGTGAAGCCGCCGGAGCAGCCTTTTCAGATCACCCTCGAGGCGGAACCTGCAACCCTTCTGGGGCCGCCTCCTTTCGGTGCGGTTTTCACCCTGAAGACGAAGGAGCCGATTGCCAATGCCTCCTGGGATTTCGGCGACCAGAAGACGGGAGAAGGATTAAGAATCGCGCATGTTTTTTCTTCCGTTGGCAGCTATGCAGTCACCGCAACGATTCGCTCTCAGAGCGGAGCGACGGCAAAGTTATCCAAGCTTGTGAGGATTACGAATCCTTTCACCCTGCCTGATCTCATCTTCCAAGGAAAACCAGAGGTGAAGTCGTATGTCATCGACGGCGAGGTCCCGCTCACGGTGGATATCACGCCCATTACAGCTCAGCCGCTTATTTCATTTTCTTGGGATGCTCAGAATGCGACCGAGGTTCTTGCGACTGACAAAAGCTTTCATGCGGTCTACAGGGATGCAGGCCGATATTTTCTTGACCTCATCGCCATCGATCCCGACCAGAATGTCTACAGGAAGCGCATTATCGTCAATGCGAAGTCTCCGAAATCCGTCGTCAGTTTCACGATGGACCCCGCAACACCCACGGCCCCTGCAAGCGTTACCTTCGATGCATCCGATACCTACGTTCCATCCGGAGAGGAGATTACAGGATTCATCTGGGACTATGGCGACGAGAGGACCGGAGGATCGAATGCAGACAGCAAGTTCTCGGGCTCTCGCATCACTCATTTGTTCGAGAATCCAGGGACCTATGCGATCACACTGACAGTGAGAACCACCTCCAATCAGCTCTACACCGGACGACAGACACTCGTCGTGAAGGCGCCGATTATCGATGCATGTTTCATGCCCAGTCGGACAAATGGAAAGGCTCCTCTCGGGGTGTTCTTCGACGACTCCTGCTCAGCAGGGGATTTCGTTTCCCGCCTCTGGGACTTCGGTGACGGTTCTCAGAGCGACCAAGCAAGCCCGACGCACGTTTTCACAAAGTCCGGCACCTTTACCGTCACATTGGTTTCCACGACGAAGGATGGACGGAGGAGCAGCAAGACAGCTACGATCAGCGTCACTGCACCATGAAGTCCAAAACATTCATTCGAGTCGTGGCTCTTGCCGGCATCGTTGCGATTATTCTCGGTGCGCTGCTTCCTGCCATGAGCGCCTTCCAATAGCGGATTTCATTCTCCCATCTTTGCCGTTGCTTTCGTCAGAAACGACCCTGAGAGGATGTCTGGTTTTTCGCGAAGGAGAAAATACCCAGCGGAGGCGATCATTGCTCCGTTATCGGTGCAGTAACGCAGTGAAGCCGGCCACCTGATTTCCATTCCGCATCTTTTCGCGAGCAACATTGTCTCCTGCCGCAAATGCTCGTTTGCGGAGACTCCGCCCACAATATGCAATTCCTTTGCATCCGGCTGAAGTTGCATGGCGTATTCGACCGATCTGCAGAGGTGGGTGCAAATTGCATGCTGATAGCTTGCCGCAACCGATGCTCGCGTTTCGGGATGCTCCATTGCCTTCCCTAGATCTCGGATCAGATATTTCAATGATGTCTTTAGTCCTGAGAAGCTAAAATCACATGTTTTCTCTTTCGAAAGTGGCAGAGGGAAAGCGTATGCCGACGGGTCTCCCGCTTTCGCAAGCGATGCAAGCGCGGGGCCTCCGGGGTAGGGAAGGCCTAGCATGACAGCACCCTTGTCGAATGCTTCCCCCGCAGCATCGTCCCGAGTTGAGCCGAGTAGTCGACCCTCCGTATGGGAAAGCCGATACCAAAGATCTGTATGACCTCCTGATACGGAAAGAGCAAGAATAGGAAAAGAAGGTTCACTGTCTTCCTCAGCATCGCAAAGCCAGGTCGAGCTCAGGTGCCCCATCGTATGGTGAACGGGAATAATCGGTCTATTCCAGACGGACGAAAGCGTTCTGGCGGTCGTGGTCCCGACCAGAAGTGACCCAAGGAGACCCGGACCGAATGTCACTGCGATTGCATCCAGTTCTTTCGGTGTCATCGATGCATCCTGTATCGATTTCCGTATCACGGGCAGAATACTTTCCAATTGTTTCCTTGCAGCGTCCTCAGGAATCACGCCTCCTGTTTTTTCAAAATCTTTTCCGGAGCTTGCAATGACACAGCTGAGGACCGTACGACCGTTCTCGACGACGGCTGCAGATGTTTCGTCGCACGAAGTTTCAATTCCGAGAATGCGCATGACACAAGACTACGAGTAACTGGTGGGTAGTGGCTAGTCAGTTTTCTCTCATAATCTCACTAACCACTAACCACTAACCACTTCTATAATCACTCTGATGATCATGTTTTTTCCTTCCCGCACCGTCGCACTTGCACTCGGGCCCCTGAGCATTCACTGGTACGGGATTCTCTACCTTCTCGGCTTTTTGATCGGTGTGCAACTTCTTCCGAAGCTCCTCCGATACCGAAATATTTCGCTGAGCGAAAAACAGCGCGAGTCTCTTCTGCTGCACGTTTTTCTTGGCGTTCTCGTCGGAGGAAGGATCGGGTATGTGCTGTTCTATGGTTTCACCTTCTACGCTCAGAATCCTTTTCTGATTCTTGCGGTATGGCAGGGCGGCATGTCATCGCATGGAGGCTTCATCGGCGTTGCACTTATGCTGCTCAGGTTCGCGAGACGAAATCATGTGCCTCTTCTTTCGCTTACAGACGTGCTCATCGTTCCCGTTGCCATCGGACTTTCGCTCGGAAGGCTTGGAAATCTGATCAATGCTGAGTTGTATGGAACTCTCACCGCGCTGCCGTGGGGGATGGAGTTCCCGGGGGTGCAGGGCTTTCGTCATCCAACGCAAATCTATGCAATCCTGAAGGATCTCTTCATCGCTTCTCTGTGCTTCATGCATCTTCGTTCCTCATCTTCGCATGGCCGTACGACTGCACTTTTCCTGATGCTCTACGCGGTGCTTCGCTTCATCGTCGAAGCATTTCGCGACCAACAGTACGGACACTTGGTGATGATCGGATTGGAACTGAGTAGAGGACAGCTCCTCACGATTCCGTTGTTTGCCATTGGAGTCGGGATTTGGCTTTGGCGTTCACGGTTTGAAGCACGTCCCTGACAATCTCCCTTTCATTCCACGGAACCTGACCGACCGAGGTCATCATGCTTGTATCCGATCCTTTTCCGCAGAGAAGAACAATGTCACCCTCTTTTGCTTCCCTGAGGATCAGGCGGATGGCCTCCAGCCGATCTGAGATGCGCAGACAGACCCTTGCGTTCCCGCTGCCCGAAGCAATGCCATTTTCTCGGATGCTCTCGGTGCTCTTCAGAATGACGACGTCTTCAGAGACTCCCGTGAGAATGGAATCGATAATCGCTTCCGGATCTTCGCTGTAGGGATCCTCATTGGTAACGACGGTGATGTCCGCCAGTGTCGTGCAGATTCTGCCGATTACCGGGCGTTTTTCCTTCATGCGGTCGCCGCAACTTCCCGTCAGTACCAGTAATCGCCTTCCCTCAGGCAGCATCGATCGCAGGGTGGTGAGCGTTGCCTCATACGACTTCGGCGTGACCGTGAAGTCGACGTACACGGAGAAATTTTGCCCTGCATCGATACGTTCCATTCGTCCACCGACTCCCGAGAATGTTTGCAGAGATTTGATGATTGTTCCCAATCCCGGGGGAGCGGGAACCCCGCGAATGCAGCCGATCGCGCAGAGCGCATTCTCCAGATTGAATGCGCCGGGAATCCGAAGCGCCAACGGATGCCTTTCTGTGCCGGATGCCGACCGATCGTCCCATACAAGCGTTGCCGCAGAGCCCTCCTGCGTAACGCTGATCTCTTCCAACCACAGATTCAGCGGTGCACTGATCCTCGAGTCTATGACAGTCTCCTCCTTGTCGTACAGCAGCGTGTCTTTCGATGGAATGGCTTGCAGTAATGGCAGGGACTGATCCGAGTAATGCAGGACCTTAGTTCCTTTTCCGCGAAGCATCGAGAAGAGGAGCGATTTTGCACTGATGTATTCATCGATTGTCCCGTGATAGTCGAGATGTTCTTGCGATAGGTTCGTGATGCCAGCGACTGCAGGATACGTATGGTTCATTCTCCCTTGCAGAAGGCCATGGGAAGAGCATTCAAGTACTGCATGCGTGCATCCTTCGCGTACGAGCGTTCGTAGGAATTTCTGCACAAGAAAAGGCGAAGGAGACGTTTTTTGCGTGGGATTCCATCGAACCTCATTCCCGATTCTGAAGAACGCCGTCGAAAGCGCGCCTGCCTTGATTCCGCACTCATTCAAAATGTGCACGATCATTCCGACGGTCGTGGTTTTGCCATCCGTACCGGTAATTCCGATGACCGTCAGTTTTTTCGCAGGAAACCCGTACAAGAGCGCTGCAAGTAGGGCTTTTGCTCTGTGGTACGCCAGTCGAATTCTCGACGTTTCAGGGATGATGCTTCGGAGAAATTTCTTCATGGGAACGTAGCATAGCACGCACGGCTTCAATATCTTGTCCTATGGCTTCCTTGAGCTGTTCAGGTCCTGGAAAGTCCTTCACATTTCTGATTTTTCCTACAATCTCAATATTGACTGTTTCAGGTGCACGTTCGATCGTGGCATCGAGCACATGCACCTCGAGTGTTTCCGTGTCCTTGAATACGGGTCTCAGTCCATAGTGCATCGCACCCATGTACCTCTTTCCTGCAATGCTGATCCGGCAGGCATAAATTCCATGACGAAGCTCTTTCGGAGCCTGAGCAGGATCGATATTGATTGTCGGGGTGCCGATGCGTCTACCACGCGCTGAGCCGGAGACTACCTTCGCAGCTGTGATCTGGGCAAAAGTCATAGCATTGAAGGTGAATGGCGG
>SXGU01193267.1_pt1 | contig 12742 bp, 11 predicted proteins | sample 3174531 | NCBI WGS metagenome assembly SXGU01 (sample SAMN11356863, study PRJNA531348) | freshwater metagenome | isolation source: freshwater sample F1-140 | place: China: Fuxian Lake, Yuxi | collected 2017-12-25 | reverse complement strand
GTGACGGCGTCGCCAACGCAGACGCCCGGTGCGGGGACACCGAGTGCGACGACCGGGCCGAGCAGCACGCCGTCCGAGACATCGACGGTGAGTGCCTCCGCGACATCGACGGCGAGTGCCACACCGACGGTGACGGCGTCGCCAACGCAGACGCCCGGTGCGGGGACACCGAGTGCGACGGTCACTTCGTCACCGACGTTGACACCGACGTTGACACTGACGGCCAGCAACACTGTGACCGAGACGCCGACGCCGACGGTCACTTCGTCACCGACGTTGACACCGACGTTGACACCGACGTTGACACTGACGGCCAGCAACACGGCGACCGAGACGCCGACGCCGACCGCCACGAACACGGCGACCGAGACGCCGACGCCGACCGCCACGAACACGGCGACCGAGACGCCGAGCAACACGCCGACGAACACCCCTACCTACACGCTGACACCTAGCAACACGGCAACGTCGACGTCGACCCCCACCTCGACCCCAACCGATACTCCGACCCCCACTTCGACCCCAACACGTACACCGACCAACACGCCAACGGCCACCCCGACTGTTCCGCCGGGTGGGGTCATGACTGGGTTCTCGCCCCAGAGCATCGATATCGTCCAGAACCGGACTTCTTCGGTCACGGTCAGTGTGGTCCTGGGTTTGAACACCAACTTCAAGCAGGCGACCTTTGACCTCGCCTATGACCTGAGCGAAATCTTGATCCTCAGTTGCAACGTCAACAGTTCCATCGTGACGGGAACGTGCACGGACCAAGGGAATGGCAGCTACGTGGTCAGCCTGACGACAAACAGTGCCAGTGGTCAGACCGGCACGGTCCAGGTGCTGACCCTTTCACTGAGGGGCTTGGTGGTCGGGACGTCAAATGTCACGTTCTCAAACCTGAACTTCACCAACAATGCGGGTGCCGCACTGACAGTGAGTGCCACCCAACAGTTGAACCTCAACATCATCGAACCGACGGCGACGCCAACTGCCACCTCCTCGAACACGCCGACGTCGACCCCTACGAACACACCCACTGAGACACCCACTTCATCGCCTACGCTTACACCGACCGAGACGTTCACCCCATCAGTGACGCCGACACCGACCGAGACGTTCACCCCATCAGTGACGCCGACACCGACCGAGACCTCCACGGTGTCACCAACGCCAATCGCGACCGATACGCCGACACCGATTGCAACGGCTACGCCAATCGCGACCGATACGCCGGTGGCCTCCGCGACTGCAATCCCAGGTGTGCCAACGGACACTCCGACGGTGACCAGTTCGCCCACGACTGGACCCAGTGCAACCGTGACCAGTTCGCCCACGACTGGACCCAGTGCAACCGTGACCAGTTCGCCCACGACTGGACCCAGTGCAACCGCGACCAGTTCGCCCACGACTGGACCTAGCCCGACACCAAGTGAGACATTCACCCCTTCGAACACGCCAACCGCATCAAACACGCCAACGGTGACGAACACTCCGACGATCACCAATACGCCGACTGAGACACTGACCCCAACGTTGACATCGACCAGAACACCGACGAGGACGGTGACGGTGACGCCGACGGTGACCCTGACGCCGACGGTGACCCTGACGCCGACCATCACGAACACGCCCACGATCACGCCGACACGGACTGCAACCACGGTGCCGCCGACCAAGACGATCACCAGGACGCGGACGATCACGCCGACCAAGACGATCACTCCTACAGTGACGCGGACCGTCTTCAAGACTGCTACCAAGACGCGGACGATCACGCCGACCAAGACGATCACCAAGACGCGGACGATCACGCCGACCAAGACGATCACCAAGACGCGGACGATCACGCCGACCAAGACGATCACCAAGACGCGGACGATCACACCGACCAAGACAATCACCCGGACACCGACAATCTCACCGACGATCACGATGACCCGGACGATCACGATGACACCGACCATCAGCGTGACGAGGACGATCACGGCCACCCGGACCATCACCGTGACGAGGACGATCACGGCCACCCGGACCATCACCGTGACGAGGACGCCGACGCGCACGGCGACGCCTACCAAGACGGCGACGGTGACGCCGACACCGTCAGGATCGGCGATGTCGGTGCAGTCGCTGCGTGTTGAGTACGACTACACCGAATTAGAAACCGTCAACGAAGTTGTTGCGTCGCGGTTTATGGACACTGGGCCTCCGGCGGGAAGTGCGCCGGATCAGGCACCCCTGATGGGTGAGGTGTCGGTCGCCTGGTAGGGCCGCACGAGGCCGATGGATGAGACGCGTTGGGCCACGTGTTCTGAGAGGTCCAGTCTTCCGCTCGTTGGCCTCAGCGGCCCAGTATGTAGCGGATGGCTTGCACCCATCCCGGAACAAGGTTCCTCCGGGCGGTGGAAATTGCGCTTGCAACGGCTTGGGTGACCCCGTCTCCAATCAGGCTGAGGCCATGCCCTGGATAGAGGCGTGAGACGGGGAACGCCTGCAGGCTGACCGGCGGACTGAGGCGGAAGAGGGGGTGTGCACCAACGGTGTTGGCAGCGGCGAAGTATCCGGCCGTTCCAAGGGTGTCGCCGGTGATGAGGAGGCGGTGTTCGGGCCACCAGATGGCACATTCCTGCAACCACGCCAATGCACCCCGCCCACCGCACGGCACAAGGTGCAGGGGACTGTGAGGGATCTGCCCGGCCACTCGCACCGCCGGTCCACCCCTTGGCGCGAAGGTAAGGTTTCCCGGAACGTAGAGTGGCACGTCGTAGCGTTCGGCGAACCAGATGGCGTCGCGATCATGGAGGCCGGTGGTGAGGACTACCCCGGCAATTGTTCCGAGGGTCTCGATTTCGGCGTCAATGCCGGTGGTATAGACCGGATCAACCACCCACACGCGTCCGTCATGCACGAGTGCCGTAGATGAGCGACGCATGAACTCGTTCGGGTAGGCGATCCATCCTAAGCCACCGCTGAACCGCCCGTGGATCAAGGCAGTCATCGGGTAGGGGTGCGAAACGTTTCCGGGAGGCGCGGTCTGGTTCATCATCTGGCTTTCCGAGGCAATCTGGCCTGCGAGACAGTCTCGCAGTTGTCGCCGTGCCTGCGCGACCATGATGTGGGTGGCCCGGAACAGCGGTATTTCTGGTCGGCATGCCCGGCGGGATCAGTGACCAGAGGGTGGGATCTCTCGCTGGTTGGCATTGTCATGGACGGCGTCGCTGCCAAGTGTCCGGACGGTGGCCAGTGCCCGGTCTTCCTCGCGACGGCGATAGGCATCCGGACGGGCGCCGAAGTCGGCCAGGACATCGTGGAGTTCCTCGGCAGATCTGGCGCGGGACAGGGCTCGCCGGGCGTCGTTGGCACCGGGTGTGCCCCAGACATACCACATGACGTGAGGAAGCAGGTGTCCTAGGGCGCGTCCAGTGGCGAGGCCATGGATGGTGGTTTCGGCGCGACGGGCATGGGAAGGAACGCGCGCGATGCACGCTGCTTCATATGCAACCTGTCGGCAGACGTGGTCGAGTCCGAGGGCGATCCGGGATGCAGTATCCGGATCAGGGGGAACCGGTCGCCCGGCCATTGCGGCGGCAATCTGCCCGAATATCCAGGGACGCCCACGCGCCGCGCGACCAATCGCGACACCGGACACGCCCGAGGTGCGCATTCGGTGCACGACATCCGCGGGCGTCTGGATATCGCCGTTGCCGATCACGGGTACAGAGACCGCCGCGGCAACGGCAGCAATGGTGTCCCAACAGGCAAGTCCCTCATAACGCTGCTGTCGCGTCCGTCCGTGGACGGTGATCATGCGGGCGCCGGCGTCGACAAGTCGCTTTGCGAGCGAAACGGCAACACCCGATTGCTTGTGCGCATCGTCCCACCCCACTCGAATCTTCACGGTGGTGGGTGTTGGAGCGATTTCCTCGGCGATGCCCCGTACGATGGCAATGGCGCGGTCCGGATCACGCAGGAGGGATGAACCACCCTGTCCCGCGGTGACCTTAGGGGCAGGGCATCCCATGTTGATATCCAGGACATCCGGGGATGCATGGGACATGACGAAGGCAGCAGCGCGACGCATCGTGTCGGGGTCGGACCCGAAAATCTGCACCCCGGCCGGGCGCGAATCAAGGCTGAGGTCTATCAGGTCTACCTGCGCCTGGATACCCCGGAGAAGGGCCTCGTCACGGGAGAACTCGGTGGTGGCATATCCGGCACCCGCTTCACGGCACAACTGCCGGAACACCGCATCGCTGACGCCTGCCATTGGGGCAAGAAAGACTGGTTGTCCAATCACGACACCGTTGCCAAGGTTGATGGATGAATGTGGGACGGTTGTCATCTTGATGTCGGAGACGCCTGCTGCTCACTGGTTGCGCGCAAGAGACTGGGACGTGCCGGGAGAGACTACCACCCGTCGCCGGCAAGCCATCCCCGGATGACCTGGGCAACCCCGTCATCGTTGTGGTGTGGTGCCGTGCGCGTGGCGACGGCGTGGACTCGCGGATGGGCATTTTCCATGGCATAGCCGGCACCCACGAAGGCGATCAGGTCGCGATCATTGCGTCCGTCACCAAAACCGGCGGTATCGGCGGGTGCGATGCCCAGTTCGGCACAGACATGTGCGGCGGCTACGGCCTTGGTGGTTCCCATGGGATTGATGTCTCGTCCCTCGATCAGTGATCGTGGACGTCCGACCATTGCCCCGACACGGCTTGTCCAGTGTTCACACTGGGCACCGAAGAAGTTGGTGTCGTGAACGTTGGCATCCAGGGGACGCAATGCCCGACTGGTCCCGATGACCCAGCAGCTGAGGGTCGCTGGTGCTTCGGCTTCCGGGAGGTTGGCGATGGCGCGCGTGCGCCGGGTTTCCCACCCGATGGGTAGGGGGCGAAGGGGCACGTTTCGACTGTCGTTCGTGGTCCCGGCCGGTGGACCCCAGATGAATGGTTCCAGTTCGGGTCGGATGCGCCCAGCCGAATAGACCTTGTTGTTGCCGTCGTCGACGGCTTCGAAGATCGTCCAGAGGGTCGGACCACTGACGGTGACAGCGGCATGCATGGCAGCGTGAGGAAGCGGCGTGCGCCGGACGAGTTGGCCGGTCGGGTTCCAGATAGCGGCCCCATTGTGGGTGATCATCCAGACTGCCGAGACGCCGGCATCGCACAGGGCATTCGCGACGGTCCGGGTTCGCGCGGTGAAGCCTCCAGTGGCAAGGATGATGGTGGTCCCGGTCCGTGAGAGGTCTGCCAGGGCACTGGCGGTTTTCCGACGCAGGTGTGATCCGGTGGCCAGGAGGGTGCCATCGAGATCGAAGAAGACGGCACGCGGACATCCTGGGTGGCGTCGGGCAGTTGCGGATTCGGCAGGATTGGGAGTAGTGGCGGTCATGACTGTTCAACAGTACCGGAGTTCGGGTCGGTCGCCCGCACTTGACGGGTTGGTACGGTTCGCGTGCGGTCCGCCACGGTGGAACCATGAGCGGAACGAGGAAGGTCGCAACGATGACGGTTGGTTCCGGGGTGATGGCGATCCGTCCAGTGGTGCTGTTTGATCTGGATGGGACGCTCCTGGATTCGTTCGGTTCAATTGGGGACATGATTGACGCGATGCTGGCTGATGCCGGTCACGTGCCGTGCGACCGGGTGGCGCTGCGCAGAATGATCGGCGCACCGCTGGATGAGGTGATCGGGCAGGCGTGGACCGGGCCTGATGGGGTTCTCGACGCCACGCGCATGGAATGGGCGATCGCAACCTATCGTGCGCATCAGTTACGGGGGAAAGCACCGTCGTTTTTTGCTGGTGCCGGTGAGTTACTTGGTGCATTGCACGGATCCGGACGGCGTTTGGCGGTGGTCACGACCAAGGGGGCAGCGGCGGCGAACCGGGCACTGGCGGATGGTGGTTGCCTGAACTACTTCGACGCGGTCATCGGTGGTGACATGGTGTCTCACATGAAGCCACATCCAGCCCCGGCCCAGATGGCCCTGCGACGGTTGGAGATGTCTCCCGACGATGCCGTGGTGGTTGGGGATACCTCCCACGACATGCACATGGCCGTGGCGGCCGGATGCCTGGGGATTGGAGTGACGTGGGGTGCGCACGAGGCTTCGCAACTGCGCGAGGCGGGTGCGAGTGTCGTGGTCGACACGATGGCGTCGTTGCGCGCGCTTCTGATGAGTGCCTGAAAGGGTGGGACGGCACCGGGACCGTTCCCACCCGATGTGGTCTGGGGACGACCCTCAGGCAGCTGTCACGCCGGTGTGGCGAGTACCGATCTGCCGTGCCATGATGGCAGCGCCAGTGACGCCGGCATCGTCTCCGAGGGCGGACTGCACGATCCGAAGTGGTCCGGTCGTGGCCGCGAACGGCTGCGCCCGGACAAGTGCGGTCACGCGGTCGATGTATGGTGCACCGAGGGCCTCGACGACGCCTCCTCCGAGGACGATGAGTTCGGGGTTCAGGAGGTTTGCGACACTGGCAATACCGATCGCAAGGTAGCGGGCTGTTCGTTCGAGAACGGCCAGGACAAGCGGATCACCCAAAGAGGCGGCCTCGGCAATGTCACTGCTCTTGGCCTTGAGGATGTTCTTTCCGGCAATGCGGGTGAGGCGCGTCCGGTGACCGCTGCGCACCAGTTTGTGCAGGCGCTTCACGATGGCGGTGCGGCTGCAGTAGGCCTCGAGATGTCCGCGCCCGCCGCAACCGCAGGGGGCACCCCCAACCTTGACGGTGATGTGGCCGATTTCCCCGGCATAACTGTCAGCACCGGTGTAGATCTGGCCGTTGATGATGATGCCTCCGCCGACGCCGGTTCCGGGCCAGATGGCGACCATGTTTCGGGCCCCCTGTCCGGCACCGGCGCCGTGTTCGGCGGTGACCGCAACGCGCACGTCGTTGTCCACGGCGACCGGGATACCCAACCGTGACGAGAGTTCATCTCGCAGGGGCATGAGTTCCCAGCCGGGGATGTTCGGGGTCACATGGACGACGCCGGTGTCCGGGTTCACCGGGCCGGGCACGCCGGTGCCCACGGCGGTGATCTGCGAGAGGCTGAGGCCGGCAACAGCGGCAGCTTCGCGCACGGCGGCGGCCAGCCGGTCGATTACGTCGAAACCACCGACGCTGCCGGTGAGGACCTTGGACCGGCTGACGATGGTCCCATCAGGTGCGAAGATCGCAGCGAGGATCTTGGTTCCCCCGAGGTCGATGCCGGCAACGTACCCTTCGCCAATCAATGCAGGTGAGGCTGCACGGGTGTGCGCCTCAGTGTGGGCCTCCATTAAATGTTCGTCATGGAGGATCACCTCGGCTTCATTGCCGTCGTGGTCGGCAGGGATGGAATCTGCGGCTTCATTGCCGTCGTGGTCGGCAGGGATGGAATCTGCGGCTTCATTGTGCGCATCGGTGATCGACGTGTCGGTCATGCTGATCTCCCCCGGCGGCAAGTCTCTGGCACCGGATGCTCGCAGTATAGCCATGGATTGAACACTAGATTTCGTCGGGGTATGCCGACACGGCGCTGTTCGTGAAATGAGTGGGGTGTATGAGGAACCGAGATGGGCCTGGGTGGTTGTCCCGGGTGTTGTGAATGACCTCCAGACCGGGATCCCTGCGGTTCACATGGATCCTTCAAGGTGGGAATCCGGTCAGGCAGGGATGTGCGGTGGTGCGCCGAAGACATCAAGCCAAAGGCCGACCGCGGCCCGCGCGTGTGCGCTGTCTGAGAGGCCGGTCCCGAGTCTGGCACCGACACGGATCAGGGCATCAGCGACGAGGGCATGGCGCGGCTGATGGCGGTTTGCCTGCCAAGCCTCGGCGGTGCCTGCCTCGATGTCGAGGGCTGTGGTGAGGGTGTCTGCCAGGAAGGTCCGTGCAAGGTGGCCGTGGCGCGCCGGGGTGACAACCATGGCGGCGGGTGGGCGGAATGGGTACCGATGCGCGGGACCGACAAACTCAACGTCCAGGCGCTGCACGTCCAGGACGGTTTGACGGTAGGTCACGACATCGGACAGCAAGGGGAAGCGTCCCTCGCCGGCGCTGCCAGTCAGGCTGTCACCACCCAGAAGGGCGCGTGCGCGTGGCACGTAGAAACTGCAGGATCCGGGGGTATGGCCGGGCGTGTGGACGACGTGGATGGTCTGACCACCCCCGAGGTCGATGATGTCACCCCCGGCATGGGTGCGATCCGGGATCGGGAAGTGTGTCGGCGCATCGGCGAGTTCGGCGAGTTGCTGGGTATGGAACGCCAGTGTGGCGGCGTCGATATCTCCGGCAGCGAGACGTCGCTTGTGCCAGAACTCGATGAGGCTGGTCTGGTGGCGCAGGAAGATGTCGGCAGCGTGGAGGGAAATGATGCTGTTGGGGGCGTGACGCTTGAGGTCGGCATTGCCCCATGCGTGGTCGACATGCCCGTGCGTATTCAGGACAAGATCGATGTCTTCGATGCGTCGGCCAAGACTGGCGAGGGCGGGGCCGATTGCTTGCGTAGGGGAAGCGGTGGTGCCAGTGTCTATCAGGGCACGGCGGGTGCCCTCGACGAGATAGCACGCCATGAGGGCATCCTGGCCATACCAGATCTCGAGCATCGCAACACCGTCGGCAACCCACTCGGCGCGGGAGACCCATTCGGTGCGGTCGGCCGTGGAATTCGCGGTCACGGGAGTCTCCTTGGTGAGATCTTGACAGTGCAACGTGCATCGTAACCCAGACATTGATGGTCGGACGCCAGTGGCGTGTGTCCCCCGTACGATTGACGTCGACATGTTTGTTTCGTGCCGGAGAACCGGATGACCCTGCTTGGAACAGGCCCTGTTTCTGGTGTAGGTGCCCAGCTGCGTGAGGCATTTGACCTGGACCGCAATAACAGGCTCATGGCACTGGCGAACATGCTGTGGGGGGCCGGAACGGGCGTTTACCTGCCCATCTGGCCGCTTCATCTGGAGAGGCTTGGTGCGGAACCGGCGATCGTGGGAATGCTGCTGGGGATGTCGAGTGCGCTGGGCATTTTGGTGTCAATCCCGGCGGCTTCGATGGCGACGCGCGTGGGTTGGAAGCGGACACTGGTGGTGGGGTGGGGTTTTGGGCCAGTCGGGACGCTGTTGTGCGCAATGGCTGACCGCTGGGAAGGGGTCATTCCCGGGATCATCTGCATGGCACTGGTTTCGCTATGCGGACCGGCCTACCTGGCGTACATCGGTGGGGCAGCGGGTGGGCGCAACCTGCCCCGGGTCTTTGGCGTGATGGGCGCATCGATTACGGTCGGGACGGTAATGACGTCACCGATTGGGGGTGTGGTTGCCGACGGGTACGGGATGCGCTGGGTGCTGCTGCTTTCGACGGTGTTCTACACGGCCTCGTTCATGTGCGTGTGGTGGCTTGACGACCTCGATCATCGCGAGAGTGCCAGGCCGGTCGGCAGCCATCCGTTGGTGCCGGAAGTGCCTCCCGAGGGTCTTCTGATAGCGATGAACCGTGCCTGGATGGGGTACATGGCTCTGCTCCGGGAACGCACGCTGTGGCGTCCGGTGGCTGGATTGCTGGCAATGATCGCCGCTGCTCAGGTTGGTGTGGTTCTTGCCCCGGCATGGCTGGCGGATGCCCACGGCTACACGCGGTCGCACATTGGTGTGCTGGGAAGTCTTGAGGCGTTGGGGGCGATCACGCTGAATGTGGTGCTTGGTCAGGTGGCTTCCCGTCGCGGTACCACGATGGCTCTGGTGCTTGGAGCGGGATTGACGATGCTGGGGCACATTGCTTTGCTGGAAGCGTCGTGGTGGCCGATTGGGGCGATGGCCTACCTTCTGCGCGGCGGGGCCGGGACGTTCCATTGGATCGGGACGGGTGCGGTCGGAGCGATCCTGCGGGGGTTGCCCGGTTCGTCGAATGGGCGCACCGAACGTGGATTCGCCCTCTACTACATGGCAGAAGGGGCGGTGCTGGCGACGTCGACGATGCTGGCGGGGCTGCTATATGGGTGGTGGTCACCGGGACCGTTCATTGTCTCGTTGGCTGGCTTTTCGCTACTTGTGTCCATCGCGATGGTGCTACGCACCGGTTGGTGGACGGGCCGCTACCCTTTTGGCCGGGAACGGCCATCCGGAATGGCACGCATTGGAGACACGATATGAGCGCACCGACACACACGGGACGTCTCGCAGGCAAGGTGGCGGTAGTGACCGGCGGGGCACAGGGGATTGGCCGGGGAATCGTGAAGCGCTTTGTCGAGGAGGGTGCCCGCGTTCTCATGACCGATATCCAGGTGGAGAAGGGACAGGCGACCGCAGGTGCGATCGTCGCCGAGGCGCCGGATGGTGCCGGGGTGACGTTCATGCGGGCCGACATCCTGCAACCAGCCGACATTGAGGCAATGGTGGAGCGCGCGGTTGCCACGTATGGGCGCCTGGACATCCTGGTGAACAATGCCTATTGGAATGCCGGCGGAACCGCCGTGTCGATTGACCTGGACGACTGGAACAAGGCGCAGGCGGCAATGGTGACGGCACCGATGCTGGGGGCGAAGTACGCGGTGCCGCACATGGTGGCGACCGGTGGTGGCAGTGTGATCACGATCTCATCGGTACACGGACTATTGGCGGCGGCGAATGGAGTGGCCTATGAGACAGCGAAGGGTGCCCTGATCTTGCTGACAAAGGCGATGGCGGTGGATTTCGGACCGCAGAATGTGCGGGTGAATGCAATCTGCCCCGGCTACATCAGCCATGACGCCCAGAACCGGGAGTGGCAGTCTGACGCGTTTTCGCGTGGACTGGTTGAGATGAACTATCCGCTGCGCCGGTGGGGATCACCGCTGGACATCGCGAATGGCGCGCTGTACCTGGGTTCCGACGAGGCACAGTTCGTCACGGGCCACGCCTTGGTGATCGATGGTGGAATGACGGTGCAGTTGCAGGACAGTCATTCGGGACGGGTCACCGAGTTCGTTCGCGGGTTCCCAGACGTCAAGTGAGGCGCATTGCAGTCCGGGTGTGATGACGGCTGTCACAACGGGGTCTCCCGCAGACCTTCATGTGCAGGATGGTAAGCGTTGGATGCATGCGCGAGTGGGCCCGGGATTAGCGCAGGAAGCGTCCGCCGTCGACGACGATCACCTCTCCAGTAATCCACGGAGCGGTGGCCAGATATTCGACGGCACCACCGACATCATCGGGGGATCCGTTGCGTCCGAGAGGGGTCCGTTCGCGTGTGGCGGCCGCGGCGGCGTCACGACCGGCGTGCCACCTGGTCTCGATATGGCCCGGGGCAACAGCGTTGACGCGGATACCCGACGGTCCGAGGGCCACGGCAAGCGACTGCGTGAGGGAAACCATGGCGGCCTTGCTGGCGTTGTAGGCCAGATTGCTGCCGACGGGGCGCAGGGCCGAGATGGAGGCAACATTGACGATGGCACCACCGCCTACGGCACGCAGGTGAGGGGCGACAGCGCGGGCGGCGAAGAAGGCGGACTTGACGTTCAGGCCCAGAATGCGATCCCAGACCTCATTGGTGAGGGCGTCAAGGTCGGCATAGTCAGTCACAAATACGGTAGTGCCGGCGTTATTCACAAGGACGTCGATGCGACCCCAGTGGGCGACAGTCTCGGCAACGAGGCGGTCAATCTCGGCGGGATCGGAGACATCGGCCTTGATGGCCCACCCTTCACCGCCTTTTGAAGTGCAATCGGCGGCCGTCGCCTCGGCATCATCGCCGGAACGGGAGTAGTTGACCGCGACCCGCATACCGCGGGAGGCGAGGGCAAGGGCACTCGATCGACCGATGCCGGTGCCCCCGCCGGTGATGAGTGCAACCTTGCCGTGGTTGGGTCTAGGTTCAGGCGTGGTCATGTGCAGTCATCCTCTGGATACGGGAGATGGGGTCGGTGGAACTGAACGGTTGTGCACCAGTGTGCCACGCCTGTGACGACCCGCGTCACGAAGTTGTCACGGCGAGTCGGTCCCGGGCAGGGTTACAGTGGTTCAACGGTGAGCAACGGTGTGCATTCAGGGCAAAGCGTGTGCGGATGTTGGACTGGTGGGGAGACGACCGCACGTCGATGTTGTGACTGCAGTGAGGCACCAAGGACGCAGCGCGGCGTTATTCGCGACGATTCCGAACTGAGGATCGAATGAACATGTCATCAATGACTGTCACAGGTAAGTCTGCCGGGCGTAAGCCACGTGCTTCGAAAGGCGGTTCACGCCGGGCACTAGTCAATGTCCCATTGACACCGGGCACTTCATACCCCATGCCCACGATCGCAGGTTTCGAGGATCTCTTCGACCGGGGTCGCGAGGTTGGGTACGTCCTGATGCAGGACATCGAGGACCTGTACGAGGAAGAGAATGAAGTCCTCGATACCGGCAAACTGGCAATGGTTCGCCAGTTCCTCGAAACTAGCAACATTGATTTGTTTGACAGCGAGATTGATGTCCCTCGGGCGGACGACGAGGTGGATGCGACCGAGCGTGCCGATGCGGACGGTGGTTCGGTGCAAGCCGATCCTGTCTGGCAGTACCTCAAGGACATCCATGACATTCCATTGCTGACCGCTGCTCAGGAAGTTGACTTGGCACAGCGGATCGAGTCTGGTGACGAGACCGCCCGGCAGCAGTTCACACTCAGCAACCTGAGGCTGGTTGTCAGCATCGCCAAGCGGTACGTGGGACGTGGCCTTTCGCTCATTGACTTGATCCAGGAAGGCAACATCGGGCTGATGCGCGCCGTCCAGAAATTCGACTGG
>SXGU01187371.1_pt1 | contig 12742 bp, 12 predicted proteins | sample 3174531 | NCBI WGS metagenome assembly SXGU01 (sample SAMN11356863, study PRJNA531348) | freshwater metagenome | isolation source: freshwater sample F1-140 | place: China: Fuxian Lake, Yuxi | collected 2017-12-25 | reverse complement strand
CTAAAAATTTAAAATTAGATTTTATTTATGTTTATCAAAAAAATCTATTGTCCTTTTAATTGACTCATTAGTAATAGTCTCGTCAAATTTGTATATAACAGGAACGGTCTGTCCTTTATAAGTCATATTTTTCTTAAAACCATTTTTATTGATACAGTCCCAACAGTGAGTCGCGCCTATATATAAATGATATTCGATAGGTAATTTTTTATTCTGAAATTGTTTGATAATCTTTATATCTTCATCAATTAAGCATTCTGTGTCCTGATCACCCATGAGCCATAACAGCGGTCGATCAGTATCATTAAACATAAAAGGAAAGTCGCTAGTTTGATTAGCAAATGTTCCATTTGGAAAAACAGCGCATCCATATAAACTTGCGCTAGCTCTAAATCTTGGGGAGTTAGGAGCAGTAAATTTTTTTATACCTGGACTTGATAGAAAAGCCCCTATCATTCCTCCTTCTGATCCACCGACTGAGTAAATTCTATTTATGTTAATACTAGGCTGCGTTGAAAGAAAAGTTGTAAGATCGTAATTGTCTTTCACCATTCTACCCCACTGAACTTGCCTTTGTGGCGGACAATTAGATCTAAATCCTCTATGAGTATCAAAAACCATTGCAGCATATCCTCGTTGTAATGCCTGCTCCATAAACTTTCGATCATGAATATCTACAGCACCACAATTTGGCATAACAACTACTAATGGGAAGGATCCTTCCGCTTTTGGTAAAAAAATCTTATTAATGTAATTTCGATCATTGTTGTAAACAATCGGCTTTTCAAAAACTAAATCTGAATGTGCCTTGATGTCTCCTCGATCAATAAAGAATTGTATATGAAAAGATGGCATCATTGTCTCAGGACTTGTGGCGCTCACTTGGGAACAAAAAAGCAATAGATAAAAATAGGTGAGTATTTTTTTCATGAAAACAAAAATTATTACAATATAAATTTATTACGTATTTATTAATTAAGTCAAATGCAAAATTTATAGCTAGTCCATAAAAAATATATATGAAGCAGCGGTTTAATATTCTTAAAAAAATACTTTAACGTAACCTAAAGCAAAAAGTGGAATTTGTATTCCAAAATTTACCATTAATGCCCTGTCATTATTAATATATCCAGCAAAGGTCCAGCCTACTGCGCCTAGACCGTGAATGAATATATTTATTGGATAATTATTTAAATTAGTCAGCAATATTCCTGTTAACACAAAGGCTGTACTAATCCATTTTAGATATTTTTTTGCAAAGTCCATGATTTCTCCTATGTTGAAAAATCATCTTACCACTTATGTAAGGATGAGACAAAAAAATTTATAATTTAATTAATTTAAAGTTGGCAGATCAGCATTCATAATCTTTGTCCACACTTGAACAAAGTCTTTTATGAATTTTTCTTGATTATCATCTTGCGCGTATAATTCTGCGTAACAAAGAAGGATAGAATTTGATCCTAAAACTAAATCCACACGGGTTACAATAAATTTAACTTTATTTGTTTTTCTCTCTTTTTGATGTCATAGCTTTTTTTGCCCGTTAATTCTTTTGATTTCAGTAAATCGAAATTCTATTAATAAAGAGAAATAAACATTAGTTTATGATATAAAATTTTATGAACTTAATTCAAAAAGATGTTAACTTTTTAAAAAATTACTTAAATGATTTTTCAAATATAATTAAACCTAATAAAGATATAATTAAAAAACTTATACTAGTAAAAAATATTTTTTTAAAAACATCAAAAAAAAAAAGTAAGATTTTATTTTTTGGAAATGGAGGAAGTGCTGCAATTGCCAGTCACGTAAGTGTTGATTTAACTAAAAATGCAAAAGTAAGGGCGATGAATTTTAATGAGTCTGATTTGATAACCTGTTTTTCAAATGATTATGGATACGACCGTTGGATTGAAAAAGCAATAGAGTTTTACGCAGATAAAAATGATGCTTTAGTTCTAATTTCATCAAGTGGAAAATCTAAAAATATGCTGAACGCATGCAAATTTGCAAAGAAGAAAAAAATTAAAGTAATTTCTTTTACAGGCCATTTAAAAAATAACCCTTTATCAAAATCGTCAGACGTAAGCTTGTGGATTAACTCACAAGCTTATAACTTTATTGAAAATACTCATCAAATTTGGTTACTAACTATTTGTGATCTAATTATTGGAAAAAAAGAATATCCGGCATAAAAATTAACATATAAAAGATTTGAATTTTTTTTTATTAAAATTTCAAAACAAATGAATAAAATTAACAAAACTGACTTAATTGAATTTGAAAATAAAATTATTAAATTATTTAATAACTCTAAAATTAAAGCACCAATACATTTACATTCAGGAAATGAGATAAGATTAATCCAGATTTTTAGAAAAATAAAAAAAAATGACTGGGTTTTAAGTTCTTGGAGATCTCATTATCATTGTTTATTAAAGGGTGTGCCTAAAAAAAAATTAATCAGAGCAATATTAAAAGGTAAGTCAATTTCATTATGTTTTCCAGAATATAAAATATATTCATCAGCTGTTGTCGGTGGATCTTTACCTATTGCAGTTGGTCTGGCCTTGTCACTCAAGAGAAAAGGATCTAAAAATAAAGTTTATGTTTTTATGGGTGAAATGACATCAGAAACTGGAATAACTCATGAATGTATAAAATATAGTATTAATAAAAAATTGCCAATCCATTTCGTAATTGAAGATAATGAAAAATCAGTTTGTACTGATACAAGAAAGTCTTGGTCAATGAAAAGACTTTCCTATGAAAACAAAAAAAATAAATATATTACATACTATAAATATTTTTTAAAATACCCTCACGCAGGAACAGGAAAAAGAATACAATTTTGATGGGTAAATATTTTAAAGAATTGAAGAAGGCTATGAATTTTTTAGGAAAACAAAAAAATACACTTTTTATTGGACAGGCCGTAGAAGTTCCGGGTACTGCAATGACTAATACATTAAATGAAATAAATAAAAAAAAACTTTTAGAACTTCCGGTTGCTGAAGAAATGCAGATGGGTATTTCTCTTGGTCTAGCTATGGATGGTTACATTCCTATAAGCATTTTCCCTAGATGGAATTTTTTATTATATGGTGTTAATCAGTTAATTAATCATATTGATAAATTTAAAGATATGAACGGAGAAAACATCAAGCCTAAAATTATTATCAGAACAAGTGTAGGTTCGCAAAGACCTTTACATCCTCAACAACAACATATTGGGGACTTCTCTGAAGCTTTTAAAAAAATGGTAACTAGAATTGAAGTTATAAAACTTATACAAGCTAAAGATATAATTCCAGCTTATCAAAAAGCTTATTTTAGAAAAGATAATAAAAATACTATTTTAGTTGAATACGGAGATTATTATAACGAAAAATAAATTTAATGATAATTTCAAAAACTCCGTACAGGGTTTCTTTTTTTGGCGGTGGAAGCGATTATCCAGCTTGGTATAATAAATACACTGGCGCAGTCCTTTCAACATCTATTAATAAGCACCTATATATAAGCTGTAGGATTTTACCAAAATTTTTTAAACATAACTTTAGAATAATATGGTCCAGAATTGAAAATGTGAAAAATATTAAAGATATTAAACATCCGACTGTAAAAGAACTATTAAATTTTTTGAAAATCAACCAAGGATTAGAAATTCATTACGATGGTGACCTGCCTGCAAGAAGTGGGATGGGATCAAGCTCGGCTTTTACAGTAGGTTTAATAAAAGCTTTAAATTTTCTTATTCGTCAAAAAATTTCTAACATTGAAATAGCAAAAAAAGCAATTTTTTTCGAACAAAAAATAATGAAAGAAACAGTTGGTTCACAGGACCAATTGATAACTGCTGTAGGGGGTTTTAAAAAAATAATTTTTAAAAAAAAAGATAAATTTAAATTTTTTAATTTTGAGAATATAAAAAATTTAAAAAAGTTAGAAAAAAATCTTTTATTGATTTATACAGGAATTAAAAGAACTGCTAACGAAATAGCAAAAACATATGCAAAAAAATTATTAACTACTAATAAGAATTTTATAAATGAAATGATTGATCATGTAAAAACTGGTGAGGAAATATTGAAGAATGGTAAAATCGATGATTTTGGGAAACTTTTAAACTCTGCGTGGGTAACAAAAAAAAAACTAAGCAACTCAATCTCTAATGGTAGTATAGATAGTTTATACAATCATGCTCTTAAAAAGGGTGCACTAGGAGGAAAAATTTTAGGTGCTGGCGGAGGAGGCTTTTTTTTATTTTATGCTAGGGAGGAAATTAAAAATAATATATTTAAAGATTATAATAAAATAATAAATATTCCCTTTAAATTCTCTTCAAGAGGAACAGAGATAATATATAAAAGCATAGATTGATAAAATGAAATTTAATCACCCATTAATGCATAATAATATAACTCAAGGTGATTTAGAAAAAGTAACTGAACTATTCAAAAAAAAAAATATTATTTTAACTCAATCTGTTGAAGTAGATAAATTTGAAAAAAAGTGGTCAGAGTGGCTTGGTATAAAATATTCGACATTTGTAAATTCTGGATCGTCAGCAAACTTTATAACAATTAAAATTTTGCAAATTTTAAATAAAGATTTAAGTAAGAATGAAATTATTACCCCCACACTAACTTGGGTTTCAGATGTTAATTCAGTAATAATGAATGGATTTAAGCCTATTTTTGTAGACATTAATCTTTCAAATTTATCTATGAATATCGATCAAGTTTTAAAAAAAATAAATAAAAAAACTTTAGCTGTTTTTATCACACATGCCCAAGGTTTCAATGGTCTAAATGATATTCTTTTGGAACAGCTAAAAAAAAGGAGAATACATTTAATAGAAGATGTCTGTGAAAGTCACGGCGCTGAGTACAAAAAAAAAAAATTAGGTACATTTGGTTTAATTTCAAATTTCTCATTTTATTATGCCCATCATATGACAACTATTGAAGGCGGAATGATTTGTACAAATAATAAAAAAATTTACGAAGTTTCAAAAATATTAAGATCACATGGAATGGTTCGAGAAGCACAAAATAAAATTTTCGAAAAAAAAATAATTAATAAATATAAAGACCTGTCTCCAAAATTTATTTTTTTATACCCTACATTAAATTTTAGAAATACTGAAATCGGTGCAACTATTGGCTTGAATCAAATAAAATATTTAAATCAAAATAATAAAAAAAGATTGAATAATTTTAAATTCTTTTTAGAAAATTTAAACTCACAAAAGTATTTTACTGACTTCGATGTACAAGGATCAAGTAATTATGCATTCCCTATAATACTAAATACAAAAAATTTAAGAGTAAGAGATAAATTTGAAAAATATCTCATTAAAAACAATATAGAATTTAGAAGAGGTAATGCGGGGGGTGGGAATCAATTAAGACAACCTTATATTAAAGATTTCATTAAAATAAAAAATTTTTCGAAATATAAGAATGTGGAGAGAGTACATTTTTTTGGTTATTATATTGGTAATTATCCCAGTTTATCCAAACCCAAAATTATTCTGATATTAAAAATATTAAATAGTTTTGATTTCTTAGGATGAAAAACTTAATTAAAATAGATTGTTGCTTTGTAACAGCTGAGAATTCTAGAAAATCATATCAGAGTCTTTCCGATACTTACTCCGCAATTGAGCCCCCGACATGGTCTTTGTTATTGGCTGAGTCAATAAGAAAAGTAGGTTTTAAACCAAAAATTTTAGATGCAAATGCTGAAAAATTAAATGAAGAGGAAATTTTATCAAGAATTAAGAATATTGATCCAAGAATTATATGTTTCGTAGTCTATGGTCAAAATGTAAACGCTGGAACTGCGAATATGAGCGGAGTAATTCATTTATCAAAGTTTCTTAAAAAAAATAAAGTCGGGTCTCCAATTTGCATAATTGGCTCACATGTCCAAGCTTTGCCCATTGAAACATTAAAGAAAGAAAGTTCAATAGATTTTGTTTTTACCAATGAGGGAGTTTATGCTTTAAGAAATATTTTAAAATTAAAAAATTTTTCTAAAGATAGTCTTAGCGATGTTAATGGAATAGCCTATCGAGATAATGATGTAATTAAATTAACAAATCCAGAAAAAGTAGTTTCTACGGAAAATATGGACAACGATCTTCCAGGGTACGCTTGGGATTTATTGCCATTTAAAAAAAAGCCCCTTGATTTATATAGAGCTCCAATGTGGCATGCAGAATATGATTTTAAAAAAAGAACTCCTTACGCGAGTATACAAACCAGCCTGGGATGCGCGTTTAGATGTAATTTTTGTATGATAAATTTAATAAATAGAAATGATAATGAGGAAATTGGAGTAGCTTCAAATTATAACAAAATGAGATTTTGGTCTACAAATTTTGTAGTTCAAGAAATTGATAAACTTTTAGCTATGGGCGTAAAAACTATAAGAATTGTTGATGAGATGTTTCTATTAAATCCAAAATATTATATTCCCTTATGCGAAAAGCTAGCCGAAAGAAATAAAGACGATGACTTAAGAATATGGAGCTATAGTAGAATTGATACTATTAAAAAACCTGAAACACTTAAACTTCTCAGAAAAGCTGGGTTTAAGTGGCTTGCGCTTGGCATTGAAAGTGCAGAAAAATCTGTGAGGTTAGAGGTGGATAAAGGAAAATTCGAAGACGTTGATGTAAAGAAAATTATTGAAAAAGTTCACGATGCAGACATTAATGTTATGGCCAATTATATTTATGGTTTGCCAGGGGACACAAAAGAAACAATAAGTAAAACATTTAAATTAAGTCTGGAATTATGCACTGCTGGGTGGAATACCTATCCTGCAATGGCGCTGCCAGGAAGTAAACTGTACAAAGATTCTTTAGATAAGGGCGTTGAACTTCCTAATAGTTACGAGGGATATTCTTTTCATTCTTATGAAACTTTACCGTTGCCAACTGAAACTTTGTCACCAAAAGAAATTATTTCATTTCGAGATGAGGCTTTTATTCATTATCATTCAAATAAAAAATTTTTAAACCTAATTGAAAAGAAATTTGGAAAAATTGCTGCAGATAATATTTTAGAAATGACCAAAATAAAATTAGAAAGAAAAATTAATATTTAATTAATTTAAAAAGATGAAAAAAATTTTAATTACAGGTGGGGCTGGATATATAGGATCTATGTTATCAACGGAATTAGTAAGACTAGGATACGAGGTTACAGTTGTAGATAAATTAAAATATGACAAAGGTTCATTAGATCACTTATATTTTAATAAAAATTTTAAACTTATAAATGAGGATACAAGAAATTTTAAAATACTAAAAAAATTAATTAGTATAAATGAATTTATTATTCCCTTAGCAGCACTTGTGGGGGCTCCGTTGTGTGAAAAAAATAAAAAGGAGGCAGTATCTGTAAATTTTAAGATAATAAAAAAGATATTAAATATATTAAAGGAAAATAATAAATTGATTTATCTAACTACAAATTCAGGTTATGGCATAGGGGAAAAAAATAAATATTGTAATGAAGATAGCCCCTTAAAACCTATATCCTTGTATGGAAAAACGAAATGTGATGCAGAGATAGAAGTAATGAAATTTAAAAATTCAATATGCTTTAGACTGGCGACAGTTTTCGGTGCGAGCTATCGAATTAGGAGCGATCTATTAGTCAATAATTTTGTGCGTAGAGCAGTTAATAAAAATTTAATTGATGTTTACGAACCTTATTTTAGAAGAAATTTTATTCATATTAAAGATGTTGTAGAAGGAATAATTTTTGCAATCAAAAATTTTAGTAAATTAAAATCAAATATCTATAATCTGGGACTTTCAAATGCTAACATAAATAAAATTAATTTAGCAAAAAGAATTAAAAAGCAAATTAAGAGTTTGAAAATAAGAGTAATAAGAAATAGATCAGATCCAGATAAAAGAGATTACTTTGTAAGTAATAAAAAAATTGAAAAAGCAGGGTTTAAAGCATCGATATCTTTAGACCAAGGAATAAAAGAATTAATTGAGGTTTTTAAAAACAATAAAAAAAAAATTGTTAATAACTATTAACTATTTGCTTAACTTGTCTTTCAAAGTTTTGGGTGGCATAAAAAAAACTTAGTCCACTTTTTTCTGCGGCTATTTTATCCGAAACCTTATCTCCTATCATAAAACTTTTACTTATATTTAAATCCCAATTAAGTTTTATATTTTCGATCATTTTGTTACCGGGCTTTCTTAATAATGAATTTTTTTTAAATTTTTTAATTTTTGCGTCAAGATGAAAAGGTGAATATTGAATATCGTTAAGAAATATATTGCGATTATTGAGTATTTCATTAATATTTTTGTGCAGCTTTAAAAAATTTTTTTCAGTAAAAATTTTTTTTCCTATACCAGCTTGATTTGTTATTATAAAAATTAAAAAACCTTTTTTTGTTAAAAACTTGAGCCCCTTCATTACTCCTGGTCTAAATTTAAAATTTTTGATTTTATGAACATATCCGTAGTCATAATTAATTACTCCATCTCTATCAAAAAAAACTGCAGATTTACAACAATGTTTTTTTAATTTTTTTTCTGCAACCATAAGGTATTGCTGCGAGCCGATATCTAAAAAAAAATTATCAAATATTTTTCCATTTATTTTCTTCATGGTAATAAGCCTGGGTAATAAATTATTTTCTAAAGAAAACTTATTATTCTTTATATATTTAAAGATTTTTTTTTTAAAAAAATAAACCCCGCCATTCATTAAAAAACTTTTTTTTTTTAAAGTTACAATATTATTTTTCAAAGATAGATTATTTAATTGTCTGCTACTTTGGTTTTTATTTTTGACCAGAGCAATTGAACCGATATTTCCTTTTTTTAAGCTTGTGATTAATGAATTAATATTAATGTCAAATAAGGTGTCTCCATTTACTAAAATAAAATCTTTTACCATTAAACTTTTTAAATTTAAAAGTGCACCGCCTGTACCAAGTAATTTTTTTTCTTTCAAACAGATTATATTTGTTAGATTTATTTTTTTTTTATGAAATTTTTTAAAAATAATATTGGCTCTATAGCCACATAAAATTATTATTCTCTTAAAATTATACTTACTTAAATTATTTAAAAGATATTGAATAAAATGTTTTTTATTGAATTTAAGCATCGGTTTTGGATATATGCCTAGAAATTTTCTTACTCTAGAACCTCGACCTCCTGCTAAAATTACTAAATCAAGTTTATTAATAAAATTCATTTCACTGGCAATTTAAATAGTATTGAATTATAAATTTTTTTTATGCAACTAATCTCTATAGTTTTCTCTTTCAAAAATGAAGAAAAAAACCTTCCTGAATTAGTTTCAAGAATTAGCAATGTGTTTAGCTACTTAAATAATTATAATTATGAATTAATATTTGTTAACGACTTTTCTACAGATAACTCAGAAGAAATATTAATCAAACTTCAAAACAATTACCCCATAATTATAATAAATATGTCGAGAACTTTTGGTGTCAGTGCATGTGTTCTAGCGGGTTTAAGGTATGCAAAGGGTGATGCAATAGTTTATATGGACTCAGATCTTCAGGACCCGCCTGAACTTATTAAAGAACTTATTACTGAATACGAAAAAGGATTTGATGTCGTCCACACTATAAGAAGTAAAAGACTTGGTGAGTCAAAAATAAAATTAATCTTAACTTATTTTGCTTACAAATTTATTAATTTTTTCTCAGATATTCCATTGTTGGAAAATGCTGGCGATTTTAAGTTAATTTCAAGACCTGCTTTAGATAAAATTTTAGAATTAAAAGAATTTAGACCATATATAAGAGGGCTTTCTGTTTGGGTTGGCTTTAAACAGTCTAAGATTTTTTATGTCAGAAATCCTAGAGGATCTGGACAAAGTCAATTTCCAATCTTTAGCACAGCTCAAATAAATGAGTTCGTTACAGGGATAACTGCATACTCAGTAAAGCCATTATATATTTCAATTCTTTTAGGTTTTGTCTCTATTTTAATTTCAATAATCTTAGTCATATATGTTCTTTACGCAAAATTTAATAATATTTCTGCTTTCGGATCCGCTGGAATTCTAATTTCAATTTCTTTTTTTTCGGGGATAATTCTTTTTACTCAAGGAATAATTGGAATATATATATCCAGAATTTTTGAACAAGTTAGAGGCAGACAACAATATGTTGTCAAGGATGTTAAAGATATTAAAATACAAAAAAAAATAAATTAATTATTTTATTTAATTTAAAGTTGGCAGATCGGCATTCATAATCTTTGTCCATACTTGAACAAAGTCTTTTATGAATTTTTCTTGATTATCATCTTGCGCGTATAATTCTGCGTAAGAACGAAGGATAGAATTTGATCCTAAAACTAAATCCACACGGGTTGCGGTAAACTTAACTTTATTATTTTTTCTCTCAATAATATCATAACTATTTTTACCTGTTGGCTTCCAAGTATATTTCATATCCGTTAAATGTACGAAGAAGTCATTGGTTAACGCGCCTACTTTATCCGTGAATACTCCATGTTTTGAATTTTCAAAATTAGCACCTAACACTCTCATGCCCCCAATTAAACAAATCATCTCTTTTGCAGTTAGCCCTAATAAATTTGCTCGCTCTAATAATAATTCTTCAGGCATCACTGAATAATCACTTTTGACATAACTTCTAAATCCATCATGTAAAGGTTCTAAAACTTTAAGAGAGTCGGTATGAGTTTTTTCTTCAATTGCATCCCCTCTTCCTGACCTGAATGGAACTTTTGCTTTTGAGCCTGCTTTTTTGATAGCTTTTTCAAGTCCAACATTTCCTGCAAGGACAATGGTATCTGCAATGGTTGCACCTGTTTTTTTTGCAATAGCTTCTAAAACTTTTAATGTTTTTGCTAATCTTTCTGGTTCATTAGCTTGCCAACTTTTCATAGGAGAAAAACGAATTCTTCCGCCATTGGCTCCGCCACGTTTATCAGTTCTTCGATAAGTTCTTGCACTATCCCAGGCAATAACAATTAAATCGCTGACAGTTAAACTTGTCGCAGCAATCATTTTTTTTACTTTTTCTAAATTATATTTTTTCTTTGGAGCTGGCACATTGTTTTGCCAAACTAAATCTTCTTTTGGCGCCCAAGGGCCAATGTAATTATCTCGATTGCCCATGGTTCTATGAGTTAATTTAAACCAAGCTCGGGCAAAAGAATCTTCAAAAAATTTTGGATCTTTATAAAATTGCTCTGAAACTTTTCTGTACTTTGGATCCATGGCCATTGCCATATCCGCATCTGTAAACATTAATCTTGCCTTCTTTTTTGGATCTGCAAGGTCTACTGGTTTTTTCTCCTCTTCAAGACCAATGGGTTCCCATTGCCAAGCTCCTGCAGGACTTTTTTTACTCTCCCATTGGTAATTAAGTAGAAGATCTAAATATTGATGATCCCATTTATCTGGATTTGTTGTCCACGCACCTTCTAAACCAGAAGTAATTTGATTAGCTCCTGTTCCATTTTTTTGATTCCAACCAAAACCTTGTTCATGAATTTCTGCTGCAGCTGGTTCGCGACCTAAATTTGTAGGATCACCATTACCGTGTGCTCTACCGATGGAATGTCCACCAATTGTAAGTGCTGCTGTTTCAACATCATTCATTCCCATTCTTGCAAAAGTTTCGCGCACATCCATTGCCGTTCTTAATGGATCAGGAATGCCCTCTACTCCTTGTGGATTAACGTAGACTAATTGAAAGTGAGATGCTGCAAGAGGCGCTTCTAATGATGAACGATCTTGTGGATCGCTGTATCTATCGACAGCTAATGGTACTGTTTCTTTTCCCCAGTACACATCTTTTTCAGGCTCCCAAATATCTTCTCGTCCAAATGAAAATCCAAAAGTTTTAAAACCTGAATGCTCATACGCCATGGTTCCTGCAAGACACATCAAATCTGACCAGCTTAATTTATTTCCGTATTTTTTCTTAATCGGCCAAAGAAGTCTTCGCGCTTTATCTAAGTTTGTGTTATCAGGCCAAGAATCTTGTGGTGAAAATCTGTGCGAGCCAACATTTGGACGACCATCAAATTCTCGGTATGTGCCAACTTGATGCCAAGTTAATCTAACCATTAAACCAGAATACGTTCCAAGATCTGCTGGCCACCATTCTTGGCTATCGGTCATTAATTTTAGTAAATCTTTTTTTAATGCTTTAAAATTTAATTTTTTAACTTCTTTTCTATAATTAAAACCTGGAAGTGGATTAGTTTTAGTGTCGTGCTGATGTAAGATATCTAAATTAATACTGTTTGGCCAAAGTCGTGAAGTATTAGACTCTCCAGCTTTAGTAATTCCACCATGCATTACTGGGCACTTTGCTGCTCCGTTTTTTCCTGACCCGTTTGTTTTTTTATAATTTTCTGTACTCATAATTTTAAAAGGAACCGAGTCTTACCAAATAAGGTTTAGAAAGTTAAGTAAACAATAAGTTATTTCTACTTTAGGTTTAGTTCGTTTATTGTAAAATGCCGCAAATAAATCTCTCAAATGCAAATAATTAAAATTTATTACAATCAGTCTTGTTCAATTTGTAATAGCGAAATAAATTATTATAAAAAAAAAATAAATAATCCTCTTTTTGAATGGGTAAATATTAACGACAATATTAAGGCGTGTATTGAGACTAAAAAAACAAAGGATCAGTTAATGCGACGAATGCATGCTTTGGTCCATGG
>SXGU01085841.1_pt1 | contig 12742 bp, 7 predicted proteins | sample 3174531 | NCBI WGS metagenome assembly SXGU01 (sample SAMN11356863, study PRJNA531348) | freshwater metagenome | isolation source: freshwater sample F1-140 | place: China: Fuxian Lake, Yuxi | collected 2017-12-25 | reverse complement strand
GGGCGCGGAGTGGGCCGCCGAGGCGGAGATCCTGCCGGGGGTAAGATAGCGGTCCCCCGGAAGCCCTACCACGAACCGGCGCCCGATTATGGCCGGGCGCCGCTTCTGTTTGTACGGTGGCTACCAGAGCTATTTGATCATCATCATCTTGCGCACCTGGATGAACTCGCCGGCTTCGAGGCGGTAGAAGTAGAGGCCGTTGCCCACCGGCCGTCCGGCGCTGTCCAGGCCGTCCCAGGTGGCGGTGAAGAAGCCGGCCGGATGGTCGGCCCGGGCCACCAGGGTGCGGACCTGCTGGCCCAGCACGTCGTAGACGCGCAAGTGCGCCGGGCCGGCCTGGGGCAGGGCATAGGTGATGGTGGTGGCGGGGTTGAAGGGATTGGGGAAGTTGGCGCCCAGGGCGTAGGCCCGGGGCAGCAACAGGGCCGCACCTACCTGCTGGACCTGGCGGGGCAGTTCCCCAGCGCGGTACACAAAAGCCTCCTGCAGCTCAAAACGCGTGGTCCGCAACCCGCCCAGAGGGCGGAAGTTCAGTTCGGCCAGCAACCCCTGGCCAGAGACCGGCTCGCCGGCGGTGAGTCCATTGCCGATGACCACTTCACCGGGAGCCTGGGATAAGACCCGGAAGAGCGGGGATTGACCGCCCTTGCTCTCCAGCAGCGAGGCCGGACCTTGGCTGGCGCCGAGGAATTCCACGGCCTGCGGGTCGTAGGTGAGGATCAGGCCGAAGGCTTTGAGCTCGTCGACCCGGTCGGCTTGCACCCGCACGGCGATCTGGGCATCCCCGGGAGCGGCGAGGGCCTCCACCGAGAGGCGGGTCTGGGTGTCGAGTTCCTGGCTGGCGACCCAGCGTTTGGCGCTGATGCTCTTGCCGAAGTTGTCGACGAAGAGGAAGAAGTCGCTGAAATCGATGGTGCCGCCCTCGTCCAGGTCGTACTTCGAGTTGCTGCTGCTGGTGGTCTGGCCGAACACGTCGACAAAGAGGAAGAAATCGTCGAAGGTGACCGATTGGTCGCCGTCGAAATCGCCGACCAGGCTGGCCTGGGCAGTAAACTGCTGGGTTTCGGAATAGGCGCCGGCCAGCACCCCTTCCAAGGCCCGCACCCGCCAGTAATAGGTCTGGCCATCCTCCAGGGTGCGGGTGAGGGTCCAGGCCGTGCGCCCGGTGCCGGGGTTCTCCGAGCCCTCGGTTAGCCCGGAGGTGGAGGCGGTCACATCGCTGAAGTCGGATTGGGTGGAGACCTGCAGGGTGTAGGTGAGGGTGGCGCCGGCGGTCACCGGTGTAGCGTTGGCAAAGATCAGGGTGGGTTGCAGGATCTCGCCCTGGCGGGTCAGGCTAGTGGGCGCCGAAGGGGCCGCCGAGGCCGTGGGAACCACACTCAGGGCCGCACTCGGACTGCTCTCGTTGGGGGTGAGGTTGCGATCAGTGGCGCTGAGGCGGTACTCGTAGGTCGTGCCGTTGCTCAACCCCTGGTCGGTATACGAGGTCTGGCTCAGATTGGTGGCGACGGCGGCAAAGTCCCCACTGCCCGTGCGGCGGTAGAGAGTGTACCCGCCTAGATCCACCTCGGTATTTGCGGTCCAGGAGAGCAGCACCTCACCCGAGCCGGCGGCAACGGCCAGGCCGGTCGGGGTGGCCGGGGCGGTCAGGTCGGCCACGGCGAGGGTGGTGAATTCCAGGGTCTGGCTCTGGCTGAGGGGGTTGTTGGCCGGATCGATGGAGCCGACGGTGTAGTAGTATTTGGTGCTCTTGCTCAGGTTGGTGAGCACGATTTCGTGGTCGGTGACGTGTTCAGCATCCCCCACCTTGGAGTCGAGGGTCGCCTGATCCGTGCCGTAGTCGATAAAACTGTTGGCAGCCTCGTCGGTATTCCAGCGGATGATTACATAGGTATCGGAGGGCGAAGCCGAGGTCCCCGAGATGACCGGTGAGGTGAGGTCGGACTGGGCGTCGGTGGTGAAGCTGAGGACGGCGCTCTCGGTGGGGCCGTTGTTGCTCAGGTCCTCGGAGGCCGTTTTGTAGGAATAGGTCGTGCCTGGGCTCAGGTTGGTCAGGGTGATCTGATGTGTCTGGCCGGTGGTGGACAGCGAGCGGACGAAACCCAGGGCCGCACTGGTGCCAAACTCCACCTCGGCGGTGGCGTCTTCGTTGGTGGTCCACTCGATGGTGGCGCTTTTGTCGCTCTTGTACACCACTGCGGGGCCGTTGAGGATGACCGGGGCGGTTAGGTCGACCTCGGGGGCAGTGGTGAAGACCGCTTTGGCGCTCTCGGTGGCGCCGTTGCCGCTGGCGTCGGTAGAGCCCACCACGTAGCTGTAGGAGGTGCCGGCGCTCAGGTCGCTGAGGGTCATCTTGTGACTGGTCTCGTTGTCGCCGGAGGAACTGCTCTCATCCAGACTCGCGGTGCCGAATTGCACTTCGCTGTTGGCTGGTTCGTCGGTGGTCCATTCGATCACCGCCGTATCGTGGGTCTTGGCGGTGATGGTGGGCCCAGTGAGCAGGACCGGGAACTGGGTATCGGCCCGGTTGCTGGTGACAAAGCTGCCCGATCCGCCAGGGGGTTGAAGGATACGGGCCGGCTTGGCGGCCGCCGCCGAACTGGTGGGATCGAAGAGCACACTCTTGCCGTTGGCGGCAGTGGCTTCGAGGCGGTACCCATAGGTGGTCGACCGGGTGAGCCCGGTGAGGGTGATCACGTGGCGGTGGGCGAAGCGCGGGTTGCCGCTGGGGGCCAGATCGACGATCTCGATTTCGTTGGCGCTGCCCAGGCCAGTGCTGTCCAGGGAGCCAAAGTAGATCTTGCCCGTGGTTTCCACGTCCGTGGCCCAACTGATCACGGCCACCTGATTGCGGGCGACCACCTGGGGCCCAGAGATGATCACCGGCGGCAGGGTGTCGCCCTCGGCGGTGGTAGTGAGCTGCAAATCGCGGCTCCACTGGTAGTTGCCTCGCGGATCGGTATTGAGGGAATCACCCCGGGGCGTGCCGGCCCGTATCCTGTAGCGGTAGCGGGTAGAAGGGTCCAGGTTCGACAAGGTGATGCTGTGGCGGCTCAGCACATAGCCCGAGGTGACTGTTTCGGTGTAGAGCGAGTCCTCCACGGTGGTTGCCTGGGTGACCTTGGCGCTGTGGGTGGAGACCGGGCCAAAGTCCACATAGGCCTGGCAGCCCTGGCTCAGCTGGAAGTCGATGACCGCGGTGGTGGTGCTCACGGCCCGGGAAGGAGGGCCGGCTAGCCGCAAGGGCTGAAAGCCGCCGCGGGTGCGGAAGGTGCCGGTGTACGAGGCCTTGGTGCGGGCTTCGAGCAGCAGGCCACCCGAGACCAGATCGTCGGCTCCCAGGCGCCGGGAGGAGACGGTAAAGGTGTAGGTGGTGTCGGGCCGCAGGTTTTCGATCAGGACAACATGGGCATTGGTCCCTTCCTCGTCCAGGGTGTCGCGCAGGGTGGAGCTGCTGGCAGTGTCGCCGCGCAGGGATATTGCGTAGCGGGTGTCGGAAGGCCGGTCGGTGAACCAGCGCAGGACGATCCAGTTGGGGCCCGGCTGCACGTCCACCTGGTACAGGGCCATGGGGCGCAGATCCGGCAGGCCGCGGGTGAGGAAGGTGCCGGGGAAGGTGGCGCTCAGCTGGCCCAACAGGCCCACCGAGGAGGCGCGGTATTCGTAAGTGGTATTGGCCTGGAGTCCGGTCAGGGGTATGCGGTGAACCCTGGTTTCGAGAATTCTGGCCAATTCCCGCAGCGGGGGCAGGAAACCGGGGGCCAAAGGGGTCCCTCCCAGGGTTTGTTGGATGGTCAGGGAGTCGGCCAGGATGGGGTCGATATTGGCTGCCACCAGGGTTTTGACGGCCTCAACCACATTGGCGGCAAAGCGGGTCTTCAGAGGATTGGTGGCACTCAGCCATTGGGTAGTCCCCACCGGGCGGTACTGGACCTGGTCGTCGAAGCCGCGGTTGCGGCTGCTCCAGACCACCACGGCGCGGTCGTGGAAACGCTCAGTGGTGAAATCGAAGAGGGCGTTGGGAAAGACGTACAGGGCCTTGAGGCCAAAGGTCCCCGGCGCGAACTCTAACACATCCTTGTCCTCGGCCGAGGTGTTGACCTCCACACTCATGATGGAAAGGTAGGTCCCGGTGGCGGGGACCTGGGCCGTCACCTCAAAAGCAAAGCTCCCCAGGGTGCCGCTGGATTTTGCCTGGGCGCTCCCCCCCAGGCGGGTACCGCCGCCTTCGGCCTGGTTCATCCCGTTGTCCGCCGAGGAAGAGGAGCTGAGGGGAACGGCGCCGGTGACCAGATTCCCCGGCGTGTACCCTTGGAAGGTGAAGTACAGGGGATCGTACTGGATCTTCACGGCGTACCCCTTGACCGACTTGGTGCCCAGCACCGAGACGGCGATGTTGACGACCTGGCCGATCTGGGGGTTGCGCAACTCGGTCGGCCCGGTGTAGGAGGCGGTGAAGCCCTCGTTGGTGCCGGCAAGGGCACCGGTGGTCCAGGCGACAAAAACCGCGGCGAGCAACAGGAATCTCCCCGGATAAGCGCGCGCTGGGGTCATAGTGGCAGTCCTTTCGGAAGCAGATCGTTGCTGGGGACCAAAGAACACTCAAATATAAATACAAAAATATCCCGGCGGGGTGTTGTATAACAACAAATATCGGCAGTCGGGCGCTCGGGCGGTGTGAGCCGCGTCAACAGGCTGTATTTTTCCTTGCCCCCGGATGTGCAGGGGAGTATTCTAGCTGAGAGGAAATTCCAACGGGGAGCAAGGGTTATGGCGCGTCTGTTCCACATCGTCGAAGCCCAGCAATTCGACCGGGAGTTGCTGGCGGAGATCTTTGCGGTGGCCCAGGAGATGGAGCAGGTGGTCCAGCACTACGGCTCCAACATCCTCAACCGGCGGGTGATGGCCACCCTTTTCTACGAGCCCAGCACCCGCACCCGGCTGTCCTTCGAATCGGCCATGCGGCGTTTGGGCGGGGAGGTGATCACCACCGAGAGCGCCCAGGAGTTCTCCTCGGTGGCCAAAGGAGAGACCTTAGAGGATACCATCCGCATCGTTTCCGGCTATGCCGACCTCATCGTGTTGCGCCACAACGAAAGCGGCGCCAGCAAGCGGGCCTCTGAGGTGTCGCCGGTGCCCATCGTCAACGCCGGCGATGGGCCGGGGCAGCACCCCACTCAGGCGTTGCTCGACCTTTACACCATCAATCGCGAGATCGGCCGCCTGGACAACATCGCCATCGCCATGGTCGGCGATCTGGCCAACGGCCGCACCGTGCGCTCGCTGTGTTATCTGCTGGCCAAATACAAGGATATCAAGGTGTACTTCGTGGCCCCGCCGGTGGTGCGGATGGGGGATGATATCAAAGCCTACCTCAAGCGGCACAAGATCAACTTCGAGGAAAGCGACAACCTGCATCAGGTAGCCGCCCAAGTGGATGTCATCTACCAGACCCGCATCCAGCGCGAGCGTTTTGGCGACCGCATCGGCGACTACGGCCAGGCGCGCGGCAAGTACATCATCGACCAGTCGGTGCTCGATTGTATGCGTGCCCACACCATCATCATGCATCCCCTGCCCCGGGTCGACGAAATCAAGCGCGACGAAGTGGACAGCGATCCCCGCGCCGCTTACTTTCGCCAGGCCCACAACGGGCTCTACGTGCGTATGGCCCTGCTCAAGATGATCCTCGCCAGGTGAGCGCGCCTTGACTAAAGCGTTCGCGTTGAATATATTGCCCTGGCCCTCAGCGTATGGGCGTCTATCGATTCATCTCCAGGAGATAATTGCGCTATGCCTTCCAGCAAAGGCCGGGATCGAGAGAAAGAATTGCGCCGCCGTCGCAAGCGCCGGGAGAGCCGGCTCAAGCAGCGGGTCAAGGAAGCCAAGGCGGCAGCGCGCAAAAAGAGTTGAGCACCAGCAGGGAATACCAAGGGATCTGATCCCTCTGACCCGAGAGAGAGCCGGCAGTATATCTGCCAGCTCTCTTTTTGTTGTAGCCGGAGGATCATGAACACGAGTGGGTTGCGCGTGGCGATCGCCGGGGCCAGCGGCATCGGCCGGCACCACGGCAAGTGGCACCATCAGGCCGGCGCTGCGGTAGTCGGTTTTTTGGGGCGGGACGAACAGAGTTGTGCGGCGACCACAGCCAGTTTGCGCAACACCTTTCCCTTTGTCGGCAGGGCCTACTGGGATCTGGATCGTCTGCTGGCCGCCGAGCAGCCACAGGTGGTGGATGTCTGCGTTCCCAACGAACTGCACTTCTCCTGCGCCCGGCAGGCCCTGGAGGCCGGTTGCCATGTGTTGTGCGAGAAACCCCTGGTCTGGCAGGCCGGCGGCGACCCGTTCCGGATAATCGAGCAGGCGGGCAACTTGGTGGAGCTGGCCCGGAACCGCGGGCTGCAACTGGGGGTATGCACCCAGTACGCTTCCTCCCTGTCTCATTATCGCCGCCTCTACGAAGTAGTGCGGGGGCCGCTGGCGGAGATCACCAGCTTCTTTGCCGAGATGGAAAGTGTTTCCCGCGGGCGGCAGCGGGACGCGCGGACCATGTGGATCGACATGGCCCCCCATCCCCTCAGCCTGCTCTTGAGTTGGTTCCCCGGTGGGCGCATCGATCCGGCTAGCCTGCGGGTCGAATTCGCCGGCAGCCAGGCGAAGGCGGAGTTCGATTTTGTCGAAGCGGGGTGCGTCTGTCGCAGCCAGATCCTCATCCGCGACCGCCAGGAGGGCAGCCCGGTGCGGCGCTTCGGAGTCAACGGCCTGGTGGTCGACTGTCTGGGCCGCCCCGACGCCGGGGGAGTCTACCGCGCGGTGCTCCGGCAGGGCGAGACCGAGGTGGAGGGTGAGGATTTTATGCAGCTGCTGATCGCCCAGTTCGACCAGGCCCTGGGCCAGGGACATGCCCCGCTGGTGGATGGCGCCACCGGCGTGCGCAATCTCGAGCTCCAGCTGCAGATCCTGCAAGAGGCCGAACGCCGCTGAGCCGATTCGGCAGAGGATTTGGGCACCTTCATGGCCTGGCAACACACCCCGTACACCTTGCCGCTTTTTCTGTCCGGGCTCCTCTGTTTGGGGGTCGGGATGTATCTGTGGCCCCAGCGCCGGAGCCGGGGCGCGGTTGCCCTGATCGCGATCATGGCCAGTATGGCGGTGTGGACCCTCGGCTACGCCCTGGAGATGGGCTGCGCCGAACTGCCCGCCAAGTTGTGGTGGGCCAAGGTCCAGTACCTGGGCATCGGCGCCACCCCCATCCTGTGGTTGATCTTTGCCTGCCAGTACACCCGGCGCATCGGCCGCTGGTGGCGCAGCCTGCCGCTGCTGGCCATCGAGCCCGTGGTGGTAGTGTTGCTGGTCTGGACCAATGACCTCCACCACCTCTACTGGCGGGATACGGTCCTCGAACACCAGGAGGGTTTTTCCCTGCTGGTTGTCCTGTCCGGCCCTAGTTACCATCTCCACGTCGCCTATGCCTATTTGCTGCTCCTGGTCAGCATGTATCTGCTGATCAGCGAGCAGCGCCGCACCCCGCAGGCCTATAGGGGTCACACCGGGGTCATCCTGGCCGGCTGCCTGGCCCCCTGGGTGGGCAACGGGCTGTACATGGCCGGCCTCAGCCCCTTTCCCCATCTCGACCTGACCCCCTTTGCCTTCACCCTGACGGGCCTGGCGGTGATCTGGGGGATGTGGCGCTTCCAGTTCATGCGCCTGGTGCCCGTGGCCCGCGAGTTGGTGGTTGAGCATATGCGGGACGGCATTGCGGTGATCGATCCCCAGAACCGGCTGGTGGATGCCAACGCCGCCGCCCACCGAATTCTGAACCATCCCCAGGGATCCCTCATCGGCCAAAACGCCGCCGATGTGATGCCCCTGCTGCCCGACACGGCCAGCCCGGGGCAGATATACACCGACGTCGAGTTGCCCACCGGATCGGGGGCGTACTACGAGGTGCGCTTTTCCCCCCTGCGCGATCCACAGGGCGAGCTCTTGGGCCATATCGTCACCTTGCTCGACATCAGCGAGCGCCGGCGGGCCGAAACCGAATTGCGCCATGCCAAGGAGCTGGCCGAGGAGGCCAACCGGGCCAAGAGCGAGTTTCTCGCCAATATGAGCCACGAGATCCGCACACCCCTGAATGCGATCATCGGCATGGCCGACCTGGTGCTCGACACCGAGCTGAAACCCGACCAGCGCGAATACCTGGGCATGGTCAGCACCGCGGGCCAATCCCTGCTGCAACTGCTCAACGATCTGCTCGACCTGTCCAAGATCGAGGCGGGGTACCTGGTGCTGGAGCAGGTGCCCTTTGGAGTGCGTATTCAGATCGAGGAGGTGGTGCGGCCCCTAGTACCGCGCGCCAGGGACAAACACCTGGAGTTGGCCTGCGCCATCGACCCCCAGGTGCCGCAGGTGGTGCTGGGCGATCCTCTGCGCCTGCGGCAGATCCTGTTCAACCTGCTGGGCAATGCCCTCAAATTCACCGAGCAGGGCCGCATCGAAGTCGGTGCAGCGGAATTGCGCCGCATTGGGGAGCGGGTCTGGGTGCGTTTTTACGTGCGTGACACGGGCATCGGCATCCCGGCCGCCAAACAGTTGCACATCTTCGAGAAGTTCACCCAGGTCGATGCCTCCACCTCGCGGCGGTACGGCGGCACGGGCCTGGGCTTGTCCATCTGCAAACGATTGGTGGAGTTGATGGGGGGGGAACTCTGGGTCGAAAGCGAGGAGGGCAAAGGCAGTACCTTCTACTTTAGCGCCGGCTTCCAGCTCGCCGAGGACTCCTGGGAAGGCGCTTGGCGGGACGGGCAGTCTGGGCCGTCGGTGGTCAGCGCCGATGCCGGGTGAGCAGGGGCGGGATTGGGGCCTGTGCCTGGGGCTGGCCCTGATTCTGGGGGTCGGGCTGGGCTTGCGCCTGTGGGGCCTCGATTTTGGGTTGCCCAACCTGTACTGCCGGCCCGACGAAAGCACCCTAGTGCACAAGGCGGCGGGCATGGGCAAGGGTGACCTCAACCCCCACTTTTTCAATTATCCCAGCCTGCATTTCTACGTGCTGGCAGTCCTGTACGGACTCTATTTTTGCGCCGGGTACTTGTCGGGAACCTTTGCGGGGCTGGCGGACTTTGAGCGCCAGTGCCTGGTGGATCCGTCGGCGGTCTACTTGTTGGGGCGTTTTCTGGGAGCTGGTTTGGGTGCAGCTTCCATCGCGGTTTTGTACCTGATCGGCCGGAGTGCCGGGGGCCGGCGGGTCGGCCTGGTTGCTGCGGCCCTGCTCAGCGTCGCCTTCCTGCACACCCGCGATTCCCATTTCCTCACCGTGGACATCCCCGCCAGTTTTCACCTGTTGGTGGCGTATCTGTTCTTCTTTCGCTACCTCAAAGGCGGCAGATGGCGGGAATTGGCCTGGGGCGCTGTGTTCCTCGGTCTGGCCACCTCCACCAAATACAACCTGGGGATCTTTGTGGTCGCCCAGGTGCTGGCGGTGGGCCTGGGGCCGGCAATAGTGCGCTGGAAATATCTGGCCGGCTCGCTGGCGCTCACCGGGTTGGCCTTTATAGCCGGCACCCCCTTTGCCCTGCTCGACTGGCCCACCTTCTGGCGCGACCTGTCCTTTGAGCGGGCCCACTTTGCCGTCGGCCACGGGCAGGACCTGGGCTGGGGCTGGGTGCGCCACCTGAGTTTCACCCTGCCCGCCGGGCTGGGCTGGCCCCTGCTCCTGGCTGGGTTGGGGGGGTGTGCCTGGCTGGGCTGGCGTCGTCGGCCAATGGACCTGGTGCTCTTGGGCGGCATCCTGGCCTATTACGCAGTGGCTGGCAGCGGCAAGCTGGTGTTTCCGCGCTATATGCTGCCCCTGGTGCCCCTGCTCTGCCTGGGCGCGGCGGTCGGTCTCGAAGAGGTGGCGCGGCGCTGGCGGGGCCTGTGGGCGGTTCTGGTGCTGGCTGCCCTGGTCCCCGGGGTGGTCCTGAGCTGGCAGCACGCCCAACTGCTGGACCGCCCCGACACCCGGCTGCTGGCTGCCGAGTGGATCGAGGCCCAGGTGCCGGACGGGGCGTATATCGCCATGACAGGCAGCGAGTACGGACATCCCCAGCTGCGCCGCACTCGAATGTGGATACAGGAGCGTTTTGAGGACCTGCGCCAGGCGGGGGAGAGCAGCTGGTACCAGGCGCGCCTGCTGCAACTGCCCGGATTCCCGCCGGCTCCCGCGTACTACGTCGTGTCGCTGCGGCCGGCTTTTCGTATGCCGCTGCGCTCAGTGTGGAATCCCTGTCCGGTGGATTCCCTGCGCAGTCGGGGCGTGGGCTGGGTGGTCACCCTCGAGCATCCCCTGCCCTATTCCCAGGTCGATGCGGAGTTCGCCCGCCAGCTCGAATCCCAGGCCGTGCTGAGGGCCCGCTTCGACCCCTTCGCGACTGGGGAACACCCCCCAGCCGTTTTCGACCCCATAGATGCCTACTACGCTCCGCTGGCGGGATTTGCCGCCTTGGATCGCCCCGGGCCGCTGATCAGGATCTATCACCTCGAAGCGGAGAAACGCTAAATTTGCCTGGCAGCCCTGCAGGAAGTGCCGGGATAACCGATGGATAAAGGAGAGGAAAAGATGGCCACTGCCGAACAAATTCTCCGGGCCCGCTACCAACTCCTGGGTGAGGAACTCCAGGGGCGGGGATTGGACATCGAAACCATCAAGGCCAAACTGAAGGCCCAGCAGATCGAAACGCCTTCGTGGGGGTACGGCAATTCGGGCACCCGCTTTGGGGTGTTCAAACAGCCCGGTGCTGCCCGCGATGTACACGAAAGGCTGGCCGATGCGGCGCAGGTACACAAGCTGACCGGTGTATGCCGGAAGGTGGCGTTGCACATCCCCTGGGACAAGGTGAACGATTACGACGCGCTCAAGGGAGAGGCCGCCCAACTGGGAGTGGAGATCGGTGCCATCAACCCCAATGTCTTCCAGGAAGCCTGTTACGAGTTGGGCAGCTTCGGCCATCGCGATCCGGCGGTGCGCCAGCGGGCCCAGGAGCACATGTACGAGTGTATCGAGATCATGGGCAAAACCGGCTCGAAGGTGTTGAGCCTCTGGTTTGCCGACGGCAGCAACTACCCGGGCCAGGTGGACATCATCCAGCGCAAGGCCTGGTTCGAGGAGCATCTCAAGAAGACCCACGACGCCTTGCCAGAGGGCAGCCGTATGTTGGTCGAGTACAAACTCTTTGAACCCGGCTTTTATCACACCGACATCGCCGATTGGGGCATGGCCCTCCACTTCGCCCGCAGCGCCGGCCCCAAGGCCGAGGTGCTGGTGGACCTGGGCCACCACGCCCAGGGCACCAACATCGAACACATCGTCGCCCTCCTCATCGCTCTGGGCAAGCTGGGCGGGTTCCATTTCAACAACCGCAAGTACGCCGACGACGATCTCACCACCGGCTCGGTGAACCTCTACGAGGTTTTTCTTATTTATCACGAGATTGCCAACGCCGAGGCCGCCGGGGTTAAGCCGGACATCGCCTATATGATCGACCAGAGCCATATCATGAAGCCCAAGGTCGAAGCCATGATCCAGTCGGTGCTCAATATCCAGACGGCCTATGCGCGCGCCCTGCTGGTGGACCGCAAGGCCCTGGCCGCGGCGCAGGTCCAGGACGACACCGTCGGCTGCGAGGAGATCCTGCGTGCGGCCTACGATACCGATGTGCGGCCCCTGCTGGCCCAGGCTCGCCGGGAACTGGGCGCGGCGGTGGATCCGCTCGCGGACTATCGCGCCAGTGGCTATTTCTCCAAGATCGCCGCCGAGCGCCAAGGAGTGCTCGAGGGCGCCGCCAGTTGGGGTTGAGCCCAGGCGAATGTACGCGATAGCCACACTCTTGCTGGGGTTGATTTTTGCCGGCGATATTCGGGCCCAGGACCCAGTGGGCCCGGGTGTCCTGGCACTGCGCGATATGCTCGCCGACAAGAACCTCCAGATTCGCGTCAAAGCGGCCCAAGGCCTGGGAAGAGTCGGCGGCAGCGAGAGTGTGGCCATCCTCCGCAACGGCCTTGCCGACAAGGAGGTATCGGTGCGCATCGCCGCTGTCGAAGCCCTGGGTTTTATTGGTGGGCGCCAGGCCATGACGGTGCTGGTAGAAGCACTCAAGGATGGGCAGACGCCGGTACGTCTGCGCGCTGTAGAAGCCCTCAAAGATGCCGGCACGGTTAGCAGCATTCCCCTGCTGGCCCAGGCCTTCGACGACAAGGATGAAGGTGTGCGCCGCCATGCCGCGCTGATGCTGCGCAAGATAGGCCACCGCAACGGGGTGCCCGTGCTGGGGAGAGTGGCACTCAACGACAAAAGCCCCGCTGTGCGTGCAGCAGCGGCCCAATATTTGGGCAAAGTAGGGGTCAAGGACCAACGGGCCGTGGGCATTTTGTCGCAGATCGCGCAGGACAAGGAGCCCGCGGTGCGCCTGCGCGCTGTCGAGTCGCTGGGGTTTCTCCAACTCCCAGCGGCACTTAGCGTGCTCGAACAAAGCCTGAAAGACCCCGATCCCGGGGTGCGAATACGCGCCACAGAGGTCATGGGATATGCTCTGGCGAAAGAATTCGAGTAAAAATTTGGCAGCTCTGTGGTTTTTTCGTTCCAGGGTGTTGACAAACAGAATCGCAGGCCTTAAGTTTGATAATTACGTTCGCTACCGTAAGAGCGTAACCGATCTTTGAAAATCAAATAACGTGCATAGAACGTCCCTGAATTAGAGAGTTCAGC
>SXGU01188923.1_pt1 | contig 12744 bp, 11 predicted proteins | sample 3174531 | NCBI WGS metagenome assembly SXGU01 (sample SAMN11356863, study PRJNA531348) | freshwater metagenome | isolation source: freshwater sample F1-140 | place: China: Fuxian Lake, Yuxi | collected 2017-12-25 | reverse complement strand
TGATGACTTGAGCTTCCGCAGGCTGACGAGCGATCATCTCTTCCGTGATTCCCAGCGACATGCTCCCTCTGTCGCGAAAATCTCGAATTCACACCAGACCATTTTCAACAACTCATCGCCCCGGATCGTGAAGGCTTACGAAACGGTCAGCACGTCGCCGTCGGGGTCAGAATAAACCACCGGTGTTGTCCAGGTCCGTGTCAGTGTCGGCGTGCTGTGGATTAGGCTTGTGCTTGCGTCTGTCGCAGTTGGCTCGGCGTTGGTGACGTTGACCGTGACCGTTGCCGTGTTGCTGTCGGCCAGTCCGTCATTGAGTTTGTAGGTGAAGTTGTCGCTGCCGACGTAGCCTGCGTTTGGCGTGTAAGCAAACGAGCCATCGGCGTTGAAGGTGAGTGTGCCGTTGGTCACATCATCGACCAGGATCGCGGTGACGGGATCGCCGTCTGTGTCCCCGGAATCGTTGCCGCGAACACCGGGGACCGCTTCGTTGAGTGTCCGGTCGTGAGTGACCATGTAACTGTCGTCCGACGCACTGGGGGCGTTGTTTAGGACATTGATCGTGACCGTCGAGGGTTGCTGTCGGCCAAGCCGTCATTGAGTTTGTAGGTGAAACTGTCGCTGCCGACGTAGCCAGCGTTTGGGGTGTAATTGAACGAGCCGTCGGCGTTGAAGGTAAGCGTACCGTTGGTAACGTCATCGACCAGAATCGCGGTCACGGGGTCACCGTCGGTGTCCCCCGAATCGTTTCCGATCACACCCGGTGCCGCTTCGCTGAGGGTTTGGTCGTGAGTGACCATGTAACTGTCGTCCGACGCACTGGGCGCGTTGTTGAGGACGTTGATCGTGACCGTCGAGGTGTTGCTGTCGGTCATGCCGTCACTGAGTTTGTAGGTGAAGCTGTCGTTGCCGACGTAGCCAGCGTTTGGCGTGTAATCGAATGATCCGTCGGCGTTGAAGGTGAGCGTGCCGTTGGTCACGTCATCGACCAGCATCGCAGTCACGGGATCGCCGTCTGTGTCCCCCGAATCGTTGCCGAGAACACCCGGCGCAACTTCGTTGAGGGTTTCGTCGTGAGTCACCATGTAACTGTCGTCCGACGCACTGGGGGCGTTGTTGAGGACGTTGATCGTGACCGTCGCGTGTTGCTGCCGGAAATGTTGTAGGTGAACGTGTCCGCTCCCACAAAACCCGAATTCGGCGTGTACACAAACGAGCCATCGCCATTGAGAGTCACCGAGCCGTTTCCGGGACCACTGACCAGCGAGGCGGTCATCGACAGCGGATTCCCGTCCGAGTCCGTGTCGGCAGTGTCATTATTGAGAACTCCAGGGGTGGATTCGGTCAAAGACTGATCATGCACCGTCATGTAGGCGGAATCGTCATTGGCCGTGGCGGACAGCAATGCGCGAACCTCCAGCAATTCAACCGCGATCCGCGGGAGTTCATGCCGTCGTCGCCGCGCAGGCTTGAATCCTGATTTCAGTGATCGCAATTGCCGTTGTAGCGGGCGGCCTGACACGGAAGAGGACAGGTTCGCGAGAGATGACAACCAAGAACCGAATCGCATGATGACTCCTTCAGAGTTGAGTATTGAGGAGTAGCCTTCAAGTGTCAGAACGACACTCATTGCCGAACGGCGGGGCACACAATGCCAATCGAAAAAGCATTCGTCAAGAAACATCTGGCAATTATTTTCACCGGTGATCCGCTGACGCAGTTCACCGACAAGCTCGCGAAGCACACGGCTCACGAAAACAAATATCCTGACGCGGCCAGATGAACGACGTACTCGAAGAGTTCTTTCTTCGAGTTGCGTTTGTGGATGGCTTTCCAGCCGACATCGGTGAGGGCGGCGTCCTCGAAAAGGACGGCGTAGATTTCTTCGACAGGGATCAGCATGTCGTAGAACTTCGAGTTGCCGACGAGGTATCATTGGGCCGTGAGAAAACCTGCGAGAGTGTTGGAGTGAAAAAGCATGGCAATCGCAGTGACAACATCATCAAAATTCACACGCCGCAAGGCGCTCCGGGCGTGTGCGGAAGCATTGCGGCTCGCGGCGAATTACCGATTACCGACCGCTCTTCAGCGTAAATTGCGAAAAGTGTTGGACAAGAAAGAGCCTGTTAGTCCGTCGCAACATCGGACGTTTTTAGTCTTGGCTGAGGCGGCTCAGGAGCAGTCGCTGCAAAAAGTGAAAGCGCAGGTCGCGCTCCAGCGTTGTTCCAAGCGTTTCCTGAGCTGGCAGGCTAACCGAGACTCGGAGGATGAATTATGAGCACACTTCTCGAAATCGAAGCGGCGGCGGACACACTACCGCCCGAGCAACAGGCGGAGTTGGTGACGTTACTCTCCGCGCGGTTGGCTCGCACGAGTGGCCCGTCAGAAACCGGCGGCGATGACCGAGTTGATGTGGAACAAGAGTTCTCGCGGATGACTCATCAGTGGCGGGCCGAAACAGCGTTTTCGTCGTCGCTGACCGAGATGGCGGGGCATCCGGCGTATCAGCGCATCATCGGCATGGGGCGTTTGGCGTTGCCGATGATCTTTCGCGAGTTGGCGACGGAATCCGATCATTGGTTTTGGGCTTTGAAGGCGATCACCGGCTGTGATCCGGTTCCGCCATCCCATCGTGGGAATATCGAGTCGATGGCTGCCGACTGGCTCGCCTGGGGGCGGTCGCGCGGATACGTCCAACCGTGAGTCATCCCTTCGACACCAATTTTCCGCGATAGGGATCGACAAGATGGAAGCATTTATTCGACGTGATTTTCTTCGCGTGTGTGCCGCCGGGAGTGTCGCAACATGGCTTCCAGCGGTCGCGAGCGCGGCGACGCCTAATGACGTGATTGAGCAGGCTCGGTTGCTCGGCATGGACGTGCTCAAGCCGAGTACACGCGATTTGGAACACGGTTTGGCATTGCACGCGAAGTCGGTGGTGTTCGATGTGTATGGCTTCTCGCCGAACGCCGCCGTTGATGGGGATCGTCTGGCCGATGCGGTGAAGGCCGGGGCGTCGGATATCGAACTGCAAGACCTCGAAGAAGACATGCGGATGACTCGGTACGTCACCGACGCGGCCGAGCGGGCGGAGTATTTGCAGGCGTGGGAAGCCTCCGGCGTGACGTGCGTGTTTCAGAATGCCGGCGAAGAGGGATCGAGTCCGCTGCGTCTGCTGAAACGGCTCGCGAGGTTCACCTACGCGACCGATCATTTGCGAGACGTCGTTAGTAAAGCCGTCACTCCGGATGACATCGTGACGGCGAAGGAGCAAGGGCGGCGGTGTCTGTACTTCACGGGCAATGGAATGCCGCTGACGGGCGATGCGGTTTCGGTGGCAGATGAGTTGCGGCATGTGCGGACGTTTTTTGAACTCGGCGTCCGGATGATGCATGTGACGTACAACCGCCGGAACTTGTTGGGCGACGGTTGCGCGGAGACGGCCAACGGTGGACTGAGCGATCTTGGCCGAGCGGCGGTTGCCGAGATGAATCGTGTCGGGGTGATCGTCGATGTCGCTCACAGCGGCTTGCGGACGAGTCTCGAAGCGGCGCAGGTTTCCAAGAAGCCGATGGTCGCCAGTCACACGAGTTGTGCCACGCTGCAACATCACATTCGCGCGAAGCCGGATGAAGTGGTCAAGGCGATCGTCGATGGCGGCGGTTTGATTGGCATTTGTGCGATCCCGCATTTCCTCGGCCGGACCGGTGACATCGCGGCGCTGTTGGATCACGTCGATTATGTGGTGAAGAAATTCGGGATCGACCATGTTGGCATCGGGACCGACATCGGGTATCGCTCGCGAAACGATGCCGCCGAGCTGAAGAAGATCCCAACACGTGCAAAGCGTCGCACACGCTACGAAGCTCTCTGGCCGGACGATGCGTTTCTGTCGGGGGCCGAGGAGGCGAAGCGGTATCCAAAGTCGAAGTCGCTGGCTTGGACGAACTGGCCACTGTTTACTGTGGGCCTCGTGCAGCGTGGTTACTCGGACGAGCAGATTGAAAAGATCCTCGGTCTCAACATGCTGCGTGTTGCACGGGCGAATCACAGTAGACCGGTCACTCCGTGACCGGATCGTTCGAGTCACGGAGCGACTGTGAAGAAGATGGTAGCTGAACTCGTGAGAGTTCAGTTTTCTCGGCGAGCCCTGAAGTCTCACGACTCCAGCTACTAAGAAGGGGCACCATGCGACCACAACTTGATCGTCGTCAGTTTTTGATCGGTTCAACGGCTGGTCTGAGTACCTGCCTGTTGTCACCGCTATTGGCCGAGCCGGTTCGGCGGCCGCGTGTCGCGGCGATCTTCACCGTGTTTCGGTTTCGGTCACATGTCTTCAATCTGCTAGAGAACTTTTTTAAGCCGTATCTGTTTCGCGGCAAGCTGGTCGATCCGGGGGTCGAGGTTGTTTCGATGTACGCCGACCAGTTTCCCGAAGGGGACATGGCCCGCGACGTCTCCAAACGATTCCACATTCCGTTGTGTCCGACGATTGAAGATGCGCTGACGCTGGGAACCGGTGGGTTGGCGGTGGATGCCGTGCTGTCGGTGGTCGAACACGGTGAGTATCCGACGAACTCGCGGGGCGTCGTGATGTACCCACGCAAAGAGTTCTTTGACCAAGCGGTGCGTGTCATGCAGCGGTCGAATTGCTTTGTGCCGTTCTTCAATGACAAGCATTTGTCGTATCGCTGGGACTGGTCGAAAGAGATGTACGACGTCGCGCGAAGCTGCGGCATTCCGTTGATGGCGGGGAGTTCGGTGCCGTTGGGGCAGCGTCGTCCGGGCCTCGAGTTGCCGCCCAATGCCGACATCGAAGAGGCGGTGGCCGTTCACGGCGGCGGGATCGAGGTCTACGACTTTCACGGTTTCGAATTGCTGCAATCGTTCGTCGAGGCTCGGCGTGGTGGCGAGACCGGCATCGCTTCGGTCGAGTTCTTAACCGGCGAGGCGTTGGCTCGCGCGGCAGCTTCCGGCCGCTGGTCGCGCGAACTGGCTCAGGCCGCGATGCAAGCCGAAGTCTCGATGAGCGAGCAGCCGCGCGGGCTCAACAAAAGCAACGGCCCGGCGGTTCCCGACATGGAACCGAGCCACGGTTTGTTGCTGACCTACCGTGACGGACTTCGCGCGACAGTCCTCAAGGTGGGAGGCAGTGCGAACCGCTGGAATCTCGCCTGCCGGCTCAAAGGAGATCCGAAGATTCAGGCGACAGCGGTCTTCAACGGGCCGTGGGGGAATCGGAATTTCTTCAAAGCTCTCTCGCATTCGGCGCAGCATTTCTTTCGCGAGCGCCGAGCGCCTTATCCAGTCGAGCGGACTTTGCTCGCCAGCGGAGTCCTCGACGCGGCGATGTGGTCGCGTGAACTGAACGGCCAACGGATCTGCACGCCGAACTTGGAGTGGTCGTACTCGCCGACGGATTTCTCAGCGTTCCGAGAAAGCGGCGCGAGCTGGCAGGTGCTGACACGCGACACGCCGGAGGTGAAAGTCTTCGAGCCGGGCGATGCGGGAATAAAATGATGCAACTTGGCGAGCGGGGCGGCGTCAGCCCCCCGGTTTATTCGCTGATGAACCGGGGGGCTGACGCCGCCCCGCTCGCCTGATTCATTCTTCGTCGCACGAGGGCTATTCTCGCGGCATGTCACACATCGAATTGCGAGGCGTTCGCGTTCATAACCTTCAGGGGATCGACGTCAGTTTGCCGTTGGGCAAACTGATCGCGATCACCGGGGTCAGCGGCGCGGGGAAGAGCAGCCTTGCCTTCGACACGCTCGTGGCCGAGGGGCGGCGGCGGTATATCGAGACGTTCGCGCCGTCGGCTCGACAATTCTTGGAACGGATCGAGCGGCCGGATGCGGACGCTTTGGAGAATCTCCCGCCGGCCATCGCGTTTCATGCGGACGCGTCGTTTGATTCTCGTGCAACGCTCGGCACGATGACCGAGACGGACGATTTGTTGCGGATGCTGTTCGCTCGACTGGGCCGAGCGTTTTGTCCGCGGTGCGATGCGCCGCTGGCGGTTCATTCTCCGGACGACGTCTGCCGCGAGCTTCAGTCGTTGCCGGAAAGGACGAAATTCGTCGTCGCGTTTCCGTCGGAGAAGAGCGATGCCTCGATCGCGAGTTGGCGGCAGCTTGGTTTTGTCCGGACGATGGAGTTGCCGGGAGCTGAAATCTCAAATTTCAAATCTCAAATTTCAAATCTGAAATCACGAATGCTCGTCGTCGTCGATCGACTCGTGGCGGGCCGCGGCGATGCGGCTCGCTTGCTCGAAAGTGTCGAGCAAGCGTACGTCCACGGCGACGATCGTTGTTTCGTGTTGTCGGAAGCTGATGCGAACACGACGGAGGATGCGGCTCTGTTCGAATCGGATGGCCGGCACTGGCGACTCATGCGGTTCTCGCCACGGTTGCAGTGCAGCGCGTGCGAGTTTGAGTTTCCATCGTTGGAGCCGGACCTCTTCAACTTTGAGAGTCCGCTGGGAGCTTGTCCGAGTTGCAGCGGGCTGGGAAGAATCGCGGATTCGGAAACGAAGTTGCCGAAGTCGAATGGACGACCGACGACTTCAGTGGCGGCAGGCTCTTCGTTGATGGTCGACTGCAGGGATTGCCGAGGCTCGCGGTTGAGCGCAGCGGGGCGAAGCGTGCGATTGGTGGTCAGTAGGACGAGCGCTCTCAACAAGCCGGACAAGAATGAAAACCAGGCGAGCCGGGTGGCGTCAGCCTCCGGACTCATCTCGGACAACACCAACGTCCGGGGGCTGACGCCGCCCGGCTCGCCAATCACAGAGCTGCGCAGCATGCGGCTCTCGGAACTGACGGGGTTCGTTGCACGTCTGTCGGACGCAATTCCGCCAGAGGACCGGTCACTGGTCGCGAATGTGCAGGGGGAGTTGTCGGCGCGGTTGCGCATGCTGCTCGATCTCGGCTTGGGGCATCTGACGTTGGGTCGTTCGCCGCGCACGTTGTCTCGCGGAGAACGGCAGCGGGCGCGATTGGCGGGCGTGTTGGCGACACGGCTGGATAACGCGCTGTATGTGCTCGATGAGCCGTCGAACGGGTTACATCCGCTCGATGCGCTGCGAGTGTTGGCAGCGATTCGGCGATTGCATCAAGCGGGCAATACGGTGATCCTCGTCGAGCATTCGCAGGCGTTCGTTGATGCGGCGGATGAAGTGCTCGAACTCGGACCGGGAGCGGGGCGTGAAGGGGGGCGGGTGGTCAGTCTGCGTAGCCGGCTCGCTCCGCGAGTCGAAGCTGAGGCGTTAGGCACTCATCAAGCCGAGCAGCCTGCAGAGTCAGTTGGCCGTTCGGCTCGTCTCGCGGAGCGAGACGGCTACGTACTCGCACTCAACGGTGTGACGTTGCACAACCTCGATCGTGTTGATGTGGCGTTTCCACTCAATCGGTTGTGCGTTGTGATTGGTGTCAGTGGGAGCGGGAAGAGTTCGTTGATCGAGCACACGCTTTATCCGGCGCTTTGCCAGCGATTCGGTGCGGCTTCTTCGGTCGATCCGGTAGGCCGCTTCACGGCGTTGACGGGGGCGGAGCAGATCGACGAAGTGGTCTTTCTCGATTCGTCGCCGATTCGACGTTCAGCGCGGGCGAATGCGGCGACGATGATGTCTTTGCTGGGTGAGATCCGGCAGCTCTTCGCGCAGACGACCGAGGCGAAGGTCAAGAACTTCACCGCTCGGCATTTCAGCTTCAACGCCAGTGACGGCGGACGCTGCCCGCGTTGCCGGGGGCTTGGTTCGGTCGAGATCGACATGCAGTTCCTCGCAAACCTGACGGTGGTTTGCCCGGAGTGTCATGGCTCGCGGTTTCAGCGCGAGTTGCTCGATGCGAAGCTGCGCGGGTTGTCGATTGCCGAGGTGCTCAACCTCTCGGCCGACGAGGCCTTCGCGTTTTTTCGAGGCCAGCCGCAACTGCAACGGCGGTTGAAGTCGCTGAAAGATGTTGGTCTGGGCTATCTGCCGCTCGGCCAGTCGGCCAGCACGCTGTCACGCGGCGAATGCCAGCGGCTGAAGTTGGCAACGCTGCTGGCGAGCCGCTCGCGCAAGCGAACGCTGTTTCTGATGGACGAACCTTGTGCCGGTCTTCATGCCCGCGACATCGCGGTCTTGTTAGAGTGTTTTCGTCGGCTGATCGAAGTCGGTCACTCGCTGATCGCGATTGAGCATCGACCGGAGTTCATCGCGGCCGCCGATTGGATCATCGAACTCGGCCCTGGTGCCGGTGATGCGGGTGGAAAGATCGTGAACCATTTGGACTGCGACGACCCAAGTCGTCGCTTTTTATAACGAGCGGATCATTGTCCGACATTTTCATCTTCAAACCAGCCGTTTTGAAAAGCTGTGACTTGGCTCGCAGCACTCCAAAGGACGGAAAGACAACCGTGACTCGACTGCAATTGCCTCTGAAACGTCGTTACTTGGTTCGCTTTGATCCGAAGCGCGTGCCACATGTCTTTGCGGATGTGCTTGTGATCGGCGGCGGGATCGCCGGCATTCGCGCGGCGTTGGCCGTGGACCCGCGACTGACGACGGTCGTCGTGACGAAGGACGCGCTCGATCAATCCAACAGCGCGTATGCTCAAGGGGGGATCGCCGGAGTGCTCGATCCGTTAGACGACGTCGCGAATCATGCGTCTGACACGATGGCCGCCGGTAAGGGGCTGTGTGATGAAGCGGTCGTCAACATGGTCGTCACCGAGGCTCCCGAACGGATTCGCGAGTTGGTCGCGTTCGGAGCCAACTTCGATCTGAAGAACGGCGAGATCGCGCTGACTCAAGAAGGGGGACACAGTCATCGTCGAGTCGCTCACGCCTTGGGCGATGCGACCGGCAAGGAAGTCATGCGGGCGATGATCGCCTGCGTTCGCTCGGCCGAGCACGCTCAGGTGTGGGAGCAGACGGCAACGCTCGACCTGCTGACTCACGAAGGGGTGTGCCGGGGAGCGATCGTGTGGAACGCTCAGCACGGCAAGACGCTGGTCTGGGCCAAGCAGACGATTCTCTGCACCGGCGGGGCCGGGCGGCTGTATCGCGAGACGACCAATCCTGACATCGCAACCGCAGACGGCCACGCGCTGAGCTTCCGCGCGGGAGCCGAACTCCGCGACATGGAGTTCATGCAGTTTCATCCGACTGTGCTCTACATCGCCGGTAGTTCACGGCACCTCATCAGCGAAGCCGTCCGTGGCGAAGGGGCCTATCTGCGCGATTGCTTCGGCCATCGCTTCATGGGGGATTATCACGCTTCACTGGAGCTTGCTCCGCGCGATGAGGTCAGCCTGGCGATCACTCGGCAGATGGAGAAGACGAAGCACTCGTGCGTGTATCTCGATCTAAAGCACCTGCCCAAGCCACTGGTTCGCGAACGCTTCCCGCACATCGGCCGCGTGTGTGCCGAGTTCGGTCTCGATATCACGGCTGATCAGATTCCGGTGCGGCCCGGTGCGCATTACATGATCGGCGGCCTGACGGTGGATCTCGACGGTCGCACGACGTTGCCCGGCCTGTGGGCGGCCGGGGAAGTGACGTCCTCCGGGCTTCACGGCGCGAATCGGCTGGCGTCGAACAGCTTGCTGGAGGGTCTCGTTTATGGCCTGCGCTGCGGACGCGGAGCCTCGGAATTGGCCCTCGCGCAACCGGACAGCTTTGCCGCGTACCCTCTACGAGCGGACGCGATGTCGGTCATGAAAGAAGACCACGATCTCAACCTGACCGACCTGACGAACTCCTTGCAAAGTCTGATGGGGCGTCACGTCGGCATCACGCGCGACGCCTCCGGCTTGAAAGAAGCGCTCACACAGATCGACTTCTGGGATCGCTACGTTTCGATCCGCGAGTTCACGCAGCTCAAAGGCTGGGAACTGCAAAACCTGCTGCTGATTGCACGGCTGATGGCGACCGCCGCCGCTGCTCGCACCGAAAGCCGAGGGGTCCACTTCCGCGATGACTTCCCGCTGACCGACCCGCAGCAAGCGAATCACATCGCGCTGGCGGCGAGCGGAAAGTAACTCGACGAGTCAACTTTGAAGTTGCGCATTTCGAGCTGTGTAGCAGCGTAAGCAGATAGCCTTGGGCGTCAGCCCAAGGATCTCGATCGTCTTTGATTGTGTTGTGCCGCGAAGCGGCGGCAGATTTGCAGCGTTCGATTCTGTTGCCGCTTCACGGCTCAACTTGATCGCAATCCCGGTTTCCGTGGGCTGACGCCCACGGCTATCCACTGCCGTCGCTTCGCGACTCACGAAATGCGCAACTTAAAAACTCACGCTTCGGGTTACTTTGGCACACACGCGTGAAAGCTGGCGATCGTTTGCTGTGCGGCTTCGTTGGAGTCCGGCAACGGCAGCACTTCGGCGGAGAGATAGCCTTCATATCCGATGCGTCGCAATGCCGAGATGATCGGCGACATCGGAGTGTGTCCGAAGCCGACTGCTCGGCGATTGCTGTCGGCGAAATGAACGTGTCCGACCAGCGGGCCGGCCTCGTTCAAGGTAGCGGCGATGTCCCGTTCTTCGATGTTCATGTGAAATAGGTCGCACAGCAATTTGACGTTGCCTGCCTTCAACGAGCCAATCAACTTCACGCCGTCAGCCACCGACTTGATCAAGTTGGTCTCGTAACGATTCAGCGGTTCGATCAGCAGTGTTGTGCCGTGCTCGGCCGCTCGCGGCGCGAGTTCATCCAAGGCTTCCGCCAGCCAGGCCAGATGCTGTTCGTGGCTGAAAGTGCCTTCGGAGCGGCCTTGCATCGATCCGATGATCGCGGGTGCTCCGAATGATCCCGCGACGTCGATGATCTCGCGAATGAACTCGCGTGCTCGACGTCGCACCGTTTCCTCGTGATCGGTCAATCGCAGCTTCTGCACGACCCAACCGGCTCCGGTTCCCATCGCCGCCAGCTTCAGGCCGTGGCGATCGAGACAACTTCGCAGCAGCGTCACATCCAACTCGGCCGCCGAACGTGGAAAGACTTCGACCGCATTGAATCCCAGTTCTGCGGCCTGAGCACAACCGGCAACTAAATCGTGCCAGAAGACAAACGGCCCGCCGGACGCTTCCGGAACCAGAGAAATTGTGATTGCGGATCGCATGTTGATTGGCTCGTGATCGAAGTGAATGGGGCCTTGTCGTCCGGCGACGAATGAAATGGATTGTGTGCATTCGCGCGGCGTTGTCGAGCGAGGCGAACCGCAGCGGAGTTCGGCTTCCCCTCCCGAAATTCAGTGACTATAAACCCGCCCCACGTCGCGGCCCCGCGACGATCCGCCGCCGTAGCTCAGTTGGCAGAGCGACGCTTTCGTAAAGCGTAGGTCCTCGGTTCAAATCCGAGCGGTGGCTTTTGCTCAAACGATATCAACGACTTGCAACGACCCTCATTTCCGCGCAGGATGTGAGGGTTTTTCGTTGAAGAGCCTACGGGTGATTCACCGAGCAAATGACTACGGCAAAAGGTTGATCTCCGTTAGTTTTTGCCGCATCAAGATGAGCGCGGAACGTGCGCCCCTGAGTCTGATCCACTGGCTGGGAGACTCAGGTCAATCTGGTATCACGGTCTGATGGTTGCCGTCTGGATCGACGAGTGCAGCGAAGATCAGAAGCCGACAACACATCTGAGTCCAAAATCTCATGCCGATGGCGTGAACGACGTTGCATCTCACGGCCGTATCGTGTCTGCGGGGTGAAGAAGGGTCTTGACGTTAAAGACTAACGCTACCTAGTTTCCCGCTCCTTAAAGTCGCGACATGTAGAGGCGGAGTCTCGGCATGCTTTTTTGTTCGCAGCAGTATTTGCTGTTCTTTGTGCTGGTGTTTGCCTTTTATTGGGTGATGCCTTGGCAACGCGCGCGAGTCTATCTGCTGTTAGCGGCGAGCTTCTTTTTTTATGCCAGTTGGAATCATTGGCTGGCGGCGATCATCGCCGTGTCGAGCACCCTGGATTACTGCATCGCGCGGGCCATGGATGCCTCCACGGACACACGGCGGCGCAAGCTGCTGCTGAGCGTGACGATCACCGCCAATCTGGGGCTGCTGTGTTATTTCAAGTACGCCAATTTCTTTTTGGCATCACTAGAGCAGGCATTGCAAGCGACGGGAGCGACGGTGTCTCTGCCGGTGCTGAGCGTCATCTTGCCGATCGGAATTTCGTTCTACACGTTCGAGGCGATCAACTACGCCGTTGATGTTTATAGACGAGATGTGCGGGCCGAACGGAGTTTGCCGAACTTTCTCTTGTTCATCACCTTCTTTCCGCATCTGGTTGCCGGGCCGATTGTGCGTGCTCGCGATTTCCTGTCTCAGGTCGATCGCCCCAAGCGTTGGAATTGGGCACGTCTGAATCTTGGCGTCCAATTCTTTTTGATGGGACTGTTTAAGAAGCTGGTGATCGCCGATCGCATGGCGTTTTTCGCGGACCCGGTCTTTGCGGAACCTGAACTCTATCGGACCAGCGCCGTGTGGATGGCGATGCTGGCGTATTCGATTCAGATCTACTGCGACTTCTCTGGCTATACCGACATGGCGATCGGGTCGGCTCACATGCTGGGCTTCAAGCTGGCTCAAAATTTCAACATGCCTTACCTGGCGACCAACATCTCCGACTTCTGGCGCAGGTGGCACATCTCGTTGTCGAGTTGGTTACGAGACTATCTCTTCATTCCGTTGGGAGGCAGTCGCGGCGGAGCCTGGCAGACAAACCGGAACCTATTGCTGACGATGACGCTGGGCGGACTGTGGCACG
>SXGU01359176.1_pt1 | contig 12747 bp, 7 predicted proteins | sample 3174531 | NCBI WGS metagenome assembly SXGU01 (sample SAMN11356863, study PRJNA531348) | freshwater metagenome | isolation source: freshwater sample F1-140 | place: China: Fuxian Lake, Yuxi | collected 2017-12-25 | reverse complement strand
TCCAAAATTATTAATAACTTAGAAGATTGTCCCTATTTGACCAAAACGTAGACAATTGTACTCAATCCAACTACATTACATGACTTAAACCCTTAGATTCACACTAAGCTAGAGCTGTCATAGTTTTTGCATAGAGGGAGCTGAGATTTCTGTCTAAAAAGTAAGCAGACTTGTAGTTATTACAGTCATACAGACTAATTACGCAAGTCGTCGATTTTTTAGGCTAAACTTCGGGCACAAGAGTTTAATTCATTTGAGAGGTTTTTTGTGATCAAAGTGAAAAGTCAGCGTCGCAAGTTACAACCATACAATCCGAACCTCGGATTTATCGGAAGTGCGAAAGTGGATGTTGCCAATTACATCTTCTCTTCTCGAAGAAAGCGTGCCCCGTACATGCACTCCAAGGCCCTGGTGAAGAACCTCCTCACACGGGAAGTCTCGGTGCACCTGAAGGAATCGCGGAACCTCACCCGCTTCATCAAGAAGCGGGATCTGACGTTCCAGAAGTCCGACGAAAACGGAAACTACAAGATCTTCACCGTTCCGTGCACCACCACCATCGTCCCGCTCCAGAAGTCCGTCTTCAACACGATCGAGAAAGCGGCCCAGACCCTCATCGTCTCCCTCCGCTGCGTGATCCAGGACATCTACGGCTCGAAGTCCATCAAGGACTCCGGCTTCGTGAAGTCCCTCCCGGTCGAGATCAAGCAGATCTTCATCGACGCGATCAAGGAGTCGCCGAACTACTTCCCGCAGCTCCACCACCCGAACATGAAGAAGTACCCCTTCTTCGATAACGTCGGCCTGGACCTCGTCCTAGTGGAAGACTACCTCGAGCAGTCCAAGAACTTCGACGACATCCTGAAGTCCAAGAAGCTCGACAAGCTCCCGAAGCTCCCCTTCCGGATCCTCGAGCTCAACGCCGGCGCCCCGTCGGGTGCCTCGAACAATATGAACGTCCTCGAGGGCCACTACGAGCAGAATCCGGAGGTCCTGGATTCCCTTGGCCGGATGATGCCGAACGACCACTTCCAGGTCCTCGCGGAGACCTACCGGACCCTCGGTGAAGACTGGACCGGGATCAAAGACGGGATCCAGGTGATCCTCCCTCCGGGCGGGATGAACGGTGCGGCCCCGGAGATCCACAACCTCGCGGCTTACTCCGGGCTAGTCTACGCCGATCCGGTCCAGCTCTTCCAAGACGAGAAGGGCTACATCCGCCTGCGCACCATCAACGGTTCCAACCCGATCGTCACGGCCATCTACTCGCGGATCAACGCCGACTCCGCCCTCTTCGACGCGGACAAGGGAATCATCCTCCGGGACCCGGACACCAACGAGCCGATCTACCTCCGGGACTCCCTCAAGCTCGGGCAGGAAGGCGACGCTCCCCTGGTCCTCGACGTGAACGGAAATCCGATCCCGCTCCAGTCTGACTATGCTGTTCCAGGACTCCTGGACGCTATCTTGAACCGCAAGATCTACATGGGCGGCCTCAACCGGATCCTCGATAACAAGATCATCCTCGCCGCGCTGACGACCCACGCTCCGAAGTACTTCGCTGCCAAGCTCAAGGAGCTCGGCCTCTCCTCCGTGGGCCAGAAGATCGTCCCACCGGAAACCCTTCCGCCGAAGAAAGAGTCGGTGAAGGTCATCGAGCGCAACCCGAACGACTGGGTGGTGAAGGCGCCGAACCTCTCCGGCGGCTCGGGGATCTACATCATGAAGACCCTCTCGGAAGAATCGAAGAAAGAAGTCCTCAATAAGATCCGGAAGAACCCGTCCCACTACGCCTACCAGAAGCTCGTGAAGATCGCCCGGATCCCCGTGGCCATGAAGGACAAGCAGGGAACCCGCTTCGCCAACCTCGCGGCCGACATCCGGCTCTGGGTCTTCTACGGCGGCGGACCGAAGGCCCTCCCGAAGATGACCCACAACGCTCTGGTGAGGTACGCCCCGGAAGAGAAAGGACCGATGAGCTCCATCGTGAACACCTCCAAGGGCGGCGGCTACGCCCCGTTCGTGGTGATCGACGACATCGGAACCTCCGAGTCCGTTTCCGCGGCGGAATTCATCAAGGTGAAGACGCCGGTGCCGTTCCAGACGCACCTCCCGATGTTCGTGGCGGCCCAGCTCATCCAGGTGGCCCGCCTCGCGACGGAGATGTACAACCACCTGAAGAACGACACGGCCGACAACTACATCATGCTGGGCCTCTCGCTCTCGCTTAAGACCCAGTGCCGGGAAGTCCTGAGCTTCCTCAACCCGCGGGCCATCGAGCCGGTGTACAAGATCATCGACATGCTCGAGAGCAAGCAGTCCTCCCTGGACGTCGCCGCCTACTTCGAGAAGATCAACACTAACCAGATCAACCTCGTCACCGCGCTGGAAGCTCTCGAGAGCAAGCGCCAGCTCCCGAAGGGCTTCCGAGACATGATGGACGAACTCATCGTCCTGGACATGGACGTGGTCTACCAGAACTACACCATGGAGCACCGGAAGCACGACCGGAAGATCCTGAAGAACCTCAAGGACGCCATGGTCGAGAAGGCCCAGGGCGACAAGCTCCTCCTCAAGAAGTACACGCAGATCCTGGCGATCCTTCGCTCGAGCATCGAGGCGTCCTTCCCGAGAGAGAACATCTCCGGGAAAGCGGCCATCAACATGCTGAGGCTGATCGAAACCTTCATGAACATCTCCCGAGACCGCATGATCAACTCCGAGAAGGCCATCGAGTTCGCCAAGCTCTTCTCCACCGACATGGTCCACCCGGAGCTGAAGTTCGAAACCTTCGGCCTCTCCGAGGCGAGCCTCCAGAAGACCGACGACTTCTCCATCGCCTCCCAGAAGGAGTTCGCCACCGGCGAGTCCCTCATCGACTCGGACTACATCCCGGCCCACATCAAGGAAGCCCGGGCCGAGTGGATGGCCGTCCAGGCGGAGGCAAAGAAGCTCGAGCGCGACCAGCGCGGGGCCTTCCTCGCGAAGAAGCGCGTGGCCCACTTCAACAAGTTCCCGTTCCTCGCCCGCATGAACGACATCATGAAGTCGACCAACGTCGAGCTCTCGGAGCTCTTCGAGCTCCTGCCGGCCATGCCGTACGCTAAGTACAACCTCGAGCAGTTCGCCAAGAAGCAGGGCACGGCCCTCGAAGAGATCTTCGTGACCGACCTCACGCCGAACCGCATCTCCTTCCTCTCGTCCCAGAAGATCCGGGAGAACCACCTCTCCGCCCGCGAGGACGCGGGAGAGTGCTTCGCCAAGAAGCGGAAGTCCCACGGGCTCTTCTCCGACTCGGACATCTTCATCTGGGTGCGGAAGGAACTCGATCCGCTGACCCAGATCTACACCGCCGGACACGAAGTGATCCACTACCACCAGATCGACGAGACGACGAAGATGGAGGCCAAGGCCCTCTCCGACGGCGCCATCGCCCAGGCCTACTTCCTGAACTTCTACGGGAACTTCCTGGGGGTCTCGGCCGCGTCGCTGGAAGGCCTCTCGGTGGACATCTCGGTGGAGCGCCAGCCGCTCTACGGTCTGGCCGACCGGATCGTTCCGCACTTCTTCACCGGCCTCATCACCGAGATCCGCAACGGGATCAACGACTCCCGGGAAGTCTACGACGCCGTCTTGAACAAGTACGGGTCCCTCTTCGGCTACATGATGCCGAACTCGAACCAGGTGAAGGTGAAGGCCCTCCAGGAAGTGATCCCGGCCCTCGAGAACGCGAAGAACATCCTCTTCGCCAAGGAACTCGGGCTCGAGATCGGCTGGGACGAGATCCGCTCCGCTCTGCCGAGCGCGAACAAGGCACAGCTCCGGGCCTTCGGTCCGAAGATCCGGAAGGCGATCAAGAAAGCCTCTCCGGACTACGAAGCCCTGACCGCGATCGGGAACCACCAGTTCTACGGCGTGAGCTTCGCGCGGAAGGTCGACCTCTCCCGCTCGATCACCCTGCGGCCGATCCTGAGCACGATCTCCCTGGGCAATAGCTACAACCAGACCCAGCAGCAGCAACAGCAGTAATGAGGAAGCCTTGAAATGAGAACCGACCTACTCACCGCTGACGTTCCGAAGATCCAACCCTTCCTGGAGACGATTCTCCAGGACGGAGGCCGGGCCGCCTTCGGGATCGACGGCGCCATCACCGCCATCCGCAACCACAACGGGATGAGCGGCTTCGAGTACGAAGGCGCGGGCCTCTCCGGATCCCTCGCCGTGGGCCTGATCCTCGGCGGGACCGGGTTCGTCCTCCGGCGCGTGCGGATCCAGGCCGAAGGCCCGGAAGAGCGCTTCGACCACTTCAACCTGGACGGGGAGCTGACCTTCACCTCTGAGAAAGAGGCGCTGAAGGTCCAGTTCATCGACGCCTACGAGATGGACCTGAGCTGTCCGATCCTCAACCACTTCTACAACTTCCTGAACGTCGAGTACCTCCAGGCCTCGGAGGGGAAGTCGCACACGCTGCTCGTCCAGTCCGTGGAGCGGTTCCTCCGGACCGCCTACCGGTCGAAGACCGTCCGCCTCCCCATCCGGGACGGGGCTTCGGATCCGGCGATCAAGAACGTCTACAACAAGATCCTCAAGACGGAGATGGACCCGGTCCTCACCTGGGAAGAGCGGCACCTGGTCTTCGGCCAGCACCGCGCGGTCCTAAACAAGATCGTGAACACCAAGGTCCGTGCCCACCGGCTCTCGAAGGCCGCCATGAAGCTGGCGATCTTCGGGAAGAACGTCGGGAACTTCTTCGACCGCGTGATCGCCCGCCCCGGCAGCAACGCCAGTGGCCTCCTCTACCGCTACACCATCGGGAAGATCATCTGGTTCTTCCAGACCGTGAAGAACAACCTGGGCTACTCCGTGGCCCTGGCCGTCTACGGTCCGTTCACCTACTACTTCATCACCATGCCGATGAACCCGCACGCCATGCAGGCGGTGGGCCGGGTCCGGTCCGTCTACCTCGACGTGAAGACCGAGATTAGCCAGCTCCTGGACAAGGGGTCGGTCGCCGTCAACGACATGTCGTCCAAGGAAGCCTACGCCGACACCAAGCCGGCCCCGAAGCCGGGGACCGTCTCCGACTCCGTGAGCACCAAGAGCGCGGCTCCCGCGAAGGACTCCCCCGCCCTCGCCCACATCATCTACCAGTCGAAGATCACCACCGATCCGCAGGAGCCCCTGGTGCTGGGCCTCGGCAACGGTGTCAAGCAGAACGCGAAGCCGTCCTTCCTGAACCTGCTCATCTCCACCGACGTCCCGCTGGTGGACAAGCAGAGCTGGATGGAGCGCATGAGTAACTTCAAGCAGATGCAGATCGCCTACGAGGAGAACATCGAGTACGCCTCGCGGATGGGCCGCCTCGAGCAGCTCGAGACCCAGTACAACTTCCCGATGCAGGTCGAGAGCACCTGGGAAGAGCTCGAGCGCTACAACGCTCTGATCTTCAAGCTCCGCTCCGAGAACCCGAACCTCTCGGCGAAGATGAAGCAGTTCCTCTTCAACGAAACCAACCGGACCCAGCAGCTCCAGCTCTACCTCTGGGACCGCATGTCCCGCTTCATCCTGGACCAGATCTACGTGATGCTCGACCAGGACCAGGAGCAGAAGCGCAACGACTACTACGTGGGCCGGTCCTTCGTCTTCATGCAGGAGATGACCAACATCCTCTCCTGGCGCTACCAGAACCTCAAGAAGCCGGAGGGCTACGAGAAGATCCAGAAGCTCGCCGAGTTCTACAGCAAGAACCGCAAGGAGCTCGGCTCGGTGATGAAGAACCTCGAGGCCAACTCGGACCTCTTCAAGCAGAAGAACCTCCTCGACACCAAGGAGTTCCGCGCCTACATGAAGCGCCAGTGGGAGATCCTCTACCTCCAGAACTCGAAGGCGGAGGAAGCGTCGAACATGGGCCTCAACATGTACATCTGGTCCGTGCGGAACACCGTCTGGGTGCTCCAGAGCATCTACTCCGCCAAGCGGGAGGAGCTCGCCATGCTCGTGCAGCGGGACCTCTCCGGCAAGCTCTTCACGCCGGCCGAGATGCTCGCCCGGAGCAAGATATCTTTGATGTACGAAACCTTCCTCCATAACTTAACGTTAGAATACGTCGGGATCCGCGAAGAGATCATGAATCGTTTAGGGAAAGATATCGAGAGCAGTCAACGGATGACTGTGATCGAGAATCTCAAAGAGTTCCTCTCGGACAGAGAGAAGCTCGACGGGGTAAATATTGCTAACAACCAAAAAACTGCTGGGGCGGCCTTATGAAATTGAATCGAAGTTCTGTATCCTCTCAACTCCTTATCCTGGCCCTCGCGGCCCTGGTCCTGATGTTCATGGCACAGGTTGCCCGCGCGCAGTCCCGGCACACGCCGTCCCTCGCCCGGAACTCGAACCTCCAGGGGATGAACCAGAGCCAGAGCCAGAACAACCAGGGCAACGTCATCCAGATCGGGATGCCGCAGAAGAGCTTCGGCAGACGGCTCCTCGACCGCACCTCCCTGACCTACTACCAGCAGTTCCTGGGGCCCACGGCTTCCGGGCCCTCGACCGAAACCTACAACGTGTTCCAGGAAGGGCGAGCTCCCCTCCAGAGCTTCCACGCCGCGAACCTGCGCCACGAACTCACTCCGAACTGGGCCATCGGGGCCACGCTCTCGGCGGTGAACGGGTACACCGAGGAAGTCCAAACCAAGACCGGGGTCAACCGGCCGGACGCGGAGTTCTTCAACGCCCGGGCCTACCTGAGCCTTCCGTCCTACAAGGTGTCGAACCTCGGGACGCTCTTCACCACCGCTTCCTACGAAGCCCCGACCTCGAGCATCTCCCGCAACGATGAGATGCGCTACGGGTGGGTGCTGGCCCAGAGCTTTAACTTCAACCTGCCGAACCCGCACTGGTCCGTGGGTCTCTCGCACCAGATCTACCGGATCTACTACAAGAGTAACATCAAGGCCCCGCAGGGCCCGGGCTTCAACTACACGGCACTCCAGACCATGATCGTGAGCGGCGGTCCCTACGCCAACTACCGGTTCAATGACAAGTGGTTGTTCACTTCGAGTGTCATCCTCGACTGGGACCAGAAGGGCCCGCAGACCGGATCCCGGGAATGGAACAACAACCTCCCGCACCGGGGCCGGGTCGGCTTCTCCTACTTCCCGAAGATCAAGTACCTCTCGAGTGTGGGGATGTTCACCCAGTCTAACCTGAAGTTCAGTCCCTCGACCACCGCCTTCGGGGCCGACTTCACCGTCCGGTTCTAACCAAGCGACCTTCTTGCCCGCTCCGTCCCTCCGGACGGGGCGGGCTTTTTTTTTGCAACCTCGCCAGACACCTCGAGTAAAAAATTCCCGCCGCTCCAATAAGAAGTGTTAATTTTTCGGGCGCTGCTACTATACCTAAAAGTCGACTCAGGTGAGGAAAACCTATGAAGCTCTTAATCGGTGTGGCTCTGGTCTGGGGATCCGTCCACGCGCAGACGAATTCGTACCCCTTCAAGCCCTACGAGACCTCCAGGATCGAGGCCCGCCTCGAGGCCCTCACCGAGGGCCAGGACTACGTCTGGAACATCCACGAGATGGAGCGCCGAGGTCTCAACAAGGCCCGGACGAAGGTCCAGCCCTGGGGCGGCTCCTACTGGCCACTGCGCGCGGGGCTCGCGGCCAACACCTACCAGGACAAGGACTACAATACCTTCATCTTCAGCCTGGACAAGCACCTCAACTACCACAAAAACATCAGCGACTTCAAGAAGCGCTCCCGGGAAGTCTACCCGAAGATCTACACCCTGGAGGAGAAGAAGCTCGCCAAGCTCGCGCCCACCGAGAAGTACGACCTGCTCCTCGGAGATACCTCCTTCGACCTCACTTCGCGGATCTGGGACTACACCGAACGCTACGGCGCGAACAAGCAGTGGTCCTTCATCTCGAGCATCGCCATGCCGAACGGCTACAAGGTGAACAAGGCCAACGACGTGATCGAATCCTGGGAAGGGATCTGCCACGGGTGGGCGATCGCCGCGGGCCACTACCCACGGCCGGAGAAGACCGTCGTCGTGACCCTCCCGAACGGAAAGAAGCTTCCGTTCTACCCCAACGACATCAAGGCCCTCGTGTCCCTCATGTGGGCCAACTCCCTCATCCAGAACGACGTGCTCTTCGAAGGGACCCGCTGTAACAAGAAGAAGCCGACCCGGGACGAGTTTGGCCGCTACACCGATCCGGAGTGCGCCGACGTGCACCCGGCGATCTTCCACACCGCCGTGACGAACATCCTCGGGATCGAAGGCCGGAGCTTCGTCGTCGACAAGTCCTCCGAGCTCACCATCGCCAACCAGCCGGTGGCGGGCTACGAGCTCGTCTACTACAACCCGAAGACCGGTGACGAGGGCCCGCTCTCGAAGAGCCTGCTCTCGATCAAGGAGTACGGCGAGAAGGACCGGTTCCGCGCCTCGCGGAACAAGGACGCCACCCACATCGTCGGCGTGGACATGAAGCTCTTCTACGTCGACTGGGAGTTCCCGAAGAAGGCGGAGACGAACCTTCCGAAGGACGACAAGGTCGGCGACATGGACTTCAACTACGACCTGGAGATCGACGCCCGGGGGAACATCGTCGGAGGCCAGTGGCGCGTGAAGCGGACCGGGGGCGCCTCCGCCTTCGACAGCAAGACGGGCCAGCCGGACTTCTTCTGGGTCGTCCCGAAGAACTGGAAGAACTACTTCCGACCACTCCCGGGGCTCCCGAAGTGGAACTTCGAGCAGGACCCCGTCGCCCCGGAGGAGATCCGGGCCGCGGCCAGGGCCGCCCACGGCTTCACCTACGAAGAGAGCGAGAAGTACCTGGGCTTCAGGCCGACCTGTCCGGTGGTTCCGGTCAACGGCACCGGCGGGCTCCTCTGGGTAGACTGCGAGCTCCGCACGCCGAAGCCCCAGCCCCTGATCCAAATCATCGACCGCCTGGTGGACCTTTCCAGGAAATAGAGGACACATGAAAAAATATCTTTTCTCCCTGACCCTCCTCGCCTCCCTCGCCCACGCCGTCGAGCCGATCCCCGAGAACGAGAAGACGGCCCGGCTCCTCGAAGGGCAGAAGGAGATCACCTCCCTGACCGAGATCCAGAAGCGGGGCCTGAACTCCGGGAAGACCACCCTCGACCTGTGGTCCGGAAACTTCTGGCCCCACTACCATGGTCTGCTGGCCGCGCGCTACCGGGACCCGCACTTCGCGGTCCTGAACAGGCCGGACCCGACGGAGGAGCAGGCCAAGGCCATCTTCAAGAAGTACAAGGAACTCAAGACCAAGCACCCGCTCTACGCCTACTCCGGGAAGGAGGACATCCTCTCGCCGGCGGAGAAGTACGACCTCCTCGTCGGGGACCCGCAGATGACCCTCACCAAGTACTCGACCAAGCTCAGCGACGAGAGCGAGATGAACGAGTGGCGCGGGATCTGCGACGGCTGGGCGGCCGCGGCCCAGAAGATGCCAAGGCCCGTGAAGAAGGTGACCCTCAAGACGCCCTCGGGGATCCCCGTGACCTTCTACCCGGAGGACATCAAGGCCCTCGGGTCCCTGCTCTACGCTCGCGCCCAGGATGAGGTGATCTTCCTCGGCGAGCGGTGCACCGGTGGGATGTTCAAGTCGGGCTGCAAGGGGACGAACCCGGGGACCCTCCACCGGGCGCTGGTGAACCGCGTGGGGAACCTCGGGAAGACCTTCATCGCGGACGTCTCCCCCGGCGGCGCGGTGTGGAACTACCCGGTCGAGAGCTACACGCTCACCTACTACAACGTCTTCACCGACGAGGACGGCGCCACCTTCCAGGACGCCCTCGAGCTCTTCGACAAGAAGAAGGGCTTCAAGAACGCCGACAAGAGACACAAGTCCACCTACGCCATCGTCGGCGTCACGGCCGTGGTGAACTACAAGAACATGCGCCCGGCGAACCTCCTGGACACGGATGGCCCGGAGAACGACAAGATCCTGACGAAGACCTACTACTACGACCTCGAGCTCGACCGGAACATGAACATCCTCGGCGGAGAGCCGGTGGAGAAGAACATGCCGGACTTCATCTGGGCGCCGACGGACACCGCCTACCCGCAGACGGTGGTGGAGAAGTTCGCCGACGGGAGCTCGACGCTGGTGAAGCTGTCGCAGGACTCGGCGAAGTACGGCCAGCCCCTCACCGCGATCGTCGAGAAGCTCTTCGAGGCGTCGAAGAAGTAGGCCGGGCGGCCTACCGGAGGCCCTGCCGCGAGAGCTCCTTCCGCACGAGCTCCTTGACGACGTAGCCGATCCCGTAGGGAACCGAGTCGTGCTCGGCCGCCGAGGCGTGGTCGAAGCCGAGCTTGTGGAGCCACTCGTGGCAGAGGTTCGCGGCCACTTCGTTCAGGGTGTAGGCCCGGAAGTACTTGTTGTTGACGTGGATGAGGTTCACGCTCGGCGAGGTGTAGCCGATGACGGTGGAATTGTTCTTCTCGTAGAGCTTCAGGAAGAAGTTCATCTCCCCCGGGGTCTGGGGTTGGAGCTCCTCGCGGCCCTCCATGAACTTCCGGTAGATCTCCTCGTTGGAGAGCCCGAGGTTCGAGGCGAAGGCCCGCTGGCCCCGGCGGTTCTTGAAGTTCACCACCCGGTCCTTGAACTCCTCCGAGTTCACGATGGCCTCCAGGAGCGCCAGGGCGTCCTTCATCTTCTTCGCCTGGGCTTCCTTGAAGTCCTGGAGCTTCATCGCCACCACCCGGAGGTGCTCCTGCTGGACGAGGGCCGGCGGAAGATACCCGGCCTCCCCGTCGCCGAAGGCGCGGGCCACTCCCGGGGCCCGGTGGTCGTGGGCCTCTCCGGCGAAGGCCGGGGAGAGCTGGAGAGCGAGGGCGATGGCGAGGCTGGTGACGGCGGTTCTCATGACGGCAAATCCTTGTTTTCGTAGTTTCCCCTCTCATCGGTGCGGAGGGGCCCGGACTGGAAGGATCTAGCCGCGGAAGCCGGTCGGGAAATTTTTACCTTGAAGGTTGAGCTGGGTCGGGATCGGTGAGACGCTATCGCCTATGAAAACACTCAGCTTCCTCCTCCTCCTCCTCGCGACGACCTCCCTCTGGGCAAGGCCCGTGGTCCTCGTGACCTACTACGACCCGTTCAACAAGGCGCCGCTGAACAACTCGGAGACTGTGGCAAAGCTCGTGGCCGAGAAGCTCAAGGACTCGAAGGACGTGGCGGTGAAGCTCTGTCCTCTGAACACGATCTACGACAAGGCCTGGGACCAGCAGGAGGCCTGCATCAAGGCCCTGCCGGAGGAGCCGAAGCTGGTGCTCGGCCTGGGAGAAGCTTTCTGCGAATTCAAGGTCGAGCTCGTGGCGAGGAACTTCGACCTCACGACGAATGCCCCGGACAACGCCGGGGTCGCGCGGACCGGCAGGCCCATCATCCCCGGGGCGACCTACGCCTTCGGCTTCACCTATCCGCTAGCGGACATGTACTGCGCCCTCCACAAGCGGGACCGGAAGCTCATGAACGTCTCCAACAACGCCGGGAGCTTCGTGTGTAACAACACCGCTTACCAGATGACCTACAACTACCCGGAGACGACCTACGGGTTCATCCACGTCCCAAGCTACCACTGCCCGGACATCAAGAGCACCAACTACCGCGTCGTCGACAACCTGAGCGACATGATCCTCACCGGCGCGAAGGTCGAGAGCCCGGGCCGGCTCCCGGTGTTCAAGAAAGAGCTGAAGTACCTGCGCAAGCAGGCCGACGGCGTGGACGAGTGCAGGCACGAGTTCTACGAGCGCGCTAGAGGCATCGACGAGAAAAGCTTCTGGTCAAAGATAAAGCCACTGTGAACCCGTTCTTGTAGAACCCTCCCACGAAGAACTTGTTCCCCGCGCTCACGACGTAGGGCTCGCGCCGGGTGGACTTCTCCCGCGCGCCGACCCGGACCGTCGCCGTGCTCAGCGGAGGGAGCCCGAGCAGAAGCCGGTCCTGGAACCGCCGGTGCAGGGCCTTAAGCTCGGCGAGCGGAGCGAGTTCGTGCCGGACCTCCTGCGTGGAAGAACCCAGGAGGAGCTTCCCGAGCCGGCAGTTGTAGATGAGATTGTCCCCGTCGAAGGTTAGGGAGAAGGACTCCCGGGTGAGGTCAACCTGGTGGAACTCGAGGTAGGCCCCTTGGACGAAACGGGAGCTCGAGAGCCCTGGCTCCGGGGAGAGCTGCTTCCAGAAAGAATTGTAGGCGCCGCCGGCGAAGACGACCTTGTCGACGAGGAAGTCGTTCTTTTCCTGGGTCGAGAGTCGGATCCGCTGGCCTTCGTCGATGGCGGTGACGAGCTCCGGTCGGACCTCCAGAGGAAGGGAGAGCTCCGCCTGGGCCTGGAGCCAGCCGAGGTAGGACGGGGGATCGACGAGGTACGCGGTCTCCGTCTGGGCCCAGGCGGGGGCCTTGAAGGAAAGTCCCGCGCACTCCCGGACCTGGGCCGCGCCGGGGTATCGGGCTTTGAAGGAGTCGAGCTTGCTGGTCGCCGCGGAGATCTGGGTGATGGTCTCCACCCCACTGGGCGTAGCGGAGCTCACGTGTTCCTTGAAGCACGCGAAGCCCTCGTAGAGCAGGTCTCCCAGAGGAGACACGCCCGCCTCCACTCCCCGTCTGGCGACGACGGCGGTGGAGCTCAGCGAGCAGGAAGGAGCGAAAGAGTCAGAATTAAAGACGTAGATCTTCTCAAAACTTTTTCCTTCTTTTGCACGAGCAGAAAGGAGG
>SXGU01072365.1_pt1 | contig 12748 bp, 10 predicted proteins | sample 3174531 | NCBI WGS metagenome assembly SXGU01 (sample SAMN11356863, study PRJNA531348) | freshwater metagenome | isolation source: freshwater sample F1-140 | place: China: Fuxian Lake, Yuxi | collected 2017-12-25 | reverse complement strand
GAAACCGAGGATCAGTCAATTCCTATCAATGCCTCTTCTAGACGGCGTTTCATCAGGAAAATGCTATCGTTTTCTCCCCTAAATTCCACGATGAGCCTAAATAGTAGACAACTACCCTCGACTAAAGACGTGACCTTATTAGGTTCGCCGTGTCTTGTTGCGGCGACGCCGGTTTTTCTGACAAGATAAACCTAGCGTCATCTTTAGAAGGGTAAATCATGGCTCGGTCTCATTTCAGAAATTGGCTGGTATTACTGGCGTTTCTTTCACCGCTGGGTGCAAGTGCCCCGTTGCAAGGCGCAGAGACGATTGAGTTCCCTGAAGATGAACTTGCAGTTGAGTCGGTTCTTCCGGTCTTTGATCATCCCGTTTCGGTAAAGAATAAGAGTGTATTGATTAGCAAGCGTTGGGAAATCGGACCGACATTCGGTATGGCGATGCTCGAGCCTTTCTTTAATCCGATGAATTACGGCGGCATGGTTAGCTACCATCTCAACGAGGAATCAGCCATCAATGTTCTCGGTCTGGTGTATGCACAAGGAATCTCGGCCAACGCTCAAGGTTTGAACCCGATTCCAAAGAAGACGCAAGTGACCAATGCGAATCTGCAAAACGCACCAGCGCCGCAATATCTGCTACTCGGCAACTATCAGTACACGCCCTTCTACGGCAAGATTTCGATTACCAAAGACTATGTAATGAATCTTAGCGCCTTTGGTTTTGTTGGCGGCGGTTTTTTTGCGGTCGGCGACTCCGTGAATCCGGCGCTCAATTTTGGTGTTGGCGAAAAACTTTACTTTTCACCGAATTGGTCCTTTCGAGTCGACTTTCGCGTCGTGGCTTATCAGGGTCCCGATATTTTATCGGTCGACTTGAGTCAGTCGACAACGGTTCAATCAGCTAGCAAATTCGGTCAAAAACTCCAATTTCCGAGCTTACTGTCTGCAAGTTTGGTTTACCTGTTTCCAGGAATGTAGGACGGCGCAGAGGTTTGGCTCTGGATCTAGGTCGAGGTTACTGTTGATAGAGGAAAAGATTTGTTAAGATAAACAAAGTCCGGTCAAAAAAAGGCCACAGTGAGATCAGGGTGAGACCACTGCGAGACCAGAGACTTGACGAGATTTGCACGAGCACCACGGAAGGTTTATCACATCATGGTCAAACAGCTTTTGTTCATTATGCTCTGTGCGGTGATGGTGTCGCCTGCGCATGCCCAAGAAGATACGGGTTTGGACGAAGTCGAAACAATGTTTTCAAAAGACGAGTCGACACCTGAGGCCGCTCGGTCGGAATCGCCTTCGAAGGCTCCTCTGCCTGGCGCGCAACCTGACGTCAAGCAGACCGACATCAAGGACGTTGGCGATCTGGGAAAAATGCAGTCTTTCAAAGACATCGCCGTGATTTCACGCCGCTTCCTGCCAAAGTCGCAGCGCTGGGAGATCTACGCGGCTCCTGCTCTCAATCTCAATGACGCCTTCTTTCTCAACTTTGGTGTGCAAGGGCGTGTTGGCTATTATCTGCGAGAACGCTACGGAATTGAGGCCACGTTTTCTTATATGACGGTCTCCAAGCGTGAGATGACCGAAGATCTAAAGAATAAACGAGGAGTTGAAACGACGGCTTTTGTTACGTCCAAGTCCTATATAGGTGTGGACTTCAAATGGATACCCATCTACGGCAAAATGACCTGGGATAATCGCAAGATCACGCCCTTCGATTTGTATTTCTCTGGTGGCTTGGGGTTGACGGGTACAAATCATGGCGAAAACGCGATGAGTTTTCATGCGGGCACCGGCCAGGCATTCGCATTGAGCAAGTCTAGTGCGCTTCGCTGGGATTTCAGCTGGTACGCGTTTAGTGCGAAATCGAGTGTCGATACCACTGGCAACAGCTCTCTCTACAATAATCTAGTGTTTACAATTGGCTGGATCTGGTTCTTCCCGGAGGCGACCTACAGATGAGATGCAATTCATGGCTCCACTTTACGGTCGCTGCCTCTCTGCTTTCAGGTTTCATTTTGCCAAGCGCATCGGGAGCACCGAGCGGTGTGAGATTCTCGCCCGTCATTGGCGATCTTTCACTCGCGCCTGCGGTGCCCCTGGTCCCACTCGTCTCTTTGTCTTCACCTCTTGATCCGGTGCTTTCTGAATCGCTCGAAGAGATGATGGCGGACGGCGAGCTGGTTGCAAAAAACTCAAGTTCTGCTTCGGTTTCCCCAAGTCGTGGTTCGACCTCTACCAGTCTCAAAAATGATCCGGTGATGTCGAAAGCGATGTCACTCGCCGGCTCTGGTCAATACCAGGATGCGTCGAAGTTGCTCTTTCAGATGAGCCGCTCGCCGCGATACATCCAGCACTCAGCGCAAGTTAAGTACATCTTAGGCTTAATGTTGTTCGAAATGCGTTTTTATCAGGCTGCTGCCTTCGTATTTTATGATGTTGTACGTACAGAAAGCCGCGGCAATTTAAAAAGTAAATATCTCCGGCAAAGTCTTGAGAAGATCGCCTTGGCTGCGGATATCTTGAATAGTGAAGTTTTGCTGCGTTATGCGATTAAACAGATCAAAGATGATGAGTTTCCGGCTGCAAGTCGCGACATGCTTGCCTACCGTACTGGCGAACTAAAAATGCAGGAAAAGGATTTTGCTGCAGCCACGCGTGAGTTCGTGAAGGTTAGACAAAATAGTCAGTTCTATTTCAAGTCTCGCTATCGTTTGGGTTTGGCACTAGCTGAAGCCGGTCAACCCGATAAGGCTTTGATTGCGTTTGATGATCTCGCGGAGCAGACAAGGTATCTTGGTGTTACCGACCCGACACGTGTGAGCGCGCTTCTCGGTCGGGCCCGTGTGATGTATCAGCGTAAACAGTTTGACGGAGCGATTGAGGCTTATCGCGACATTCCCCGCGATACCGAACAGTGGCACGAATCCTTGTTTGAATCCAGTTGGGCGATGCTGATGGATGGCCGCTTTCGTTCGGCGCTTTCCAATTTTCACTCTCTACACTCGCCTTATTACGAAGACTTCTATCAGACCGAATCGCTCTACTTGCGGGCGATTGTTTATCTCTATATTTGCAAACACGATGAAATGGACCGAGTTATCGGTTTGTTCGAGAAGATCTATCGACCGGTCCTTCGCGATGTGAAGGCGGTTTTGACCGATATCAACGATCCGATCACCTATTATAAAGAAATTTCGCGAATCGCGGAAAAATTTGAATCGCTACGAGGCGGAGGCCGTGCTTCACGGCGTGGATTACAGATTCCCTTCTTGGTGGCACGAAATATTCTGAAAGAAGGCGATGTTCGCCGCACGGTTAGCTATCTCAATAATCTCGAGGCCGAGAATCACCGGCTCGCATCGATGCCGGCGGGTTGGCGTGGATCAGCGGTGGGTCTTTACGTAAAAAAGATTCTCGACAAGCGCATTCAGGCCACGCAGGTGTTTGCCGGCCGTCAGGTGCGACATCACATGGCTTTGATTCAAAACGAACTGGTGGATTTGTTCGAGCAAACCGGATTCTTGCGATTTGAGATGCTTTCCAGCAAGAAAGAAGTCCTGCGTAAAGAGATCGCCGGAAAAGAGCTAGTAAAGACGCATGTCGATGACAACCAGAACCGCAACTTCTATGTCCAGAATGGTTTCGAGTACTGGCCGTTCACGGGTGAATACTGGTTGGATGAGATTGGTAACTACCACTATGTCGGAGTGAAATCTTGTGAGTGAACGCCGCTTTCGCCTCATACTGGGTCCTGACTTTCAAATGGCGGCACTGGTCACGGTAGCAGTGCTTGCTCTCACCGTGCCAGCTTACGGTGCGAAACCGAATTCGCGCGCCAAGGCGCCGGCCCAAAAACAACAACCGGCACGCAGGGGAGCGCCGACGTCGACAGTAGCTCCGGTTGCTGGACGCAGTGGCAACACTCGTTCACTCGATATGAAAAAAGAAGGCACCCAGCTTCCGCAATCGCAAGCTCTTGCCGCACCGACACCGCATAGCCTGGAAACCGTCAAACCGCCGCGTTCCAACAATTTCTACGATGGTGCGGTCGGAAAAGAAGCCGAGTACGAACGCATTCTGGATGAGGAAGTGAAAACCCTTTTCCGTCTTTCGCAGCAGAATAGCAAGAGCGTCAATCGTGGTGAAATCTGGCTTCGTCTCGGTGAGCGCTATGTGGAAAAGGCCCGAATAATCGACTTAAGAGAGCAAGCGGAATTTGAAAAACGACTGAAGGACTTTGCCGACAAGAAAACCCGAATACGGCCTCAGATCAATACCAAAGCCTCACGTGAATATAACGAAAAAGCAGTTCAGCTTTACGAGTGGTTCATTAAGGACTTTCCGCAGGATCGAAAAGTTGACCAGGCGCTTTTCTTTCTCGGTTATAACCATTTTGAATTAGGGAACCCCCAGTTGGGGGAAAAATACTATTCAGAGCTGGTAAAAAAGTATCCCGACAGTGTTTTTATCTCTGCATCGCATTTTGCCCTAGGTGAATTCTACTTCGAAAATGAAAAGTGGCAGCCGGCACTTGAAAACTACATGAAAGTTATCAAGGTCAAAAAGGCTCGCCTCAATACTTTCGCATTGTATAAATCCGCATGGTGTCTCTATCGGTTGAATCGCATTCCAGTTGCTCTTCAAGCCTTAGAGCGAGTCGTCTATCAGAGTCGAATCAACGAGCGTGAAGAAAACGCACCGGGTGGTCGCAAAGCAGTAAACAAGCTTCGTTTAGCACAAGAAGCCCTCAAGGATTACGTACCGTTCTATGCCGAAGTCGATAGTCCCGAGAAGGCTGCGTCTGACTTCCAACGAATGGCGGGTAACGAAAAAATGGCGATGAAGATGCTTGAACGCCTCGCCTTCATCTATACTGACACCGGAAATCGTGATGCAGCGACAAACATTTTTAGACAATTGATAGGTTTCAATCCCGCTGGTGATCGCGCGGCAGAGTATCAGTATCAAATCGTGATCGCACATTCGAGCCAAGATCCTAAAGAATTTCGCAAAGAATTCGAAATTTGGCTGGATGCATTTGGTCCACAGAGCTCTTGGGCAAAAGCGAATGCAGCCAATCAGAAGCTCGTGGCGGACGTCGCTCACCTGCAAGAAACAACGTTACGTAACTTTGTGCTCGTGCAGCATCAGGCGGCGCAAAATGCCCGTACTCCGTACACGCAAAAATCAGCGAGCGATGCCTATATCCAGTATTTCCGCTATTTCCCGGAAACACAGAAAGCGGTAGAGATGCGGTTCTTCCATGCCGAACTTCTGTTCGATATGGAAAAACATGAAGATGCAGCAAAGCTCTATACTTGGGTCGCGGATAAAGAGCCCAAAGGGCCTTTTCGTGAGAAGGCGATCGTCAACGCGCTCCTGGCGCTTGAAAAAGACCTGCCTTCACCGAAAGAAATTGAAGTCCGTCGAGGTCAGTCATTAACCTTGATGCCACTTGATCCCCCCGTGCAGCGCTTTGAAAAGGCGGCTTTGCGCTATATCGCCACTTTTCCTAAGGGCCAGAAGACCAGCGATATTCGTAGAAGATTGGCGGTACTCTATTATTCCTACAATCATTTTGACGAAGCTTTGGCGCTCTTTGAACAGATCATCAAGGAAGAGCCCCGGTCTGAAAACGGAATTATTGCCGGCAACCTGACTCTTGATATCTATAAACTTAAGAACGACATGGATGGTCTTGCGCGCAAGGGTGCTGAGTTCCTTGCGAATCCGGCGATCGCGAGTACGAAGTTTGGTGATGAGGTTCGCGTGATCATCGCTAAGGCGGGGTACTTGCGGGCAGAAAAGATTGCCGACACCGGTGATTCGGCCAAGGCCGCCAAAGAGTTCGAGACCTTCGCGACCACGAACAAGCAATCGGAGTTGGCGGCGGCTGCTCGCTACAAGGCTGCCGTAAACTACGAAAAAGCGGGTGATTTGATCTCTGCGACTCGCATGCACAATCAGGTCATGGCAGTGCCATCGAATGATCCCAAGATCAAGGAAGCACAAAATGATTCGCGCAATGCTCTTTCGCGAATCTATCAGCAGACCGGGCAGATCGAGGCGGCCGCGCGGCAGTACCAGACCTATGCGGCCGCAAATCCCAAGGATCCAAAAGCTGTAAATGCTTATTTCAACGCCGGCGTATTGTGGGATGCTCTAGGGGGAACCGATGAGGCCATGCGTGCCTACGGAATCTATTACTCACGAACTGACAAAGCGGATCGTGTTGAAGTGTTATATGCGCAAGCCGAAATGCTGAATCGCAAAGGGCAGTTCACGAAAGCCTCCTATCATTATAATCAGTATCTCCAGGCGGGACCTCGCAAGCAAAGTCACGCGATTCATGCCACCTATATGATTGCGCACATTGCAGAGTCCCTTGAGCAGGAGTCCAAGGCCAGGGCTTGGTTTAAGAAGGTGCTTGAGATTTATGGCACCGCCGGAAAAGCCGCGCGAAATGAGACAGCGAAATATGCGGCTGAGGCGCGCTTTTTCGCCGCGCAACCGACTTTGCGTGAGTTGAGTGCAGTCCGCTTTGGTGTCAGTGAAAAGAGCCAGGGGCGTGCAGCAATGCAGGTGAAGGCACTGCGTGAAAAATATATCGGTGAAATGAAAGAGGTCATTCGCTTTGACAATGGTACTTATATTGTTGCGGCTCTGGCATCGACCGGAAAAATGTTTGATTCGCTCGCTGAGCACTTCGGTCGGATTCAAGCGCCGAGTGGTTATAAGCCCGATGAAGCCGCGAAATACAAAGAGCTGATTCAGGGCCAGATCAATGGCTTTAAAAACGAGGCGAAGAACTCCTATAAGGCTGCGGTCGACAAAGCCAATGAACTTGAGGTTTATACATCGTGGACAAAGGTCGCGCAGCAGGGACTCGCGGGTGGTGAGGGAGCCGACGCGGGAGAGCTTGCCAGTGACGCGCGAGCTACAGATTGGATGGGTCTGTGAAACTACGATATCAACAACGGAATGTTTTACTGCTGTTTTCTGTCGGTCTCATTTTTGGCTTCGGTCTTTCCGGATGCTCATCTGGCCAGGTGAAATCGGATGATGGCCGTGGCTCGCCTGGCGTGTCAGCAACGACAGACACCGATGGACCAGTTACCGAAACTGGAATTGCACCCGCGAAAATTGATGCGGCACCAGTTCCGGTTGAAGCGCCGAAGAACGTGTCGGTGGACTCGCGGTATAAAATTTTGGGTGCCGCACTTCGTGATTCGGCGGCAAAGCCAGGGCAAGTGCAAGAAGAGGCGATTCGCATTCTCGGCGCTAATCCGAACGATGCGATAGCGTTGAACTCGCTTGCGATGTTGCATCTGCATCATGGGCGCACAGGAGCCGCTAAGCTTCTCTTAGCGAGAGCACTCGAGAAAAACCCACCAGAAGCTGCTGGATTACATAATAATATGGGCGTTGCGCTGCTGGATGAGTCTCAGCAAGATTCTGCGATTGTCGAGTTCAAGAAGGCACTGGCGCTGGATCCGAATCATACCGAAGCTCTTGGAAATCTGGGTTCGATCTATGTAAAGGCCGGTGACCACAGCAAGGCCTTGCCGATGCTTGAGACCTCTTATAAGCGCAATCGGAACAACGTCGCGATTCTCAACAATTACGCCATTGCCCTTCGAGGAAACAAAGATCTCGAGGGAGCAAAGCGTGTTTATGAAGAAGCTTTGAAAATCAACTCGCGCGACGTAAATACAATTTTTAACCTCGCAATTCTATATATCGACTTCATGAACAGGGCTAAAGACGGACTCGACCTGGTCTACAAGGTAAAATTCATCGAGACCCAGAGAAAAGACGTCCTGTCGCGCGCAAATGCTTTGGAAAAAAAAGCAAAGTCAGAGTTAAAATGAGTCAGGAATAATATCTGAGATGGCACTTTATGAGTTCACCAGCATGATCACCAGCCGAATTACCAGAGTCACTCTGGCTATAGTAACTTGCAGTCTCTTTGCCTTTGGAGCCTTTGCCCAAGAAAAGAGCGCGGAGAAGAGCCAAGAAAAGGGTGCTGCGGCCGCTGCTAAAGGCGGCGGTAGCAAGAAGACGACCATCAATTTCGAAGATCAGTTGATTGAAGGACAAGCGCAGAAACACGAACTCTTCTATCTTCTTCAGCAACGCAATAACAATTTCAAGCGACTCATTCGACTTCGAGAAAACTTCCTCCCGGAAATGCGCAAGACCTCTGAAGATGTTGGTCGACCCCCAGGCGGAAAAGGGAGGGGCTCTTGAAAAAACCAATCGTGCTTCGAATTTTCAAGGGAGAGCAGCTTCTTGGCGTAAAGCAGTTTGCGGATCCGCAAATTGTCTTTGGTCGAGTCGGTGCTGATTCTGAGGCGCAAGTTCCCTTGGAGGGTGACTCGGTGTCACTGATTCACGCCTCGATCGAGGAGCGTGAAGAGGGAAAGTACTTTGTTTCAGATCTAGGCTCGGTAGGTGGGACACTGCTGAACGGCAAGCCTGTGCTCGATGGTGCGATTGAATCAGGCGACGTTCTCTATATCGGCGATTATAAGGTTGAATTCTATATTGGTGCGCCGAGACCTAAGGGCGGTACCGCGATCGGTATTCCGATTCCACCGGCGGACAAAGAAGAGGAACAACCTGTCCAAAAGCCAGCCGCGCCACCGATTCCCACGCCCGTAGTGCCACCTGTAATACAATCTGTAGCACCAAAAGCGCCTACGGTCGTACCGATGACGCCACCGGCACAGAGTCCGACGCCTCCCAAACCGACGGCTCCGCCACCGGCGACGACGTCCGCGCCGATATCTACGACGACATCCACGACGACATCCACGCCGCCGCCCACATTAAAGCCGACACCGATTCCGTATACTCCGGCTCCAGCGAAACCACAGCCGCCACCGGTGGCAGCGCCGATCGTGGCAGCTGGTGTTGGTGGCGCGGGTATGAGTCTTGCGGCTCCGAGAGCGCGAGCTGCATCTTCGATCGGTCGGCATGAGCGCAAGAAGAAGGACAGAAAAACCTTCGCGCCTCCCAGTAAGTTCAATGACGTTCGTGACTTTGTGAAACCATCCAAAGGCACGGTCATCGAAGTTCTAGTCGCCTGGCGTGAGCGAATTATCAACACCTATCATTATTCGCAACCGAAGACGATCACGGTTGGCTCACATCCTGAAAATGACATCGTAGTACCGCTTCTGAATTCGACTGTGCGCAAACAGCCTATTCTCAAGATTGATCGGCAAGCGATCATTTTGATAAGTGGCAATATGCAAGGCGAAGTGATTCGCGGCCAAACCAGTTCAAGCTTTGCTGAATTGAAAGCGCGTTTCGGGCAACTGGGGCAGCAGCAGACTCTGGCGCTTGAGCAGGGTGAGATGGTGCGCCTAGAGCTCAATGATCAGGTCGCCCTGATTATTCGCTATGTTTCTGATTCGCCCAAGCCTTTGATCGCGCCCCTTTTGGATTTCACGGCCGCCGAAACCACCGGTGTGGTGCTTGCGCTCGCATTGGTCGCGACTCTTTGGCTAACAATGTATGTTTATCACCCACTCCGCGAGTTACCGGGAGAAACCAACGAGCCGCAGTTGGTGGCGAAGATCATGATCACGCCACCTACGCCGCCGCCACTTCCGCAACCGCCGCCGCCACCACCGGAGCCTGAGGCTACGCCTCCGCCACCACCGGAGCCTGAGGCTACGCCTCCGCCGCCGCCACCACCCAAGCCTACGCCGCCACCTAAAAAGCAAGTGGTGAAACTGGATAAGAAGACGCAGGACCCGCAGCCCAAAAAAGCGGTAGCGGTTACCAATTTGACTAAGAAAAACGATGCAGGGGTTTCGGCCAACGCTGCTCCCAACAAAAATACAAAGGGACCGCGCATGCTCACTTCGCCGAAACAAGGCGGCGCTATTAAGGTAGCGAAAAAAGAGGGCGCGCAAATGCAATCGAAGAGTCGCGACGTATCGAAAGCCGGTATGTTCTCGGTCTTTGGCAATAACGGCCAGCAGGATAAACTTTCGGGCTCAACATCGGGATCTGGAGAGCTCACTGGAATGGCCGCGCATGCGACCGGAACGGCTGGTTCTGCAGTAGATCGAGCCGGTAAAGGTTTGGGTTCAGAACTCAAGGATACCGGAGTCGGCGGCAGTGGTAAGGCTCTTGAAGGAATAGCCGGCGGCGTGAGTACCAAAGGTCGGGGCAGCGGCGACGCGGGCTTCGGTACAGGTGGTCTCGGCACCCGCCAGGGCACGAAGATCTTGACCGGTGGTTCTGGTGAGATGATCAAAGGAACGATCGATCGCGAGGCGATTCGCCGAGTGATCCTCGCCAACATTAAGACCATTCGCGCTTGCTATGAGCGTGAACTCAATCGTAGCCCGGGCCTCTACGGTAAATTGGTGCTCGGCTGGGATATCGGTGAACAGGGTCGAGTAGTTGGCACACGTGTGAAATCGAATGAGCTCGGCAGCAAGACAGTTGCGGATTGTATCCTCGGACATTTGAGAACCTGGCGCTTCCCGGATCCACCGGCTGGTCAGGTTGTCGAGATTGAGGCGTATCCGTTCTTGTTCTCGAACTGATGAATTTGAGTTTGAATTTGTGATTAGGGATCTTTGACGGGAGGAACGATCAAGTGGAACCACAAGTTGCGCAAACCGCTGGCGAAGCCGCAATCAATGCAGCAGGGCATAGCAATTTCATAGTCTCAGCTTTCCAACAGGGCGGCACCGCGATGTACGTTATCGCAGCCGTTGGCATTCTCACCGTGATGCTCATTATCGAGCGTTTCGTTACTTTGAGAATGTTGACGGTCGACAAGGCTGATTTTAACGAGCACCTGTTCGGGATGGTCTTGCGCGGTGATATCCGCCAAGCGATCACGTACTGTGACTCAAAGCCGTCGCCACTGACCAACACGCTTAAAAACGGTCTGGTTCAAGTGATGAATCATCGCCCTGACGAAGAGGTCCAGGTCGCGATGGATGCAACAGTTTTGCGCGAAACTCCTCGGGTGGAAGGCTGGTCGGCGTTCCTTGCAGTATTCGGTAACGTCTCAACTCTGACAGGGCTGGTCGGTACGATCGTCGGTATGATCACCTCGTTTAAAGGTGTGGCGGCGGCAGGAGCGGCAGAAAAGGCGATGATGCTCTCAAAGGGTATCTCTGAGGCGCTTCACTGTACGGCGTTCGGACTGATTGTGGCGATCATCGCGATTCTTGCCTACGGATATTTCCAGGTACGCATCGGACGCATTCTAAATGAAGTCGTCGAGAGTTCGATGAGCCTCATGAATCTGGTTGTCGCCAATCGCGATAAGATTAAAGATTAAGCCTCGGATGTGTTGAAGTAGTAGAAAGGGATAGGCGACATGGCTCAAGTTGATGATTCCTCCTCGGGACGAAACGCGAATGCGGATTTAAATCTCGTCCCGTTCATTGATTTGATGAGTGTGTTGATCACCTTTCTCTTGATCAAGGCAGTGTGGTCGCAGGTTTCGATGATTCAATTGGGTTCAAGCATCTACGGCAAAAAACAAGAGAACAAAGACGAGAAGCCGCCGCCGCCGACTCCACATGCCGATATCCCTCTCCGTTTGGATGTTAAAGATAACGGCTTTCGTTTGATAATCGGGTCGCAGAGGTTCCAGATTCCAAAATCTGGAGAAAAGTATGACGCCGAAGGCCTGATGAGCCATCTCAAGAAAGTGAAGAGCGACTATCCCGAAAAAACGGACGCCGTGATTACTGTTGATGACGAGGTCGCTTACGAGTTTTTGATTCTTGGAATGGATACATTAAATCAGTCGGGCTTTCCCTCAATTTCTGTTTCCACCGTAGGAGCTGAGTGATGGCGATTTATGTGCCTGGTCTTCGAGATAGACATAATCGCCCGAAGCGAAACGGTAAGCGCGCCATTGTCGCTATGCTGTCTTTGACCGCCATGGTCGACATGTTTACGGTGTTGGCGGTATTTCTGCTGCAGAATTATCAGACTACCGGCGAAGTCATTGAGCTTTCCGATGATGTGGAACTCCCTAAGGCATCGCAGGTAAAGGAACTAAAGCCGGCGCACGTAGTGACGATCAGTCCCACGGAAGTCGCGCTTGATAAGGTCAAAGTCGCCGACATTAAATCGATACGGGCGCAAAATGAATGGGACATCCCACTTTTAAAGGCCACAATTATTGATAATTTCAAGAGAATGGAAGAAGCTCGGCGCCTGGGCGGTCTTGAGAAAATTAAAGCTGCGGTTGATCAAAACAAGCCCGAGGGTCAGCGCGAGGAGCCCGAAGATTTTCGCCGTGTAACGGTGCAGGCTGATAAGTCGATCGACTTCCTGACCATCAAAAAAGTCATGTACACGCTTTATGAATCCGGTGCATCTGAGATCAACTTTGCGGTTATGAAAGATGAAAAAGGGCGAATGTAGTTAGGCGGCTGAGTCTTCGCTCTTGCTGTCTGTGATGAAGCGCTTGATATAATCGTGAATCAGAGTATGCGTTTCAGGATGTACTTTACTAAAGCGAATGCCTGCATGACCTGATTCGGTCACGTAGACGACCTCTCCCCGTAAATGAATGTGGCCTGGAATGTCGCCCGCTCTGATCAGGAGCGCCACTTCGTCGCCGCGGCGAAGTTCGTGAGCGCCGGATACGCCAATACCACCAACACTGATAGAGGCGGCTTTGGCGACAAACCCTCTAGTACTTTGACAGATAAATTTCTAGCCGGTCTCACCGAGACTTCTTCGCCGGTTGG
>SXGU01049272.1_pt1 | contig 12759 bp, 12 predicted proteins | sample 3174531 | NCBI WGS metagenome assembly SXGU01 (sample SAMN11356863, study PRJNA531348) | freshwater metagenome | isolation source: freshwater sample F1-140 | place: China: Fuxian Lake, Yuxi | collected 2017-12-25 | reverse complement strand
TCCGTATGCAAGCGAGGTGGGAGCGGACACCGGAAGGTTGCGCATCGGACTGCTCTCGGGAGCACTACTGCCCGGTGGCATGGACCATCCGGAGGCCCGCGAATCCGTCGTAGTCGCGGGGCGGCTCCTTGAATCGCTTGGTCATCACGTGGAGGTTGCACATCCGTCCGCGCTCGACGACGCAGCCTTCAGTGACATGTTCTTGGCAATCGTCATCGCCCATATCGCCAACGACGTCGCCGCACTCGAGAAGCAATTCGGAGTGAGCCTGACCACCGACGACATCGAACCGGGCAACCATCTCATGGCACAGTTCGGCAACGCAACCAACGTGGTCACGTACCTGAGCGCCGTGACGTGGGTTCAGACGTGGACACGCGAAGTGGTGTCGTGGTGGATGCCGCGGGACGGCAAGCAGGGCTTCGACGTTCTCGTCACTCCGACGCTTGCCGGACCGCCACCAAAGATCGGTGCGTTGTCCGGAGACGACTCCACCGACCGAATCCGCGAGATCATGCAGTACACGGCGCAGTTCAATATGACCGGTCAGCCGGCCATCAGTCTTCCGTTGCACACGTCAACGGATGGATTACCCATGGGAGTTCAATTCGTCGGCGCCCCGTATCGCGAGGACGTACTCATCCGACTCGCTGCACAACTCGAATCCGCGGCACCGTGGTCGGCTCGGCGTCCAGCCGTGCATGCGTGACGCTCACGTGGTGGTTGATCGCCGCTGAAGCGGTGGCCCTCCTCGTCGTCGCCCCTCAACTTTGGCGTTCGGCACGCGGGGGGAGAAGGCTGCAACCGCAGTCGGTTTCGTCGGTTCCGACCATCAGTGTGGTGATTCCAGCACGCAACGAAGCCGGACGAATCGCCGAGTGCCTTCGACCGTTGCACGGCGCGGATGGAGTGGTGGAAGTGATCGTGGTGGACGACGAGAGCTCCGATCACACCGCGCAAGTCGCGCGCGACCTCGGAGCGCGTGTCATACGGGGAGAGACGCTTCCCGAGGGTTGGGTGGGAAAGATTTGGGCGTTGCAACAAGGCATCGCTGCAGCAAACGGAGAGGTCGTCGTCACCTTGGATGCCGACGCACGTCCCGACGGGTCGTTGCCTCGGGCTGCTGCAGAGGCGTTGGGCTCCAGTGGAGTGGCATTGGCGACGGTGGCAACGAGATTCAGAACCACCTCGGCGCTGGGACAGTGGCTCCATGCCGCGATGCTGACCTCGTTGGTGTACCGCCACGGCGCAGGTTCGCAACACGCAACACCGAACGCCGTCGCCAACGGACAGTGCATGGTGTTTCGTCGGGACGACGCTTTGCAAGGTGGTTGGTGCGAGCGCGTGAGCGGTTCGACCGTGGAGGACGTTGCTCTGGTGCGTTGCTTGGTAGCAGACGGTGCGAAGGTGGAGATGTTCGATGGCAGTCATCTTCTTGCGGTGGAAATGTTCGACGGGTTCGTCGACACGTGGCGCGGGTGGGGACGATCGATTGCGTTGGGGGGCGTCGATCAGCCGACGCAACAGGTCTTGGGACTCGCGACGACTGCACTCACACTCGTTGCACCGATTTGGTTGTTCGCACTCGGAGTCGCCACGCCCCTGACGGGCGTTCTCCTGCTCGTTCGACTCGGCACGCTCTTCGGCGCTCGCCGCGCATATGAAACTCCGGGATTCGGCTATTGGCTCTCACCATTGGCCGATGCGCTCGCGTGGCTAGTCGTGCTGCGCGGTACGGTTGCGCCATCGCGTGAGTGGCGCGGCCGCAAGTACTGAGTCGACGCCCCAGGCCATGACGAAACGAATTCCGATGATGCACATCAAGAGCCCCGTTGCTGCGGCGAACCACGCACCATCGGAGTACCACTGTGCAAACGGGTAGAGAATGACGGCGATTTTCACTCCGTGACTGAAATCGCGGGTGGCAGCCCAAAACAACAACATCATCAGCACGCAGAACGCTGCCGGCAGAGGGCTGAGCACGATCGCGGCACCCGCCCACGTGAGGACGCTTCGTCCACCGTGGAAACGGGCGAACAGTGGCCATGCGTGCCCGATCATCGCTGCCCCTGCACCGAGGAACCACACGCGCCAGTCCGTGGAGAGTTCCTGCGCCACGACCACAGTGATGATGCCCTTGGCAAGATCGCCGACGAAGATGGCGAGCGACTGGTTTCGTGTCAGAACCGTGCGCGAGTTCCAGAACCCCGGGTTCTTGTCGCCCACCTCGCGCAGGTCGGGGGCTCCGGCCCGTCGCGTAATGGTGTCGGCGACGGGAATCGATCCGACGAGATATCCGATGAGTATCGCCAAGAACCACGCCGTCACGCAGACACACTGTAAGGCAGACATGGTTGCCATTGCGACGTTCCACTTGTTTCGTTGGAATGGCACGCCCGGAATGGTGCAGGCACTGGCCATCGACCGAGTGCGTTACCGCCGTGCCGATGGGCTGCAGTTCCTCCGTGTGCTCGGTACGGGACGCGGTAGCAGCACCGCTCCGGGTACCGAACTTGGTCGGACCGCACTCTTTTGCCTCTTTGATTCCGAACACGACGCCGACGAATTCATCCGCATTGTGGAACGGCGTCGGTACACGAAGGAGTCCTGGCACGTGAAGATGCGTGGTGCCGGCGGGCACGGTTCGTGGCGCGGTCGGGAGATTCCGCGCATCATGCTGGAAGGCGTCTCGTCAACGTCCACGACTCCGAGCGGTGCTCCACTCGCGATGATCACTCGGGCCGACGTGCGTCCACGCGCATGGCGTGCCTTTTCTCGTGACGCTCGCGTAGTCGACCGCGAATTGCATGCGAGCGAAGGACTCCTTGCCGTGGTGGGTATCGGTGAAGCACCCGTATTGCGCTTGGGAACCTTCAGTCTTTGGCGCGACGCCGCGTCGATCCAACGATTTGCCTACGGTCGCCCCGAACACTCGCGCGTGGTGCAGCGAACACGCAACGAGGATTGGTACGGCGAGGAGATGTTCGCCCGTTTCGAGCCCTACTGGTCGACTGGTACCTGGGACGGCCGTGACCCATTGCGCGACATGGTGAGCCAGGGGAACAACATTCCATAAGGCTCGCCGTTGGCGCGGTGGTGCGCACGATGGGCGATGGCAAGACTCGATGCGATGCGCGAGTTGCCGTGTTTCATCCATCTGACTCGACCGTGGATGATGCCGTCGTGAATGACGGTGTAGACGATGCCGTAGGCGGTAACCCCAACGAAGAGTGGTAGGAGCCAGTCGAGTCCGGACACGTTGAATCCCACCCACATTGCGACGATGACGACGACCGAGAATGCGACAGGGAACACGTCATTCGGCTCCGGCGACTTCGAGGCGAATTCCTTCGCAGCGTTGCGATGGTGACTGAGGTGTAGCCGTTCGAACACACCGTGCATGACGAAGCGATGCACCACGTACGTGACGAGTTCCATCCCGAGGAATCCGAGCACCACCAGAACGATGATGTCAAGGGATTTCGGCAGCACATCCCCCCAAGGCACGACGATTACTTCTTCCCGACCAAACGGATGAGTCCCTCTTGCACCACGGACACCACCAACGAGCCATCGCGCGAGTAGATCGCACCACCGGCAAGACCGCGTGCACTCGACGTGGAGATGGATGTCTGGTCGTAGAGCATCCACTCGTCGGCACGGAAGGGTCGGTGAAACCACATGGCGTGATCGAGGCTGGCCATCTGCACCTTGCCGTCCGTCCATCCGATGCCGTGCGGGAGGAGTGCAGTATCGAGCAATGTCATGTCGCTGGCGTACGTCACGATGCACGCATGGAGCACCGGGTCGTCCGGCAAGTTGCCATCGGCTCGCATCCACACTTGTTGACCTTGCCGGGGATTGCCCTCGCGAGTTGCGGGATCGTTGTCGACGTACCGAATGTCGATCGGTCGCGGCCGGTCGTACCACTCGCCGAGCTGCTCCTTGTACGGCGCCATTCGAGTCTTGAAGTCCGGCAGTGAATCGGGTTGGGGAACTCCGGCGGGCATCGTGAGCTGGTGGTCGAGTCCGGTTTCATCGGCATGAAAACTCGCCTGGAGGTTGAAAATCACCTTGCCATGTTGGATTGCAATGACTCGTCGAGTGGAGAAACTCTTTCCGTCGCGGAGTCGATCCACCTCGTAGAGGATCGGAATGTTGGGATCCCCTGGTCGCACGAAGTAGGCGTGCAGTGAGTGGACTTCGCGACCGACCTGGTCGATGGTGCGCGCCGCAGAGACGAGCGCCTGACCCGCGACCTGGCCGCCGAATACCCGTTGCCGATTTTCATCGGGGCTTCGTCCGCGGAAGATGTTGACTTCGATCTGCTCCACATCAAGCAGTGCGATGAGGTCCTTCAGTGGTTGCTGCGTCATGGGTACCCCTCCATGTTGGCAGAACTCCGCTGGATAGCGTTCGTCTGGCAAGTCATGCTCGAATCCACGCTGCGCACGATTGCACTCAGTACGAAGGGATTCATGCCCGAAGCCGAGGGTGACGCACTGTACGACGCCGCCTCACGTGCGTGCGCCGCACTTCCCGGATTGCCAATCGTCGAAGTCGGGTCGTACTGCGGACGTTCCACGGTTTGGCTCGGTGCGGTTGCGCGCGACCACGGTGTGGTGCTGCATGCGGTGGATCATCACGGTGGTTCAGAAGAAAATCAGTCCGGTTGGGAATGGCACGACCCGGAGGTGGTGAATGCGCACGGCCGTATCGATACGTTGCCGTACTTTCGTCGGACGATGCAGGTCGCCGGCCTCACCGGGGTGGTCCGCGAGTGCGTTGGTGACTCGCACGCGATAGGCAAGGACTGGAAGCAAAAAGTTTCGTTTTGTTTCATCGACGGCGGTCATGGACGGGACGTTGCTCGTGGCGACTACGAAGCGTGGTCACCACACGTGGAAGTCGGGGGATTGCTCGCGGTGCACGACGTGTTCGAACGGCCGGAAGATGGTGGACAGGCACCACACGACGAGATCTACCAACCTGCTCTGAGGTCAGGCAAGTTCGTCGAGGTGTCGAACTGCGGCTCGCTGCGCGTGTTGCGACGAGTCGTGGTGTAACGGCTGATTCGGGTCAGTGGTGGGTGAACAGTTTGTGGGCAGGTGACAGTGACATCTGCGCATCCGCGGCCAGGATCACTGCGGCTCCCGTGTAAGCGCTCACCTCATTGGCAGGGAACGCAATCTTCTGCGGGTAAACGATTCCCGTGAGGTACGAGCCGTCTTCGTTGCGGTGCAACGTCGTGAGCGCAAGGAGGTCGCTCGCGGTGGTGCGGTCACCGACGGCGCTGTACGCGAGTGCGCACTCCGCGGTTTCCGAAGCAGTTACCCAGGGTTCGTCACTCACACAACGAATGCCGTAGTCGTCGAGATAGAACGTGTCCCACGAATCGTGGAGACGAACCTTCGCCGCGTCGTCGATGAGTGCGCCCGAGAGCACGGGGTAATACCAGTCCATCGCCCAGCGGTCCTTGGGCTCGAACGAGAGTGGTGAGTGGTTGATGACGGCGTCGATTGCATCGGCAGCCGCGCGCCACAGGGGTCGTGGCTCACCAAGCAGAGCCCCGAGATTGGCGGCACAGTGCAGTGAGTGCCGAATGGAACTACTTCCCGTGAGCAGGGCATAGGTCCACGGTTCGGCTCCTACCTCCTTGGCCCACAAGATGGTGCCGTCCTTGCGTCGCATGTTGAGTACGAAGTTCATCGCTCGCTCGACCATCGGCCAAAATCGTTCGGCTGCATCGAGATCGTCCGAACACTGCCAGTGGTGCCAGATTCCTGCAGCGACGTAGGCACAGACGTTGGAATCGAGTTTGGCATCCTTCACCGTGCCGTCGGAGTTGTAGTAGTTGTGCCACGAACCGTCCGAACGTTGTGTTGCGCAGAGCCACTCGTAGGCGCGCCGTGCCTCTGCATGGAGCCCCATGACATCGAGTGCCATCGCCGTTTCTACATGGTTCCAAGGGTCGCAATGGCCACCCGCGAACCACGGAATCATCCCGGTGGGGGTTTGCAGCGAGGCAATCCACTGTGCGGTCGTTCGCAGTTCGTCGACGCGAGGGAGCCGCGCACCCGAGACGGTTGGGCCGCCGCGATGCGCATGAATCGCCGTCGACACCGGCTTGTTCGCGTACACCACGAAGGACTTTCCGAGCCATGGGCTGAGCACGGAGTCGAGCGCCCGTGTGATGAAGGGTGAGGACACGATGTCCCACTCCAGCAATTTCTTGTAGCGATTGACGAGTCGATGGTCCTCGCGCGCCGGTCCGACCGCGCAACGCAACCACCAGTACGGAGAGTGCAGTCCATGCGCGCGGTGTTGGCCGGTGATCCGAAGGGCGCTCGCAGAGATCTTCTCCCGAAGTTCTTGCGCCCTGTAGATCCTGACGTGTCCTCCCGGCACGAACGGTGCGTGGTATTCCTCCGACAGGGTCCAATTGACCTTCTCGGGAAAATACGAAGGAACGGTGGCCGCAAAGGTTCCCCCCGGCTTGAGCACTCTCGCCAGTTCGCAAAGTGCAGCGACATCATCGTGGATGTGTTCGAGCACCTCACTGGTGACGACGCAATCGAACGATGCATCCGCGAACGGCAAACACGTCGCATCACCGCGAATCGCCCCGCCGAAGCGACGTGGATCGATTTCGTTGGCCATCGCCATCGCGGCGAAGGTGTTGCGAGTTGCGGTGACCTCGTCGTGTCCGTAGTCGAGCGCAACGACGGTCGCCCCTCGTCGCGCCGCTTCATAGGCATGTCGGCCGAATCCTGCCCCGGCATCGAGAAACAGCGTTCCCTCGGTGATGGGAAGGCGGTCGAAGCGGATGGTCAGCATGTTTCGAACTACCGAACCGCGAGTTCGAGCCGTCGACGAACCTTTTCAACGTTGTGGGGCATCGCGAGTACTTCGCGGTACTGATCGACGGTGAGCGACGCGCAATGACGCCATGACCATCGCTCCACCACCCGGGTTCGTCCCGCGAGTCCGATCTTCTCCCGCAACGAACGGTCATCGAGCCCGCGGCGAATCGTCGCGGCAAGCGCCTCGGCATCGCCCGGTGGACATGAGAGCACGGTCTCGCCGTCCCGTCCGGTCACTTCCGGAAGGGCTCCTCCGGTGGTGGCGACGAGGCAGATGCCCGTGCTCATCGCTTCGATGGAAGGAAGGCTGAATCCCTCGTAGAGACTCGGGACGATCGCCAGGGTGCTCTCCGCGTACAACTCGACGATTCGTTCGTCGCTCACACCCGAGACGTAGGTGATGCAATCAGCGAGACCGAGTGACTCGATGAGATCGGCACTCGCGCCCGCACGTGGCCTTCCGATGATCGTCAGGTGGACGTCGCGCTCCGTGCGCAATTTGGCCACTGCTTCCAACAGGTACGACAGTCCCTTGAGCGCCACGTCGGCCGACGCGGTGGTGATGAGATGGTGTGGCTTGCGCGCAACGTGCGGCAGTGGTGTGAACAGGTCGGGGTCGACACCCACGGGAACCAATCGCATTCGATCGAGCGGCACCTTCATGTCGGTGTGAATGTCGTTGATGGAGTTTTCGCTCACTACGACGATGCGCGGTAGTCGGCTCGCGACCTTGCCCTGCATCTTCACGAACGAGTACCAACGCGAGATTCCGTATCGCTTCCAGCGGGTCTTGGTGTGTTCCATCTCCAACTTGCGATCCTTGGTGATGGGATGGTGCAGGGTGACGATGGTGGGGATCAGTTTCTCGATGGACAGGATGTGCTTGCCCAGACACTGGTTGTCGTGGACCAAGTCGAAGTCTGCGACTCGTTCGCGAAGTGCCCGGTACGCGCGCAGGCTGAACGTGAGCGGTTCGCCGAACGTGCCCTTCAGGAAGTACAGCGCTTCGAGCGCGTTCGGCCAATCGTTCAGTTCCCAATACGCGGGGAATCGCCCCGGGTATTGATCGTTGAAGATGTCGAGACTGGGCAACTTGTGCAGGGCGATGCGTGGGTCCAGCACGGGGTATGGCTGTCCGCCGTACACCTCGACGTGATGTCCGAGATCGGCAAGTGCCTTTGTGAGATGGCGGGTGTACACGCCCTGACCACCGACGTGCGGTTTGCCGCGGTAGGTGAGGTACGCAAGTCGAAGTGGACCCTCACGCAGGCGATCAAGTTCGCGTTGCACGCCGCCGCCGAACATGCACGATGACGCTATCGCTGCGAAGTTATCGAGCGATCAATTTCAGCGTGCGTTGCAGTGGTGACGACGGCGTGATGACGTGCGGAGCCAGCGTGAATCCATTCGGTGGGCCCGATTGCGGCTCGAGGCAGATCGCATGCTTCGGCATGTCATAGACCACCCAGTGATCGCAGTCGCTCTCGAGGATGATTCGCGATCCGTCGTCGAACCGCACCGACGGGTGTCGGCGGGACCCGGTGAAGCAATCGTCGTACGGACCGGGTGGTGGCGTAACGAGCCGACCTTCGGGAATGTGTTCCGTGTCGCGGACGTACATGTTCGCGAAGTCGAAGTCGAGCGTCGCGGGACGCAGGAACCACGGGTGCCAACCAACTTGCGCCGGCATGCTTGCGGAAGTGGTGCTGACGGTGAGGATGCAGGTGATGCTCCGCTCGGCGCGATCGATGCTGACCTCGTGCGTCACCGATCCGGCGAACGGCCAATGCTTGCCGAGTGGGGTGACGAAGAGGACGTGGAAGGGCGACCGTTCGACGATCGTCCACGATGTGTCGAACACCGTGCCATGTATCGAATGAGGACCGGAATTGCGTGGGAGGTGATGAGAAACTGCACCGTGTTCGAAGGTGCCGTGGCGAACCCTCCCGGCGAATGGCACCATCGGGAAGGCACCCCAGGATGTCGCTGGTGCGTGCCTGGTGAACGTCACGAGCCGTTCACGCGCACCGCTCCGTAGCGACGACAGCCGGGCGCCGTGCACGGCATTGACCGAGCAGCCGAAGGTGCCGTCACCGAGACGAATCTCGCTGCTCATGCGAGCGCCTCCGACTTCTTGCGAAAACGCCAAGCACACGCGAGTAGGGCCACTACGAGCGCGAGTGTCACGAGATCATCGCCGAGGTGTGAATAGATGGTGCGACCAGTCCGCAAGGGAACGTCACGAATGATCGCGCCTTGCTTGCCGATGGGGATGATGTCGAGTACGTGACCGTCGTGATCGACGAACATGCTGTACCCGGTGGTGGCGGCTTGCACGACCCAACGACCCGATTCCAGTGCCCGAAGTTGCGACGTTGCGACTTGTTGTTGCTGGAGGATCTCGCCGGTGTAGCTGGAGCCGTTGGTGGGATTCAACACCACTCGACCGCCCGCATTCACACCGTCGGCCACTCGACCAGAGAAGAACACCTCCCATGAGATGGCGACGGCAAGGGGAACGGTGTCCGATTCCTTCGGCACTCGGATGATTGCGGGCGTCGTTCCCGCTACCGCATCGCGCGGGATTCGGTCGACCGGCGCCCCGAGGGTGCGAAGCACGCCACGAAGTGGAACGTATTCGCCGTACGGTACGCGACGAACCTTGTCGTATCTGCTGAGCTCGTTGCCGCTGGCATCCACCACGACGTGGGCGTTGGTGAAATTGGCTCCGGCGTCCTCCGTGACACCGACGGCGATTGGCGCACCGATGCGTCGAGCCTCTTGCGCGATTTCATCCAACACGCGGCTGGTGGAGAGGTCATTGACATCGACGGTGTTCTCCGGCCACAGCACCAGATCGACTTGCGCCGCCACCGTTGCGCCGTCCTCCACGAGTCGGGTGGCCGAGAGGTGCCGTTCGGTGACCGCGCGCGGATCGCTGTAGATCGCCAGAACGCCCTGTGGTCCGCCACCCTGAATGGCGGCGATTCGCAGTGAATCGCCCGTTCCGGTTCCCGAAGGTGCGATGAGACCGGCAATCTGCGCAACGGCAAGAACGCCAAGCACACCGAACGCACCGCGACGCGTGCGCCAGCCGAACGTTCGTCGGTGAATCCAGAGTTCGGCGGCGGCACCGGCCGTGAGGAATATCCAGAGTGAGACCCCGAGTGGACCAACGATGCGTACCGGTGACGCCAGGCGAGTGTCGGCGATTCCCAATGCCAGGTTGGCGAGGGGAACCCCACCGAACGGAGCGACGAAGCGCAGACACTCCGCCAGGGTGTGTGCGAGTGCCAGCGCAACGATGCGCTGGGTGAGCGTCGTAGTTGCCCGCGGCGCAACGTGGTGAGCAATGATCGCGGCGATGCCGTGCATCACTGCAAAGATGAGCGGCGCGATCACGAAGCCACCTGGAACCAGGTGCCACATCCAGCCGAGTCCCGGCGCGAACCAGCCCCAGGCAAAGCACGCGCCGAGAACGAACGAACGACGGTTCGAGGGTGTTGCACTTTGTGTAGCGATGACGTAGCAAGCAATTCCCAACATCATCGAGGGCCAGATGGCGAGGGGTGGGATACCGATTGCGACGAGAACGCCTCCGAGTAGTGCCAACAGTGGCGGCGATGAGGCGGAGATGACTCGTCTCACTGTGGGCGATGTCCGCGGAGGTAGGCAGCCAATCTGTTGACACGCAGTCTCATCGGCGGATGTGACGCGAAGGTTCGCGCCCATACGCTGTCACGACTGGTCGAGGACTCCGTGTCCAACGAGCTGCGCAATGCGGAGAGTAGTTGGGTACCGAAGCCGAGTTGTGCGGCACGACGATCTGCGTGGTACTCGCTCGCACGGCTTGCGGCGTTGCCCAGCAATGTCGCCAGCGAGACGTTCAGCATGAGCAACCACGAAGCGACGTGAAGGAATGCCGCAACGAAGAGTCCGAGCGCGTGGAGTACGGGAATCCGACGGGCAAACTTCACCGTTGCAGTCTCGGCGATCGCGCGTAACGACATGCCGATCCTGGTGAGCATGGTGATGGGAAGGATCATCCATTGGGTGACGGTGAGCGCGACGGTGTGCAGACCGAGGTGGTGACTCAGTTCGTGGGCCAGCACGCCCGACAGTTCCTCTTCACCGAGCGTGGCGATTGCCGACGACGACACCACTACGAGGTGACCACCACAAGCGAATGCATTGAGTTCGTCACTCTCGACCACCGCGAGAACGAAGCGGCGATGCTCGAGGTCGTTGCGTCGCAGAATCCTTCGCCACGCAGTGTCGAGGAGCGCCGCCTCACGTGCGGTGGGTGCTCTGGCACCGATCAACCCCATGAGCACAAATCGTTGCACCGACCGGGAGAAGAGCACGATGAACAAGGCGAAGAATGCACCAACGAACAGCCAATAGTTGACCGCTCCAAAGCGCCAAAACGGCAACCACAGGACGCTGATGGTGATCAGCCATGCCGGCAGCAGCGCAACGATTGCGGTGATACCCGCAAGTGCCGACCACTCGAACCTCAGTGAACGGCCCGACACGCTTCGTGAACCTAGCGTGGGTTTCATGAACTGGCTCGCCTCGTTGCCGAGTCCGTCTGCCGGCTCGCTGGAGTTGGGGCCGTTGAAATTGAACGCCTACGGACTGATGATCGCGCTCGGGGCCATCGCCGGAACATGGTTGATGGGGAAGCGACTCGCATCGCACGGCACCGGCACGAGCGACGACGCAAGTGCCATCGCCATGCTCGCCGTTCCAGCGGGTGTGATTGGAGCGCGTCTCTACCACGTGGTCACCGATTGGGAACGATTCGACGGTCGACTCGTCGACATCGTGAAAATTTGGAAGGGCGGCCTCGGAATCTGGGGTGGAGTGTTGGTCGGAGTGTTGGTCGGCGTATGGTTGGCCGAACGTCGTGGAATCGGCGTGGCGAACGCCCTCACCGCAGTGGCTCCCGCCTTGCCACTCGCACAGGCAATCGGTCGCTGGGGGAATTGGTTCAACCAGGAATTGTTCGGTCGAGCCACCACCTTGCCGTGGGGGTTGGAAATCGATGAACGTCACCTGCCAGACGGATTCGAAATCGGGACGCTGTTTCATCCCACCTTTCTCTATGAGTCGTTGGGCAACCTCGTACTTTGCGTCGCATTGTTGCGACTCGATCGCCGCGTCGCGTTACGTCCCGGAAGGTTGTTCCTTTGTTACACCCTCGGGTATTCGTTCGTCCGATTCTTCGTCGAAGGTCTCCGCATCGATGCGGCGAAGGATGCCGGTGGACTACGTCTCAATCAATGGACGTCGCTCCTGGTGTTCGTCGTATCGGCGGCATGGCTTCTCGTCGCGTGGCGGCGTGGCGCTCTTCGGGTTGATCCACGAAGCGAGGGGATGGTGGCAACTACGCCAATTCGCGCAACTGGCTCGCCAGATGCTCCGGAACGACCGGAATGAAGTATTCGCTCGTCGCCACCTCGGCGGCCGCGATATAGCGCATCACCTGCGGCGCGCGCCACGGCGACACGATTTCCACGTTGAACCACGCGTCGGCGCAACCGTCGATGTCGCGTGCGTGCTCAACGTCGACGGTCGGTCGTTGATTGAACCACATCATCGTTGGTGTAGGTCCGCCATAGAGCCGTTCGATCCGCCTGAGTACGTCCTGCAACAGGTCTCCAAAATGATGACGCTCGAGTTTGTCGAGGGATGCAAGGTCGGGGCGTCGTGCATTCGGCGCAATCTCGATTGCGAGCGGATACGGCGAGGCAATGGGGACGGTTGCCGCCCATCCATTGCGTTCGACGATGAGGCGATCCATCGCCGGATCGGGTTTCCAGCCCGCAGAGAGACGGCGTTGCGGGCGCTCGGGAACGTGATCGAAGGCGTAGATCTGCCCGTGTGGATGATC
>SXGU01431659.1_pt1 | contig 12760 bp, 9 predicted proteins | sample 3174531 | NCBI WGS metagenome assembly SXGU01 (sample SAMN11356863, study PRJNA531348) | freshwater metagenome | isolation source: freshwater sample F1-140 | place: China: Fuxian Lake, Yuxi | collected 2017-12-25 | reverse complement strand
CAGAACATCGTCATCGGCGGCGCAGCGGGAGCAGCCCCGCCGGTGCTGGGCTGGTGTGCCGTCACCAACCAGATTCATCCCTACGCCCTGCTGCTGTTTCTGCTGATTTTTGTCTGGACACCGCCCCATTTCTGGGCCTATGCCATCGCCAAAAAAGACGACTATCGCAAGGTTGACATTCCGATGCTGCCGGTAACCCACGGCATTGAAATGACCCAACTCCATATTCTGTTGTACACCGTGCTGCTGTTTCTGGTAAGCCTGTTCCCGTTTTTGACCGGCATGAGCGGGCTTATCTACCTGATCGCCGCCATCGGTTTTGGCGGCGGTTTTCTCTACCACGCCTTCCGCCTCCGCCAAAATGCCGATCCTGCCCTGGCCATGGGTACCTTTGGCTACTCGCTGGTCTATCTGGTGGGTATTTTCTCAGCCCTGCTGGTAGACCATTACTGGCTGATCTGACGGCGGAGAGGGGCAAAATGGCGCAAGGGGTTGGTATCGGCCTGCTGATTTTGCTGGCGGTTGACATTGTGTTCTATGCCCGAACCGACCCGTTGAGTGCCCTGGACGGTTCGGCCTGGCTGGGCCTGCTGCTACTGATTGACAGCGAAACCCGTTCCGGCCTGACTCCCTTCCGCCGCGCCCTGCTGCATGCAATACGATTCGGGCTGATTTTGCTGATTGTGGCCATCTTTCTGCGCCACACCCTGCACGAGGACTGGCTGGATGTGGTCAACACCGGCCTTTGGTTTGCCGTGATCCTCGTGATGGAGTGGGAATTGAGACACCCCCGCCGTCCCGATTCCCCTGGCTGGGCCGGGGTGCTGCATCGGGGGGTATTGCTACCCGGTCTGGTCGGTGTGGCGGGTTTGTGGGTCTGGCAGGGCCACTGGCTGGATGGCTGGGACGCAATTCTGTGGATTTTGGCCTATGTCATCATCGAACGGGATATAGGCCTTCAATACAGGGGTTCGCGGTAAAACAGCAGGATGGTACCGATCAGGAACATGGCCGTGATGGCAATGAAGCCCGCGATATGGCCTTCCCGATTTTCCGGATTTTCCATCTGATAGCCACTGCCAAAGCCGGCCAGACGCAACTCCAGCCAGCGGCCACTGGCCATGATGACGGCCAGCACTCCCATGCTGGTGTGGGTGGATTGAATCAGGTACTCGCTTTTGAGTTCAAATTCGGCGTGGGCGTGGGTCAGCAGCAGGATGCCACCGAAGGCACACAGTAACGGGAACAGGTAGCGTAATTTTTGTGCATCCGGGTTGGCCCGTGCCCTGACTTCCATCACCCCCAGGGCAAAAGCCAGCAGGGTGGCGATACGGTGCTGGAAAACTTCCCCGTTACCGAAGGTGCTTTCCCAGAAACCGATTGGTCCCAGCGGCCAGGTTTCGGCATCACTGCGGAAAAACAGAAAAATGCTGAGGCCGATAAAGCCAATCGGCCAGTACTTGGCCCATTCAAAGCGGCGGTGATAGGACAGCATGGCCACCAGCCCCATCGCCGTCAGAAACAGGCCGGAAATGTTATGGTTGTAATCCGACCACTCGGTCGCCGCCAGGGAGGGAATTTTATTCACCACGGCCACCCGCCCGGCTTCCCCTGCCATCAACTGGTCATGACTGGGCGAACTCAGGTGAGGCGTGTGCGGCATGAACATCTCGATGACTTCCGCAACCGGGGCAGTGAGTTCCTGAATATCAACCGAGGGCGGTTGGGATGACAGGGTGGCGGCTATGAATAACACGCCGATCAGAATGAAGGCTTCAGCTTCGATGTAAAAGGGAATTTTGTGCGCCAGGGCCAGATTGTCATGGCGACGCCCGGCTGAATGATTCATCCAGGCAAACCCGAGGGCAATCACGAAGAAAATGAGTTTGGTTGCGACCAGACTGCCATAACCGGTTCCCAGAAACCCGTCCCAACTGCCGATGTAAGTCCATGCCAGCGGCAACCCCGTCAGCACCAGGGCCACCACTGAGCCGATACCCAGTACGGCAAAACCGCGAATGGCCTCCGGCCACAGAGCCTGGGCATCTGCATCCCGATGACCCAGACGCCACAGTACCAGCAATTGGGCGACCCCGCCAAACCAGATGGCCGCCGCCAACTGATGAATGACCGTCGTCACCATCAGGGCTTCGCGGTATTCAAACCGTCCGACCCCATGCACCAGCCAGGCTCCACTGACAACCAGGGGAACCGTCAGCGCGGCAGCCAGATTCCAGAGTACGCGCCGGGTAGGAGCCTGCAACAGGAACGGCGCGAGATACACCAACCCGCCCGCCAGAATCAACCGCAGCAGACCGGCCTGAAACTGCACCGTCGAAAAATAGGCCGCCACAGGCAATTCACCCAGTACTGCGGTCAGAATCAACCCCTTGATGATGAGCTTGAGCAGCATCATGATGGCCAGGGCCATGGCCCCTGCCCGCAAAATGTGGATACAGCCCCGGATGATTCCGGTACCTGCGGTACACTCCCGGCTCCATACCTTGAGGATGATTGCACTCCAGAGGAAACTGCCGACCACCAAAGCGTAGGCAATGAGTATCAACCCCCCCAGAAAATCATCGAGAAAATTGGCCAGACCCTGCATGTACATGGTTATTGTCCCCCAACTGCGAAACGGATGACGCTTTCGGTCAGGTGACCATCCGCCGCAAACACCTTGTATTTAAGGGCGTAGTCACCCGGCTCCAGGGCCGGTAGATGAATACGGATTTGCCCCGGTTTGCTGCCCTTGTCCACCCGGGCGGGCTGATGAACATCGCCGCTGGAAACCAGAAAAACCCGCGACAGCGACAATTCCACGTTGGAATTGAACGCCAGCAGTACCGTTGTTTCGTGGTGGGCCTTGATGGGTTCGCGGGTCAGTGAGGATTCGGTAACCACGGCATGAGCCATAAGCGGCCCGTTAACGCCGAGCCACAGCAGGAGTATCAAAAATCTGGCGTACATTGCTTAATTTTCCATCAAATGAAGGGGGGTGGGGCGGTTCAGGGGAGCAACGCTGAAATCAACTGCCCGCCTTGCTTTTCAGGGCGTGTCCGGCCAGATTTTTGCCGAGATCCCATATTGCACCGGGAACCTTGTGGCAATCGGCAATCACCGCGTCCAGGGCGCGTAAAATCCAGTCCTTGTCAGCGTCATTGATAACCAGCGGCGGCAGAAACTTGACCACGTTCATGCCGTGCCCGGCCACCTGGCTCAGAATACGGTGATTTTTGAACAGCGGGATGGTAATCATCTGGCTGAACAACCCCTTGTTGGCGGTTTCCAGCAGGCTCCAGGCGGTTTTCAGGCTGAGGCTGCGCGGCGAGCCAAACTCCAGAGCCAGCATCAGTCCCTTGCCGCGTACCTGTTGCAGCAACTCATACCGTGCGGTCATGGCGTCCAGACCCGCCAGCAGTTCACTGCCGATGCGGGCCGCATTTTCCACCAGTTTTTCGTCCTCGATCACTTGCAGGGTGGCGATGCCGGCTGCCATGGCCATGTTGTTTTTGGAGAAGGTTGAGCCATGTACTACGGCCCTGTCCATCCGGTTAAAAACGGCATCCATGATCTGTTGGGTCATGGCGACGCCACCAACCGGGACAAAACCGCCGGAAAGGGCCTTGGCCATCAGAATCATGTCAGGCTCCACTCCCCAGTGTTCCATGGCCCAGAATTTTCCCGTGCGGGCAATACCGGTCTGGATTTCATCCATCACCAGCAGGGTACCGTAACGGGCACAAAGACGGGCGGCTTCGGGCAGGTAATCGTCGCCCGGAATGTTGACCCCCTTGCCCTGAATGGGCTCCACCATGAAAGCGGCCACATCACGGTTTTTCAGGGCTTCTTCCAGGGCCGGAAGATCATTGAAGGGAACCGACCCGCAGGCGGGCAGCAAGGGGCCAAATCCTTCGCGGAAAATCTGTTCGCCGTTGAGCGACAGGGCACCCAGGGTCAAGCCGTGAAAGCCGTGTTCGCAGTAGAGGATTTTGTCGCGTTTGGTGGTGTAGCGGCTGAACTTGATGGCAGCTTCCACCGCTTCAGCCCCGGAATTACAGAAAAACAGCCGGTTGACACGCTCCGGGCAACGGGCCAGCAGTTTTTCCGCCAGGATGCCACTCAGCAACGACACATCCATCTGCACCATGTCGGGTAGCTCGCTGGCAAGAACATCCTGCAGGGCGCGAATGACGGTCGGGTGATTACGTCCCAGGGCGAATACTCCAAAACCGCTCAACAGGTCAAGGTACTGGTTGTCCTTGTCGTCGTACAGATAAGATCCCCGGGCGCGGGTATAAACCCGGTCGTAGCCGATGGTCTTGAGTACCTTGACCATCTGGGTATTGAGGTGCTGATCGTGCAGGTCAAAATTCTGGCCGTTACGTTCATGCAGCAGATCGGCGATGGAAAACGAAGTCATGATTTATCTCGTGTGTGTCAATGCCTGGCGTCGTCCCAGGGTGCTGAAGGCGGGTAATACCACCAGTGAACAGAACAGGGTCAGCAACAGGCCGATGGCGAGCAGTATGCCCATGCTGGCGGTGCCCTGATGGCGGGTAAACGCCAGACTGCTGAAACTGAAAATGGTTGTCAGGGCACCGTAGAAAACGCCCTGGGCCTCACTGGCTCCGAGCAGGTTGCGGTCGTCCGGGGTCAGGTAGTGGAGGCGATGGGCGATATGGATGCCATTATCGACTCCCAGGCCAAACAACAGTGGCAAGGCAATAATGTTGGCAAAATTGAAGGAAATTCCAAGCAGTGCGATGCAGGCGGCAGTGAACAGGGAACCCAGAACCAGCGGCAACAGGATCAACAGGGTATCACGCAGATTACGCAGGAACAGCAGCAATAACGCCGCAGTGGCAACAAAGGCAATCGCGAACGCCTGCTGGAAGGCCGTAATGACTTCCTTCATGGACTCGTAATAAGTCACCGGCACATCGGTTACATCCGGATCAATATCCTGGGCGGAGCGAATAAACTGGCGCAGATTATCGAGATCGTCCAGATCCCGGGCCGGATATACCTGCAGCCGATACAGCCCCTGGCGACTCTTCCAGCGTTCCACCCAGTCGGGCGGCAGTGTTTCCAGGGAGACCGGTTGGGCCTGTAACCCCTGCACCAACCGGTTGAAACTGCGCGGCAAATTAGCCAGCAGGCTGTGCTGCAGCGTATCCAGCAACGATTGGCGTTGTTCCGGTGTAAAGGCCTGAGAGTAACGGGTGAAATCATCCAGAGCCTGATTCAATGTGGCCAGGCTGCCATCGTCCTGACGCTGACGCCGCTTGAGCAGGGCCTCACGGAACTGGATGAGGTCTTCCCAGCGGGCTCCTCCTGCAGCGGGAACGGTCGGCAGCGGATTCAGGCTGGAACCCATAATGAGGGACAGATCCGACAGGACTGCCAGCTTTTCATCCTGGTTGTCCGGAATCAGGTCAAACAGGGTCATCACCTTGTCTACCGTGGGCAACGCCTCAAAGCGGGCCTTGCGCTCGGCCAGTGCCTGTTCGTTGCCAACAATGGAGGAAAGCGTCAGGGGCGAGGTATCCTGCGATTTGAGCAGGTATTTGTAGGTTTTGACCGAATCGGTTTCCGGATCGCGCAGGTTGATCGGGTTGAAATCCACCGTCACGTGGCGCAGGCTGAATGCGGCTGCGAGAGCCAGAATCAGGGTCAGCCCCTGTATGACCCGGGCATGCCGAATGGGCCAGTCGGTCAGGATGAACGGGATGGTTCTGCCCTCCGTGCGCGGATTGACCTCAATCGGCATGACCTTCATCAGGGCAGGCAAAATCGTGAAGGTAGTACCGAGTGCGATGAACAGGCTGGTACCGGCGATGATGCCCAGTTCAGCCACACCCGAGTAGCGGGTGGGGATGTAGGCATAAAGCCCGATGGCAGCAGTCAGGGTGCAGAGGATCAGTGACGAACCGGTGGACGCCAGGGTTTCGCGCAGGGCAGCCCGGGTGGTTTGGCCACGCAGTCGCAGTTCACGGAAACGCAGGCAGAAATGGGACGAATAGGCATCGCCCATACCGATGAACAGCACGGCAAAACCGATGGAGATCAGGTTGAGCTGACCGATGGCCACGGTGGCAAACCCCAGGGAAAAAATCAACCCCAGCGAAAGTGATACAAAGGTTGCCAGCATCAGCCGGAACGAACGGTAGGCATACCACAAGGTCAGGCAGACGGCTCCGAGCGAGACGAAACCCGCGACCGAAACCCCGGCACTGATGGTTTGCATCTCTTCGTATTCGAGTACGATTTCGCCGGTCTTCCGGACAGTCACATCGGCCAGATCACCCTGTCGGATACCGGCAATGATGCCGTCCAGGGCGGTAATGACCGATTCGGCCGGCGTCAGGTCGCTGTAATTCAGCAGCGGCTTGATGAGCAGGAAGCGTTGGGTCACCCCCAGACCCTGAGCGTGGGGAGACAGCAATTCCTGCCAGGAAAGCAGTTGCGGTTTACCGGCACGGGTTGCATTCAGCCCGTCGCTGATCCGGGTCAGCAGGGGTTCCAGTTCAATGCTGTCGGATGCGTCGGCGGGTGCCCCGAGTGCGTCGGTCAGGATTCCCAGCAACCCCCGCAGACTGTAGTCGGTGGAGAGACGCCCCACGAAGGGCTGGGCACTGGCCATGCGACTGGATAGCTGTTCCAGTTCCTCAAGGCTTAGGTAAAGGAGGCCGTTTTGCTCAAGAAACTCACCCTCATCCGGGATATAAACCGACCTGAAATGAGCCGTGTCGCCGCGCAGGGTTTGCCCCAGCCGGGTGACGGCCTCTGCGGTTTGCTCCGGGGATTTACCTTCAACCAGCAGGATGATGGTATTGATGTCCTGGGGAAATTCCGCTTCCAGCCGGATGCGGTTCTTCTGAAAGGGAACCTCGGTTGAAATCATCTCGGCCGTATTGGTGTTGACCTTGAGATGATTCAGGGTATACCGAAGCGTCAGTCCGCTCAGCAAAATGAACACGAATATGACGACCCAGGGCCATCTCAGCAGGTTTTCCTCCCACCAGTACAGGATGCGGGTCAGCAGGATGCCATAGGGACGGCGGGTCATGGGGAGGGTTTGCCTGGATTAAGTGTCCGCTGTCACGGATCGGAGAAGAAAAAATGCTCGACCCTGGCCCGTTCCGAAACCGTGTGAAGCGTCTGATGGGCAGACCTGAAAGCCGTACCCAGTCGTTTGAGGGCCAGCCACTCGCCCGGATGCAGGGCGGCATGGGATAGCAGTTTGGGCATGCGAAGCCTGCCGTCGCTATCGACCGCATGACGGATCGAACCAGGTAGCGTCATTTGAACCGTATCGGCAATGGCCCTGATCGCCACAAACGGGATTTCGCCATGGCGGGCGACTGCGGCGATGGCCGCACTCTCCATGTCCACCGCAACCGCAGTGGTGGTCGCGTGCAAAAACTGCTTGTCTTCCGGGGTAGCGATAACCGCCAGGCTCTCGATCAGGAGTCCACCGGTCAGGGGTAAATCCGTGGCCAGGGCGTCGCTCAGGCGACTGCGCCAGCCGGACTCGGTGTGGTACAGGTCACCGGTTGCCCCCAGAATCCGTTCAGGCAAAACCAGATCACCCGGCTGAAGGGTGTGGGTCAGGGCACCGGCCGAACCCCAACTGATCAGACCGGTTACGCCTTTTTCGAGCAGTTGGCGGGCCGCACGGTGAGCGGCCCAGGCTCCTGTGCCGGACAGAACCACCCAGTGGCCGGACGATAACTGCCGGGGGGCATGATGGGCCAGTTTGAGTGGAGTTAGCGAGGTTCGCTCTGCCTGCAAGGCAATGATGAAACCAAGGGAATGATTCACGCCGGATGACTAATGAGACTGGGGAGAAACGGAATACCGGGGAGGGTTGCGGTTTTACTTACCCTTCCCCGGACGGGGAACACGCTGACTCAGTGATAACGGGTGTTCAGGGCAGCCTGTTCATCAGTGACTCGCCAAGAAATCCCCGCTGTTCAAGGCCGGAGTGTTCGTTCCGGTAGCGGGCCAGAGCCCACAACGGGAAGAATTTATCGTACCCGTGGTATTTCAGATAAAACACCTTGGGAAAACCCGGAGCCGTGAAGCAGTCATCTTTCCAGAAGCCATCGGCCTGCTGGTTTTTGAGCAGGTAATCAATGCCGCGTTCGACCGCAGTACACGCCGTTTCACCGGCGGCCATCAGGGCCAGCAAGGCCAGACCGGTCTGGAAAGCGGTGCTGGTGTGGAAGCGTCCGCGCTGATCCGGGCTGGCATTGTGGTAGGTCATGTTGTCTTCACCCCAGCCACCATCATCCCGCTGCACGCCCTTGAGCCAGGCCACCGCCCTGGCTACTGCCGGGTCTTCCCGGCGGATACCGGCGGTCTCGAATCCGGCCAGTACCGACCAGGTTCCGTAGATGTAGTTGGTTCCCCAGCGTCCAAACCAGGAGCCATCCGCTTCCTGTTCACGGCGGAGGTAGTCGACACAGCGATTCACCACCGGGCGCAAGGCTGGCTGGCTGTCCTGCATGGTGGCCAGATACATCAGGCAGCGTCCGCTGACATCGGCCGTCGGCGGATCCAGCAAGGCACCGTGATCGGCGAAGGGAATATGGTTGAGATAGTAGTGGGTGTTGTCCGCATCAAAGGCTCCGAACCCGCCGTTACGGGATTGCATGCCGGCAATCCAGCCGGTGGCCCGTTCCAGCGAATAGGCAAACTCAGGTGAACCGTCGCGGGCCAGGGCATGGGCCACAACCGCACTGTCATCCACATCCGGGTAGTAGCTGTTTTCAAACTGGAAAGCCCAGCCCCCGCCGGGGAGTTCAGGCCGCTGAATCTGCCAGTCACCCGGTTCATCCAGCAGTTGTTTGCTGGCCAGCCAGCTCATGGCATTTTTGAGGGCTTCCCTCAGGGCTTGATCGTTCGGGTTGTAGCGGACAATTTCCTGCAGGGCCAGACTGGCGAGTCCGGTATCCCAGATGGGCGAGACACAGGGTTGGCAGTAGGCACTGTCCTCGCCAACGACCAGCAGACGCTCAATGGCTTCGCGGGTGGTCTGACGACGGGGGTCGTCCGGCGGCATGCCGAGAAAATCCATGGCTTCATAGGCATTGACCATGGCGGGAAAGATGCCCCCCAGCCCGTCAACGCCATTGAGACGAGCCAGAAACCAGTCACGCGCCCGTTCGGTCGCCTTGCGGCGAAGACCGGCCGGAATCAGCGGCTCCATCCGCATACCGATGCGCTCCAGAGCCAGAACGGCCTTGCCCAGCGGGGTTTTGACGTGGGAAAAGTAATGTTGCTCCTCCTCGGGATCGACGGTGAACAACTCCCTGACACCCATACCCAGGGGATTACGGGCCGTTACCTTGTGCGAACACAAAATGAACAGCGGAACCATCACGGCACGCGACCAGTATGAAAACTTGTCCATATTGAACGGAAACCAGCGCGGCAGCAGCATGATTTCCACCGGAATGAAGGGGACGGCCCGCCACGGAACCTGCTTAAACATGGCCAGCATGATGCGGGTGAAAACATTGGATCTGGCTGCACCGCCCTGGCTGAGTATCCAGTGCCTGGCCCTGGCCATGTGGGCCGCTTCAATGTCATCCCCGGCCAGTTTAAGGGCGTAGTAAGCCTTGACCGTACAACTGACGTCACCCTCTCCGCCTGCAAACAGCGGATAACTGCCATCGGCCTGCTGACGGCTTCTGAGGTAACAGGCGATTTTGGCTTGCAACCCGGCATCCATTTCATCCATGTAGTGCATCATCAGGATGTACTCGGCGGGAATCGTACAATCGGCCTCCAGCTCGAACACCCAGTAGCCCTCGCTGGATTGCAGCTTGAGCAGATGATCCCTGGCCCGGCGTATGGCCGCACTCAGGGGGGATTCGGAACAGGCATTCAGGAACGTGGTGTCGAATGCTGGCAGTGCTGTCGCGTCGTCAAACATGGGCAGGAGTCCCCGGAAAAGTCAAAAAATTCAGTGAGGCAGTACGGAATAGGTGGAAGCATCCAGTCTGGCCGGTTCGCTGACACCGGGCAGACCCCGTTCAGCCAGGGCAAATACGGTCTTGAGCAGGGTATCGCTGGAACGACACAAACGGGTGGTTGCCACGGTGGCCCTGACGGCCCGGCGGGTGATTTTTACCTCGGCGGATCGGGCAAAATCAGGGTTTTGGGCGATTTTGCGCAGGGTCAGTACCGCCATGCCCAGTGCCCACAGGCAGAAATCACGGATGCCGGTTTCACGGGCCGGAATCAGCAGGGTGTAACGCAGGGCATTACGGAGATGACCCTGGGCAATGCCGAGCATGCGAATCAGACCCGCCCGGAAGCGGGCATCATTGTGCCCGGGCTTCAGGTCTTTCAGGTCATAGCCACACTGGCTGAACACATCCTGCGGCAACCAGCAGACCCCCCGCTCGTAGTCATCCCACAAATCCTTCAGGATGTTGGTCATCTGCAACCCCAGTCCGAACGACACCGAAAGCTGCATCAGTTCATGCCGGTGTACCGCAATATCGGCTGAATGGTGGCAGAACAGGCGAGTCAGCATTTCTCCCACCACCCCGGCCACGAAATAACAGTAGCGGCTGGTTTCTTCCAGCGTCTCCAGGCCATGGCACAATTCCCGATCCTGGAATGCCGCCATGCCACTGGCCATGATGGCGACACAATCCGCCAGAGCCTCGTGCTGCGGCAGGTCAAGTGCCCGGGTGATGGCAATCACCTCCGGTATCAGGCCAATCAACTCATGTTCCGCCGCCGAAGTGGTACTGGAGAGGCGCGGAGCCAGGGCGAGGCTGAGATCACTGGCCGGTTCCCTGTCGCGGACGACCCGCACGAACTGATCGCAAAAGTGACGCTTTTCAGCGGAATCCAGCGAGGTTTCGTCCTCAATGGTGTCGACGATACGGCACAACAGGTAAGCGTTGGCCACCGGTCGCAGCAAGTCCGGCGGCAACCGGGGAATTGTCAGGGCAAAGGTTCTGGATACGCCTTCGAGCAAACGGGCCTGCAGGGTGTCGGCGTCTTCTCCGCCGGAAACGCCCTCCAGCCTGTGGCTGTGACGGGCCGGTTCTGCACTGCTCACGTCGCTATATCCTCATGAAAACTGTTGTAAAAAACACACAAGCCCGGTGGGTCAATGTGGGCTGCCAACGGGTAAAAACCCTGTAAGTGGCGGAAGATTCTAACGGTATCGCCTGTTGCGTCAAGACTTTGTTGTATTTTAACGAAAATTTTCGAGTAAAATACAACTAACCGCCCGCCAGTGATCCCTTTTCCGTGCATGCCCGGAGGGGTCGGGTACTGAGTACCCCGGGCGTGTGGCAAATATACAACAGTCGTCCGGGGGCAATCGGCAATCCGCCAACCCTGGCCGGGTACGACTGTCACCCCCCATCCGATACGGAGAAAACTCATGAGCGTTCCATTACGGCAACAGTTGAGCGTTGCAAAATACCTGATCCAGCAAAAAATCAAGGGCAATCGAAAGTACCCGCTGGTGCTGATGCTGGAACCCCTGTTCCGCTGTAACCTGGCCTGTGCCGGTTGTGGAAAAATTGATTATCCCGATGAGATTCTGGATCGCCGACTGTCTGTTGAGGAGTGCCTGGCCGCCGTGGACGAATGCGGTGCCCCCATTGTCTCGATTGCCGGCGGAGAGCCTTTGCTGCACAAGGAACTGCCGCAGGTGGTGGAGGGCATCATCGGGCGAGGAAAATATGTTTATCTTTGCACCAACGCCCTGTTGCTGAAAAAGCGTATCGACGACTACAAACCGTCGCCCTATCTGACCTTCTCCATCCATCTGGATGGCAACGAGGATCGGCACGATACCTCGGTGTGCCAAAGCGGCGTATTCAAACGGGCGGTGGAAGCCGTGGAACTGGCCATCAGCCGGGGATTCCGCGTCACCATCAACTGCACCCTGTTTCAGGGGGAAGGGGCGGAAGAAATCGCCGAATTTCTTGACTATTGCAACCAGTTGGGCGTGGAAGGCGTGACCATGGCACCCGGTTTCAGTTATGAGCGGGCACCGCGACAGGATGTGTTCATCAAACTGCGGGAAAGCAAGGCACTGTTCCGCAAGGTATTCAGCCTTGGCAAGGGACGCAAATGGCGGCTCAATCACTCCAGCCTCTATCTGGACTTCCTGGCCGGCAATCAAAGCTACCACTGCACCCCGTGGGGCAACCCTACCCGCAATGTCTTCGGCTGGCAAAAGCCCTGCTACCTGCTGGTAGACGAAGGCTACGCCACCTCCTTCAAGGGTCTGATGGAAGAAACCCCCTGGCACAAGTACGGAACGGCCAAAAATCCCAAATGCGCCAACTGCATGGCCCACTGTGGTTTCGAAGCCAGCGCGGTCGAAGACTCCCTGCAAAATCCACTCAAGGCGGCCTGGGTTTCACTGATGGGCCCCCGGACGTCGGGTGCCTATGCGGCTGAACCGGTACCGGAATACGACTCTCCGGCGGCGGTCAGTGCAGCGTCGCGCCTGTCCGCCATTCCGGTCAAGGTTGTCAGCGAATAAGCCGCAGACCGCCCTGAAACGGCAAAAACCCCGTACCGCGCCAGTTTTGGCGGTACGGGGTTTTTTAATGGACGCGGTAACGGTCATCCGACATTCCGCCCCCCAGTCGTCTAAAATGCGTCTTTCCTGAAAACTCACTACCACACCCGCAATCTGAGCACTCAACAGGGCTGAACACGAACGGATCGTGTGGCGGAACGTTCATCAGAACGTCCGATTTTGGCT
>SXGU01136705.1_pt1 | contig 12760 bp, 11 predicted proteins | sample 3174531 | NCBI WGS metagenome assembly SXGU01 (sample SAMN11356863, study PRJNA531348) | freshwater metagenome | isolation source: freshwater sample F1-140 | place: China: Fuxian Lake, Yuxi | collected 2017-12-25 | reverse complement strand
TGGCGCGTTCCTCGAACTCGCCGTCGAGGAGGCGAGTTCACGCGCCTCGATCCGTCTGGGAGGCCTGCCTCCGCGTCCCGGGAGCGAGGTCTACCAGATCTGGTTGCTCCAGGCCGGACAGCCGCCGAAGTCGCTCACCATCGTCGGAGCAGACCGCGACGGCCCGTGGACGCGGCCCGCGGAGGTCCGGCTGAAGCGCGGCGACACCGTGGTGGTAACCATGGAGCCGGACAACGCCCGGACCGCCGCGACACAGACACCGGTCCTCACGGGACGGTACTAAGCGCCGCGATTACTCCATCGGTTTCACGCGGTCGCACCCACCGGCGGCCGCGGGCCAGCAAGCGGTCTCCCAGCCCCAGTCCAGCAGGTTGCCCGCGTGCGTCGCGCCGTAGCTGTCGCCGAGGACGACCGCGATCAGCCGGTGGCCATCGCGCGTGGCGGAGGCGACCAGCGTTCGGTCCGCCTCCTCCGTGTAACCGATCTTCACACCGTCCGCGTCATCGTACATATACAGAAACACGTTGGAGTTCCACAGTTCGATCTGCTTCGTGCCGTGCGTGTCCCATCGCGTCTGCCGGACCACCTCCGCGAAACCGGTGAGCGTGAACGCGTAGCGCGTCAACGCCGCCAGGTCGCGTGCGGAGGTGTAGTGCCCCGGGCCACCGAGGCCGTGCGGGTCAGTGAAGTGCGTGTCGTCCAGTTCCAGCCGTGCGGCAAGCGCGTTCATCGTGTTCACGAACCGCGTCTCGTCGCCTGACACCGCGCGTGCGATCGCGATCGCGGCGTCGTTCCCTGACCGCAGCATCAGGCCGTACAGCAGGTCGCGGAACGTGTACCGGTCACCCGGAGCCAGCCCCATGACAGTGCTGTCCGCCTCCAGGTCATTGAAGTCGACATCCACCGTCACGACGTCGTCGAGGTGGCCCAACTCAAGCAGGAGGACCGCCGTCGCGATCTTCGTCACGCTGGCGGGCGCCAGGCGCCGGTCCGCGCCGGACTCCGCCAGGACTGCGCCTGACGCTTCGTCCACCAGGATATAAGCCCGCGCCGGGATCGCAGGAAGCGCGGCCCGAGCCTGGTCGACGCGGGGCGCGGGCCCCCGAGGCGCCAGCAGTTCGCGGGCTGGCCGTGCGGCACGACGGCTAGCCACACTGGCAGCGTCCGTGCCGGCGGATTCGACGGAACGGCCAAGCACCAGCACGGTCGCCGCGGTGGCTACGAGTGCGACCACGAAGAAGGCGCCGGCGATCGGCACCCACCGGGCGTACCGGGAAGAGGTGCGGGATGCGCGATAGGGCGCGCGCTGATGCATGGGGCCAGGCCCGCGATACGACATCCCAACCCCCGAGCGCCCACCGCGGCGTCAATCGTCTCCGGGCCGCCGCGCGGCGGCAAGTCGTGATGCGTCAGAGCGTCGGAGGGGTATCGCGGCGGGCCGCGTCGCGCGTCCGGTCGAGGATCGCGAGCACGTCCTGCGGATGCGGGATCTTGCGCAAGATGAACTCTTCGACCTCCGCGGCGGTCTGGACGCGCAGGTCGCCGAATTTCAGCAGCGTTGCGAGCACGCCGTGCCGGTCGAGCGCGACATCCTGCACGTGCATCAGGTCCGCCGTCGACACTTCCTCATGAAACCAGTGCCGCTTCTGACCGTCCACGAGCCGCTGGTTCGTGATCACCCAGGCGTCATGCACCCAAGCGTACCAGAAGAAATACGCACGCATTCCGAGCGCGACAAGGTACGCCAGCGACAGTATGACGACGACGACGTCCACCGCGCGAGGAGCAGCGGTGCGCCCGACGATCGTCAGGAGGGCCAGAGGCGGGACGAGCATCGCCACGAGGCTGAGCGTGAGCGGCGCGACGAGGAAGAACCAGTGCCGGCGGACGGTCAGCACGACAGACTCGCCGGGTTGGAGCTGGACAGGCAATCGCATGGCGGGCCTCTCGAGAGATGTTCGCTCACGCATCGTACCCGTGCGCGTGAAGCGGCAGCCTGCGGGGCTGACAACGACAGAGGCCCGCGCTGAGCGCGGGCCTCTGTGTGTCGCATCGCGGGCGCGGGCTAGGTGCCCCGCATGCGCGGATCCAGTTCGTCACGGAGGGCGTCGCCGAACATGTTGACGGCGAACACCACACTGGAGATCGCGAATCCGGGGAGCAGCGCCAGGCGCGGGTTCGTCTGGAAGTAAGCCTGCCCGGAACCCGTCAGCATCACACCCCACGACGGGGTCGGCGGCTGAGCGCCGACGCCCAGGAAGGAGAGCGAGGCCTCGGTCACGATCGTGATTGCGATGGCGTAGGAGATCAGGACGATCATCGGCGCCATCACGTTCGGCAGGACGTGCCTGAACATGACCCGGTTGTTGCTCGCGCCCAGACTCTGCGCGGAGAGGATGAAGAGCTCCTCACGCACGGAGAGTACGGATCCCCGGATCACGCGCAGGGGGCGCGGGACCGAGAGAATCGCGAGCACCCAAAAGCCCTTCCAGATGCCCGCCCCGAAGATCGCGACCAGCGCGACGGCGAGGACGAGCAGCGGAAGCGTTTGGACGGCGTCCACGACCCGCTGCATGATCATGTCGATCTTGCCGCCGAAGTACGCCGACATGAGGCCGAGCGTGCTGCCGATCGACATCGAGAACGCTGTCACGCCCAGGCTGAAGTACAGCGAAAGCTGGGCGCCCTTCATCAGGCGGCTGAACACGTCACGGCCGTACTCATCCGTACCCAGCAGGTAGAAGCGCGTGGCGTCCTTGGAGTACGAACCGATCGGGAGCAGTCGGTCCGCGCCGTGGACCGCGGTCGGGTCGTACGGGGTCAGGAGGCCAGTCGCCGCCCCGATCGCGATGACCACGACCAACAGGCAGAACACCCCGGCGACAAATCCGAATGTCCGCTTGCGGGCAAACCGCTTGATCCACGCCCACGACCGGGACAGCCCGGTCGGCTCGTGGTAGGCCGCGTTCCCCACCTGGACCGATGGTGCAGCTGATGCCATCTCGTTATCCCCTCAAATTCCCCTGCGGGTGTGCGACGACTAGGAGTAGCGGATACGCGGGTCGAGCCATGAATAGGAGAGGTCGACCAGCAGATTGATCAACAGGGTCACGCCCACCAACAGCAACAGAATTCCCTGCACCAGCGGGAAGTCTCGCTGGGGGACCGCATCGATGAACGCCCGGCCCATGCCGCTCACGCTGAGCGCGCGCTCCACCACCACGGAACCACCGATGGTGATCGTGATCTGGAAGCCCAGGAGCGTGATCACCGGGATCAGCGCGTTGCGGAAGGCGTGGCGGAAGATGACCACGCTCTCCTTCAGGCCCTTCGCGCGAGCCGTGCGGACGTAGTCCGCACGGATGGTCTCCAGCATCGTCGTCCGGATGAGCCGCATGTTCTGGGCAGACAACGCCGCACCCAAGATGAAGGCAGCCGGCAGGAACTGCTGGAGATGTCCGACTGGATTCTCAAACAGCTTTTGGGGCGTCTGCGGCGGGAACCATCCGAACCACCGAGCGCCATAGATGATGATAAGCGTCGCCAGGAAGAAGTTCGGGATCGAAATCCCCATGATGGAGATGCTCCGCCCGAGGTAGTCCATCCAGGTGTTCTGCTTCACGGCCGAGAGGACACCCACCGGCACCGAGATCATGATCCCGATGATGTTCGAGATGCCCCCCAACTCAAGCGAGGTGGGAAGGGTGCGCTTGATCACCTTCAGCACCGGCTCATTCTGCCAGTACGACTGCCCCCAGTCGCCCTTCAGGATGCCACCAGTCCAGACGAAGTACTGGACGTAGGCAGGCCTGTCGAGACCAAGTTCCTTCCGCCAGCGTTCGATCTGGGCCTGGTCAGCGCCACGAGCCTCCGCCATCTGCGCGGTGATGAAGTCACCGGGCATCAGCCGAAGCAGTCCAAACGTGAACATGGACATCACGATCAGCGTGGGCACCATAAAGGCCAGACGCCGAATCAAGTACCTCTGCAAGGTGGCCTGCTCCCCTCGATTGGCCGCCAGCGGGACATCCCGTTTCGGGGGTCAACGTATAGCACGCGCTACACCCACATCGCACCCCTACCGAATGTCGACGCCCCCCTTTTTGATATCAAGCGTTATCTTTCGCGCGACGACGACGCTGTCCGTCGCGGTAGTGATGAGAAATCAGAGCGCCGTACGGCGTGATCCGCTCTTTTGTCGCACGCTCTATCCAGTACTCCTCCTGCCGCGTGACGAACGCTTGGACGTCCGCTTCTGTGGCTGGCGCAAGGGTGACTGTCTCCCTCGGGAGGAACAGAACTTGCCCGATCGGGGCACCACCGCCGACCACCAGCGTGTCACCCGGCTGCATCGCGTAACGGAACTCGGTGTTCTGCGGGTACCAGTCCGTCTCAATCCGCGCCGTCAGAACCGGTATCTGAGGGCGAGCCGTTTCGTTCATCACACCCGTGTACACCGTGTCCCAGCCATCTTCTGTCACGAAATCGAACGAGCCGCGGATGCCAATGCCGCCAGCAGGGGCATTTACATTTGTGGTCAGAGCGTCCAGCAGCTCCAGGGCGAGCGCCTCGTCCAATCCAGATTCGCGGTCAACGTGGCGTACCTCCCGGGCCTCATTCCCGGGGGCACCGGCGGCTGGCCGGATTTCAGCCGCGAAGAGTACGACCGGCGGACGCCCGCCTCCGGGGTCGCGCAGCATCGTGATCTGGTGGAGGTTCTCCTCGCGATAGCGGATCTGGAGAATCTCGCGCGGGTCGAGGGGCGGGAACACGAGAAAGTTCGTCCGGTTGGCGTCTTCCACAACCGGACAAAGCCGGCCATGCTCCGGGAGGGAGGCCCGGCGGCCATCGGGTTCCGGGAGCCGGCCGACTCCCGGGCGTCTGAGGTTGGGGACGAGCGTGACACGCATCCAGTCCGCCTCACCTACCGGGCTGCTCCCGGCCTCCGATGGTACTCGACCGAGGAAACCGCTTGCCACCGCCCGGCAAACGTCAGTATCGTTCGCAGGCTTGAAAAGACACGGTCGGACGGAACGGATTGTATCCGCGTTGATGTTCGGTCGTGTATTTCTTTAAGTAAGTTTCCGCCGCGCGGGGAAGACACGCGGCCGGGCTCGGCCCCGAGGGATCGCCCCGGGCACCAGGCGGCGCACTGGGTCCGGAGGGAGACAGAGTGGATTCAAACTACTGGAAAAGCCGGGTCAGCCGGCGCACCGCGCTTCGCGGTACGGGTCTGGGCTTTGCGGGGCTCGCTGGTGCAGCCCTCATTGGCTGTGGCGGCAAGAAGACTGAAACGCAAACGACGGGCGAGGCGGGTCGTTTGCAGGACGTCTCCAAGGGTGGCGCCGTCAGCAAGGCGGAGACCGGCGGGACTCCAGTCCCGAAGGATCAGGTTCGCGGCAAGCCGGGCCTGTACGAGGGCCCTGTGCCCGCATCGGCGGCCGAGCGCAACCCGAAGGTCAACGCCAAGTACGGCGGCACCCTGAAGATGCGCTACCTCGACCCGCCGCGCATGGACCTCTCGCGCACGAACTCGTGCACGATCTTCATGACGCAGTCGATCGTGAGCAACAAGCTCACGCGCGAGAAGCTAGGCCCGCTGGCCGACCCGTTCAACCTTGAGATCGAGCCTGACCTCGCGGAGAAGTGGGAGTCGCCGGACAAGGGTCAGACGTGGATCTTCAGCCTGCGCAAGGGTGTGAAGACCCACAACGTAGCGCCCCTGAACGGCCGCGAATTCACCGCCGAAGACGTCACGCAGACGATCAAGTTGTATCTGGCAGGATCACAGAAGGACGTCTTCTCGGACATCACCAAGACCGAGACCCCCGACAAGTACACCGTAAAGGTGACGCTCAACGGCCCGAAGAGCGACTTCCCGAAGGAAGTCGGTGCTTGGTCCTACCTCTACATGAAGGAGCTCGTCGACAACGAGACCCTGCGTAACGAGAAGGCGATGAGTACCGGCCCCTTCATCCAGAAGGAGTGGACCAAGAAGCAGCGCTCCGTGTTCGTGAAGAACCCGGACTACTTCGAGAACGGCCTCCCGTACGTCGACCAGGTCGAGTTGTACGTCCAGGACGACGCCAACGCGAGCCGCGCAGGCTTCAAGACGGACAACTACTTCGACTACGGGGCACCGGACAAGAAGACGCTGGCGGACACCTTCGCTGAGAACAGCGACGACATGGTGGCTCAGACGGCTCCCGTGTCGCGTGGCGCCAACGTCAACGGCTGGCAGTATCAGATGAAGAACCCGCTCTTCAAGGACGAGCGTATCCGTCGCGCCCTGTCTTTGGCGTTCGACCGCAAGGACTTCGACCTGGCGAACAACGGCGGCGACAACCAGAACCCCGAAGGGCCGTTCTCACAGTCACCGATGCCGTGGCCGTTCATGTACGACAAGTTCCCGACCGCCAAGGCGAATGGCCCGTGGTACGTGTTCAACCCGGCCGAGGCGTCCAAAATGATGCAGGCAGCGGGCTACACGACGGCGAAGCCGCTGACGATGGAACTCCAGTCGTTCTACAACAGGAACCAGTTCTCGGGGATCGTGATCCCGGGCATCAACAACAACCTCAAAGAAGTGAAGATAACCTGGAAGGACCTCGACAACCCGACTCACGTCACGCTGATGTCCGACCGCAACTTCAAGGAGATGATCGGGTTCCTCTGGGGCCCTCCGGGCTACTCGATGGACCAGTGGTTGACGCCGTTCTACTCCTCGAAGGGGGGCCTGAACTACGGCTCCATCGATGACCCGGCGCTGGACGCCTTGATCCTGAAGCAGCGTGCAGAGCCGAACCCGGCGGCTCAGAAGGAGCTCTGGAACCAGATCAGCACGCTGATCCACGACAAGGTGTACCAGGCATGGTGGCCGGTGCCGCTCCAGCGCAACGCGTTCCACAACTACATGCTGAACTACCGGGCCCACGGTCTCGTAGCGACGATACCGTGCTACGCGGGCGGTCAGCTTCGCTCGGTTTGGCTCGACGAGGGTTCGAACCCCGGCCGGGCGTAGCCCCTGCCGTCGGATTCACCACCGCGGAAGGGCGGGGGCGAAAGCCTCCGCCCTTCTTCTTGCGCTATCCTGAGTCGGCTGGCTCGTCCACGTACTGAGGAGTCGCGTTATGGCCGAGGCCTCGAAACGACCGCGCTGCGATCAGGCGATCCGCCCCCCAGGCGTCGATGCCTGTTGCGTGAACGAATTCGACCCCTGCTTCAAGCCGGCGACGCACCAGCACACGGCAACCGGCATCGCGCTCTGCGCGATTCACTGGGGGAATGCAGACACCCTGGGCGGCCGCGAAGCCGGCCAGTGGCAAGTGGGGATGCGCATCCTGCCGTTCCCGGACGGCTGGGTCGAGTTGCCCGAGCCAGAGCGTCCAGACCCCACTCCCATCGCGCTCTGGGTCGAACCCGCAAAGACCGTCGGCGGGCTGATCATCGAGATCTAGCGGGGGGCTATGCGGCCTTCTCTGGCAGCCTTGCCACGACGTCAGACGGGCCGCGCGGGCGGTCGACACCCAGCAGCAGCGCTGCTGCACGAGGCCATACGCGGTCGACGGCCCAGACGAACGCCGCTGAACCCACCACTCCAAGCACGAAGTTGGCAAGCATCAGCTGGCCCCACGACTCTTTAAACCGCGTCCCATCAAGCAGCGTGGAGGACATCCACCCGAGGAAGTACGGCTTGTGCGCGAGGAACACGCCGAACGACAGCGGCGCCAGCCACGCGAACGGCCTCGTCAGCGCGCGGCCCACGGAGATTTGAAGCGCCGCCCGCACCACCGCCGGGTAGGCCACGAGCCCGAGGCTGCTAAACAGGTAGACCGTCACGCCGAAGTAAGACGTGGGATAGCCGCGCGTCTCCCCCTGCCAGATGTACACCACCAACGTCACCACCATGCCGGCGGCGGCCGCTGCCTCGATGCCGCGGCCCCAGGAGATGTCCCCGCGCAACCTGGCCGCCAGCAGTCCGAAGGCGAGGAAATACGCCCAGATCGCGGGGTTGCGGTAAGCGAAGAGCGCCAGGTCGCCGGCAATCACCTGCCGCTCGTACCACGCGATGCCACCGAGCCCCACGACAAACGTCACCCCCGTCACCACCGCAACCGTCCGCACCGACGCGTCACGGAGCGGATACGCCGCGACCATGAGCATCGCGAGGACGGCCAGGAAGTAGAACTGGCCCTCGATGTCGAAGAAGGCGAAGCGCCGCAGGAGTTCGAGAGACAATCCGTCAGCGCGCCATGCTTCGTACGCGAGCGCCAGCGCCATCCAGAACAGCCCCGGCACCGCGATCCGCCTGAGACGTCCCGCGGCGAACGCAGAGAACGAGGGCGACCGATCCCGTGCCAGCAGAAACCCGGAGATAAACAGGAACACCGGGACGGCTCCGTGCGCGAAGAGGTGCGAGATGAGGAGCGCGAACCGCTCGCCCTCAGTCACTTCCGGCCAGGTGCGGAAGTACGAATGCAGATGCAACACCGCGAGGATCGCGACACCACGCAGGATGTCCACCTCAGGCAGCCGGGCTGCGTGCGACCGTTCCGTCCGGTGATTCGTCATCGATCAACCGTGACGTGTGATCGACTCGGGCGCAACTGCCTACCAGCGGGCCTCTGCACCCGGCCGGCCCGGGGCGCGTGTCCAGGCCGGCGGTGTCTCGTCCAGCCGTCCGGCGGGACGCACGTACCGGAGCCGACCGAAATCGCTGTCCATCTCGTCGAACAGGCCGGTGAGCATGTCCGGCGTTGGGTCGGACACGCCAGCGCCGTCGGTCCGTCCGAGACCGTCCAACCAGCGGCCCGTGCGCGCTAGGGCGACGCGCACCCGGTACGACCCGCCTCGTTCCGCCTGCCGCGCGAGCGCGAGCATCGCCCCCATCGCTGCCAGGTAGCCCGTCGCGTGGTCGAGGGCCTGCGCAGGCAGCGGAGTCGGGCGGTCGTTCCCTGCCCAGACCGCGCCTTCCATCACGATGCCTGACGTCGTCTGTACGAGGCTGTCGAATCCGCGCCGGTTCGACCATGGACCGGCGTGCGACCACGCTGAGAGCGAGACCACAACCACACCTGGGCGCAGCCGAACGAGGTCGTCCACCCCGTACCCGAGGGCATCGAGCGCACCCGGCCGGTACGCCTGGATCACGACGTCGGCGAGCGCGGCCAGCGCCTCGAACCGGGCGCGGTCAGCGGCGGTGCGGAGGTCCAGATGGACGAACCGCTTGCCAAACCCGGTGTCGATGACGAGCGGCGCCATCTCCGGAAGGTGCACGGCACCCACGCGGATCACGTCCGCACCGTATGCGGCCAGGGTGCGTCCGGCGACGGGCCCCGCGATCACCCGCGACATATCCAGCACGCGCACGCCGGAAAGCGGCATCGCCCCAGCCCTGAATGCTCGGACGGGGGCCTCTCCCACCCTATCGAGGTCAAGCGGCGGCAGTGCCGCGAGCGCCCGTGCCTGCGGATGCGCCCTCCACTCTTCGGGCGTGCGCGCCAGATAACCGCAGCCACCCGCCTCCGCCAGTGCGTCCTCAGCAGCGTGCCCATCCCACGCGAGCATCGCCCGCTCCCCGTCCGCACGGTCAGTCGTGCGGGCGGGGTCAAGGCCGAGCACCCAGAGGGCGCACGCGCGATGGTGCGCGAAATTCGTGTGTAGCTGCACCCAGCGGTCGTCGCCCGTGCGGTAGTACCCGGAGAACGTATCCCACAACTCGGGCGGCGGCGCGTCATCAACGCGCAGGTAGCGCTCACTCCGGAATGACGCCGCCGCGTGACGCATCGAGACGGTCGCACGCTGCCAGCGACCGGTCCGCGCGTGCCACAACCGCGCGGCCGCAAGCGCGGCCCCCGCGATGCTCGCCGCCGCAACGGTCCCGACGCGGAAGGGCGACGGATACTGGGGATCGACTCCGTCGATCACGACGTGTTCCAGGTCAGCGAGGTCGCCGCCCGCCGAGCTCCAAATCTCGCACAGCGCCCCTGCTGCCAGTGCCTCGTCGTCGACCATCAGCCGCCTCCATTCAGGAGCATACGAGGAGCGCGCAGAACGCGCGGAGCGATACCCTGAGACGTGACGGACGAGGAGACGCCGTGTTTCCCCTGCGCGACAACAACCTCACGCGGGCCCGCCCGCTGTTCACGCTCGCGCTGATCGCCGTCAACCTCATCGTCTTCTTTGCCTGGCAGCCATCCGCGTTCTGGCTTCCCGATCCCCAACTCGCTGACGCTGAACGGCAGCAGGCGTTTCTCTTCGCCCACGCGGTTGTGCCTTGCGAGATCGCGCAGGGCCAGCCTTTGGACACCCGTGAGCGCCTGAGTGGCCTCTGCAGCGACACGCCCGGCATTCCCGAGAACCCGGAGAAGAACATTTATGCGGCGGTGCTGATCAGTCTGTTCCTGCACGGCAGCCTGTTCCACATCGCCTCCAATATGTGGTTCCTCTGGATCTTTGGAAACAACATGGAGGAGGCACTGGGACGGCTCCGGTACCTCGGCTTCTACCTGGTCGGGGGCGTCGTCGCGACACTCGCCTTCATCCTGCTTCAGGCGGACAAGGCCGTGCCGCTGGTAGGCGCGTCAGGAGCGATCGCCGCGGTGCTGGGCGGCTACCTCGCACTATTTCCCACGCGACGCATCATCGGTCTGGTCGGCGTGTGGCCGGTGCCCGTACCGGCGGCATTGTTCCTGGGATTGTGGTTCTTCGGCCAGTTCGCCATGCAGGAACCCAACGTCGCATGGCAAGCGCATGCCGCCGGCTTCGCCTTCGGCTTTCTGGTCACGTTCATGATGCGCGCCCCGCTGCGCGCGAGACTCCGCCGCCTGCATTTCTAACCACCACAGGAAGCGGTTACGGCCTCGGCGGCGGGGCGCCGCCACCAGTTGCGGCCAACCGTGCAGGCGTGCCGCGATAGCAACTGATCGTGTACGGGTACTCGTAGGTCGCGTGGTAGTGGTACATCGTCACCTGCCGGCCGTCCCACTCCACTTCGTGCGCGTGGCCGTGGCAGGCATCGAGGTTGTCGTTGGTCAACGTCTCGCCCCGCTCGCCGCGGACGCCGAACAGCCCGAAGCCATCGACCGCCCACCCGAGCAACGCCGAATGTCCACTGTCCGAATCCGCGACGCACGCCGTGACCGTGTGGTAGTGGTACTGGCCCGTGCGCTGCGGGTGCCCCGCACATCGGTCCTGCGTCTCCCACGCCCCGGCGTCGCGGTTGAGCGCATCGAGCGCGTCAAACACCACTGAACCCGAGGCCAGCACGGCGACGAACGGCGGCGAAACGCACGAAGCCTGAGCCGCAACCTGCGGGTCGGCGGGCAACGTGACCGCGAGCGTCTGCTGGCTGATGAAGTTCGGGTTCCGGTCGTACTGGTACGCGTCGTCGCTTGGCTGGATCGGGAAACGGCCGGTGACGTGGTTTGGCAACGCGTTGCCGGTCAGGCTCCGGCTCGAACCCGACCTCGACGCGGTGAACGAGGACGGCCATCCGATCGCGCCGTCCACAATCGCCTTTGCGGTCGCGTTGTAGGTGCCGTCCGAGTTGAACCACGGACCTTTCACACTCGCGCCACCCCCCGGGCCACCCGCGCCGCCGCCGCAGCGCCAGACATATCCGGCGCGCGCACTCGTCGAGACCTTCCCGTCGCCTACCGGGACGCGAAGCAGGTCGATCACCCGCCGGGGGCCAACCACCGCTGGCGAAGTGGCCGCCGAAGCAGCGACACCCGGCGTCGAAGAAGCGCCAGGCGACGCGGTCGCACTGCCTGCGGTTCCACCGGAAACCGTCGGAGTCGCGCCGCCAGCGGTCCGGGCCCCCTCGGATGGAATCGAGCCTCCTGTGGCAGTTGCAGCCGCGATCGTGGAAGACGCCGTAGCAGACGGCGCACCGGAGACAGGAGAGCCATCCGAGCCGCAGGCGACAAGGACCGCGGCGAAGGGCAGGAGCAAAGCGAGCTGTCGGGCCATTGGGCAAACCTCCGCGTAAGAGGCTCGCACCCTACCAACACGATCTGTGGTGTCTCTTTGAGCACGCCGCGTCCGCCTACCCGGGGGCGAAGCCCCAGCGCTCCCGCACCCACGCCTCGGCGCGTCCGAAGAGCAGACGGTCGACGGCCACACCGACCACGATGATGACCAACATCATCGCTGAGACCATGCTGAGATCGTTGGCTCGGCGACCGGTATCCAACAACCGCCCGAGTCCCCCAGCAGTCACCAGAAGTTCCCCAGCCATCAGCGCGCGCCACGCGAACGACCAGCCCTGCTTAATTCCGCGCACCATCGACGGCATCATCGCCGGGACGATCACGTACCGAAAAGACTGCCAGCGGGTCGCGCCCAGCGTTCCTGCTACTCGCGACAACAGCGGCGGCAGACCTCGGACACCAGCTTGGGCGGAATACGCGATCGAAAATGTCGACCCCATGAGCACCACAAAGACAATCGCGGATTCACTTGCCCCGAACCACACCACGGCAAGCGGAAGCCACGTGATGCTCGGCAACGACTGAAGTCCGAGGATGAGGCCACCGAGACTCTCGTCCAGGACTCTCGATGTCGTCGTGAGGAGCCCGAGCGCAGTCCCGGCGACAAATGAGATCGCGAACCCCACGGTCATGCGCAGCAGACTGACCCCAAGCGCGTCAATGATCGCGCCGTTCTGGACGTTCGCGCGAAGAGCATGAAACACGTCCTCAGGCCCGGGCAGCGTCGCCCGCGACCAAAGGCCCGTACGCCCTGACACTCCCCAAGC
>SXGU01014926.1_pt1 | contig 12763 bp, 8 predicted proteins | sample 3174531 | NCBI WGS metagenome assembly SXGU01 (sample SAMN11356863, study PRJNA531348) | freshwater metagenome | isolation source: freshwater sample F1-140 | place: China: Fuxian Lake, Yuxi | collected 2017-12-25 | reverse complement strand
TGAGATGGAACGGGTCAGCGTGGTGGCGCGCGGGTGGCAGTACGCGCGGTGGAACCGTGAGGCGACGTTGGATCCGCGGACAGCACCGGCCTTGGCGTCGTACCGGTTCCCGGAACCGCCGAGAGGGTAGGGGGTCGTGGGCAGGTCAGTTGGAGGGGCTGGACAGGTCGGTTGCGCGGCCCCGTTCGCGGTCGAACTCCTGCAGGGCGCTGGAGATGGCGTTGGCGGCGCGGGTGAGCCACTGGACGCGGGGATCTTCCAGGTCGCCGGGTTGTGCGCCGGACGTGTAGAGGCGCATCTCGGCCTCCATGGAGGCGATGCCGAGTTGGGTACCCGACCGGATGGCGTGGAGTGTCGTGTCGGCATAGTGCAGCGCCAAGGGGTGGATGACCGACCAGTCGGGATCCGGGGTGGCACGCGCGGTGCGGATCGCTGATGAGGCATCGCGCCAGGCGTCGCGGGCATCGAGGAAGATGTCGAAGGCGTTCCCAAGGATGGTGACTGACCGATCGAAGTCGGGATCGTGGGAAGGGTGCCCACCCGAGATTGCCGACGGTTGCCCGTCTGTATTCGATACGTGCAGAATATCGATGGTATCCACGGTGACTGAATCTCCACGACGACGGATGGCTACCCACTGCGAGGGAGATTGCGCACCGGCCCGTCATATGGGGAAACGTGTGGCATTGGGTCGCGGTGCGAAGCAGTCACGGATTCCCACGTTTCAGGGTGCCGAGTGCGCCTAATCTTGACGCCACGGTGTGCCCGCCGTACCGTGCCGGTGTATGCCGGGCGTCGCGTCCGGACGGAAGGAGTGCCGGGTGACGCTGATTATTCATGGAACTGACGACACGTCGACCGACCCCGTACCGGTGACGGTCGGCGACTGGTCGTTCATGCTGATCGGCGGGGCGGTCCGCGTGATCCGTTGGCGCGGTGTCGAGGTCGTGCGGGGCATCGATTGCCCCCTGCGTGACCCAAGTTGGGCGACCCTTGTGCCCAATGACGTGACGATGGAGTGGACCGACCAAGGCCACGCGCGTGTCCTGACGCGCACCTTCACCGCCGCCGACCGGGCACTCTCCGGCACGGTCGTGGTCACGGTTGATCCTGCTGGCACCTTGGAGGCCGACCTCCGTCTGGTCGCACACCAGGATTTCTCGACCAACCGGTCGGGATTTACCGTCCTCCACCCCATCGATGGCGTTGCCGGGTCGCCCTTGACCGTGCGCCACTCAGACGGTCGCACCGAGGCGACGCACTTCCCCGAGATGATCTCGCCGTCCCAACCAGTCTTCGATATCGCTGGGTTGGCACATGAGGTCGGTGGCGTTCATGTCGACCTGTCGTTCGAGGGCGAGGTGTTCGAGATGGAGGACCAACGCAACTGGATCGACGCGTCATACAAGACCTACTGCCGGCCCATCGCCCGACCGCTGCCCTACATCGTCCCGGCCGGCGAGACCGTCCACCACCGGATTCGCCTGAAGGTATCGGGAGATGTGCACCCCACCAATCTCGGACCGTGGGCGCATGGAGAGGGAGGCGCACACCCCGGAACGTTCCCGGAACTGCTGCTAGCGGTCCAGGATGGGTGGGTGCCAGATCCAACCTCGGGTCATCCGGCCCTCGGCGTTGGTGTCGGGTCTTTGCTGCTCCGCATCGGGGCGCACGCAACTGGTGCCGAGGCGTGGGTAGGTGCGGTTGCACGGGTCGCGTCGGCTGTCGATGTCGAGGTGGTGGTGCCAGAAGGGGCCGATCCGGATGCACACCTCGCGTCAGTGGCAGCAGCGCTTCATGGGCATGGCATCGTCCCGAGGCACGTCTTCGCACTGCCGGAGGCATATCTGAAGTCGTACCAACCGACCGCCCAGTGGCCAACGGGCACCTCACCAGCGCAGGCGGTCCATGCGGCCGGCCGGGCGTTCCCATCGGCACGCATTGGCGTGGGGATGCTGACGAACTTCACCGAACTGAACCGGTGCCGTCCGGTCGATGCGGGGTCGTATGTGACGCACTCGACCACGGCGATCGTTCACGCTGCGGATGACCGGTCAGTTTTCGAGACCCTCGAGACACTGCCCCGGATCCTGGCCGACACGACGGGCTTTGCCCATGGTGTCGACGGGTTGCACGCGCGGTCGGTGCGGTTGGGCCTGATGTCGATCGGGATGCGGTCGAATGCCTATGGGGTGGCCGTCGCGCCCAATCCGGGACGCATCCGCAAGGCGATGGCGATGGATGACCCCCGCCAAGTCGGTCTGATCGGCGCGTCATACGCCGTCGGTGTGGCGTCACAGGTGGCGCGCGGCGGTGCCGAGGCATTTGCACTCTCCTCATTGGCCGGCCCGTTCGGGGTCGCCGACGCGGAGGTGCGCTTTCCGATCTTCCATGCGGTGCGGGTCCTGGGCCAGTTCGCCGGGCATCCCTTGGTGGCGTTGCCGGACTTGCCAGTCGGAGTGCATGGCGTGGCGGTCAGGGTTGAGTCCGGGCACGTGCGGGCCGCGATTGCCAATGGCACGGACACCGCACAGCTGGTCTCCCTGCCCGTCGGGGCCACGTGCCGGATCCTGGACGAGACCACCGCACGTGAGACATCGGTTGATGGGAACTGGTCGAACTCGTCACCCGCAGCGACAGTCGGTGCCGATGGTCAGCTGATGGTCGCGCGGTATGGGGTGGTGTTTGCGGAGTGGTTGTGAACCGGTGGGGTCGCCTCACTTGACCACGCCATCGCCCCGTCCGTCGCCCCGTCCAAACTTAGCTGGTTAGGTCGCACGCAGGCCATGATCGAGGGTTTTGCCCCGATGGGCCTGCAGGTGACGGTTACCCCGATTGGAGACCAATGAAACTGAAAGAAGTCCGGGTGGTCGATGTGGCGTTGCCCCGGGTGGCACCCCGTACCCCGGCCCGTCGGCCGAGTTGGAATGACGCGACGGTCCGGGGCTTGCCAATGAGCAAGTATCCGGAGTTCGTGAACACGCCGGCACGGTCACCAGGTGTCGGTACGTCCGTCGGCGGTGGCACGGTTTGGGTTCAGGCAATCGCCGAGGATGGCACATGGGGGATCGGGCGCGTTGGCGTCGGGTTGCCGGTGGCGTCACTCGTCCGGCACCACTTCGCGCCCCTGCTTGAGGGACGCGACTGTTTCGCCACGGAGTTCCTCAGCGATCTCATGTGGCGGTCGTCGCTGCGGCATGGTGCGCAGGGCCTCAATGCGGTGGCCATGAGCGGGATCGATCTTGCTCTCTGGGATCTCAAGGGGAAACTCCTTGGGCAACCCGTCTGGCGGTTGCTTGGAGGCCCGTCGCGTAACCGTATCCCGTGCTACGTGACGGGTGACGATCTGGACTGGTTCCAGGAACTCGGCTTCCGCGCCTTCAAGATCAGCAATCCCGTGCACTATGAACAGGGCATTGAGGGCATAAACATCGTCGAGGAGAAGATTGCCCGGGCCCGGGAGACAGTCGGGCGGGGTGTGGAACTGATGTACAACCCGGTCATGCCGTTCGACGTGGAGTTCACGATCCGCCTGGCCGAACGGTTACGTCCATACGAACTGCGATGGCTTGAGGAACCGCTGCCTCCGGATGATCTTGAAGGGTACGCGCAGATTGCCCGGGCGGTGACGTGGATCCCGATCGCGACGGGGGAGGATCACCACACGCGATGGGCGTTCCGGCCACTGATCGAACGCCGGTGCGTCTCGGTGGTCCAACCGGATCTGCACTGGTGCGGAGGCCTGACCGAGGCGGTGCGGATCTACCATCTGGCTGAGGCGGCCGGTATCAAGACCGTCCTGCATACCGGTGCGAACGTGGCTGAGGGACAGCATTTCTCGTACGCGTTTCCGGAAGTGCCAATGGCTGAATACCACTGTTCATCACCAGTCGGTGTCCCGTTGGACGAAACCCCACGGATCCCCGGCGTGCCGGTTCCCAAGGATGGGTATGTGGTTCCAAGCGATGCCCCGGGGTTCGGGTATGAGATCGATCCGTCGTGGGTCACACCGTGGCGTCCCGCAAACGCGTGGTAGGGACCATGTTCGAAGGACTGCATTCATGAGGACAGATGAAACGCGGCGAGGAAGGCCGAACATCCTCCACGTCCTGTCGGACCAGCATTCGCCGCTCGTTGCGGGGTGCTACGGAGACCAGGTGGTGGCCACGCCCAACCTCGACCGTCTGGCTTCATCTGGCGTGATCTTTGACGCAGCGTACTGTCCATCGCCGATCTGCGTGCCGTCGCGGGCATCGATGCTGACCGGCCGCTACCCGGTACAGAACCGTTGCTGGAACAACTCGCACATCCTGGATTCCGGTATCCCGACCTTTGCGCAGTCCCTCGGCGCGGCCGGTTACCGAACCTGCATCGTGGGTCGGATGCATTCGCTCGGGCCCGACCAGTTGCGTGGGTACCAGGAACGGCATGTTGGTGATCACTCGCCGAACTTCGAGGGTGTGCCATCTCCTGCGCGTGGACTGCTTGATGGCACGGCCGGCCCGGCCCGGGTGAGCCTTGCCAACTCCGGTCCAGGTCAAGGCGGATATCAGGTGCACGACGAGGAGGTGACGGCCGTGGCCGTGGATTGGCTGGCCCGGGAGGGGATTTTCAGGCGTGCCCTCCCAGCCGGCGGCACCGCATCACCTTTCCTGCTGACGGTTGGATACATGCTGCCTCACCAACCCTTCGTGGCGCGAAGGGAAGAGTACGAACGCTACCGCGGACGGGTACCCGGACCGTCCAATCCTGCGGTTCCCGACAACGATCATCCGTACCTCGCATGGTGGCGCGCACGGACAGGGATCGAGGCGGTCACGCCTGCGGAGGTCGAGCGTGCGCGGACCGCGTACTGGGCACTGGTCGACCGCATGGACGCGATGATCGGGCAGGTGATGCGAGCTCTCGGGGAGAATGGTCTGACCGACAACACGCTAGTGATCTACACGACAGATCATGGCGAACAGGCGGGTGAGCACGGCCTGTGGTGGAAGCAGACCTTCCATGAAGCGTCGGTGCGAGTACCACTGATCGTGAGTTGGCCGGGTGTGATCCCTGTCGGGGCGCGGTGCGGGCGGGTGGTGAGTGCATTGGATGTCACGGCAACCATCATTGACGCAACCGGTGCGCCCGCGCTTCCGGTTTCGCCGGGGCGGAGTCTGCTTGGCATCGTCGGTGCCGACGTGACGTCCATCCCCCCACCATCGATGCCCCGTCCGGAAATTGATGCATGGGAGGACGTGGCGTTCTCGGAGTTCTGTGTGGAGGAGGGCTGGTACCAGCGCATGATCCGTTCGGGGCCGTGGAAGCTGATTGTCCATCACCATCACCGGCCCCAACTGTTCAATCTCCATGACGACCCCTCAGAACTGCACGACCGGGTGGCTGATCCGGCGTGCCAGGAACTCCTTGCCAATCTGGAAGTGCGTGTGCGGGAGGGATGGGACCCCGACGCCATCACCAAGGAGATGGCCGGGCGACGGTCAGACGAGGCACTTCTGCGCCAGTGGGCACGCGTGGCCAGTCCGCCGGAACAGTACCGGTGGCCGATCACGACGGCGATGCACTGGCTTGACGCCGAGGACGGTGCCGGGCAGGCCTGAACCGGCGTGATCAAGGCGTGGAAGTGTGCCGGGAGTGGTCGTCTTCCGGGAGTAGGGGCCGAACGCACGGATGAAAGCGCGGGGCGATTTTCCCCGGGACATACGCCAGAACCGCACCCTGTTCCGTACCAACTGCGACGAGGGGTTGGTATCGATGGCGTCATCTCCGGATTGCTGAAGAGCAGTCTGGAAACTGTCCGCATTGATGTCGCGACCATGGCACGTACCCGGGCTCCGGTGAGCGCGCGAACATCAAGTGGTAGACGCGCCCCGACGACGACCACAGTGCGACTGAGGACGTCGCGCGGAACCGGAACTACCCGCTCGTCACTGACTTCATTCCGAACCACGGCTTCGTCCACGATGTCGTGTCTGCCAAGCAGTTCGAGGTGCGGGAAGCCAGAACGACTGGCTCCCTGGTCAAGGGCGTCAGACGGCGGTTCTGGGGCAAGCGAGCCTTCGGGGAGGAAGGTGCCGGGGTGCCGGCGAGGCGGGGTTTCCGCTGCCCGAGGAGGGTGGACACCGACCGGGGTGGTGCGGGCATGACGCTCGATGATCACGGCATCGCGGCGATGCAGTCCGCGTTTGCCACCGAAGGACCGGTCCTTTGGTCGCGCCCTGAGTCCCCCACCGAGGCAAGTTTGTGGGTTGAGGGGATGGCGTGTCTGGGTGAACGGGAATGAGCAGACAATGCTTAGGGTGAACCACGCGGTGCGGGGGTTCGCGCACGGGGGCGGACGCAGCGACTTTGAGATGAGATATAGCAACGTGCTGTCAGGATGGAGGCGCCTCTCGGCAATGGCGCGATAGGTGGAGGTTCGCGCACGGTGGCACTGGTGAAACTGGTCGTGGCATGACTTGGTGTCCCGGGCAGTGCAATGACTGTTGGTCCCCGGCGTCGGGGATACCCGTCCTGCGCGCGGGACCGTGGTCCCCCTGAATGGTGAAGTCGTTCACCGTCAGGCCCCAGGAATGGCCCTCCCAGCCACTGGTGACCCACCGTCGAGTTCGACGGCGGTGTTGCCCTGCGCGGCGTTCACCCGCGTGTACGAGGCCAATGTCACGGTGCGCGTTGGGGTTGGGGAGTGGCACGGTGTCGTCGATGCTGCGCGCAGACCGCCACCTGCCCACGGGTACCATCTCCGGTGTCCCATGGGGAGGGAGGATGGACGGACGCAGCACATCCGATCGCATCGAGGCTGACTACCTCGTCGAGACCGCCTTCGACCCTCACATTGCCTCCGCGATCATGGCCGGCGAGCAGTCGTCCGGCACCTTCGTTCCCGTACCCGGCGAGACCCCCGAACTCAAGGCCCGGGCCGCCGCGCGCGTCGAGAGCGTCCACGTCATCGGCGAGGTCGCGCACCCCTCTCTCCCCGGCGCCGACCGGCTTGGTGGGGCTCCCATCCTCCGCGCCCGCGTCACCCTCTCGTGGCCCCTCGCCAACCTTGGCCCGTCCCTGCCGAACCTCGTGGCCACCGTCGCCGGCAACCTCTTCGAGTTGCGCCAGTTCTCCGGACTGCGGATCGAAGCCATCCGCCTCCCGCGCGAATTCGCCCGGCGCTACCCCGGCCCGCGCTTCGGTATCGACGGCACCCGACGCCTGACGGGCGTCCACGGGCGACCCCTCATCGGCACCATCGTCAAGCCAAGCGTCGGCCTCGATCCGCAGGCGACCGCCGACCTGGTCGATACCCTCATCGGCGCCGGAGTCGACTTCATCAAAGACGATGAACTGCAATCCGACGGTCCCGCGTGCCCCTTCGAGGCCCGCGTGCGCGCCATCATGCCCGTGATCGAGAGGCATGCCGACCGGACCGGGCGCAAGGTCATGTTCGCGTTCAACCTGACGGGTGAGATCGGCGAGATGCGCGCCCGCCACGACCTGGTGCGCGCCCTCGGTGGCACCTGCGTCATGGCCAGTCTCAACTCGGTTGGTCTCGCGGGCATGATCGAACTCGGGCGGTTCGCCACCCTCCCGATCCACGCGCACCGCAACGGGTGGGGATACCTCTCCCGTGCGCCCTTGCTTGGGTGGTCATTCCCGGCGTGGCAGGTCGCGTGGCGCCTCGCCGGGGCCGACCACCTGCATGTCAACGGCCTGCGCAACAAGTTCAGCGAGGATGACGACAGCGTGATCGCGTCGGCGCGCGCCTGCCTGGCCCCCCTCCTGGATGACGCGCCGTGCCTCGTGATGCCCGTCTTCTCGTCGGGCCAGACGCCCGATCAGGCGGCGGACACGTGGCAGCGGCTTGGGTCGGCCGACTTGATCTACGCCGCCGGAGGCGGGATCATGGGCCATCCCGGCGGCCCGGCGGCCGGGGTAGGCGCGCTTCGCGAGGCCTGGGACGCGGCGATGGCGACGACGCCCGGCCTGCGATGACCTGCCGCGCCAAGGCCATCACCTGCCATGAGGTGCGCCCGTGACCGCTCCGGGTGCCTCGCCCTTGGTCGCGTGGTACGGCGACGACTTCACCGGCGCCGCCGCCGTCGCCGAGGTCCTCACCTTCGCCGGCGTGCCGTCCGTCCTGTTCCTTGACGTGCCCACGCCGGAGCGCCTCGCGGCCTTCGCCGGCGTGCAAGGTCTCGGCATCGCCGGGACCGCCCGCGCCCGGTCGCCGGACTGGATGGACGCGAACCTGCCGGCCATCTACCGCTTCCTCGCCGACCTGCCCGGCGGCCCCGCACCGCTGACGCACTACAAGGTCTGTTCCACCCTCGACTCGTCACCCACCGCCGGGTCGATCGGTCGCGCCATCGACCTCGCACGACCCATCTTCCCTGGCGACTGGGTGCCGGTCCTCGTCGCCGCACCTGCGATCCGTCGGTACCAGTTCCACGGGAACCTCTTCGCGGCCGGTCCCGGCGGGACGTTCCGTCTCGACCGCCACCCGGTGATGTCGCGCCACCCCGCGACGCCGATGGACGAGGCCGACGTCGCCGCACACCTGCGCCGCCAGACCGCGACGCCCACCGGCACGCTCACCATCGAGGACCTCGCGACCGGTGCCACCGCCTGCGCCGGACGCGATGCCTTGCTTGCGGCCGGGACGCGCGTCGTCGCCATCGACGCCATCGACGACCGCACCATGGCCGAGGCCGGACGCCTGATCTGGGAGGGGCGCGCGCGCAACCCGTTCGTCGTCGGATCCCAGGGCATCGAGTACGGCCTCCTCGCCCACTGGCGCGCCGCTGGTCTGGCCACTGATGCCCTGCCTTCTCCCGTCGCAGCGGGGGGGAGGGGAGGGATCGCCCGTGCCACGGCGTTCCCATCGGTCGGGCTGGCACCGGTCGTCGTTGTGTCCGGATCCGCCTCGTCGGTGACCGGCACCCAGATTGCGTGGGCCGAGGCGAACGGATTCGGCGCGATCCCCTTCGCCGCGGCCGCGGTCGTCGAAGGCCTCGACACGCGTGAGGCAATCGACGCCATCGACCGCGCGACCGACTGGGCGATCATGCTGGCGCGCGCCGGCCTGCACCCGATCATCCACACGGCACGTGGCCCGGACGACATTGCCATCACGATGGGCATTGAGGCGATGGTCCGCGCCGGCGTCGATCCCGCCACCGGGAACGGACGCATCGGCACGGCCCTCGGCATCATCCTCGACCGCACCCTGCGCGCGACCGGTGTGAGGCGCGCGATCATCTCTGGTGGCGACACCTCCGGAGCAGCGTCTCGCCAGTTGGGCATCCACGCCCTCGAGGCCCTCGCCCCCACCATCCCCGGCGCTGCCCTGTGCCGCGCCCACGCCGATGACCCGGCGTACGCGAACCTGGAAGTCGCCCTCAAGGGGGGCCAGATGGGGTCACCCGACTATTTCGGGTGGATCCGTGACGGCGGTGGCGACGCCCCGCGAGGCTCAGGTTAACCCCTTTTACGCCGGAGCCGGGCCATTATGAACGACGGGAGCGATGGGCGGTACGCTGAGTGGTGTCCGCCCGATCAGGGCGACTGCCCCCACCCCCGGCTGAAAACCGCGACACTGGCGCGGGAGAGGGGAACCGGGTCCGCGGGCATCCTTGCCCGCTCCGTCGCTGGGGTGGGGATGAGGCCATTCCCGATACACGCACGCACGCGCCACCGGGCGGAAGGAGGACCACCATGACGAACGTCGCACTCTTCGGGGCCGGGGGCAAGATGGGCAGCCGGATCGCCGCCAAGTTGGTCGCCGACGGGGGGTACGCCGTCGCCGCGGTCGAGACTTCGGCCACCGGGCGCGACCGCATCCGCGCCGCCACCGGTCTCGAGGCGGTCCCGCCCGAGGCGGCGATGGCCACGGCCGAGGTCGTCGTCCTCGCGGTACCCGATCGCGCCATCGGGTCGGTGATGCGCGGGATCATCGATCTTGCCCGACCGGGCACCGCCTTCATCGTCCTCGACGCCGCCGCGCCCCACGCTGGCGAGATGCCCGGGCGCGCCGATGTGACGTACTTCTGTACGCACCCCTGCCACCCGCCGTTGTGGGGGTTCGAGACCGACCCGTTGCCCGAACGCGACTACTTCGGCGGCGTGCGGGCGCCGCAGGGGATCGTCTGCGCCCTGATCCAGGGACCGGAAGCGCACTATGCAACTTGCGAGGCAATCGCTCGGATCGCCTTCGCGCCGGTCGCCCGTGCCCACCGGTGCACCCTCGAACAGATCGCCATCCTCGAACCGGCCCTCTCCGAGACGGTCGGTGCGACCTTCGCGATGGCCCTGCGCGAGGCGACTGAGAAGGCCATTGGCATGGGGGTCGATCGCGAGGCGGCGATCGACTTCATCCTCGGCCACCTCAACATCGAGTTGGCGGTCGCCTTCGAGAGGTTCCCGGGCGGTCGCTTCTCCGACGGCGCCTACCACGCCATCGCGCAGGCCAAGAAGCAGATCTTCCAGGACGGGTGGCTTGACCGCGTCTTCGACCACGACGCCATCACGCAGTCGGTGCGCGAGATCGTGAACCCGCCCGCACCGACGGCGTAGCGCCGCGCCGCACCTGACCGATCCGACTGGAGGCCCGACATGCCGAACCCCGCGTACCCGTGGCAACCCATCGAGATTGAACTTGCGTCGCAATCGACGGACTGGGCCAACCCGTACCTCGACGTCGATGCCTGGGCGACCTTCCGCCATGATGACTGCACGGTGATCGTGCGCCCCGCCTTCTGGGACGGCGGCACGACGTGGCGCGTGCGGTTCGCGCCGACCAAGACCGGCAGGTGGCTGTGGGAGACGGCGTCGGCCCCGCGTGACGCCGGACTGGCTGGACGCACCGGCACCATCGAGGTGATAGCACGTCCCGACGGCGATCCAGGCGGCAATGCCTTCGTGCGACACGGCTTCTGGACGATCGACCCGGGCGCGCGTACGTTGCGCCACGCCGACGGCACCCCGGCGGTGATGGTTGGCGATACCCCATGGGCGTTGCCGTGGCGGGCGACGCGCGACCAGGCCGTCACCTACGCGGTGGACCGGCAGGCGAAGGGCTTCAATGCCGCCCTGCTGATGTCGGTGCAACCCGACCGGCGCGCTACCGGGCCGGACGCGCGCGGTGTCCGCGACGGCTTCGCAGTCGGATTCGAGGATCTGCCCAGTGGGCGCCTGACCCGCCCCGTTCCGGCCTACTTCCAGGAGGTCGACGTCCTGGCCGGCATTCTCGTCGACCACGGCATCGTGCCGGTGTGGCAACCGGTCTTCCACGGGTACGGGTGGAAAGGCCTTGGCAGCGCTGGGCCGGCGATCCCCGCCGACGAGTACGCGCGCTACTGCCGCTACCTGGTGGCACGCTACGGGGCACAACCCGCCATGTGGTTGGTCGCGGCCGACGGCGACGGCCTTGCGCCCGGCGTCGATCCCGGCGGGTGGGAGATCGAACGGGGGGATGCCTATGGGCACCCGACCGGCATCCACTACGCGCCGTTCCACCCGCCGATCGCCTGGCACGACCGACCGTGGCTCGACTTCCAGTGGTGCCAGACCGGCCATAGCGGCGAACACCTGCCCCATCGCGTCACCGAGATGTGGCACCAGGGGCCGCCCAAGGCGGTGGCGAACGGTGAACCGACCTATGAACGCATCGGGCGGCACGACAAGGCGACCGGGTGGTGGCAGGGCCACGAGGCGTGGATGAACCTGTGCGCCGGTGCCACGATGGGTGTGGTCTACGGCGCGGCCAGCCTGTGGCAATGGCGCGTCGACCGCGACGAGGCGCACGAGGCGTGGGCGGTTGCCGCCGGGGCCGACTGGCGCGACGCCGTCGATTTCGAGGGTAGCCGCCACGTCGGTGCGATGTCGCGCATCCTTGCCGGCATCGACCTGCGCGGGATGGTGCCCGACACGACGCATTCGGCCGGGCGGTCGGCCCTGTACCGGCCCGGGTGCCTGGTTGCCTACCTCTTCGCCGGTGGGTTGTTCCGCGCGTCGCGCCACGACGAGGTGCCACCGGGCTACCGCGTCTTCGACGCGACGACCGGCGAGGTGGTCGCGTCTGGCACGGTGGTGGTCGAGAACGGACGCGCGGTCCCGTTCGGGACGGGCGACGGCCCGCGCGTGGTGATCTTTTCAGCGGACTGGTAGCCCCGGCGAAGTCGAGCGGCGCCCGCCCGGTCGCTGGCTTGAGGTTGGTGTCCAACAGGTGGTGTCCAACAGGTGGTGTCCAACAGGTGGTGCCGGCGCAGGGGTGTGGAGGGTTAGTTGGCAGGGGATGGCGCGTCGGCGGCCCGGCCCCGTTCGTGGTCGAAGTCGCTACGGGCGTTGGCGATGGCCTGCGTCGCGAGGGTGAGCCACTGGACGCGGGGGCCATCGGTATCGCCGGGTTGAACGCGTGATATGCAGTGGCGCATCTCGGGATCCGTGGAGGCGATGCCGAGGTGCGTGCCTCACCGGATGGCATGGAGGGTGGTGTCGGCAAGGTGCAACGACAGGGGGTGGATGGCACTTCTGGCCGGGTCGGGAGTGGCGCGCGCCGCGCAGATGTTGGTTGACGCATCGCGCCACGCGTCACGGGCGTCAAGGAAGGTGTCAAAGGCCTTCCGCGGGACGGTGACCGACTGGTCGAAGTCGGAGTCATGGGAAGGATGCCTGTCCGCGAACACCGATGGTGGCCCCGGTGTGTCTGGTGCATGCAATGCGTCAGTGGCATCCACGTTGACTGAATCCCCCTGACAACGGGTGGGCGACC
>SXGU01076101.1_pt1 | contig 12767 bp, 16 predicted proteins | sample 3174531 | NCBI WGS metagenome assembly SXGU01 (sample SAMN11356863, study PRJNA531348) | freshwater metagenome | isolation source: freshwater sample F1-140 | place: China: Fuxian Lake, Yuxi | collected 2017-12-25 | reverse complement strand
GTCCATCCGCACGGACAATTGCCGATACTTTCTCCTGACCTGGGCGATGATGATCTTGAGCCGGATCCTTCGAGCTTATCTCTCGATCCGTTTCAAAAGCCAGCCTATTTGCTCAAGTTATTATTTCGCTCGCCCTAAGCGCATTTTTCTGAGACTCGGCGATCGACGCGGAGACGGTCTGGCTCAGGGCATCGACTTCTTTTTGGAATAGATCCGAGGATCGCTGGCAATTCTCACTGGCTGTGGCAATGAGCTGGTCTGTTTCCACGATGTCCCGCATTTTTCCGTAGTAAGTGGCCCAGCTCGCCGACACGGTCGTTTTGGTGGCATCCGGAAGGGAAAAGAGCACCATCTGAGCTGAGAATTCCTTGATCCGGTTGGCGATGTCCCCGAGGTAATTGCTCTTGCCTCGCAGAAGGTAATCCTTTTCGTGGCGTCGGACCTTCAGAAGAATGACATCCAGCTCGGCGATGCCCTGGTTGGTGACCGTGGTTTCAATCGCGTGAACCGCCTTGCGCAGCTCACCTTCGAGCCCCTGCTCCTGTGTGAGCCCGCGCCGGACCAGCAGTTCAGAGAGATTGACAAACGCCGACAGGTAACTCTCCGCCGCTGCAACCGTATTGGTCATTGCCGCTTTCTCTACCGGCTTCGTCGAAGCGTCATTCACCAAACTCAGGAGGCGCGTTTTCACCGCCGCGACTTTGTTGGTCACGCTCTGGACAAATTCCAGATTCTTCTTGAGCAGGAAGTCTTTTTCCGCGCTGCGCGCATGGAGGAGATCTTCGACACATTCCTGGACGAGCTCGAGCTCGGTTGTGTCCTTTTGATTCGCCTTGATGATCGTGCCAATGCGGATTTCCGAGCCCGCCGCCTGCCGCCAGCCGACGATACAGGCCGCCGCAAGCACTCCTACTAGGAGGCCGCATCCGGCTAATAACCGTGTCTTGATTGTCCAATTCATAGGATATTTCGATTAAACTGTCGTGACGCTTGCAGGTGGACTACTTGATTTTGACGAATTTCTGCGCCTCGACAACCGCCTGGCCTTTCGGGCCAACAACGAAATCGATAAACGCCTTCACGTCACCCGTTGCCTCACCCTTCGTCGCCAGAGTCGGAGTGCGGGAGATGGGGTAGCTCTTGTTGCGGAGCGTTTCAGCGCTGGCCTTGATACCATTGACCGTAAGAACCTTCACGGCCGACTCGTCCACTTCGCCGACGGATGTATAAGCCAGAGCAGCGGGAATCTTGGTGACCGAGCTGATCAGCAAACCGTCATGCTTGACCGCGGCTTTGTCAGTGAACTTGGCTTCTTTGCCGAGGACCATTTCTTGAAAGACTTCGCGCGTGCCGGAGTCAGCATTGCGGTTGAACAGCACGGCAGGTTTGCCGTCCTTCCATGCCTCTGCGGAGCCGGTGAACAACCCCTTGAGCTCGGCCACGGTGATGTCGGCCTGCGGATTCGCCTTGTTGGCAATCACCGCCACGCCATCGATGGCATAGGGGACGCCGACAAGGCCCGCATCCTTCTCCGATGTAGAAACCGCGCGGCTCAGGAAAGCGAGTTGAACTTCGCCAGCGGTCGCTGCCTTGGCACCTGCACCAGAGCCGCCGCCCTCGATCTTGATGGTTTTGCCGCCATCTTTCGCAAACGCCTCGGCGAGGGCCTTTAAGACGTGCAAGGTGGAATCAGAGCCGCGTGCGGTGATTTGTGCGCTGACAGGTGAAATGCACAAGCCGAGGAGGGCGATGGAGAAGGTGAGTTTGCCGAAGTACTTCATCGTATGAATGAGTTTCAGGGTTTTTAGGATTAAGTTAGTATCGTCAATCAGGGCAAATGCTGAAGCTCTCGCAGATACACGGCACCAACCGGGCTTCGTAACGGCTTTGCAACAATTGCTTCGACTGCATGGCTTACCATCGGCGTCAGAGGCCAATGCTTGAGAGAGGAAAAACCCCATTACCCTGTCAGCGCACACCTTACAAACACCCCACACGTGTCAGGAACACCCGACAAGGAGTCCGGAATTGGTGGGCTAATCAGTAGCAATTCCTAATGATCCTGCCTCCCTTGAAGCCGAACGTTGCCAAACCCTCCGTCGTCATTACACTGTCGGCATGGTTTTTGAACGGTTTCCAGAGATTCAGCAACTCAGGGCATCTCAGAAACTCATTTTCCTTTAGGATTTGTGGAACGACCGGAAGGCGCATCCTTCCGAGGTGCCGGATTCACAAGAAATCAGTCGTGAACCGGATCGGCGAATGGAGCGGCTCCGGCAGTGCCCGTGCTGGCTCATAGTTTGGAAGGCAGTGCAGGACAGGATCTTTGCAGCCAAAGAAAATCGACCTGAGTCTCCCGCTCCAGGCTGACATAGACATTCATACACCCATGACGAACATCATCATCAACGGATCGAAAGGCAGAATGGGCCAGGCTCTCTTGTCCTGCGCGGCTCGCAATCGCGGATTGAGCGTGGTCGGCGAGCTGGATTTGGGAGACAACCTGAGTTCGGTGATTGCGAAGTCGGACGCGGTAATCGACTTCACTTTCCATTCCGCGACGAAGGATGTGGCGGAGCTTTGCGCGAAGCATAACAAAGCGCTCGTCATCGGCACCACAGGGCACTCGGAAGCCGACAAATCGCAGATCTCTAGTTTCAAATCCCAAATCCCGATGGTGTGGGCCTCCAATTACTCGACCGGAGTGAACACGCTCTTCTGGTTGACGCGCAAAGCCGCGGAGATTCTTGGCACGGATTTCGATCTCGAAGTCGTGGAGATGCATCATCGCTTGAAAAAGGATGCTCCGAGTGGGACGGCAACGACACTTCTGGAAATCCTCGCCGATGTCCGGAAAGTTCAGCTCGACACCGAACTGCGCCACGGTCGGAAGGGAATCACTGGCGAACGCACCGCGAGCGAAATCGGCATTCACGCCCTTCGCGGCGGCGATGTCGTGGGCGATCATACGGTGATCTTCGCGGCAAATGGTGAACGGGTGGAGTTGACGCACAAAGCATCGTCGCGGGAAACCTTCGCCAACGGCGCGCTCCGGGCAGCCGAGTGGGTGGTTGGCAGGCCGCCTGGAATTTACTCCATGCAGGACGTGCTCGGTCTGAAGTGAGCCGCGCGTGCGCACGCCGGTTTACGCCAGGCCAATTCGCGACACAATTCACCTGTGAATCTGGACGGCTACGCTTTCGTCGCTATCGGGTCAAATCTCGGTGATTCTGTGAACACCCTTCGGCAGGCAGTTCAACACCTCGCCCGACTCTCCACCACTCCCCTGCTCTGCTCTTCGCTATGGGAATCAACGCCGGTGGACTGCCCGCCAGGCTCCGCAAACTTCGTGAACGCGGTGATCCGCATGATACCGCGCTCTAACGAGACTCCAGAGTCATTGCTCCAAAAACTCCAGGCGATTGAGGCGGAGTTTGGACGTGGGCCGAAGAAAGTCATCAACGAGCCGCGCCCTCTTGATCTCGATTTGATCGCCTTCGGGTCGGTGCAAATGAAATCACCCAAGCTGACGATTCCTCATCCGCGGGCACACTTGCGCCGGTTCGTTCTTGAACCACTGGCCGAGATTGCTGCCGGGGCGGTCCTGCCTGGCCAGCATTCCTCCAATGCGACACTCCTGGCACAACTCCAGACCGCTGAAGTTCTGCGGCGCATTGGGACGCTTGAGTAGGAAAGGCATTTCCGTATCTTGCGGGAGCGAATTAATCGCACCGGCTCACGTAAAATGAAGATCACCGCCGCACATATCCGTTCGATGAAAGGCAGGCAGCCCATTGCCGCGCTGACAGCATACGATTATCCAACGACAAAGCTGCTAGATGAAGCCGGTGTGCCCTTCATCCACGTCGGTGACACGCTCGGCATGGTGGTGCTCGGCCACCCTGACACAACTTCCGTGACCATGGAGGAGATGGAACACCACATCCGGGCGGCGGCTCGCGCCAAACCGAGCGCCCTCCTCTGCGCCGATCTCCCCATAGGAAGTTACGCGACCCCCGAACAGGCCGTCGCCAATGCCAAGCGGCTCATGGCCGCGGGCGCGGAGTCCGTCAAAGCGGAAGGTGGCCATGCCATCCTCGATCAAGTGAGAGCCATCATCGGTGCGGGCATCCCCTATTGCGGCCATTTGGGAATGCTCCCGCAACACGTCCGCGAGGAAGGCGGCTACAAGATCAAGGGGAGAGTCGATTCGGAACGAGCCTCCTTGCTGCATGAAGCGCAGGCGCTGGCTGATGCGGGAGCCTTCGCCATCGTGCTGGAAATTGTGACCCCTGCCGTGGCTCGAGAGATTACTCAACTGGTTTCCATCCCGACCATTGGCATCGGTTCGGGACCTGATTGTGATGGCCAGATCCTGGTGACCAATGACCTGATTGGAACATTTCCGTGGTTTACACCACGATTCGTAAAGCCCAAGCTCAATGTCGCAGAGCAGATGAAGGATGCCGTACGGGAATGGATGCGGGAGCTCCCACGGCGGTAATGTCGGAAGGGAGGTTGTTCCCAATCGGAAGGCAATCATGACGAAACTAAGTCACCTCAACGATAAAGGAGAAGCACGCATGGTGGATGTCTCAACCAAGAGCATTCAAGTCCGTGAAGCAATCGCGCGCGGCGAAATCAGATTGCAGGCTGCGACGCTGAAATTGATCGAGTCCAACTCGATCGCCAAGGGCAACGTGCTCGGAACCGCCCGCCTGGCCGGGATCTTGGCGGCAAAAAGAACGGCAGACCTCATTCCTCTCTGTCATCCGCTGTCGATCAGTCATTGTGAAGTCGATTTTCAAATCCCCCCGACGGGAGACAAAATCACGATCACCGCGACGACCCGGGTTGCGGCGCAAACTGGCGTTGAAATGGAGGCGTTGACGGCGGTCTCCGTCGCGGCATTGACGAGCTACGACATGGGCAAGGCGGTCGATAAGGCGATGGAGATTTCGGCAATCCGACTCCTTTCAAAGACAAAGAAATAGCCACTGCCTCGACCGCGAGGCCGCTTAAAGACCAACCAAGAATGCAAATTCAGGCAGGAATCATCACTGTATCCGATCGCGCATCCAAAGGCCTCTACGATGACCTTGGCGGACCCGCATTGAAGAAAGCAGCCGAGGGTTACGGCTGGAAAATTCTGGCAGAATCCCTTGTGCCGGATGAGAAGCGGGACATCCAACGCGCCATTCGCGAACACATCTCAAAAGGATGCGGACTCGTTCTGACCACAGGCGGCACGGGGGTTGCCCTGCGCGATGTCACCCCGGAGGCCGTCCGCGAAATCGCGATTCGCGAACTTCCCGGCTTCGGCGAGGTGATGCGCATCGAGTCGATGAAGATCACCAAGAACGCCATCCTTTCTCGCAATCTCGCCGTGGTCGTGGACAAGGCACTGGTGATATGCCTGCCCGGCAAACCAAGCGGAGCCGTCGAGTGCCTGGGCTTCGTAGTCGGTGCGATTCCCCACTGCGTAGAAGTCCTTCAAGAAGTCCCGACTAGCTGTTGACCCGTTGTTTGGCAGTTACGCGCCAGCTCAAGTCGGAAGGGGATGCTTCACAAACGCGAACTCCTCGACGACCCGCCCACCTATCAGATGTTCCTGGATGATTCGTTCCAGGACTTCAGTGGTGCATGAGTGGTACCATGTGCCCTCCGGATAAACGACAGCAACAGGGCCACGGCAACACACGCGCAGGCAATTCGCTTTCGTGCGGAAAACAAGAGCCTGAGGGCCGACGAGGTTCAACTCCTTCAATCTGCGTTTCAAAAATTCCCAAGACGCCAGGCCCGCATCAAGCGCACAACACTTGGCCTCCGTCTGGTCGGCGCACAGGAAAATATGCCGGCGGATAGAGTTGATGCCTAGAGCTTCGACCGATCTGGTCAATTCAGAGTCCATTGCGGATGGATGAGCAGATCGCCCCTGATTCCGATCACTTGCCTGAACCGGACTTGGCAGATGCACCCTCGGCAGGCACCAGCAACTTCCGGTTGCTGTCGTCCATCGGATCATCCGGGCGTTCATAATCCCGCCAGAGCCAGCGCAACATTTCCGGCATCATGGCCCCGCCCTGCTTGTTTGAGTGCGCGCCAATCCCCCAACAGTAGTTCACGTCGTAACCTTTCTCAGTCAGCGCAACCACCATCTTGCGGTTCTGGGTGTGCCAGTCCCATTTGGGATCGTACTCACCACCACGACGCTGGCCCCGGTTGTCGTTCAAGCCGTCCTGGAGGAAAATGCGGATCGGCTTTCGCTCATGACCCCGGATCATGTCGGGGTAAACGTGGCCGCCACGGATATTCGTAAAGCTGCCGATGGTGCTGATCACCTTGCGAAATTGATCCGGCCGATGCCATGCAACGGTGAAGGCGCAAATCGCTCCCGAACTCGCACCAGAGATGGCGCGATCCTCCGGCTTTGCAGATATGTTGTAATCCTGTTGCAGAACAGGAAGCAGCTCACCAACGATCATTCTGGTGTAGTTATCGTTCAGCTCATTGTATTCGGTCGGGCGGTTGTTGATCCTGTCCCCCCAATCCTCCGATGAAGCTTCCTTCTGATCAGGTCTGCGCCCTGGATTGATGAACACCCCGATCGTCACCGGCATTTCGCGCCGATAGATCAAGTTGTCGAAGACGTACGGGATGCGGTAACTCCCCTCGAGATTCACAAATGCGTGGCCGTCCTGAAAGATCATCAGACAGGCCGGCTTCGCGGCGTCATACTGAACCGGGACATAGATCCAGTAGTTCCGGGTGGTGTTCGTGAAAACATTGCTGGGCAGCGTGAGCGGACCGATGACCTTTCCCTTCGGCACTCCTTCATGCGGCTGTGAATCCGGACCGAGAAGATACACGTCATCGGTTGGAGCAGCGGACGCGACCGGACCTGTGCTCAACAAGACAAAGAGCAGGCATACGAGCATGCGGAAATCCCACGCGGCACGACTCAGCGAAATCGAAAAAGTTTGGAGCGAGCCATTCCAGAGGTTTTGAGGAGCAACGTTCATCGTTGGTTAGGGAGTACCGTCACGCTACCCAGCCAGGAGATGCTTTCAAGACATCTTCTTGCAGTCATGGGTAAATGCCACCGGGTTGGGCTCCGAGCCCGAGGTTACCTTTCACCGGCAGGTCCAACAGGAGCAGCGATGCGGCTCACCCCGTGCCAATCAAAGCTCTATTTCAACGTTCCCAAGTACTCGACAAGATCGAGGAATTCCTGGGTGCTCAAGCTTGCTGCCAGGCCTTCCGGCATGTTTGAGACTTTCAAGGTCTCCCGTTTGGCAATCTTGTCTTTGGCAATTCTCTGAACCTGATCGCCTCCCAGCTTGAGTGTGAGGCTCTGGTCGTCCTCGGCTCCCACTACCCCCGAAAGTTCTTCTCCCTCCTTGGTGGTCACGTTGGTGGTCAGCCACTGCGGGGCAACCTCCTTGTTGGGATAAAGTACGGACTCGATGACCTGCTCACGCTTCAAGCGTTTGCTGACGTCGGTCAGTTCAGGACCAAAGTTGATGCCGAAATTCTGCACCTTGTGACAACTCGTGCAGACGCGCTCGAAAACGAATCGTCCCTCACGCTGCCTTCCGCCTTTCGTGCTCGAAATCTCCCCAACCAATCGCTGTTTGTCGGCTTCGCTCAATCCCTCACCGGAGATGAGCTTGTCGAGCTTGGATTTGACAAGTGCCACGCTTGGGTTGCCGGCCACATAACCAGCCAGGTAATCGCGACCAGCCTGATTGTCCTTCGCCAGTTCGCCCTTTTGATGCAGCGGTTTCCAGATGGGTTCCAGTGCAGCCAGCGCATGTTGCAATGTGTAGTCGATCCAGTAATCCAAAGGCTGTTTCGTGACTTCGAGCACAAGGTTCACCGCCTCCGGTGTCTCAATCAGACTCAACGCCCGCACTGCTTCGGTCCGAACCCGCGCATCCACGTCGGCGACCATCGGTTGAAGCAACTCCATGCCTTTGGAAACATAAGCCCACTCGTCCGAGAGAACTCGGACGGCCAGCGCGCGGGCATCGCGGCTCTTCGAGACAAGGGCGAGTTGCAGCACGCTGCGATCAACGGCGTGGTGCCCCGCGAGCACGAAGAGCGCCTCCAGCCGATGCTGATCCATTCGCGGGTCGTTGTTGTCGAGATTCGCCACCCAGGGGATCACCGCGTTGACCACTTCGGACGTCGGGCGGTCTCGAAGTTCCCGGCGAGCACGGTAACGAGTGCGAGGTTCATATTCCTTGAGTTGATTCAGCAGATCGGACACGGGCTTTCCAAACTGAGTGATGGGTGTCAGCAGCGGTCTGTTCTTGGCAGTCAGACGGTAGAGGCGTCCATGAACTTTGTCGCGATTCGGGTCGCGCTGCGAGTATTGCATGTGGCCGATGAGTGGATTGTGCCAGTCGAGGAACCATAACGCTCCATCGGGACCGATCTGCGTTTCACCGGGGCGGAAATTGCGATCTGTCGAGTTTACGAGATTCGGAAGCCGTTTACCCTTGAAGCCCGCGCCGTCATCGCCAATTTCCCATCGGGGAATGCCGTTCATGTTGATGACACAGCCATAGACAAACTGCCCCTGAACGTCGTCGGGGAAATGGCGTGAGTAGAGGAACTCACTTCCCAACGCCGGACGCATTCCTTCATTGTTGAAGACTGGATTCAGGCCCTTGCGCTGACCTTTTTGCGCGCCGCTCAACGGCGTGTCCCAGTGCTGCTGCGCAGTGGTGCCGTCACCGGCGATTCCCTGGCCCCAGAAATCATACACGTAACACCACGGATTGCCGTAACCCGGAGTGATGAAATGTCGAACGCGCCACGTGCGAGGATCGACAACAAACGCACCGGGAGTGTTGGCGTTGCGGAAGGCACCCCAGGGAGTTTCAAGCGTCGTGGACATCGCGACGCCCTCCAACCCGTGCAGCAGCCCGCCAGGCGACCACTCGAAAGCTCCCATCGTGTGATGAGTATCGTCCGACGCCCAGCCGTCGAGCATCTCAACCACCTGATCCGCCTTGTCATCGCCATCGGTATCTTTGAGGAATAGCAACCGGGGCTGGCTGATGACGAGAACGCCTCCGTTCCAGAACTCGAAGCCCGTTGGGCAGTGCAGTTTGTCGTAGAAAACTTTGCACTTGTCCGCCTTCCCGTCTCCGTCGGTGTCCTCAAAAATAAGCAGACGGTCATTGGGGCGGGGATCACCGGGTCGCCATTGAGGGTATGTAGGCATGCACGAAACCCACAGTCGGCCCTTGTTGTCGAAGTTGAGCTGCACGGGCTTGGCAAGCTCTGGAAAAGTCTCTTCGCTGGCGAACAACTTCACATCGAAGCCTGGCGCCACTTGCATCAGCTTCAAAGACTCTTCGCCGCTGACGTAACGGAGATCTTTCGGTTCGGAGTAATTCTGCTGCGGCACGCCAAAGCGTGTCTTCGGGATGACAAGCTCACCGGTGGTTCTGTCATCCACTTCCACAGAAACTGGCTTTCCCTGGGCCATGTCCCAGATGTAACGGTCGCGCACGGCTGTCATCGCCCTGACCTTCTTGTATTCGAGAGGGAACGTTTCGGTGTCCCACGTCCGACGTCCGCCATACACATACCAGCCGTTCAACATCCGATGGTCCTGCGAGTGAATCCACGACTTGTCCACCACCACCCGGCGCATTTGCCAGCCGTGGGCTATGTCGAGAATCTTTGGACTCGGCGCCCCAAAAAGCTCCACGTCCAGCATCTCACCGATGGCGCGATCCCCAGCCGCGTTGATGTGCGCTCCATTGATTGTGTATTGGGCGCCCGGTTCCTTGCTGAAAAGTTGCAACGTGGGCGCAAACAGATCCACCGACACCAGCTTGTGCTTGCGCGCCACATCGGCCACCGCGGTCGAGTAACGCATCAAATTTGCATTCAGAGTTTTCGCGTCCGGCAGCAGCGGATCGCCGGTGTCTTCATAAGCGATCGGAGTCACCAGGACAAAGCGGGCCTTGCCATTCCGGCCATATTTCTCCGTGTACTCGGTCATGAATTTCTCGTAATCCTGCTTGAACTTCTCAATCCCTGATTGACCCGCAAAAGACTCGTTGAAACCGAAGAAGCAGATGAACGTATCCGGACCAAAGATCTTCATGGGATCGTCGATCTTGGTGTAATCGTTTGGGCGTTGACGAATGCTCACTTCATCCGCGGGCCTGCCGAAGTTTCGAACCACCAGTTCAAGTTGGGGAAACCTGGCATGAAGCAGCGTCTCGAAATCGCCATAGAGCCCCTGCCGTTCCGCAAGCGAATTGCCTACGATTGCAATCCGCTCGTGGGTTTTGAGTTCGAGCGCCGGAGCAGCGGCAAGGGGGATTGTTAAAAGAAATCCTGCGGCGGCGAGCAAAGCGCGGACATTCCCGGGTGCAAAAAATCGATTCATGCCATGTTGTTAAGTTGAGCCTCGGACGAAGGCTAGAAAGAAGTGATTCAAGCCATCAAGTGTTGCGATTGAAATGGTGCGAGCCATCTCGTGACTGAACACCAGAGTTCCAGGATTGTTCCGCTCCCACCCCGAGCCATCGTTCGAGAGCAACGGTGAAAAATTACATCAAGCCCCGCCGAGAAGTTTCAGCACTAGCTTTTGCATCACAGGCAAGTTCACAAACGCACCAGGAGTCAGCACTTTCATGCCCTGATAATCCGGCTGGTCGAAATGGCCGCGCGCCGTGTTGACCGTGACCAGGCAATCCACTGGCACGGCCAGCGCACATTCAAGGAAGCGATTGTCCGGCGTGTGACGGATGACGGCCAGTTCCGTCAAGGGATAACAGGGCTGGACGGCAGACACGATGCGTTGCAGCAGTCCGGGATGTCCCGCGAGGACTTCCTGATACTCCTCAATCATCGCGGGCGAGGCCCAGGCGTGAATTTTTTCCGCCAGGCAAAGTTCCACGATCAAAGCCGCCGGGTTGATCGAGTTGGGCAGCGTGGCCAACTTAAGGACGCATGTATCAAGAACGACTTTCAAGGTAAGGCTTGGCACGCCGCAGGGCGAGGGAGCGTCGCTTCTTTTCCACGCAGGCTACTGCTTCTGCATCGGTCATCGCGCGGCCCGCATTGGCGCGATGTGCTCGCGCGAGTTCGGGCGAGAGTTTGAAACTCACGATTTTGCCGCCGACGATTGCTTTCGCTTGCATGCCTTGAAATCTACCTGACTGCTCCCACCTGACAAGCTGGATGCTCCGCTCCCTTCGGCTTCAACTGTGGGAAAAGGATCACGTCGCGGATGCTTTCCTGGCCGAGAAGCATCATGCACAGGCGGCCAATGGGGATGCCGCCCGCCGGGGGCATGCCGTGTTCGCGGGCGATGAGGAATTCCTCGTCGAGCCTTTGCTGTTCGCCGCGGGCCTGGTGCTCCAGCATGCAGCACTGGGCGATGGGGTCGTTCTGCTCGGTGTAGCCGGGTGAAATCTCCTGCCCGTTGATGAAGCATTCGAAGACTTCGACGGACGTCGGGATGCGAGGAGAAAGTTTAACCAGCGAGTGGACAGCTACAGCACCAGAACCGGTTGCAAACCCATGAGCACGGCGTTGACATGTTTCTCATTTGAGACTACTTAAAGTATCAAATGATCGCCACGTTAACGAAGCGACAGCCGAAAAAGCTCTCCAATGCCACCGCTCAACCCAAGAGCGTCCGGGAAAGGAACGAGAGAATCACTGGTCATGTGGTTAACTACTGCATTTACGGGACGATCGGGAAATCTGGCCCTTCGGAGTTTACCCCCTTCAGCTTGACCGAAGCGATCCGAGGAGGACTCCAGGTTCACGAACTGGACGACCTGCAAACCGCTCTGGCGATTCCGTTGAAAGAACTTGTCCCCAAGTTGGGGCTTTCCAAAGCCACTCTTCATCGTCGCAAAGAAACTGGAAGACTGGCTCCAGCCGTGTCTGATCGCGTGGTTCGCTTCGCCAGGTTGATGGGCAAGGCCATGGAAGTCCTAGAATCCGAGGAAAACGCGCGCGAATGGCTGACGTCGCCACAAATCGGTTTGGGTGGCGCGAGGCCTCTGGACTATGCCGAAACCGAAGTGGGAGCACGCGAAGTCGAGGATTTGCTTGGCCGCATTGAATACGGGGTTTATTCCTGATGCTGGAGGCGTGGCGCATCATTAAGCAAAAGCATGCAGCCAGGGCATTCTCCGGCGAAGGCGCGAAGAAAACTGGCGGGCGCTGGAATTCTCATGGCGTGCCGGTTGTTTACGCAAGCCGCACCAAATCATTGGCGGCACTCGAAACATTGGTCCATCTGAACCCGCCAGTCCGATTCCGATTCGCAATGTTTCGCATCTACTTCGACGACTCGCTCGTGGAAAGGCTTCCAAATGACAGGCTCCCCTGGGGCTGGCAGGCGGAACCTCCCGCCCCGTCGAGCAAAGCAATCGGCGACTTGTGGGTACGAGAAGCTCGTTCAGCTCTGCTGGAGGTTCCAAGTGTCATCATTCCCGGCGAATCTAATTACCTCATCAATCCCGCACACCCCGAGTTCAAAAGAATCTCGGTGGGCAAACCTGAGCCGTTTGCGTTTGACCCGCGACTGCTGGCATGAGGAATCTGCATCCGAAGGGTTGCAACAAACATGAATTGCTCCGCTCACTTCGGCTTCAACTGCGGAAAGAGGATCACGTCGCGGATGCTTTCCTGTCCGAGGAGCATCATGCAGAGGCGGTCGATGCCGATGCCGATGCCGCCCGCCGGCGGCATGCCGTGTTCGAGGGCGACGAGGAAAT
>SXGU01057299.1_pt1 | contig 12767 bp, 11 predicted proteins | sample 3174531 | NCBI WGS metagenome assembly SXGU01 (sample SAMN11356863, study PRJNA531348) | freshwater metagenome | isolation source: freshwater sample F1-140 | place: China: Fuxian Lake, Yuxi | collected 2017-12-25 | reverse complement strand
GCGGGAACGGTGATAACCGCTTGGCTGACTTTTTCGCCCAGATAGCTTTCGGCAACATCCTTCATTTTGGTGAGGATAAACGCCGAAATCTGGCTTGGAGAATATTTTTCGTTATGCGCTTCCACCCACGCATCGCCATTGTCGCCTTTAACGATTTTATATGGCACAAGATCCATATCTTTTTTCACAATTGGGTCAGAAAACCCACGCCCAATCAAGCGTTTAATGGCAAACAGCGTGTTTTCAGGGTTGGTCACTGCTTGGCGTTTCGCGCCATCGCCAACCAAGCGTTCGCCGCTGTCGGTTAGTGCCACAACCGAAGGCACAACATTGCGCCCTTCTTGGCTGTGGATTACCTTAACCGTGCTGCCCTCCATGATGGCAACGCAGCTGTTGGTTGTTCCAAGGTCAATACCGATAATTTTACTCATTTTTTCGTCTCCTAGTTGATATATGTCATTGCGATAAACCAAGTTTCTATGCCCTTAGTTCACAGTGACGAGTTGCAAAATTTATTAGTCCAATGACTGAGATTTAGTCCAATGACTGAGATATAGGAAATAAAATCACAATGACAACCTGCTTTAGTAATTTTTTTTCAAAAAAATGCAAAAAAGCGACATGAAATAAAATATTTTAACTAAAAATTAATTATTAATAGGTATTAACGCAAATGCAGTACATTATTAACCATAACTTAATTGGGGTTAAAATTATGAGCAAAAAATATGTGGAAATCATTGATACTTCAAGGGAATTGTTAAAATCTTTCGGTTATTTTGTAGATAATTTATGGCATGTTGATGATATTCATTTTATTTGTGAACAAAAGAAGCTTCCGCACCTCACAGACAAACAGGCTATGGAGGTTTTTATGATGGCAAATCGCCAGTTTGATGGTGAAAATGGGCTGGGTTGGCCACAGCTGGAAAATGCCCTTAATATTTATATGCAGCGTAAAACATTGCTTTGTGATACGATGGCGGAGAATGACAATAATTAGAGGCTATATTGATGGGCATGAAATATATATCCGCCAGTTTTTTGGCAATATTAACCTTGCTAAGTGCGGCGCAGGCGGCGGAAAATCTCCGCCTTCCAGCAGAAAAGCTGCATGGTGATGGGCGTGAATATTATATAAATGCGTGGAATTATGCTTTTAACCATAAAAAAGCTGGTGAAACATATCACTGGGATTCACATTCAGCAAAGGGGGATATTGTGGTTGGGGCGCAGTATGTTAGTAAATCCCAAGCCACTTGTCGAAATTTCTCGGAAAGTTTTGTTATTGGCGCGGAAACAGGCAGCAATCAAGGCGTTGCCTGCAAGCGCGATGACGGGAAGGGGTGGTGCAAGCTGAAGATGGAAGATGCTCGCACCTGCGCCCTTGAAGAACCACAAGGTTTTGTTGATAAGATGGTCAGCGACACGCAAAGATGGTGGGTGCGTTAAATTTTCTTGACTAATAAATTTTAGTTAACTATAAGTCTAGGCGGAATTTAACAAACAATAAAAGGTGGATTTTTATGGTAACTGGAATAAAAGACTTAACGAAAAACTCTAGTTTTTTACCAACAAAATTTAAGCGTTATGGCGTTGCAGACTCAAAGATTATTGTTGGTTCTGAGGAGGAACGGCAAAAACACGGAGGAAAACCTGCTGATGAGGCAGAAGAGGTTTATTCGACCGAGATAAAACCAGAAGTAATCACTCGCTCATAGACTCCAGTAACTCATCCTCAGCTTTCGGCAGGGATTTGCTGGCTTTTGCGCCTAGGGTTTTTAGTTTTTCCACTTGGCTGATTAGGTTGCCGCGCCCAGTTTGCAGCTTGCCCATACCGCTTTCATAGGCACTGTGCAGTCGGGTTATGTGTTGCCCGATATTTTCCATATCGCCTAAAAACCCATGAAATTTATCATATAACGCGCCGCCTTGACGGGCTATTTCCAAGGTGTTTTTGTTTTGTTGCTCCATTTTCCAGATTGACGCGATAGTGCGTAAAGTAGCAAAAAGAGTGGTTGGGCAAACGAGAACTATTTTCTTTCCCCAAGCATATTGGTGCAACTCGCTGTCAGCCTGTACTGCGAGGGAATATGCACCCTCAATCGGCAAAAACATAAGCACAAAATCAGGAGAATTGATTTTTTCTATATTTTGATAATGTTTTGACTCCAAGCCGTTCACATGAGCTTTTATTGATCTTATAAATTCTTTCGCCTGAATGCCTCTCGCCGTTTCGTCAGCTTCGTTACAATATCTTTCATAAGCCGTCAGCGACACTTTGGAATCAATAATGATATGTTTGTTTTCTGGTAAATTCACGATAACATCAGGTTGCAACCTCCCACCATCAGTATTGGTTAATCCCATTCCTGTTGCCTGAACAATGTAATCTATATCACACTTTAGACCAGATCTTTCTAAAATACGCTCGAGCATCACTTCGCCCCAATTCCCCTGCGCCTTCACATCGCCGCGCAGAGCCTTGGTCAGCCCGTCCGTTTGCAGCACGATTTTTTCAATTTCGGCTTTAAGCGTGTGTTGTTCCTTGCCTTGCGCGCTAAAAGAGTCAGTGATCATTTTCTGGAAATCGCCAAGGCGTTCACGAAGCGGGCTTAATAAATCGCCGATTTTTTTCTCTGACTCGGTGGAAAATTTGGTGGTGAATTTTTCGAAGATAGTGTTGGCAGTGTTTTGAAATTCCACGCGCAGGCGGGCTTCAGTTTTTTCTAGTTCTTGTTCCAGATTTTTATTTTTCGCCTCGGCGGTTATAACGCGCTCATGAAAAGCGGTTTTTTCCGATTTTGCGTGTTCCACTTCGTCGCGCAAATCATCAAGCGTTAGCTCGGCGGCTTCCAGCTTGGTGGCGAGGATGGTTTTTTCCTGCGCCAGTTTTTCTGTCTTTATCCGCGCCATCGCCCAAGACGCAGCAAAGCCAAGGGCAGAAGCGGCGGCAATCAAGAGGATATTCGACAGTTCCATGGCTATTTACGCTGGTGGTTGTTCTTCATTCTTCTTGCGCGAGGAGGGTAGGGCGGACTTGCTGATGATTTTTTTCTCAATTTCCACGCGCTTTATCGCCTCGCCTTTCAGAAGCCCACGGATTTCATCACCCGTCAGAGTTTCATATTCCAGCAAATTCTGCGCGATGAGATGTAGCTCATCAATATGTTCGGTGAGGACTTTTTTCGCCTGTTCGTGCGCTTCTTCTACAATGCGTTTCACCTCATCATCAATGACATTGCCCATAGCTTCCGAAGCATTGCGAGCCGCACCGCCGCCGCCACCAAGGAAGGTCTCCTGCTGGTCTGCGCCATAAAATATGGGGCCGATTTTATCACTCATGCCCCACTGCGTCACCATGGCTCGCGCTAACTTGGTGGCATATTGAATGTCGGAAGATGCGCCGCTGGAAACTTTTTCATAACCGAAAATGATTTCTTCCGCCACGCGCCCACCCATGGAAACCGCAAGGTCAGCATACATTTTTTCGCGTAAGTACGAAAGCTTATCCGCTTCGGGCAAGCGCATAACCATACCCAGCGCGCGCCCTCGTGGAATAATCGTCGCCTTGTGAATCGGGTCAGAGGCAGGGAAATGCAGCGAAACCAGCGCGTGTCCACCCTCATGGTAGGCGGTCATTTTTTTCTCATCGTCGCTCATCACCATGGATTTGCGCTCTGCGCCCATCATCACCTTGTCTTTTGCCGATTCCAAGTCGCGCTGTGCCACCACCTTTTTGCCAAGTCGGGCAGCGAGTAGTGCGGCTTCATTCACGATATTGGCGAGGTCTGCGCCCGAAAAACCCGGTGTACCGCGTGCAATAATTTTGGCGTCCACATCAGGGGCTTTCGGAACTTTTTTAAGATGCACTTCCAAAATTTTCGTACGCCCATTCACATCAGGGTTAGGAACGGTAATCTGCCGATCAAAACGCCCCGGACGCAGCAAGGCAGGGTCAAGAACATCAGGACGGTTAGTCGCCGCGACGATAATCACGCTTTCATTGGCGTCAAACCCGTCCATTTCCACCAGCAATTGGTTGAGCGTTTGTTCGCGTTCGTCATTGCCGCCGCCATGTCCCGCGCCACGATGCCGCCCGACAGCATCAATTTCATCAATGAAAATTATACACGGTGCGTTTTTCTTGCCTTGCTCAAACATATCGCGCACACGGCTTGCGCCCACGCCCACGAACATTTCCACAAAATCCGAGCCAGAGATGGTGAAGAACGGAACTTTCGCTTCACCAGCAATAGCGCGGGCGAGCAGTGTTTTCCCCGTCCCCGGAGGGCCAACCAGCAAACAACCGCGAGGAATTTTCGCGCCAAGGCGTTGGTATTTTTGCGGATCTTTCAGGAAATCAACCACTTCGTGCAAATCGTCCTTGGCTTCTTCAATGCCCGCCACATCCTCAAAGGTCACGCGCTCGGTTTTTTCAGTAAGCAGCTTCGCTCGCGATTTGCCAAAGCCCAGCGCACCGCCGCGTCCGCCGCCGCCAGATTGCATTTGGCGCATGAAATATATATACACGCCAGCAAGCAACAAAATCGGAAACCACGAAATCAGAATACTCCAGATGGAGTTATCCTTGCCATCGTCAGTAACCACATTTATTTTCACGCCCTTGGCGGTCAGCCTGTCCACAAGGCTAGGGTAGTCGGGCGTTTGCGTGATAAATAAAGTGCCATCACTCAAATTCCCAGTGATGCTCGCGCCGCGTGCAAAACCAGTTTTCATAGTGACATCAGACACCTGCCCAGAGTCAATTTTTGCAAGGAAATCCGAGAAAGCCAGCTTGTTATAAGCAGCGTTTTCCACATTTCCCTGAAAAATATTGAACATGGCAATCAGCAAAAAGCCGAAAAGCACCCAAACAAATATATTTTTGCCGAAATTTGGCACGATATTTCCTTTTCCAGTTACAAATTGTTATGCTCTAGTAATATGGAGTAGTGTCCTCAATTATTCAAGGCACAAATCTATTATAGTCTTCCTAATTTGCTTTTCTACAGCTTCAGGCGTCGGCTCATGTACTACAAAATCCACAAGTGGGATTTTGTTCTTATAAAAAACAAATCCCGCATGCGGATTTGTTGCGTACATTTCGCCTAGCCTTCCTTGTATAAAAGCAAATTAGTTTGACTATAAAATCTCTGGCATAATCACCACTTCGCCGCTTTGTCTTTTATTAAAAATCAAGCCCGCTAGCGTTCGTTTTTTTTGTTTGCTGTGGTCGTCATATAGCCATGCAATAAGATTATTGATTTTTTCGCTGCGTAGTGGCTTGCTGTGATTGGCGAGCAATTTTATCGTTCTTTCCACAGCGAGATAGGGCAACAGCGAGCTTTTGTTTTCCAGCGTGAAATTGGCAAGCGCAGAGCCGTCAGAGTGAAATTTTATGTTATTATCCATATAGTTGACCAATAGAGATTCTATATGTTTTCTAGCCTTGGCAAAAGATTGGCAAATTGCGGTGACGCGCTCATAAAAGATCTCTTGATTTTCAATTGCTTCTAGCTGCTTGCGGATGCGTACACGGCTATAGCGCAGGTCATGGTTGGACGGATCTTCTATCCAAGCTTGCCCTGAACTCTGTAGGCTGGCAATCAATCTTTCCTTGCGGATTGTAAGCAGTGGGCGCAGCAAACGCACGGAATTTATAGTCGTGACGGGCAGCATAGCACTCAGCCCAATAATTCCACTGCCACGGGCGAGGCGAAAGAACAGAGTTTCCGCTTGGTCACCAGCGTGGTGGGCGGTAAGCAGGTTGGAAATATTATGTTGCAAGCAAAAATCGGTGAGCAATTTATAGCGGGCGGCGCGAGCTGTTTCCTGAATAGCGGCGGTCGGTTTCGCCCTATATTGCCAATTAAGCGTGTGATGCTCAACGCCGAGATTTTCGCACCAAGCCTTTACCTGCTTCGCCTCTCCCGCTGCTTCCTCGCGCAGATTATGATTTACGGTGAGGGCGACAATTTTTGCGTTTTGTGATTTCGCCCAAAGGCTGGCAAGCAGCAGCAAAGCCATACTATCCGCACCACCAGAAACCGCAACGCAAACATTTCGCTTGCCATCAAAACCGCCAATATCCGCCATTAGTTCGGAGAATTCCGCGGCAGATAATGGGATGCCAGACTTCTTTAGAAACTCATTTTGCTGAGAAAAGTGCGAAGCAAATGGAGTACAAAAGCGCAGTGTACACTTTGGTACATGAGCATTTTGCGAGGCTTCATTTGCAAGTGAATTTTCCAGCAAAATGAGTTTATGATGAAGTCTACTCACAAGCAATGCGCTTGCGCTCCTGCTCCGCTTTTTGTGTCACCGCTGCCGCGGATTTCTTGAATTTTGAAACCACCTGACCAAGCACCACGCAAGCTTCTTTGTCGCGCTTTAGGGCATCAAGCGTCATCGCCAGTTTTAACAAATTATCAGGAGCTTTTGGCCCGCTGGGCAGAGCTTCAAAACCTTGCCTAAAACTGTCGGCGGCTTTCACAAAATCGCGGCGGATATAAAAAGTCTCACCCTGCCAGTAGTAAGCATTGCCGATGAGCGCGTCATCGGGATATTTTTTGGTGAATTCTTCAAAAGAGGCGGCGGCTTTGTCATATTGCGTTTGGTTAAGCAGGCGGAAGGCATAGTTGTAATGCTCGCGTGCGTTGGCGAATTCATGCTCTATATCCGCGGACGGGGAGGGTGCAGACTCATCCGCCGTGTCAACCGTTTTTCCCACAGATTTTCCAGATTTGTCGGCTGGCTTATCAGCAGTTTTATCGGTAGTTTTATCGGTGGGTTTTTCTGCCGCAACCGCAGGAGTTTTTGCTAGCTCATTAAAGCGAAAATCAGTGTCTTTTTGTAGTTTTTCTAGGTTTTCAGAAAGCTTGCGGGCTTGGAATTCATTTTCCTCGGTTTTGCCACTTAATTTACGCATTTGTTCCTCTATCGCGCTAAGCCGCACCTCAAAGTCAGCCGAACCAACAGCGCCACCGCTATTTCCGCTGCTAACGCTGCCACTAGAGCGCGAAATTTGGCGTTGTAGTAGCATGATGTCATGCTCAAGCTTTTCAATTCGTCCACCAGCTTCTTCATTGTCAAGCTGCGCGAAGGAGGGAGTAGTCGTGGTGATTAAAAGACATGCGGTGATTAAAAAACGCTTCATAACTTAAAAAACTCCAAACTTGTGGAAGGCGATAATTTTGTAGAACACTAAACACCAGATACAATTCGCCCCGAGTTAAAAAATCAATTTTAACGCGGGGCGACTATTAGTCAGCTATCTAACTCAAACTATTGGTTGGTAGCAACAGTAACCGCACGGCGGTTTTGTGCCCAAGAACCTTCATCCGAACCAACAACAGCTGGGCGTTCTTTGCCATAGCTGATGGTAGAGATGCGGTTTGCAGCAACACCAAGACCAGTTAGGAATTTTTTCGCTGCGTTAGCACGGCGTTCGCCAAGAGCGATGTTGTACTCACGAGTTCCGCGTTCATCGCAATGACCTTCAACAGTTACATTGAGGTTTGGATATTTTTTTAGCCATTCAGCCTGCTTGGTAAGGGTAGCTTGCGCTTCGCTATCAATTTGTGAGCTGTCATATTCAAAGAATACGCGGTCAGCAACATTTTTTTCGTCATCCAAATAGTTCATGTTGCCACCAGCAGCAGCACCAGTACCAGCACCACCATTACCAGCAGCGTTACCAGCAGCATTTGGGTCAGTTTCGCAAGCGGTTAGGAAGAGAACAGCCGAAAGAACGGCGATTGATTTAGCAAACAATTTCATAAAGACTCCTAATTATAAATTTCAAAAGGTTACAGCAACTAACGAGCTAATCACGATGTTGCGACCTGCAACATAGTAACTATATGAGGGCTAGCAATTAGCCAAATTCAGCAAAAAATCAATAGTAATAACACAGCAAAACAATAAAATTCATCCGCTGTGTTATAACGGCAACATTTACAAAGGCAACAGAGGCGACCAAGCAGGGTCAGAACCATCAACAGGAGTTGGCACTTCACGAAGGTTGCTGCCCGTTAGATCCACCGAGTATAGCCGCACATTTCCACCGCGCCCAGCAGAGGACGGAAATTGACGGTGGAACATGATTACGCGACCATTTGGCGACCAAGTTGGACCTTCGTCAAGATAGCTTTCTGACAACAACCTTTCGCCGCTACCGTCAACGCGCATTACGCCGATAAAAAAGCGACCACCAGACATTTTGGTGAAGGCGATTAAATCTCCGCGTGGCGACCAAACAGGCGTGCCGTAGCGACCATCGCCAAAGCTGATGCGCTTAACATCGCCGCCACTTGAATTCATAACATAAAGCTGTTGTGAGCCGCCACGGTCAGAGTTAAAGACAATTTGGCTGCCGTCTGGCGAATAGCTTGGCGAGGTGTCAATCGCGCTGCCGCTGGTGAGTTTGCTCATGCGCCGCGCCGCTAAATCCATTTTGTAAATTTGTGTGCTGCCGCCGTTGGCAATGGACATAACCACCGAACGCCCATCATTGGAAAAGCGCGGAGCAAACGACATTCCGTCGAAATTGCCCAGAGATTCCTCGCGCCCTGTTTGCAAATCGCGCAAATACACACGCGGTTGCTTGCCAGCATACGACATATAGAGGATAGATTGTGAATTTGGCGAGAAGCGCGGGGTTAGAACTAGATTGCGCCCATCGGTCAGGAATTTATGGTTTTCGCCGTCCTGATCCATAATTGCTAGGCGTTTCACGCGTTTTGTCGCTGATCCGCTTTCCGAAACATAAACGATACGCGAATCAAAATAGCCATTTTCACCAGTAAGCCGCTTGTAAATTTCATCCGCCATAATATGCGAAATGCGCCGCCAGTTGTTTTTGAAGGTGTTGTATTCCTTGCCCGCTATTTGTTCTTCGCCATATACATCCCACAAGCGGAAAGCCACTTTTAGCTTGCCGTCTCCGCTATCGGTTACGCTGCCTGTAACCAAGGCTGCCGCGCTTATTTGCCGCCAGTCAGGGAAACGAGGAACTGTCGTTCCCGCAGTTATTTGCTCAATAAACGAGCTTTGCGGAATTGGCTTGAACAGCCCAGAACGCTCCAAATCCGCCGATACCACCTGTATAATTTGCGAGCCAACTGTGCCGCCCGCCAGATTTGGCAAGGCGATTGGCATTGGTTCAGCGTTGCCACGGGTAATGTCAACGCGAAGAGCCGCGCTAGACGCGCCAGCGGCAAAAAATATTAGGCAAAAAATCGAGGAGAACAAGGAGAGAAAGCGCATGAAAATATCCCATTAAAATAGACGAAAAGATTGCTTAGATATTCAGAATTATCTGGGTAATGTCAATAGCGAGTTGTGAAAATTTTTCGCTTGAGTAAGTTGTTTTATTGCAAGAGTTTATTCATTGGTATAAACTTGCCAAATGATACGGCAATATGAACTGGTTGAAAAGGTAAAATCTTACGATCCTGATGCGGATGAAGATTTGATAAACCGCGCTTATGTGTTCTCGATGAAGGCACATGGCTCGCAGAAACGCGCCTCGGGTGAGGCTTATTTTTCGCACCCTGTGGAGGTGGCGTATAAACTCACCAAATATAAGCTGGACGCGGCTTCTATCGTCACTGCTTTGCTGCATGATACGGTGGAGGATACCGATGTTACGCTGGACGCGATTGAGGCGAGTTTTGGCAAGGAAATCCGCGCACTGGTGGACGGCGTGACCAAACTTTCGCGGTTGGAAGGAAAATCCGAAAACTTAAAACAAGCGGAGAATTTCCGCAAATTGCTCATCGCTATGAGCGAGGATTTGCGGGTGCTTTTGGTGAAACTCGCCGACCGCCTACATAACATGGAGACGCTTTCACATATCAAAAAGCCTGAAAAACGCGCTCGCATTGCCCGCGAAACTCTGGAAATCTACGCTGCCCTTGCTGAACGCATCGGGATGCGGGCGATAAAGGAGGATTTACAAGATTTGGCATTTGCCGAGCTATACCCAGAAGCGCGGGAATCCATCGTTACGCGCATGGATTTTTTACGCTCGGAAGGCGCAGCAGAAGTTGAAAAAACCAAGGAAATTTTACAAGAAAAGCTGGCGGAAGCAGGGCTGCCACACGCGAAGGTGCTTGGGCGCGAGAAAAAGCCGTTTTCCATCTGGAAAAAAATGGAAAGCAAGAATATTTCCTTTGAGCAGCTGTCGGATATTGTGGCATTTCGCGTGGTGGTGGATGATATTGCCCAGTGCTATCAGGCACTTGGCGTAATCCACGCTGAATGGCACACTATTCCGGGGCGGTTTAAGGACTATATTTCCACGCCAAAATCCAACGGTTATCAATCAATTCACACCTCTGTCCTTGGGCCAGCGCGGCAAAAGGTGGAGGTGCAAATCCGCACGGGTGATATGGACGAATTTGCGGAATATGGGCTTGCCGCGCATTGGTCGTATAAACAGGGCGAAAACGCGGGTAAAGACGGCAAAAACCTGCGCTGGGTGCGCGAGCTTTTGGAGATTTTGGAAAAGTCAGAAAATCCTGAAGAATTCTTGGAAAATACCAAGCTGGAAATGTATCAAGACCAAGTGTTTTGCTTCACTCCCAAGGGCGACATCATCGCTTTTCCGCGCGGGGCAACGCCTGTTGATTTTGCTTATGGCGTGCATTCTGGAGTTGGCGACACTTGCGTTGGCGCGAAAATCAATGGGCGCATCGTGCCGCTGCGCACTAAGCTTAAAAATGGCGATCAGGTAGAGATTATCACCTCTAAAACCCAGACGCCGTCGCCAAGTTGGGAACGCTTTGTGGTGACAGGCAAGGCGCGTAGCGAAATCCGCAAATATATCCGCACCCAACAACGCGACGAATATGTCAATCTCGGACGGGCGATACTCACCAAAACCTTCAAGCAGGAAGGCGAGGAATTCAACGAAAAATTGATTGAACCGCATCTGCCGTTTTTTAATAAAAAATCGGTGGAAGATGTGGTTGCCGAGGTAGGCGAGGGGATTATCAGCCGCCAGCAACTGACCGATTTGGTGCTTGGGCAACGCAAACCTGTTTTGCCTGCTGGAAATAGTGTTAGCTCGGTTTTATCCAGCCTTTCCAATCCTTTCCGCAAGAAAAAAAGCGGCACAGCTGCACCGATGCTCATTAAAGGGCTGATTCCGGGAATGGCGATACATTTTGCGGGCTGTTGCCACCCTATTCCGGGGGATAAAATCGTCGGCATAGTCACCACGGGCAAAGGCGTCACCATCCACACCATGGACTGCGAAACGCTGGAAAACTATTCCGATGCGCCAGAACGCTGGATAGATGTAGCGTGGGAACATGGGCAGAACGAAGCCAGCCACACAGGGCGCATCAAGGTTCATGTCAGCAACGAGCCAGCCTCGCTCGCCACTGTCACCAATGTCATCGCCCGCGAAAACGGCAATATAAGCAACTTCAAAATCGTCAATCGATCGATAGATTTCTTTGAAATTCTAATAGATATTGAGGTGCGCGATGTCCGCCACTTGGGCAATATAATTGCTAATCTTCGTAGCAAAGAAGTGGTGCAAAGCGTAGAACGCTGGCAGACATAATGTTTTTATAGCCTCACAGCATCACAATTATGTTTGAACTAGAGCCTTCCATGTTTTTGAAAAAACTGAACCAGACCTTACTATTTATGGGTTAAAAGAACTTTTTGAAATGAACAGTTAGAAATCATATCATCATTTTGACAATTTTGAAGAATTCTATTGAAACTTAAAACTAAGCGCGCAGTTTATGCCATTCCCACCATTTGTGCCAACCGAGTATTTCTGTGTTCCACCGCCAACATTGCCATTGTCGAAGCAGGTGGTAGCGGACGCTGGGGTGGCGGTGGTGTAGGTGGTTAGTTGCCATCCTCCTCCAGTGCCTGCCCATACAAATCTAGAGCCAGAACCTGTATTGCTCCAAAATTGAGCAACAACTTTTCCTGATTGCGGTAATCCGTCGTCAATTTTATAATCAATGCTATATCCTTGATTCACACTTAACCCTTCATTCGCTATGGGATCTCCGCTTCCGTCATTACCTGTAATAAAAGAGATAGAAAAATGATTAAATCCCGTCATCATTTGTGGTACAACAGCAGCCCATATAGAGCTTCCACTGCCTACTGAGATATAATTTTCCCCAATCTTAGATTTTGGCAAATAATTAGGAATATCAGTTGAGAACATATGAAATACGGATGTTGCTGTTGCATAATTAAATTTACCTTCAATTAAATTAGCTGCACTTAAGTCATTCCAAAAAAGTACCGTTTCGCCACTTAAGGGGAAACAACCGCAATTAACAGAAGAAGAATTACTATCAATTCCAGCAATCAATCCATCACCATCCCCCTGTCCTTTATATTGTCCCCTCGCTGCAAACCCAAACGCACTAGCTGTTGGCTCTGGAATATCACCTGGTAAATAGCCAGTTCGTAGTTTGAAGGTATTAACAGCAGCGTTGTATTTTTCTATCTGGGTAATTTGGCTGCGGATTTCAGCAGCTTTTATCAAATCATGCCCCACCAAAACCCCGCCAATCAGCAGCCCTATAATAACCAGCACAATGGCTAGTTCAACCAAAGTAAAACCAGCTCTTATTATACTATTGTTATATTTTGCTTTGATGCGCTGATCCGCGCGCTCGGCGAACTCAACGCCGATGAGTCGATGCCCGCAAACATGCGGGAACTTGCGCTCGGCGCGATCGATATCGTTGGCACTCTGCGCCGCTGAAGCGTGAGGGCGG
>SXGU01464605.1_pt1 | contig 12770 bp, 11 predicted proteins | sample 3174531 | NCBI WGS metagenome assembly SXGU01 (sample SAMN11356863, study PRJNA531348) | freshwater metagenome | isolation source: freshwater sample F1-140 | place: China: Fuxian Lake, Yuxi | collected 2017-12-25 | reverse complement strand
GGCGATCGACTGCGCGCCGAGCATCGCGGCCTTGAGGCCCGAGCCGCAGACCGTGTTGATGGTCATGGCGGGCACCATGTCCGGCAGCCCGGCCCAGATGGCCGCCTGGCGCGCCGGGTTCTGGCCGACGCCCGCGGCCAGCACCTGCCCCATGATGACTTCGGAAACCTGCTCGGGCCGCAGGCCCGCGCGCTCGAGGACGCTGCGGATGATGTGCGCGCCCAGTTTCGCCGCGGGCACGCTGGCGAGCGCTCCCGAGAACTTGCCGATCGGGGTGCGGGCTGCGCCGACGATGACGATCTCTTCCATGTCAGTTCTCCAGTTTGGCCTTCTGTTTGACGTAGCGGCCGGGCGCGGCTTCGATCGCCCGGTAGCGTGCATTGCCCGGCGCGCGCGGTGCATCCCGCGCCTCGCCCTTGAACCCTGCCAGCCACTGCGACCAGCGCGGCCACCAGCTGCCGGGCTGCTCGGTCGCGCCCTCGAACCACGCCTGCGGATCATCCGGATAGGCGTCCGCGCTCCAGAAACTGCGCTTGCCTTTCGCGGGCGGGTTGATGACGCCGGCGATGTGCCCGCTTGCGCCGAGGACGAACTGCGTTTCGCCGCCGAGGTGCGCGACCGAGCGGTATGCCGAGCGCCACGGCACGATGTGGTCCTCGCGCGTGGCGAGGATGAACGCGGGCACCGATACGCGCCCGAGGTCGACGGCCACGCCGCAGTTCTGCGCCGCGCCGGGCACGCACAGCTTGTTCTCGAGGTACGTGTTCCTCACGTACCAGCAGTACATCGGCCCCGGCAGGTTGGTGCTGTCGGCGTGCCAGTACAGCAGGTCGAACGCGGCGGGCGAGCCGCCCTTCAGGTAGTTGTTGACGACGTACGGCCAGATCAGGTCGTGGGCGCGCAGCGTGGAGAACACGCTCGCCAGGTCGGAGCCCGGGAAGATGCCGCCCGTAGCGAGCGTGCCTTCGCGCTGCGTCACGCTGTCGCTGTCGACGAACAGGCCGATCTGCCCCGGCTCGCGGAAGTCGAGCATGGTGGTGAGGTAGGTCGCGCTGGCGACGGTGTCCTCGCCCCTGGCCGCCATCACCGCGAGCGCGGCGCCAAGCAGCGTGCCGCCGACGCAGAAGCCGAGGGCGTTGACCTTGTCTGCGCCCGTGATTTCCCGCGCGACGCGAAACGCGTCGAACACGCCGAGCTCGAGGTAGTCGTCCCACGTGCGGTGCCCCTGGTCGGCCTGCACGTTCTTCCACGACACCATGAACACGGTGTGTCCCTCGCCCACCGCATGGCGCACGAACGAGTTCTCAGGCTGCTGGTCGAGGATGTAGAACTTGTTGATGCACGGCGGCACCATCACCAGCGGCCGCGCGCCGACCTGCGGCGTCGAGGGCGCGTACTGGATGAGCTGCATGAGGTCGTTCTCGTGCACCACCGCGCCCGGGCTGACCGCGAGGTTGCGCCCGACTTCAAAGGCGGTCTGGTCGGTCTGGCTGATCTGCCCCTTCTTCGCATCGGCCAGCAGGTTGGCGAGCCCCTTGGCGATGCTCTCGCCCTGCGTGTCGAGCGCCGCGCGCAGCGCGTCGGGGTTGGTGGCGGCGAAGTTCGCCGGGCACATCGCGTCCACCCACTGCCGCGTGGCGAAGCGCAGCCGCTCGCGCGCCTGGCCTTCGAGCGGCGCGGCGTCGGCAAGCTCGACCAGGTAGCGCGAGGCGAGCAGGTAGGACTGTTTTAAGTAATCGTAGTAGGGGTTGTCGCGCCATTCGCGCGAGGCGAAGCGCCGGTCGCCGGCTTCGGGCCTGGCCACCGGCTCGGCGGGGTCACCGGTCCGGCGCTGCGTCAGCGCGCCCCAGAGTTGCGCCTGCTTGCGCAGGAACTCGGCTTGCAGCTCGGCGGCCCTGGGGGAATTCGATGCGCTGGGCAGGCCTGCCGGGACGCCGCCCGCGAGGTTCATCCATACGCGCTGCATGTCGCCGCCTGCTTGGGCGATCGCGGAAATCAGCGCGTCAGGGGAAGTGGACAAGCGGGAGGGTGGGCACTGGGGAAAACGGTGCATTTTGCACCGCACCATCGACCCCAGTCAACGGGCGCCGAAGTCAGTGCGCGTCGCCCAGAATTGCGCGTACCAGGGCGATCAAGCCGACGCCCAGGCCGATCAGCACGGCCTGCTGCGCCGTGGCGCGCAGTTCGGGGCGCTTGTGCAGGCCCGGGATCAGGTCGGCGACGGCGACGTAGATCATGCTCGCCGCCACCACGCCGAGCAGCACCTGCTCCCAGTTGCCGACGCTTTGCAGCGTGTAATAGCCGAGTACGCCGCCGACGAGCGTCGCCATTGAGGACAACGCGTTCATGGCAAACGCCTTGGCGCGCGAGTAGCCCGAGTGCAGCAGGATGACGAAGTCGCCGACTTCCTGCGGGATCTCGTGCGCCACGATGGCGATGGCGGTGACGATGCCCAGCTGGGTGCTCTGCAGGAAGGCCGTGGCGATGAGGATGCCGTCGAGGAAGTTGTGCACGGTGTCGCCGACGACGATCAGCAGCCCGCTGCGGCCGTGATCGTGGTCGTGAGCGTCAGCGGTTTCGCTTTCGTCGTGCGAGTGGCGCCAGAGCAGGAACTTCTCCAGCAGGAAGAAGCCGAGGATGCCGGCGAGGATCGCGCCGGCCGCGCGGTGCGGGTCGCCGTGCGCGAAAGCATGCGGGATCACCTCCAGGAACGCCGCTCCCAGCAGCGTGCCGATGGCGAAGGAGACCAGCGCCGGCACCCACGACGTGCGCACCACCAGCGCGAACGCCGCCGCGCAGACGGAAATGACGCCGCCGGCGAGGCTCGCCGCCACGATCCAGCCAAGGGTCATCGGGGAAAAACCAGTCGCAACAAAGTTGCGTATTGTACGTTAAGCCACGATCCAGATCATCGCCGCCATGCGCTCCGTGGTGCGGTCCCTGCGGTAGGAATGGAAGCGCGCCGCGTCGGTGTAGGTGCAGAACCCGCCGCCCGACACGCGCAGCACCCCGCGTGCCGCGAGGCGCTGGCGCGCCACCGCATAGAGATCGAGCAGCCAGTGCCCGGGCCGCGTGGGCGTGAACGCGGCCGCGGCGCTCGCGTCGCGCTCAAGGTATGCCGCGTGCACTTCTTCGCCAACCTCGTAGGCCTGCGGGCCGATCGCCGGGCCGAGCCACGCGAGCGTGCGCGCCGGATCCGCCTGCATCGCATCGAGCGTGGCCTCGATGACGCCGGCACACAATCCGCGCCAGCCGGCGTGTGCCGCGCCGACGACGCTGCCGTCGTCCTGCGCGAGCAGCACCGGCATGCAATCGGCCGCGCCGACGACGCACACCACGCCGGCGGCGCGCGTGAACGACGCATCCGCCTCGGGCCTGCCGCGGACGCGATCGGCCTCGACGACGCCGGTGGCGTGCACCTGCTTCAGCCACACGGGTTCGCCGGGCAGGAAGGCGCGCGGATCGCCGGTCGCGCGCGTGGTCACCAGCGCCTGCACGCGCGGCGCGAGGCCCCAGTCCGGGCGGACCACGTGCATCATCCCTTCCGCAGGCTGTCGATGAGCTTCGCCATGTCCCTGGGCACTGGCGCGCGCCAGGTCATCTGCCTACCGCTGCGCGGATGCTCGAGCGACAGTTCGGCCGCGTGCAGCGCCTGGCGCGGGAACGACGCGGTGTGGCGCGTGCCGCGCCGGTAGACCTGGTCGCCCACCAGCGGGTGCCGGATGTGCTGGAAGTGAACGCGAATCTGGTGCGTGCGCCCGGTCTCGAGGCGGCACTCGACCAGCGCCGCATGACCGTAGCGCTCGAGCACGCGGTAGTTGGTGCGCGCTTCCTTGCCCCGGCGCGTCACGGCCATGCGCGTGCGCGCGCGCACGTCGCGCCCGACCGGCGCGTCGATGGCGCCGCTCGCGGGCGGGTCGCCCTGCACCACCGCGAGATACACGCGCCGCACCGTGCGTGTGGCGAGCTGCGCAGCGAGGTTCGCCTGCGCGGAGACATTCTTCGCCACCACCAGCAGGCCGCTGGTGTCCTTGTCGAGCCGGTGCACGCTGCCGGCGCGCGGCACGCCCGCGAGCGACGGCGCGTGCGCCAGCAACGCGTTGAGCATCGTCGAGTCGGGGACGCCCGCGCCCGGATGCACCACCAGGCCGGCGGGCTTGTCGATCACGATCAGGTCGGCGTCCTCGTAGACCACCTTGAGCGGGATGCGCTGCGCCTTTGGCGAGTCCGCGTCGGGCACGGCGGGCGGCCGGATCTCCACCCGCTCGCCGCCCGCCACCATGCGCCGCGCCTCCGCCCGCGCGCCGTCGAGCAGGATGTGGCCCTCGCCCAGCCAGGCCTGCAGCCGGTTGCGCGAGTACTGCGGGAACATGCGCGCCAGCGCCTGGTCCAGGCGCGTGCCCGCGAGCGGCGCCGGGACATTGCCGCCCATCGGCGCGGCGAGCGCGGATTCCCAGTCCGGCGAGGGTGCCGGCGCCAACGTCGGCCGGCGCCGGGCGGTATAATTTCGCACCATGTCGAGAAGTTTACTTGCGATCCTCGCCCTGTCCCTCGCCGCCGGCTGCTCGATGCTGTCGGGCGACATCGCCGACGAAACTGCCGGCTGGTCCGCGCAGCGCCTGTACGGCGAGGCCAAGGACGAGATGACCAGCCGCAACTGGGAGAAGGCGATCAAGTACCTCGAGAAGCTCGAGGCGCGCTTTCCCTACGGCCGCTATGCGCAGCAGGCGCAGCTGGAGGTGGCCTACGCCTACTGGAAATCCGGCGAGCGCGCGTCGGCGATCGCCGCGGCCGACCGCTTCATCAAGCTCTACCCGGACAATGCCAACGTCGACTACGCGTATTACCTGAAGGGCCTGATCAACTTCAACGAAAACCAGGGCATCTTCACGCGCTTCGCCGACAGCGACCTCTCGGACCGCGACCCGAAGGCGACGCGCGAGGCATTCGACGCCTTCAAGGAGCTGGTCGCGCGCTTCCCCAAGTCGAAGTACGCGGACGACGGCGCGGCGCGCATGAGGTACCTCCTGAACGCACTCGCCCAGCACGAGGTGCACGTGGCGCGCTACTACATGAAGCGCGGCGCCTACGTGGCGGCGGCCAACCGCGCGCAGTATTCGGTCAAGACCTATCCGCAGGCCACGGCGAACGAGGAAGCCGTGTTCATCATGGTGAAGGCCTACGACGCGCTCGGCATGGAAGACCTGCGCAACGACGCCGACCGCGTGATGCGCACCAACTTCCCCGAAAGCCGCTACCTCACCGGCAAGGCCGCTCGAAACGTTCCCTGGTGGAAACTTTGGGACCCGGAATGGTAGGCCCGGCCTAGCCGACGAGCTTGATTCCCTCGTCTTCGATGTACTGGCGGATCACCGACTCGAAATCGGCGTCTGCCCTGAAACCCATCGCCAGCGCGCGGTCCGTGCGGATCGCCGTCGGCCAGCCCTGCACGATGCCGTCGATGCGCGCGTCGAACTTCCATTTGACGCGGTCGGCCACCTTGTCGCCGGCGACCTTGCGCAACGCGCCGATCATGCCGGTGAGCGGCACCGTGATCCCGGGCAGGTTGATGACGCGCCCCGGCGGCCAGGCGGACGCCGGCAGTTCGTGCGCGTGGATGAATGCCTCGACGCAGCGCCGCGGCGAGAGCAGCCAGACGCCCGATTCGGGCCGCACCGGGCATTCGTAGTCGATGCCGTTCAGCGGCTCGCGGATCACCGCGCTGGCGAAGGACGAGGCCGCGAGGTTCGGCTTGCCCGGCCGCACCACGATGGTCGGCAGCCGCAGCGAGCGCCCGTCCATGAAGCCCTTGCGCGAATAGTCGTTCAGCAGGTACTCGCCGATCACCTTCTGCGAGCCGTAGGAGGTCTGCGGCGTCGGCGTGGTCGAGTCGTCGAGCACCGGCGGCAGCGCGCCGCCGAACGCGGCGACCGAGCTGGTGTAGACCACGCGCGGCGGGCTGGCGCAGCGCCGCAGGCGTTCCAGCAGGAGGCGCGTGCCCTCCAGGTTCACGCGCATGCCGAGATCGAAATCCGCTTCCGCGCCGGCGCTGACCACGGCGGCAAAATGGAACGCGGAAGAAATGTCCGGCGTCACCACGGACTCCAGCGTCTTCGGATCGGACACGTCGCCGGTGACGGCCTGCAGGCGCGGATCGGCGGGAACGCCCGGCGGGAACGCGCCGTCCAGCAGCGTGACGCGCGTGATCTCCTGCTCCTTGCCCGCCGCCCCGGTGAGGCGCCCGCGCGCAAGCAATGCCTTGGCGAGCTTGAAACCGAGGACCCCGCCACCGCCCGTTATTAGTATTTTCATGTGGTCATTTTAGCTAAGAAGGCTTCGACATCGGCCAGCACGCGGGTCTGTTTCATCGGCGGCAGGCTCTCGCGCACCCGGCGACCGTAGGCCCTGGTGTGCAGGCGCGGGTCGCACAGCATCAACACGCCGCGGTCGGTCTCGTCGCGGATCAGGCGGCCTGCGCCCTGCTTCAGCTGCAAGATCGCCTGCGGCAGCTGGAAGTCCATGAAGGGATTGCCGCCCGCGGCGCGCAGCGCGTCGATGCGCGCCGCGAGCACCGGATCGTCCGGCGGCGCGAAGGGCAGCTTGTCGATCACCACGACCGAGAGCGCCTCGCCGCGCACGTCGACGCCCTCCCAGAACGACGCGGCGCCAAGCAGCACCGCGTTGCCGAGCTCGCGAAAGCGGCTGAGCAGCGCGCTGCGCGAACCGGTGCCCTGCACCAGCAGCGGAAACCCGATGCGGTCCTTCAGCAGGTCCGCCGCACGGCGCAGGGCGCGCAGGGTCGCGAACAGCAGGAACGCGCGCCCGCCGCTGGCGCGCAGCACCGGCAGCACGGCTTCGATCACCGCGTCGGTGAACGCAGGGTCGTTCGGATCGGCGGGCAGGCCCTTGGGCATGTAGAGCAGCGCCTGGGTGGCGAAATCGAACGGGCTTGGCCAGGTCCTGGTCACCGCGTCCTCGATGCCGATCTCGCGCTTGAAATGCGAGAAGTCCTCGCCCACCGCGAGTGTCGCGGAGGTGAGGATCCAGGCGCGGGGATGGTCGAGCATCTGCTTGCGGAACTGCTCCCCGGTGTCCAGCGGCGTGACGTGCATCTGCAGCGCATGGCCGAAGACCTCGATCCATCGGACGTCCTTCGCATCGCCGCCGCCGCGAAACCGCCCCATCACGCGCCGTGCCTCCCCCGCGCGCCGCGCGCACGCGCCGAGGCCTTCGGACCGCTCGGCCTGCGCCTCCGATTCGGCGGCAAAGGTTTCGAGCGCGGCGGCGAGGACTGCGAGCGCTTCCTCGAAGCCCGCATTGCGCGCCGCCTGCGCGTGCGCCAGACGCGCGCTTTCTTCGCGGAACACCAGGCGCAGGTCGCGCGCGGCCTTTTCGAGTTTCTGCGCGCCCTCCTCGAACTCCTTCGACGCGCCGCCCGCCGCACGCAGCTCCAGGCGCGCGTCGCGCGACAGCTCGACCAGGTGGCCGGTCGAGAGCAGGTCGCCGAAGAACATGCGCGCGGTGTCGGGCAACTGGTGCGCCTCGTCGAGGATCACGGTATTGCACGAAGGCAGCAGCTCCGAGACGCCCTCGTCGCGCAGCATCACGTCGGCGAAGAACAGGTGATGGTTCACCACCACGACGTCGGCATCGAGCGCGTTCTTGCGCGCGCGCATGACGAAGCAGTCCTTGTAGCGCGGGCATTCCTGCCCGAGGCAGTTGTCGCGCGTCGAGGTGGCGTGCATCCACACCGCCGAATCCTCCGGCACTTGCGCGAGCTCGGCCTTGTCGCCCGAGGCGGTGGCGCGCGAGAACCGGTCGATCGCCCGCAGCCAGGCCGCTTCGGCGCGCGAGCCGACGGTGGACTCCGCCAGCGCGCGCTCGAGGCGCTGCAGGCAGACGTAGTTGGCCCGCCCCTTCAGCAGCGCAAGTCCGGCGCCCGAGGCGAGCGCGCGCTTCACCGCCGGGAGGTCGCGTTCGTAGAGCTGGTCCTGCAGCGTCTTGGTGCCGGTGGAAACGATGACCTTGCCGCCCGCCAGCAGCGCCGGCACCAGGTAGGCAAAGGTCTTGCCGGTGCCGGTGCCAGCCTCGGCGATCAGCACCCCGGTGCGCTCGATTGCCGTGAGTACGGCGGATGCGAACTCCACCTGCTGCGCGCGCAGGCGAAAACCGCTGACTTCGCGCGCCAGCGGACCGTCGTCGGCAAAGATGCCCTCCAGGCGCGGTGCTGCGGCGTGCGGGTCGCCTGCTACTGCGGGGTCGTTCAGTTCAGCACCTCGTCGACCTTCACGAGGATGCGCCGGGACTGCGCGGCGCGCGCCTGCGACGAGGAAACGATGCCGCGCGCATCGCGCGCGCCAGAGGCGTCCGTGCCGCCGATTTCCACCCACTGGCCGAACGGTGCGCTGACGACGGTGGCGACGCGCTGCACTTGCGCGGACCCGGGCAGCGCGCCAGCCGTTTCCCGCTGCGGCGCGACCTCGAGTTGCACGCTCTGCCCGACGATCCGCGGCACCACCTCGATGCCGGTGGCGAGTTCCTGGATGGTCGTGCTGTCCTGCACCACCACGCCCGAGGGCGTGCGGATCACCTGTCGTTGCTGCTGCGGACGCGACTGCCCGCTGGCGATCGTCGCCCGGCCGCCGTCGATCACCTGGATGCGCTGGTCGATGCGCTCGGTGCCGCCGCCGCGCGAATCGACGATGCGCACCCCCGACTGGTTCAGCGCCACCCCGCTGCCCTCCGCCGATCCCGCTTCGTCGAAGCGCACGGAAATCGCCAGGCGGCGCGCCGGGCGGTCGATGGCCTCAAGGGCGGCCCGCAGGTCGGCGAGGTTGCGCGGGCCGACGCGCACGATGAGCTGGTTCGATTGCCCGGTGAGCGAGCCACCCGGCTCGACCAGCGGCCGCAGGATGGGGATGACCTGGTCCGCGGTGCGGTGCCGCAACTGGATGATCTCCAGCGTGCCCTGGGACAGCGCCGGCAGGACGGCGAAAAGCGCCACGAGGAGCGCAAACGTGAGTGGTCGCTTTACAACGAGCGGCATTGAGTCTAAATTACTTCAATTATGCGTTTTAAGATACTGTATTTAGGTATATTTTACTATTTGTTATCGGGCTGCGGGACATTCGCTCCGGCTCCCCCGGTGGCGCCATCGCCGGTCGAAACGCCGGTTGAAGCCGCGTCGCCGCGCCAGCCATCGCGCTCCGCCGAGGCCCTCCTGCAAGCCCTGCTTTCGCTCGACATCGACTACCGCTACGGCGGCCAGTCTCCCACAACCGGCTTCGATTGCAGCGGCCTGGTGGCCCACGTGTTCCTGGAAGCCTACGGGCTGCGCCTGCCGCGCAATACCGTCGGGCAGAGCAGCGCGGGGGCAGCGGTTGCCGGCGGCCAGCTGGAGGCGGGCGACCTCGTGTTCTTCAACACTCTGAACAAGCCTTACTCTCACGTGGGTATCTATCTCGGGGATGGCCGCTTCCTCCATGCGCCCAAGGCGGGCAGCCGCGTCCGCGTGGAAAAGATCGACGGGCCGTACTGGGGTAAGCGGTTCGACGGCGCGAGGAGGATTCAGCTTTAGTTGATATTGACTAACAGTAATTCTCATTTGAGTTGATGGATTAAATGCGAGTTATTATCATTTGATCGTGAAAGCCCTGACCGTACTTGTTCTTCTCGCCATGGCCGCGGAGAGCCATGCGCAAGACAAGGTCCTCAATCTCTACTCCTCGCGCCACTACCAGACGGACGAGGCGCTGTACGCCAACTTCACCCGGCTCACCGGCATCCGCATCCACCGCATCGAGGCCGGCGAGGATGCGCTGATCGAGCGCATCCGCAACGAAGGCGCGCGCAGCCCCGCGGACGTGCTGCTGACCGTGGACGCGGGCCGCCTGTGGCGCGCCGAGCAGCTCGGCCTGTTCCAGCCGGTCAAGTCGGCCGTGCTCGACGCCCGCATCCCGGCGAACTATCGCGAGCCCGGCGGGCTCTGGTTCGGTTTTTCGCTGCGGGCGCGCGTGATCGCCTACAACAAGGCGAAGGTGAAGCCCGAAGAGGTGCGGAACTACCAGGACCTCGCCGACCCGAAGTGGAAGGGGCGCGTGTGCATGCGCTCTTCCTCGAACATGTACAACCTCTCGCTGATGGGCGCGCTGATCGACCATCTGGGCGAGGCGAAGGCCGAGGCCTGGGCGCGCGCGGTGAGGGAGAACCTCGCGCGCGATCCGAAAGGCGGCGACACCGACCAGTTGAAGGCGGTAGCAGCCGGCGAATGCGACGTCACGCTCGGCAACCAGTACTACTACGCGCGCATGGCCCGCTCGTCGAAGGCCGACGAGCGCGCGGTGGCGGGAAAGGTCGGCGTCGTGTTTCCCAACCAGTCGAACTGGGGCACGCACGTCAATGTCTCCGGCGCCGGCGTGATGAAGAACGCGCCCAACCGCGAGGCCGCGGTGCGCTTCCTGGAGTACCTCGCCAGCGACCAGGCGCAGCGCCATTTCGCCGATGGCAACAACGAATGGCCCGTGGTGCCGTCGGTGAAACCGGACAACCCCGTGCTCGCGGCGTTCGGCGCCTTCAGGCACGATGCCTTGAACGTCGCCGTGCTGGGCCGCAACCAGCCCGCCTCGCAGAAGATCTACGACCGCGTCGCCTGGAAGTAGCGCCGCGAGACGAAGACCAGCGGCAGCAACGCGACCGCGACGATCAGCAGCGACGGCATCGCCGCCTCCGCCAGGCGCTCGTCCTTGGCGAGGTTGTAGGTCTCGACCGCCAGCGTGTCGAAATTGAAGGGCCGCAGCGCGAAGGTCGCCGGCAATTCCTTCATCACGTCGACGAACAGCAGCAGCCCGGCGGTGGCCACGCTCGAGGCGAGCAGCGGCGCATGCACCCGGGCGAGCGTGCGGGCCGGGGATGCGCCCAGGCTGCGCGCCGCGTCGTCCATTACCGGCGTGATCTTCGCCAGCCCCGCTTCCATCGTCTGCAGCGCGACGGCGAGGAACCTCGCAAGGTAGGCGTAAACCAGCGCCGCGACCGTCCCCGTGAGCAGCAGGCCGACGCGCACGTCGAACGCCGATTCGAGCGCACCCGCGATCCAGTTGTCCATGCGCCCCAGCGGCACCAGGATGCCGACGGCGATCACCGCGCCCGGAACCGCATAGCCCAGGCTCGCGACCCGGTTGGCGTAGCGCACCACCGGCGAGCGCGAGACACGGCCGGCGTAGGCCATGACGGTCGCGAGCAACATGCCCGCCAGGGCAGCCACCCCGGCGATGGCGACGCTGTTGCCGACCAGCGAGGTGAGCCTGGAGGTCCAGCGCGCGTCCGGGTCGGCCAGCACGAAATGGCCGAGGATCGCCGCCGGCAGCAAGAAGCCGAACGCCACCGGCGCCGCGCAGGTGAGCAGCGCGAGCCACGCCTTCCAGCCTTCGAGCCGATGCGGGGGCGTCGGCCTGCGCGTGGCGCTGTAGTACGCCGCGCGGCCCCGGTTGCTGCGCTCGATGGCGACCACCACGACGACGAACGCCAGCACGCACGCCGAGAGTTGCCCGGCGGCTGCGATGTCGTTCATCGACAGCCACGCTTTGTAAATCGCCGTCGTCAGCACCTCGACGCCGAAGTACGAAACCGTGCCGAAATCCGCCAGCGTCTCCATCAGGGCGAGCGCGGTGCCGGCGGCGATCGCCGGCCGCGCGAGCGGCACGGCGACGCGCCAGAAGCACTGCCACGCGGACTGGCCCGAGAGGCGCCCGGCCTCCAGCGCGCTGCGCGAGACGTCGCGGAATGCGGTGCGTGCGATCAGGTAGACGTACGGATAGAGCGCGAACGACAGCATCGCCGCCGCGCCCCATAGCGAGCGCACTTCCGGAAACCAGTACTCGCGCGCCTGCCAGCCGGTGATCGAGCGCAGCGCGGACTGCACCGGTCCGGTGAATTGCAGCCAGTCCGTATAGGCGTAGGCCATCACGTACGCAGGCATCGCCAGCGGCAGCACCAGCGCCCACTCCAGCAGGCGTTGCCCGGGAAAGCGGTAGGCGGTCACCAGCCACGCCGAGAGCACGCCCATGGAAACCACGCCATAGGCGACGCCGGCCATCAGCAACGCGGTGTTGGCGATGTATCCGCCAAGGCCCGTGCGGGCGAGGTGCATCCAGGTGTCCGCCCCGGTGGATAGCGCACTCGCCAGTACCGCAGCGATCGGCATGACGACCAGCAGCGCGGCGGCAAGCGATGCCCAGCCCAGCGGACCTGCCCTAACAAACCCTTGATAACCAAGCATTCTGCATTCTAACAAGAATGATTCTTGTTCCCGTAAACCCTTCCCGGTGCTATAGTCGACTGGTCATGAGCCAGGCCCCAGCGCTGCTCGAAGTCCGCAGCCTCGCCCAATCCTACGGTAACCATGCCGTTGTCAGGGAGTTGTCGTTTTCGCTGCAGCACGGAGCCATCGGCTGCCTGCTCGGGCAGAGCGGTTGCGGCAAGACCACGGTGCTGCGCTGCATCGCCGGGTTCGAGCCGGTGCAGAAGGGTTCGATCCTGATCGACGGCGTGGTCATGTCCTCGCCAAGCGCGTCGGTGCCGCCCGAAAGGCGCCGCGTCGGCATGGTGTTCCACGACGACGCGCTGTTCCCTCACCTCACGGTCGAAGGCAACATCGCCTTCGGCCTGCGCACCGACGGCCGCGAGGCGCGCGTGCGCGAACTCGCGGACCTCGTCGGGCTCGGCGGCTCGCTGGAAAAGTTCCCCCACGAGATCTCCGGCGGGCAGCAGCAGCG
>SXGU01205489.1_pt1 | contig 12776 bp, 10 predicted proteins | sample 3174531 | NCBI WGS metagenome assembly SXGU01 (sample SAMN11356863, study PRJNA531348) | freshwater metagenome | isolation source: freshwater sample F1-140 | place: China: Fuxian Lake, Yuxi | collected 2017-12-25 | reverse complement strand
GCTTTCGATTTTCCCCGGCGACGCCGGCGGGTTGCTCGCCAACATCAACCGCTGGCGCGGCCAGGTTGGCTTGAAGGAAGCCGATCCCGCGGAGTTGTCCAAGCTGGCCCTGCCGTTTGACGCCGCCGGTCCCCAGGCGAAGATTGTGGATATGACCGGCACCGACGCGAAGACCGGTCGCCCCGCCCGACTCATCGGCGCGATTGTGCCGCGTGGCGAGCGGACGTGGTTCTACAAACTGCTCGGTGACGCTGGGTTGGCCGAGAGCGAGAAGCCGGCCTTCGCCAAGTTCGCCCAGACTGCACCGTAATGATGAACCGTTTCCTCGCCATCCTCACTTCGCTGCAGCTCACGGTCATCTGCCTTGTGTGTGCGCTCGTGCTGGTTTTCGTCGGCACGCTGGCGCAGGTGGACGAGGGCCTCTACCAGGCGCAGGCGCGCTACTTCAAGAGCTGGTACATCTGGGGCGTCACCATTTCAAACCAGAAGTTGCCCATCCCGTTGCCCGGTGGGTATCTGATCGGCGCCGTGTTACTGGTGAATCTGCTCGCCGCGCACATCAAGCGCTTTCATTTCTCGTGGAAGAAGGCGGGCATCGTGATGGTCCACGGCGGACTCATCCTGCTGTTGCTCGGCCAGCTTTTGACCGATGTGCTGTCGCGCGAGAGCCAGATGCGCATGGCCAAGGGTGAGACGAAGAACTATTCCGAGGATTCCCAGACCAGCGAACTGGTCCTTATCACCGCCGCGAAAGACAACGCGGACGAGGACGAGGTGATCTCCATTCCCGAATCGTTGCTCCGCGAAGGGGGCGTGATTGAACACGCGGGCCTGCCCTTCAAGCTTGAGGTGAAGAAGTACTGGCGCAACGCCAGTCTCTCCACCAAGCCGCGCGAGGGAGCGGTCGAGTCCGGCGCCACGCACGGCCCCGGTCAAGGCGTGCACATCACACCGCAGCCGCCGGTCACCGCAATGGAAGAGGTGAACATGCCTAGCGCTCTCATCGAGGTCGCCAGCGCGAAGGATTCCCACGGTCTCTGGCTGGTTTCCAGTCAGTCGAGCGCGAAGCAGACGTTCGAGCACGGCGGAAAGAAGTGGCAGATCGCGCTGCGGTTCGCGCGGCATTACCTGCCGTTCAGCCTCACGCTGTTGGAGTTGCGCCACGATATCTACAAGGGGACCGACATCCCGCGGAACTTTTCCAGCCGCGTCCAGCTCATGAACCCCTCCACCAAGGAGCAGCGCGAGACTCTCATCTACATGAACAATCCGTTCCGCTACGGTGGGTTGACCTTTTACCAGTATCAGATGACCAACGAAGACATGGCGCGCGAGGCCGGTGTGTCGCCCTCGTCCACGCTGCAGGTCGTGCGCAATCCCGGCTGGCTCACCCCTTATTTCGCCTGCCTGCTCGTTGGGCTTGGCTTGTTCTACCAATTCGGAGGACACCTTATCCAATTCCTCCGCAAACGGTTTTCATGATGGCTATCGAACCTCAAACCAAGTCGTGGATCCGCTGGCTGCCGTGGCTGCTCGTCGGCATCTTCGCCCTTGAATTGGCCTTGGCGCTGCGACCGGCGCGAAGCAAAGGCGCGATCGACATCGCCGGCTTCGGCCGACTGCCCGTGTTGCTCAATGGCCGCGTGCAGCCGCTCGATTCGGTGGCGCGCAACGCACTGTTGCAAATCCGCGGCAACACCGATGTGCCGCTCGAGGGCAACGCCTCCGGCGGCCAGTGGGGCGATTTGGTGAAGCTCCAGCAAACCAAAGCCGGGTCGCTCACCGAGCGCAAGTGGTATCAATTCGGCCGGCGCCCGAAGAAACTCAAGCCGACCGAGTGGCTGATGGAAGTGTTGATCCGCCCCGAACTTTCGGATCAGCGGTTCATCTTCCTCATCCACCATCCCGAGTTGCTCGCCCAGTTGAATCTCCAAGGGGCCGGTCTTGAGAAGTCCGGCCTGCGCTATTTCACCTTCGCCAATCTTCAGCCGCAGCTGAAGCTTCTCGAGGACGCCGGCCGTGAGGTCGCGGCCATCAAGCCCGAGCTTCGCACGCCGTATCAGAAGTCCATGATGCAACTCGGAAACGCGCTGCAGATTTATTTGCGCCTCAAGATCAGTCTCCAACCGAACAGCCTGCGGCCGGACGGCAAGGATTTCGCCGCGGAACTGGCGGACCTGCGTGCGGCCATCCCCGCCGGCCTTGAGGCTATCCGCAAACAGCAGGCGGGCGAGCCCTATGACAAAGAGGCGTTCGCACGGTTACTCGGTCTCGCCGAGCCGTACGCTGTGATGGCCGACCGCGGTCACCTGCTCATGATCCCGCCGTCGGATCCCGACAAGGCGCGCGACGACTGGAGCAAGATGGGCGTGACCCTGTTAAGCTCGATCCGCTCGGGCGAATTCCATCCGGCCGCGCCCGCGCTCGCCGCGATGAGCACCGCGTATGCGACAGGTGACGCGGCCATGTTCAATACCGCATTGAAGGATCATCAAGGTTGGCTCGCGAACCGGCTCGGCCCAGAGGCGGCCAAGGCCAGCCGGGAACATTACTTCAACCATTACCAGCCGTTTCTGCGGAGCCAGATCATCTATCTCATGGCCCTCGTTCTCGCCTGTCTCTCGTGGCTGAATCTCTCCCAGTGGCTGAATCGTTCCGCTTTCTATCTCGTGCTGCTCGCGCTGGCGGCACACACCTCCGGCATCATTTTCCGGATGTACATCGAAGGGCGCCCGCCGGTGACGAACCTCTATTCCTCCGCCATCTTCGTCGGCTGGGGCTCGGTAGTGCTGGGCGCGGTGCTGGAGCGCATTTACCGCAACGGCATCGGATCGGTGACGGCCTCAGCCATCGGCTTCATCACGCTCATCATCGCCAGCCATCTCGCGGTGGCGGGGGACACGATGGAAATGATGCGTGCGGTGCTCGACACGAATTTCTGGCTCGCCACGCACGTCGTCGTGATCACGCTCGGCTATGCCGCGACCTTCCTCGCCGGTTTCCTTGCGCTGGTGTACGTGCTGCGCGGTGTGCTCACGAAGTCGCTCGACACCCCCACAGCGAGTTCGTTGGCGCGGATGGTGTACGGCATCGTCTGTTTCGCCACGCTGTTCAGTTTTGTCGGCACCATCCTCGGTGGCATCTGGGCCGACCAGAGCTGGGGCCGGTTCTGGGGTTGGGATCCAAAGGAGAACGGTGCGTTGCTCATCGTGATCTGGAACGCCACCATCCTGCACGCGCGCTGGGGCGGGATGATTAAGGACCGCGGCCTGATGAACATGGCTCTGATCGGCAACATCGTCACCGCCTTCTCGTGGTTCGGCGTGAACATGCTCGGCATCGGCCTGCACAGCTACGGCTTCATGGACGCGGCCTTCCAATGGCTGATGATCTTTTCTGGAAGCCAGCTTCTGCTTGTCGCCATCGGCTTGATGCCGTTGCGGCTCTGGGGCAGCAGCGTGGCCTTGGAGAAGTCCGCTCCACCCACCGCCAAACCGGTGGCGTGAATCTTGACGCCTCCGACCGACTTCGCCGAACTTCGCGTCGCCTGTTGACCATTGACGCATTGATGTGAGCGCTCCTGCCCCCAGCCTGCCGCCCGGCCTAAACAACATGTTCGGGTTTCAGGTGTTCAATTCGCTTTCCTTCCAGATCATCCTCAGCAGCCCGATGCTGCTTTACGCGAAGAGCCTCGGAGCCAGTGCGACCGTGCTCGGCCTCATCACCGGCATGATGCCGTTGCTGGTCATCTGCCAGATTCCGGCGGCACGGCACGTGGCGCGTGTCGGCTACCGGCGCTTCATTTTCACCGGCTGGGGCACGCGCGTCCTGTTCATCTTCGCGCTCGCGGCGGTGCCGTTGATCGGGGCGCAATGGCTTTCCAACTCGGCGCGGCTCGCGTTGGTCTTACTGGTGCTCTTTGGGTTCAATCTCGTTCGCGGCATCTCGAGCGCGGCGTGGATGCCGTGGATCGCCGCGCTGGTGCCCGACGCCGTCCGCGGCCGTTATCTCACGCGCGAAGCAGCCTTCGGCAATCTTGGCAGCTTCGGCGCGTTCCTGCTCGCGGCGGCGTATCTCGGGCAGCAGCCACCGGGTCAGATCGAGAACCATCGGTTCGCCGCGCTCTTCGTCTTCAGCGCAGTGATGGGGGCGATCAGCCTCGTCTTTCTGCGGCGCATCCCGGAGCCGGCGGTGCCGGAGGAGGAAGTGATCGGATCAAAAGGGCCGATCCCGTGGCGCGCGATCGCGGGTTTTGCTCCGTTCCAAAAACTGCTCGTGGTGAACGCCATATTTGCGCTGGCGATGGGCGGGCTGGGGACGTTCGTGGTGGATTTCCTCAAGTCCGATGGTGGGCTGAGTGAAGGCCGTATCTTGATCGTCTCGGCGATGACCTTCCTCGGCGGGTTGAGCAGCCTGTGGATTCTCGGTTCGCGGCTCGACCGGTTCGGTAGCCGGCCGGTGATGCTATTCGCGTTGGGGGGCTGGTTCGTGATCCTGTCCGGCTGGGTGCTGATGGCGGCACGTGTGCTGCCGGTGCGCATCGAGTTGATGCTCGCACTCCATTTTATGATGGGACTGTGCGGCGCGTTGTTCGGCATGGCGATGACGCGACTGGCGATGGCGATCGTGCCGACGATGGGCCGCAGCCATTTCTTTGCGCTCTACTCCGTGCTCGGCAGTCTCACACTGGGCATTTCGCCGGTGCTTTGGGGCGCGGTGATTGATCTGCTCAGGCCGATCCGCGGGGTGTGGATCGGTGCGGAGTGGAATGCGTTCAGTCTCGCCTTCGCGGCGATGGGCGCCGGCGGGCTGGTGACGCTGGTGTTTTGCCGGCGCCTCGTCGAGCCACAGGCGGCGAAGGTGGAGGATCTGTTGCGCGACCTCTTCCAGCAACCGCTCGTGCGCCTTTGGCTTCGGCGCTGAAGTCAGTGCCGCAACACGGTGAATGGCGTGTCGAACCAGAGACCGTTGAAGTCGAACTGCATCGTCGCCGGATCGAAATCGCCGGTCATCCACGTCACCGTGTTGCGTTCCTGAATGTGGGTGCAGAACTCCTCAAAGAATGCGGCATCCAGCCCCACGATCCCGTAGCGGCCCCGCCGCAACGACTGTTTTTTCATCGCGTGCTGGAGTTGTTCCGCTTCGTCGAGCGAGCGGCGGACGGCCCAGATTTCGGCTTCGGGCGCTTTCACGGCCAGTTTATCGAGCTTCGCGAGGCTGCATTCGCCGCACTCGATCCAGAGCGCCGGGCGCAGTTCGTAGTCGAGCTGCACGAGGTCGGGTATGAAGGGGATGTTCTCGTTGTGCAGGCGCGTCTCGATCTGCAGTCGCTCGCGCGCGAAGAGGAGGAAGGCGAGGAGCTTCAGCCCGATGTGGACGAGGGTTTCCGTCTCGTGCTGCGCGATGAGGATTTTGCGCGGCAGCGGTCGGCGCCGTTCCCGGCTCTCCAAAGTGAAGGTGTATCGGGCGCTCATCCGTCGGCTGGCGTGTCGGCTTCTTGTGGAACTATAGCTCCACAATCACCGGGGTGCCGGCGCGGACGATCGTGAACAGAAACTCCGCGTTCCAGTTCGCGAGACGGAAACAGCCGAGCGATTCGGTGCGGCCGACCTGTTCCGGATGCGGCGTGCCGTGGATGCCGTAGCCGGGGCGGTCGAGGCCGATCCAGACGCTGCCGACGGGGTTGTTCGGTCCGGGCTGGAGGATGAGTTTGCCGAGTTTCTGTTTCGCTTCGGGCGAATCGGGGAAGTTCTCCGGGTCGAAGGTGTAGTTCGGGCTGCGGGCCGCGACCGCCACGGCGAGGTTGCCCACCGGCCGTTTCTCGACACGCTTGGCGATGCTGCAGGGGAAATGGGCAAGCAGGTTCGTGTTCGCATCGAAGGCCTGAAGCGTTTTCAACGAGAGGCTGATGCGGATGAAGGCGGCCTTGCTGCTGGCCGGCAGATGCTGCGCGTTCGGCACTCGCAGCACCGTGTCGGCGGCGACGTTCGTCCAGTTCGCGGCGGGGTTGAGTTTGCGGATGAGGTTCGTGGAGGTGTGGAACTTCTCGGCGACCAGCTCGAACACGCTCTCGTAGTCGAGCCGGTCTTGCTTCGATTTCTCCAGCCAGTTCGTGCCAAGCGGGCGCAGGCGGGCGAGGTCGTTCGTGGTCACCGTGTAGCTCGTGTGCGCCGGCCCATCGAGTGTGAGCCGCTGGCGCGTCTCGGCATCCAGTTCGCCGGTGATCGGCAGGTGCTCGCGCTGCTGGAAGACGCGGAGCGCCGCGCGAGTCTGCGAGCCGATGGCGCCGTCAATCGGGCCGGACGAAATGCCGTGGCGATCGAGTGCGAGTTGCGCCTCGAAGATGCTGCGCACCGTGCGGGGACCGGTCTCCGGGAGCGTCGTCTCGGCGGGCGCGGGAGGGGCGTTCGTCACGGCCAGGTTTGTCGCGGTGATGGCGGCGTGGTTGGTGCGGTAACGAACGGGCGGCAGCGGGGCCGGCTTCGTTGCGACGGACTTGGCCCCGTTGCCACGCGGTGACGTGGGAGGAGTCGGTGGAACCGTTTCTCTCGGCGCGTCCGGGAGCGAAGCCGCGGTGCGGCTGGTGATCTTGGCCGCGATGCCGATGCTTATGACAAGCACGGGAAGAATCCAGAGCAGATGGCGCCACGGCGAGGGGCTTGGGGCCATCGGATTCGTGAATGGATTCAGCGTCGCCACGCCGTTTTTTTTAACCACAGCCGACGCGTGGCGCGAGTCATTTCGTGGTTATGTGCCCCTGGTCTTTCCGCCGGTAGATGAGCGTGGAGATGGGGTGCTGCGAGGGGTAATGGGCCGCTATGTCGGAGATGGTCATGAGGACCCACGGGTTGTGATGGTGATAGCCGTTCTTTGTGAAGGCGATGTTGGCGGCGATGTGGTTGGCCATGTGGAAAATCTCACCGGCGGGGTTCGTGAGGCAGATCACGTCGCCGAACGCCGGCTTGTCGGTGATGGGATAATACTCGGCAGCCAACCGCGCCACGGCATTCTCGCGTTTCGTCAGGGTGGGGTCGGGGCTGGCATTGGCGAAGTTGAGAGCGGTCCAGTAGCAGTTGGGCTTGTCGTCGTTGCTGCCGAGTTGGGGGTAGGCGTAGGTGTTCAGCCGTTCGCGGGCAAAGGGTGGAAGCAGATGGACGATATCCACCGCGTTGCCGGCGGAGCTGCGGGCAATCGAGTGAATGAAGGGGGCCAAATCCTTTGCGTGCCAGCCGAGGCTCCAGTAGGCGATGATGCGCTCCATGTCGCTTTCGGAATCCAAGTGCAGCGTGACCAGCAGCGCTGGGGTGCGGGAGATGGACTTCATCAGATTCCGCCTTTCCAGCGGGTCGGTGATGGCATCAAAAAGCGCTGGCAAATCGGAGAAACAGACGGTGGTCCCTTGGTGGTAGAGGAAGCGACTGGCCAACTCGAGGGTCGCCAGCGACAAACCATTGGTTTGGGAACGGTCCATCAGCCAGCGCTCCATAAAGCACGAGGGAGAATGGTGCCGTGGGTTCAGCGGTGAGCGGGCCAACACGGGATAGATGGTTTCGCGCGCGGTCTTGCTGAGTTCGAGGAGCAGGCGATGGTCTGGCAAGATTTCCAATCCATCCACCGTCTCCTTGCACCGGGCCGGATCGAGCAGGGCCGCCTTTTGCGTCGGCCCCACACCGGCGCGGTCGAACAGCGCCTCGACTTCCGCGCGGCTCTGCTTCTCGAACAGCCACCGCGCCTTCTCGGTGAACGGTTGGGCGATCGTGAGGAAGTGATCCGGGCGCTCGATGTGGAAGTAGACCCCTTTCAGTTGTCCCCACGGACCGTCGGCCTGCGAGGAGCGAACCGGTGCCTCGGTGGTGCTGGGCTGGGCCAGTGGCGAAGGTTTCCCCGGCCGCGAGAAGAGATACGCCCCCCAAACCGTGGCGGCGATCAGGACGACCAGCCCGACCAAAAGCGCCGGCGAAAGGTGGAGGGTCACGCCCGAGGTGGGCTCATTTGGCTGTTGTGCTGGCGCATTCATTGCGGACAAACCCCAATCGTTCTGGTAGCAGCAACGTTGGTCGGATCGGACGGGTTACGTCAGGTTAAGAGATAGACTAAACAGATCGAGAATGTATTCGCACGCGCGAATAATTCATGAGAACCAGAGGTCTTTTGAATCGGACGGAGACAGAAAGGTGCCAACAGTCCGTGCCCACCGCGTTTCAGATCGCCGCGATTCACCGCTGCCACTTGAACGCCGGCTTGCCCATCGTCGAGGCGTAGAAGATGTCCGCATTCGGATCCCACGCGTAGTTCGGCCCGACGCGGCCGATGGTAAAACCGGGCGGCAACGGCGCCGCCAACCGCCACGTCTTGCCGCCATCTTTGGTTTCGTGGAAGCCGCCCTTGCCCACGACCACGAAGTGTTTCCCATCCTTTCCGAAGTAAGGCCCGAAGACCGCCTCCGCTGGCGTGCCGAGGTCTTTCCACGTCGCGCCGGCATCAGTGCTGCGGAAGATGCCTTTCTCTTTCGACTTGGTGGCGACGAACGTCTGCCGGTCGAAGACGCCGCAGCTACGGCGAGCGCGAGGAGAAAGGCCCGAACGAGGGGAGAGCCGCGAAGCGGACGGGCGATTGACATGGGCGAACGTTAACAAATGGAAGGAGGCCGTGAAGCATGAAAACGCCTGATTCTATGGCCTTGAACGTTGGCGAGGAATCAACGCCGAACAATGTCGCCCTGAGTGCCCTTGTCGAAGCGGTTGGCGGCGAGGGTCGGTTCGGTGCCGCCGGTGAGCAGGAGAGATTCGCGCATGGCGGCGGGCGTCCGGCGGTCAGCCACGCGGCAGCCGTGGACGATGGCGTCGCGCACGTTGTGCAGGTGCAGGCCGCGCTGGACGGGGTCGAAGGCTTGGCAATTGGCGATCGTCACATCGCGCGAATCGCGCACGTCGATGGCGCCGCCGCTCTCGGCGTCGCCGGCGCGGATGGACTGCAGCACCAAGCCATCGAGCACGACACCGCTGGAATCGCGCACGACTACGCCATCCACGCGGTCGCCTTCGTAGTCGGGGTTGTAATCAATCGTGTTCGTGCCGAGTGCGATGTTGTGGCAGCGTTCGATCACGGCGGTGCGCTCGTAGCCGGAGCAGAAGGAGTTGCCGCTGACGACCACGCCGCGGCAGTTCCGCAGCAGCAGATTCACGGATTGGCTTTGGATGACGTTGCCGGTGATGGTCCAAAGTCCCGCGCTAGTGGAGAGAGCGTTGGGCGCCCCCTCGATGCGCACGTTCACGCCGCCGGGGCTTTTCTTCGCTTGGATGGTGCACGAGGCGATGGTGCCCTCGCGCACGGTGCCTTCGCGGGCGTCAATCCAGACATCGGCGGAATCGGGCGCGGCAAAGGCGGGATCGTGATTGTACTCGATGTCGCAGCCAGTGATCTGAAGGTTGCGGATCTCGCTGCGCTGAATCTTCACGCCGGCATGGGCGAAGTAGCTGATGTGGCAACCGACGAGGTTGGCTTGGTGCAGGTTCACGCCGTCGAAGTAAACGCCGATGGCGTTCGTGCTGCGGCCTTCGTAGAGGTGGCAGTGGGAAAGGAGCAGGTTGCGATTGCGCTTCACGAGATGGACGCCGTAGCGGCAACGGCGGATGAGCAGGCCGGTGAGAGTCGCCTGCATCGTGCCCTCCAGTTCGATGCCATCGGCTTGGTCGTGGTTGCCGATGATCTCCAGTTGCGAGACGGTCGGCATGCGTTCGCGTTCCCAGACGGCGGGCTTGATGGTGGGCGGATGCGCCGAGCCGGCGTGCGAACCGACGATGCGCAGCGCTGGTCCGGGACCGTCCATCACGAGCGTCGCCACGCCGCCATCGCCGTTGATGGCGAGCCGGCTGAGTTTGGCGAGGTCAATCTCGATGGGCTGGGTGATGCGATAGACGCCGCGCGGGAAGATGACGAGGCCGTCGCTTTTCTCGAGGCAATGCCGGATGGCGCGCGTGTCATCGGCGCGTCCGTCGCCCACGGCGCCGAAATGCTTCACGTGGCTCATGGAGGCGGTTGGGGAAGGCGGGCTGGCGGTGCCCGTTCAGAAACCGAGATTTCCGCCGCCGCCGGCGGCGTAGGAAAGATTGTCGGAGACGCCGCGGATGACCACCTTTGCTCCCGGCGAACTCCAGAGCGGCGTACCGGTCCTGCAATCACCGATCTGGCCCAGATCCGCGGTCACGGCGCTGGCGGAGGCGCCATCTACCTTTGGCATGACGAGGTATTCCGCATGGCCGTCGGCGCATGCCGCATTACCGCCACCGTAGTGCCGGGTCAAGCCCCAGCCGTACGTGCTGCCGAAGTGCCAGTTGTTCCGGGTCCACTCGAAGTCGCTCGCGTGCCAGTCGAAGTTGTTCATCGCACGCGAGTCTTCCGTGGTGACGAGGTAGGAGGAGGGGGAATCAAGGTCGCCGGCGCGCATGGGCGGGCGCCCCGTGGCGCGCATGAGATGCTGGTTGGAGACGTAGTCCAGATTATAGGGCAACGAACCGTGCCGGGTGGTCATCTGGTTGGCGGGGCAGGAATACAATTGCGTGTTGCCCAAGATCGGTTCGATCAAGCGGAACCAAGTATCCGCCGCCGCCAGTCCGGCGTTCTCGGCCGCCGTGCCGCTGGGGAATCGATCCTGATTGTCGCCGAGGTAGAGCATCACGGCCTGACCGATCTGTTTCTGGTTGCTCAGGCACTTGGTCGAGTGGGCGCGCGCCTTCGCCTTGCCGAGGGCCGGCAACAGCATCGAGGCGAGGATGCCGATGATGGCAATCACTACCAACAGCTCAATGAGCGTGAATGCAACGCGGGCAGCGTGGCGCTGACGCGAAATGGAGGTCGTTTTCATAATGGAATCAACTAGAGCAGTTCGGATGCCATTTCAAGCCAGTAATTCCTGGATCACATGCCCGTGCACGTCGGTGAGGCGGCGGTCAATGCCGTTGTGGCGAACGGTGAGCTTCTCATGATCGATGCCGAGCAGGTGGAGGATCGTCGCGTGGATGTCGTAAACCTGTGTCGGGTTCTTGCGGTCCGCCGGCTTGTAGCCGAAGTCGTCGCTTTCGCCGTGCGTCACGCCGCCTTTGATGCCGCCGCCGGCGAGCCAGTTGGTGAAGACGTAGGGATTGTGGTCGCGCCCTTTGCCTCCCTGTGTTGAAGGCATTCGGCCGAACTCGGTCGTCCAAAGAATGACTGTGTCCTCGAGCAGCCCGCGCTGTTTCAAATCCTGGATCAACGCGGCCGCGCCGCGCGCCATGCCCATCGCCAGCGGGCCGTGGTCGCGCTCCACATCCTCGTGCGAATCCCAATTGCGGCGGGGAAACCCATTGTCGTTGCCGCTCCAGATCTGCACGAACCGGACGCCGCGCTCGAGCAGTCGCCGCGTGGCGAGGCATTTGCGGCCGAAGTGATCCATCTCCTCGGCGGCGTTGATCTCCTTCGGCCACGCGGGCGCGTTTCGTTTCACACCGTAGAGGTCGAGGATGTGGTCCGGTTCCTTCGAGATGTCGAGCGCTTCGGGCGCGGCGAGTTGCATCCGCGCCGCCAGCTCGTAACTGCGGATCCTCGCATCGAGTCGGCCATCGCCGGCACGGGCCGCCGCGTGGCCGCGGTTCAACTCGGCCATCAGCGCGTGCGCCGCCGCCTCGCTTCCGCGTGTGATGAAGTCGCCTTTCTTGTGCGGGAACAGATCGGCAATCGGCGTTTCCGCGCCGGGATAAATCGCGGTGCCGCTGTGTTGCGATGGCAGGAAAGCGGCGTCCCAATTCTTCACGCCGTTGGAGGCGAGGCCGCGATGGTCGGGCAGCACGACGAACGTCGGCAGGTTCTCGTTCAGACTGCCGAGGCCGTAGCTCGCCCAGCAACCCATTCCAGGGAAGCCGGGCAATTGAAAGCCGGTCGCCTGCAGCAGCGTCGCCTGCGAGTGGATGCCGGTCTTGCCGATGAGATTATGGATGAACGCCATGTCATCCACGCACGCGCCGAGCGCGGCGACCGGTTCGGAGATCATCTTGCCGCTGCGGCCATGAGGCTTGAACGGCCAGACCGGCTTCTTCCACTGGCCGAGGCCATTTTGGAATGCCTCGACCGGTTCGCCGAAATCGCTCGGCTGGCCATCGCGTTTCACCAACTCCGGCTTGAAGTCGAACAGGTCGATGTGGCTCGCCGCGCCGGCCATGAAGAGCTGCACCACGCGTTTGGCTCTCGGCTTGTGAGGTGGCTTCGTGCCCGTTTGTTTTGAAGCGACAGAATCCGCTGCGAGTAATTCCCCTCCGCCGAGCAGGCTGGCTAGTGCGATGCCGCCGAGTCCGCCGCCGCTGTTCCAGAGAAACTCGCGGCGCGTGAACGGTGTTGGCATTCGCAGGCGATGGAATGGAGAATCGTTTCTCATGCTTCAGTCCACGAACACGAACTCGTTCAGATTGAACATCACGCGGCAGGCATTGGCGAGGCCGTGCTGGCGGGCGTACGCGACGAGTATTTCCGTTTCCTTTGGCGACGGCGTCCGCGCGAGGGCTTCTCGGAAGGCGCGTTCCATCTTCGTCGGTAAGTCGCCGCCGGCGCCGTCGAGCTTCGCGGCGAAGTGCTTCGACATGGCGACCATGAAGCTGTTATTGAGCAGCGCCAGCGACTGCAGGGGCGAGACGGATTCATTGCGGCGCCCGACTTGCATCGAGGGATCGGCGCAGTCGAGCGCGGTCATGAACGGCTGCATCTGCGATCGGACGATGAAGCGGTAGATGCTGCGGCGGTGCGAGCGC
>SXGU01572542.1_pt1 | contig 12780 bp, 7 predicted proteins | sample 3174531 | NCBI WGS metagenome assembly SXGU01 (sample SAMN11356863, study PRJNA531348) | freshwater metagenome | isolation source: freshwater sample F1-140 | place: China: Fuxian Lake, Yuxi | collected 2017-12-25 | reverse complement strand
GGGACTCAACAACAAGATTCGAGTGACTACCAGGCGAGCCTATGGATTTCGGACGTTTCGAGCTCTCGAAGTGGCTCTTTACCACGCTCTTGGGAAACTACCAGAGCCGCCTCTCACCCACAGATTCTGCTGAGGAGGCCGTTTTTCTTCCTACACAACGTTGTCATTCGCGGATCGGCCCAGACTTTGCTATGCATAATGCATGTTCATGGAAGTCATCCTGACGAACAGGTTTTCGCGATGGTTTAGCACCGCTCTGGCGTCCTTTATGCTCTTTACCAGTGCCCGCGCGGACATTGTCATCAACGAATTTCTAGCCGATAATCAATCGGGCCTCAGAGACGCCGACAGCGAATTCTCCGACTGGATCGAGCTCTACAACTCGGGCACCGCGTCCGTGAGCTTGCAGGGATATACCCTCACTGACGACCCGGCCAATCCAGCCAAATGGGTCTTTCCAGAGGTGTTCCTCAACCGCGGCGCCTATCTGATCGTCTTCGCGAGTGGCAAGGATCGACGGAATCCCGGCAACGCGTTGCACACGAATTTCAACCTGGACTCTAATGGCGAATACTTAGCGCTTTTCGAGCCCGAGAGCTCCACTCCCGCCACTGAATTCATCCCAATCTTTGCACCGCAACAGCCCGATATCTCTTTCGGTCCGCGCGCGGGCAGGAATTACTTCTTCAGCCCACCCAGCCCCAATGCGCCCAATACCGGTGGCTTCGCTGACTTCGTTGCCGACACCAAGTTCAGTCATGACCGCGGCTTCTATGACGCCCCTTTCGACCTGACAATAAGCGCCGCCACACCAGGCGTCATTATCCGCTACACCCTCGACGGGACGGTTCCCACGCTGACCGCCGGACAGACCTACACCACCCCTCTGTCCATCTCGAAAACCACTGCCGTCCGGGCCGCTGCATTTAAAGAAGGGTACCAACCGTCGAACGTGGATACGCACACCTATGTGTTCGTGGATGATGTCATCCGGCAGTCGCCCAATGGTGAAACACCTCCGGGATGGCCAACTAGTTGGGGCTCGAACACCAAGGACTACGGAATGGATCCCGACGTCGTGGATTCCAGCCTCTACAAGGACACCATCAAAAATGATCTCAAGACGTTGCCGTCCTTTTGCGTCACCTTGAAACTGGGCGACCTCTTCAATTCCAGCACTGGCATCTATGCCAACCCGGGACAGGACGGCAGAGCTTGGGAGCGACCGTGTTCATTGGAACTGGTTTATCCCGATGGCACTCAAGGATTCCAAATCAACGCCGGCATCCGCATTCGAGGGGGGTTTTCGCGAAGCACAGGCAATCCTAAACACGCATTTCGCTTCTTCTTCCGCGATCAATACGGCGCAGGAAAGCTGAGGTATCCACTCTTCGGTGACGGCGGCACGGACACCTTCGACGGCATCGATCTCCGGACGTTTCAGAATTACTCCTGGAGCTTTCAGGGAGATTCGCAAGGAGTTTTCATGCGGGATCAATTCTCGCGAGACACACAATTAGAAATGGGGCAACCAGCCGAACGCGGTAACTATTATCACCTCTACATCAATGGGCAATATTGGGGTTTATTCAATACCTGCGAACGCCCCGAAGCCAGCTACGGGGAGACCTACATCGGTGGCGACAAAGAGGATTATGACACGATCAAGGTCGAGGCCGGGCCTTATACCATCTTTGCCACGGATGGCACCATGGCCGCCTGGACCAAGATCTACAACGACCTCAAGACCACACCCGTCACCGATGAAACCTACTTCCGTCTCCAAGGACTGAACCTCGACGGCTCCACGAACCCCAATTACCCGCCCTACCTCGATATCGACAATCTCATCGATTATCTGCTGGTGATTATCTATGGCGGCAATTTGGATGCTCCCATTTCAAACTTTCTGGGAAATACGAGCCCCAACAACTGGTTCGGCATTTGGAACCGCACCGGGCAGTTCGGCGGCTTTCGATTCTTCGCCCACGACGCCGAACATACCCTGTTGGACGTCAATCAGGATCGCACCGGCCCATTCAGCGCAGGAGACTCGTCCATCACCAAGAGTAGTCCCCAGTGGTTTTGGCAGCAATTGGCATCAAATGTGGAATTCCGCGTCCGCGTTGCCGACCGTATCCAACGCCATTTCTTCAACAATGGCGCGCTCACTCCCGCCGCCGCCCGAACTCGGTTTTTGAATCGCAAAGATCAAATCGATCGCGCCGTTGTCGCCGAATCCGCCCGCTGGGGGGATTCCAAACGGTCCACCCCATTCACGCGCGACAACGCCTGGCTTCCTTCGGTCAATCGAATCCTAAATAATTACCTGCCGCAACGCAGCGCCATCGTCCTGACGCAGCTCCGCAATTATCGCGCCGCCGGCCAAGCCCGTCCTCTATATCCAAGCCTCGCCGCACCGTCATTCAGCCAGTTCGGTGGCACCCTCGACAAGGGGGCCGCTGTATCTCTTACCGCGATCCGAGGTCAGATCTATTACACCACCGATGGATCCGACCCCAGGCGCCGCGGCGGATCCCAATCACCCACGGCCCGGCTTTACACCGCTTCCATTCCTATTACCGAAGCCACCCAAATACGCAGTCGCACAAAGGACGGCACCGACTGGAGTGCCCTCGCCGAGGCTACCTTCGCCGTCAACCAGGACTTCACTGGGCTCATTCTCTCAGAAATTATGTATAATCCGCCCGCTCGAGATGGCATCGATGGGGATGAGTTTGAGTTCTTGGAACTCAAAAATGTCGGGACCGTGGACTTGGATCTCAGCAACCTGCAATTCACCAACGGGGTCACGTTCAAATTTCCTCTGGGTTCTCGCCTCGCTGCCGGCAGATTCTTACTGCTCGCCGCAAACGCCACCGATTTCTCCACCAAGTATCCCGGACTCAAAGCGTTCGCCAGCTATCAGGGACGCCTCGCTAATGGCGGTGAACGCTTGGCTCTGGTGCAAGCCGATGGACGCAACCTCTTTAATTTCGCCTTCTCCGACACCGCTCCCTGGCCCCAAGCCGCGGATGGCACCGGCTTTTCCCTTGTGCCAGTCCTCCCCAATTCTAATCGGGATCCTTCGAATGCCACGCACTGGCGTGCCAGTTCCGGCATCGGCGGCTCCCCCGGCCGCGACGACAACGCGCTCGCCATCACTCCAGTTGTCATCAATGAAGTGCTTACCCACACCGACCCGCCACTTCTCGATTCCATCGAACTCCACAACCCAGGCAACACCACCGCTGACATCAGCGGTTGGTGGTTGTCCGATGATTGGACTCAACCCAAAAAGTTTCGAATCCCCTCGAACACACGACTGCAACCCGGCAATTACCTGGTGCTGGATGAGTCGGCGTTCAACCAGCCCACTCTGGGAACCAATGCATTCTCGCTCAATTCGCACGGAGATGAACTAATCCTCAGTTCCGCCAATGCCAACGGAGAACTTACCGGTTACGTCGACGCCCTCAGACTCGACGCCGCCCCGAATGGCGTCAGCTTCGGTCGCATCACCAATTCGGTTCGGGAGATCCAGTTCCCGTTGCTCGCCACCCGCACACTGGGGTCCGTGAATGCCCCTCCTGCTCCCGCACCGGTCGTTCTAAACGAAATTCTCTACGCCCCACTGCTGGGAGACGTCGAATTTGTCGAACTCCTCAATGTGAGTGATCGCCCGGTTCCTTTGTTCGATCCCAATAACCCCGCCAATACCTGGAGGCTGAATGGCATCGATTTCGATTTCCCAATGGGCGTAACGCTCCCTCCCGGCGGATTCGCCGTCATCGCTTCCGGCGATCCCATCACCTTCCGAAAACTCTTCTCCATCCCCTCGGAAGTCCCCGTCTTCGGCCCTTTCAATGGCTCGCTCCAAGACGGCGGCGAGACTCTTTCTTTGCTACGTCCCGATGCCCCCGACCGAATCACGAATGGGGTCGTCGTCACAACCGTTGTTCCCCAAATCGTCGTGGACAGCACCCGCTACGAAAGCACCGCACCCTGGCCTCCCGCCGCGGGCACTGCAGGGGCGTCTCTCGAACGGAAGATGCCACCGACTTACGGCAATGATCCAGCCAGCTGGCAAGCCAGTGTATTGTTCCCATCCCCAGGTGCTGCCATCGACAGCAACCGCACCCCGCGGATCAATGCAGGCCCGGATACCGAATTCTTCTCACAATCGTATCCGCTCTCGGTACCGATCTCAGGCACCGCGTTCGATGACGGTAGACCGAACCCTCCGGGTCGCTTGAGCTACCAATGGACCCAGGTGGCAGGTCCCGGCGTGGTCGTGTTCACCAACCCCTCGATGATCGCCACTTCAGCCTTCATCCCAGGTCAGGGCACCTATACCCTCCGCCTCACTGCCAATGACGGCGAACGCTCCAGTAGCGATGAAATTCTGATCACCACTCGGCGCCAGGAAGGCCTCGCGACACTTGTTCCACTCGGATCAACGTGGCATTATCTCGATTCCGGGATCGATCCCGGTACTGCTTGGCGTGCTAAGAATTTTGACGATGCCTCCTGGAAGTCCGGCCCCGCCCAACTCGGCTACAGCGGCGGGGAGGAAGGTGACGAAAAGACCCTGATCAGCTTTGGTGGCAGCTCCAGCAATAAACGAATCGCCTACTACTTCCGACTCGCATTCAATCTCTCCAACGTCGCATCCGTAACCGAACTCGTTGGACGCCTGATTCGCGATGATGGCGCCGTCGTCTGGCTCAACGGAAATGAAGCGTACCGCGAAAACATGCCCGAGGGCGACCCAACCTTTACCACTCGCGCCAATGGAACGGTCGGTGGCGCCGACGAGTCAACGGTGTTCGAACGCCCCATCGATTCCGGATTGCTCGTTGAAGGCCGAAACGTGCTGGCAATCGAAGTCCACCAAACTTCGCCGACCAGTTCGGACCTAAGCTTCGACTTCTCGCTCGCCGGCCGTGTCACCAGCATTAATGCCGCTCCCACGGCCAATTCCGGTCCCGATCTGTCGATCCAACTGCCCGAGTCGGCCGCCCTCAATGCCTCATTCACCGACGACGGCCTGCCCACGACGCCTGGGGCACCGGTCTTCTCGTGGTCCAAAATCAGCGGCCCAGGCACTGTCCAGTTCAATCCGCCAGATTCCCCACGCGCCCGCGCCTCGTTCTCAACCGCCGGCAACTACGTCTTGAGATTCACCGTTCAGGATGGCGCCATGACGGCTTCGGATGACGTTCGAATCACCGCCTTGCCTGGAAACCCAGTAGTGGCTCCCGGACTGACCATTCTGCCGGGCACGCCCGCCAAGCTTCAGATTTCAACCACCGCCGGACAATCCTATACGGTCCAATACCTCGAGACGTTACTGGGTGCTGATTGGAAAACTTGGCAAAATGTCACGGCAGATGCCAGCGGCACCGTCGAACTATCCATCGACACCGTTGCTTCCGAAACACGTTTCTTTCGCGTCCGTTCCCCCTGACGGGTCACTTCGGCTTGCCAACGGCTTCCAACACCTCAAGCAAGTTCTCGACAGATTGCGGCGTGTGCTCACTGCACAACGCAAATCGAAAGTAACCGGAGGCAGGACCGCCAGGATAATGAATCCACGGCGGAAGGATTCCCTGATTCAGCAAGTGCCGCTTCATCCGTCCAGCCAGTCGCGGGGACGCATCCACAAAAAACATCGGCCCCGGAGTCGCGACATCCAGCAACCCACAGCTGACCAATCGCACCTTCACCCGCTTTGTGTGAGACATCAATCGCTCACGCCGCTCGGAATCCGAAACCAACTGCGTTACGGAAACCAGTGCTCCCGCCGCCAATGGCAGCGCCAGGGGCGTGCTACCCGCAAAACAAGGGCTTCGCTCCATCGCCGCCTCAATCACGTCCGCATCTCCAAGGATCACTCCGCCCTGGACACCGAAGGCCTTACTCAAGGTCAACGTCTGGATTAGTCGTTCCGCCAGCACCCCTTCGAATTCCACCGAACCCCGACCCCGACGACCCAACACCCCAACTCCGTGACAATCATCCACCCAGAGCCAAGACGACGGACGAAGCCGTTTGCGGTACTCTCGGAGTGGCGCCACCGATCCATCACGGGCAAAAACTCCGTCGGTCATCAGCACAATGCGAGATCCCGCCGGAAGTCGCCGTTGAACACGCTCCAGATCCTCGGGATCCCGATGTCGAAATCGCTGCACCTTCGCCCCCAAAACCCCAGCCGCTTGCTGAACACTCGTGTGCGAGCGTTCATCCATGAGGACGTGAGAAAAGCGGCCTGCCATCGCTTCCGCGGCTACCCAATTCGCCGTGTAACCGGTGCCAGTCAAAAGTGCCGCACGCACCCCGAAGAATCTCTGAAGCGCTCTCTCCAATTCACCATACAACGGATGATTGCCCGTCGTGCGCCGTGACGCACCCACCCCCACGCCTTCACCGAGCACCGCGTTGGCAACCGCCGCCAGCAGTTTCGGTTCCCAACCCAATCCGAGATAATCGCACCCGGCAAAGTACTCCAACTCTCGCGCCCCCAGCAAAACCCGGGTCGCTCCAATCCGCCGCATCGGTTGCGCCAGAGGATTCATTGCTGGCGCGGTCCACCAAACACACTCATCAAAATGACTTCTTTAGTCTTCCAAAGCATCGTCATGGTCAATGCCACCGGCAGTAACCCCGGAAGCAACAGATGCCACGGCTCAAAGCGCGCCAGGGAACTCAGGATCGGCCCGGCCGCAATCATCGACTCACGCGAACGCCCTACCCACAAGGTCAAACCCAACAAGATCCCGAGCACGATCAATACTCGGATATTCAATGCTGTGAAGGTTCGCGTGTCAGCCCGCAACGTCTCGTCCGGCAGCATCGCCGCCAATCGCCGAAGCACATGATTCAACGCCGCCAGAAATGCCAGGGCAGAGAACAAGGAGAGCAGGAAGGCGTGCGAAAATAGGGTTTCCTGTGGACGCCGACTGAACCAAAAGGCAAACGGCACCAAGCCTACGTTGAGCCAGGCAATCAATTGAGCCCTTTCCAACGCAGCCACCCAAACCCGCTCCTGAGCTTGAAACGCTTTCAACAACTTCAATCCATAAATCACCAAAACCTGAGCAAACACCGCCGGAAATACCGCAGACAACGTGTTCAGCGCCGTTCCTATCATCCCCGGAATCGGCACCGCTCGGGATTGAGACGACATCCCCAAGGCAAGATTCGCAGTAACGAACAGTGTCAGGGGTAATCCCCAAAACAGCGCAGACAGCCCTCGGATCGCACGGGCTAATGATGGCAACAACGTCGGCGATGACATCCGGTCAATCAGTGACAACCAACTCCAAGGTTTCTCGGTCAGCGAATATCCAGATAGGTATATTGCTTGAGCCCCTTTTCGTAATCATCTAACAACCGCATCCCTTCGCTGGGCTTCATGCGGTCACTCTTGATGGCGGCATCCACCTGCGCCTTCATCAATCGCTTCAACTCTCCTTCGTCGTATTGTACCGATGTCAGAGTCTGTATGATCGTGTTCCCTTCAATCACTTCTTCCACGTAATACCCCGCAGGCTCGTCAGGTTCCAAAAAGACGTGAACCTCGTTCACCCGCCCAAATAGATTGTGCAGGTCCCCCATGATGTCCTGATACGCACCCATCAGGAAAAATCCCAGATAATAGGGCTCCTGCACTCCTCCATCATGACGCAACGCGTGCAGCGGCAGCGTGTCCCGGACATCCCGCAAATCCACAAACTTGTTGATCGCACCGTCCGAATCACAAGTGATATCCACCAACGTCGCCTCCCGCGTGGGACGTTCGTTGAGGCGGTGGACCGGCATAATGGGAAATAATTGCCCCAAGGCCCAGTGATCCAAGAGGGATTGAAAGACCGAAAAATTGCAGAGGTACTGGTCCCCCAAGGAATCTTCCAATTTCCGAATCTCTTCCGGCACGTAGGATTGACCCACAAAGCTGTCCACTACCGCCCGACTGATTTCCCAATAAAGCACTTCAATCTTGGCCTTCTCCGGCAATTCCAGCACGCCAAAGGTAAACATTTGATGGGCATCTTCGCGTCGCTCCAACGCGTCGTGCCAGGCCTCCAACTTGTTCAATCGAGGCAGGTTGTTGCGGATGTCCAACAACTCCTTCACTAGACTGTGTTCGTTGTCGCCGTATTCCATCTGACTCTCGACCCGGGTCTTATCAATACTCCCAAAAACTTCCACAACCAGAACACTGTGGTGCGCCACAATCGCCCGACCACTCTCACTCACAATGTCCGGATGAGGCACCTTCTCGGCCTGACACACATCCGCAATGTAATACACAATGTCATTCGTGTATTCCTGCAGGGTGTAATTCGTCGAGGAATCAAATGCGGTGCGCGAACCATCGTAATCCACACCCAACCCTCCCCCCACGTCCACAAACTCTATAGGAAATCCCATCTTGTACAGTTTAGCGTAAAAGCGCGCCGCTTCCTGAACTGCACGCTTGACTGTCAATATGTCCGGCACCTGTGACCCAATGTGGAAATGCAGGAGCTTGAAACAATGGGTCAACCCTTCTTTGCGCAACATCTCCGTCGCCGTTAATAGCTCCGCCGTGCTCAACCCAAACTTCGCATTTTCCCCCCCGCTCTCCGCCCACTTGCCAGCTCCCTTCGCTAGCAGCCGCGCCCGTATCCCAATCAGTGGTTCCACCCCCACTTGACGCGATACCGTGATGATCTGGCGCAGTTCTTCCAACTTTTCCACCACCATAATCACCCGCTTGCCGAGCTTGATGCCCATTAAGGCCATCCGGATGAACACGGCGTCCTTGTAACCGTTGCAGATAATCAACGAGCCAGGTAGTTCCTGAAGCGCTAAGCCCGCATAAAGTTCAGGCTTGCTACCCACTTCCAGCCCGAAGTCAAAGGGTTTCCCTGCCTCAAGGATTTCCTCCACCACCTCCCGCAACTGGTTCACCTTGATTGGAAACACACCCCGGTACCGTCCCTGGTACCCAAATTCAGCAATGGAATTTCGAAAAGATTGGTTCAAGGCCTCCACTCGATGCTTAAGAATGTCTTGAAAACGAATCAGCAAGGGGAATTTCAACCCCCGTGCCTGAGCCTCTTCAATCACGTCAGCTATGGAAACGGCGACACCATTCTGGAGCGGCCTGGCTTCAACTTCACCTTCATCATTGATGTCGAAGTAACCAGCACCCCATCGGTCCACATTGTAAGTAGCACGCGCCGCCTGGAGATCCCAGGGGACGGTGCCAGAAGTAGTCGATTGACTCATTTCTCGGAGGTCACGCGGCTCGCAGCATACGAATGAGTCCACCGGTATCTACAAGTGCGAAGTTCAAGTTCATTCCGAGGTAAATATCACCAGAATCTTCCAAACCCAAAAAAACCAGTTGATCGCCAGGGCGCTCTGACTAATTTGCCCACCGCTTGGCCGATGGTGTAAGGGTAGCACAGGGGTCTTTGAAGCCCCTAGTCATGGTTCGAATCCATGTCGGCCAGCCACTTCTCGCTCACGCCACGCGCTTCCAGCTCGGTCCACAAAACCCCTAAGAGCCTCCAAGGTTCTAATGGCCCCGCTCAAATATTGAGGCGGATCACCTCCTTCTCCCAAACCACCATCGAACTCACTTCGTTGCAGCCATTTCCAACCAGCTCCATTAGCCTTTCCAAAAACCAATCGCCACCCCTCACGAACAATCGACTTCCCCATGCGCCCACTGCTTTTTGCCTGTCTCCTCGCGTTGTGTGTCCCAATTGCCGCATCACCTCTCAGAGTGGGTACCGGCACTGTGGATCTATCCGCCGATGACTCCATGATCATCGCCGGCGGGATCACCGCCGGAAAAGTCTCCGGTCAGGAGGGGAAACTCCGCTGCGTCGCCACGGTGCTCGAGGCGAATCAAACCCGAGTCGCCATCGTGGCCTGCGACGTCCTCATGCTCACCCGCAAAACCCTCGATCCCGTGATCGAAAGGATCGAAAACAGCACACGCATCCCTTCGGCCAATGTGATGATCAATTGTACCCATACTCACCATGCGCCCAGCACTATGCGGGTGCATGATTATGGCCCCGACGACCTCTTCACTCAGCGAGTCCAGGAGGGCATCCTTCGCGCCGTTCAACAGGCGGTTTCCAACCTCACGAGCGCCCGTTTCTTCTTCGCTCACGGTGAGGAGAAGACCGTCGGCCAAAATAGCCGATTGTTGCTGGGTGATGGACAGATCTACTGGATTGGCCCCAGAACCAATGTGGTCCGACCCACCAGCCCTTTTGACCCGGACCTCCCCGTGCTCGCCTTTCGAGATGACGCCGACCAACTGCGAGCCATGATCTTCAACCACAGCACGCACTCCATCGGCTGGCGCTCCCCTGGGCGCCGTTCCCCGAGCATTTATGGAATGGCCGCCCAAGAACTCGAAACTCAACTCGGTGGAGTAACCCTTTTCCTCGAGGGCGCCAGTGGCTCAACCCATAACCTCGACCTCAACGGTGAGGAATGTATCCGGCGCATCAAGACCGCCGTGTTCGATACCCTTCAACGAGCCCAACCTCGAGAGGTCTCTCGCCTCGCTGCGATCAAAAAACCGTTAAAGTTTAAAGTTCGTCGCTTTGACGACGCCGCCGAAGACGCTGCAGTCACCCGTTATGTCCGAAAATACGCAGGGGCGCCCCATGATGAAATCATTCGCAAAGTGTTCCAAAACATGCGGCGCGAATTGGTGCAGGAACAAGGACAGGAACGCGAGACATGGGTCCAGGTCATCCAAATCGGCGATGTTGCCTTGGTCGGTGTGCCCGCAGAGTACTTCACCCAACTCGGATTAGACATCAAGAACCGGTCACCCTTCCGAAACACTTACGTGGCGGAACTTGCCAATGACTGGATTGGGTACCTACCCAACTCGGAAGGCCACAAGCTTGGAGGATATCAAGTCTGGACCGGGTTCCACAGCTATGCCGAGCCTGGCACCGGCGAGCGAATCGCCGATTTGGCCGTAGGATTACTCCTGGAACTTGCATCAGCCTCGACAACTTCTGGAAAAAGGTCGCCTTAGTTCTGAGTTTGGACCACTCACGGAGGGGACCATTTTTATGGATTGGTCAAATTGAACGACCGCGACGGGTTATTGAATCTGATTGGCACCATAGCTGCTCGAAACCCTTTAAATCTCGCAAAAATGGTCACCCTTTCCGGCTTAACACAAACGTTTCAGAGCCTACTCATTTTTGACTAAATGCTCTCGTTTCATGGCACTTATGAACGCCGAAATTCCGATAATACCGTTGACTTTAAGCCTCCTATTAGCCACAAAGGTAAGTGTTGGTTGGAACTGTTGATGCAATCGCCTATGAACATTTTTTCTGAAATTCGGATGAGTGCCGCCCTGGTCGTCGCTGGCGGTCTGATCTCCTCATCCGCTCTCGCGCTCTCCAGCGCCGAAGCGGAGTCACTAACGAAGTCGGTGAATTCCGCCCGAGCTGCCGAACTTCCCTCCCTTGCCGCCAAGGCGGTTGCTAAAGCGTCTAAGGAAGATCGAGGGTACGTTGCCTCGACTGTCATCACCGCAACCGGTCTTTCCCATCCCTCTGCTTTGATCAGCACGATTTCAGCCGTGGTCAAGAAGAATCCCGAAACGGCCGTATCTGCCGTGGAAGCCGCCCTTGAAGTGGCTCCAGATCAAGCATCTGCTGTGGTCGCCGCCGTCGTCAAGCTGGCTCCCACACAATCCGACAAAGTCGTTTTGGCTGCCAGCAAAAAGGCTCCAGCTAAAGCTGCTTCCTTTGAGCGCGAAATCGCTTCTCTCCGCAAAGCTCGCAACATTTCCGCTGCCAGCACAATCGTCGGAGGAGCGGGGGATATCACCCAAACCGCAACCGGTATCGGTGCGGTCCCCACCAATCTCTACGCTCAGCCCGGTGCGGATCTTGATCGTCCCTAATCCTATCAGTCATCTTCCTTAAGCCTGTTCCCTCGGGAACAGGCTTTTTGCTTTCTGGCCCAAAAACCCAAACCTCGACATCGAAACCGAGGGCTCCGAATCACCCTCGGGGTTGTCCTCCTCCCCCTTTGCTGGGCTCTCAGCACTACCCTCGCGAGCCTCATCCGCCAAACCGCAGCCAGTTCCTCCAACTTCTGGATCGAACTCGCCGTTGGAGCCCTCATCTGGATCGTCGTCTATCTCAATCTCCCCAAACCCATGTGGCTTTATGTGTTCGGACACGAAGCCACCCATGCTGTGTGGACATGGTTCTTCGGGGGCCGTGTCAAACAATTCCGGGCGACCTCGCGGGGTGGCCACGTGGTGATCACCAAAACCAATTTTCTCGTCACCCTGGCCCCGTATTTCTTTCCGTTCTACGCTTTGGTTTGGATGGGCCTTTTTTCACTCGGCAATTGGTTCTGGAATTGGTCCGCCTTCCTCACTCCGTTTCACCTCATTCTCGGTTCCCTCTACGCGTTCCACTTATCCCTTACCTGGCACATCCTTCAAACTCACCAACCCGATCTTCAATTGGAAGGCCACTTCTTCTCGTATGTCATCATTTGGCTGGGCAATGTGCTCGTTCTCCTCGTGGCCATCCCTTGCCTCAGCCCACAAAGCTCCCTCATGGACACCGCCCATGATGTACTCATCGAGATCGGGAAACTCGCTTCAACCCTCCAAAAATTGGTTCAAAAGGCGATCCAGCGCTAATCCCGAAGCGGAATAGATCGGGCGAGGACGAATTTTGAGAATGGGGAGGTGTGTGAACGCCCGATTTATTCCGT
>SXGU01382932.1_pt1 | contig 12780 bp, 9 predicted proteins | sample 3174531 | NCBI WGS metagenome assembly SXGU01 (sample SAMN11356863, study PRJNA531348) | freshwater metagenome | isolation source: freshwater sample F1-140 | place: China: Fuxian Lake, Yuxi | collected 2017-12-25 | reverse complement strand
GCCGAAAGAATTTATGTCGGCAAACAGCGGCAATATCATGCGTTGCCTCAAGAATCCATCAATACCCTGCTGGCCGATCTGGCTAAAGCCGGAAAGCGGGTGGTGCGCTTAAAAGGCGGAGATCGGTTCATCTTCGGCCGCGGCGGCGAAGAAATTGAAACCTTAATGCAGGAGGGCATTGCTTTCCAAGTCGTTCCCGGCATTACCGCGGCTTCCGGCTGCGCAACTTACGCAGGCATTCCGCTGACCCATCGCGATCATGCGCAATCCTGCACCTTCGTGACTGGACATTTAAAGGATAATTCCGTCAACTTAAATTGGACGCAATTGGCCGCGCCCAATCAAACTATCGTCATCTATATGGGCCTGGCCGGACTGGAGCAGATTTGCCGATCTTTAATTGAGCACGGCAGCCCCAAGGATTTACCTATCGCCATCGTGCAGCAAGGCACCACATCCAATCAGCGGGTAATTACCGGTACCCTGGCAACATTGCCGGACAAAATTGCCGGCGAGGACATCAAGCCTCCGACATTGACCATCATCGGCACGGTGGTCACCTTGCATGAAAAACTGAGCTGGTTTCAGACGCACCGGTAATAGATCTTATTTTTGAACTATTTTGTTTATCACGAAGAGCGCGAAGAAATAAACCTCGTATTCTGCGTGTCTTCGTGTTGGAGTTTTTAGCCTTTTTAAATCGTTTTTTTGCAGGCTCACCCGTTGTTAATGAAATATTACGAAAAAATAAATAAAACAATTGAATTTTCCTATCAAATTCCCTATTCTTTCCCGGTTTAACTTTCAATCGAACTGTTATTTTCTTCAAAAATAAACAACGGTTCTTTTTACCACCCCAGAGGAGAGATCAACATGAAAAAAACATTAGGTACAGTAGCCGGTATTGCTTTACTCGCTTTAAGCGGACAAGTATTTGCCGACGAAGCCAGCGACGTGGGTAAAAAAATCTACGAACGCGCTTTCGGTCGCGGTTGCGGCACTTGCCACGATATCGCTTCAAACCCACAGTTGTCCGCTTTAATTAAAGCGGGTCAATTGGACAGAGCGAAATTCGAAACCGTTCTTAAAGAAGGCAAAGGCGGCATGCCCAAAGCTATCGCTGAAATCATGAAAAACCCTGCTGTTGTTAAAGCCGGATACGGCGAAGACCAAGCTGTTGACGCTCTGTACAAATATCTGGGCGGCAATTAATCCTCCTTCGATAGACACAAAAAAGCCCCGTAGTCATAGACTACGGGGCTTTTTTTATGCTCAAAAAAACGAAAATTAATCCTTACCTAAATAGCTTGTTTTGATTTCTTTATACGGCAAGCGATTGCGATTCTTTATCCAGATGCCCGCAACCGCCGCCAGCATTAAACCGCAAGAAGCAATAGTCAAATAGATCAGACGCTTTAATTGAGACATTTCCTGCATCAACTGCTCGTTAGAAACAGCGGCTTGTCCTTTTTTGACCGGTTCCGAATAGGAGCGAAGCACGTTAACATCCTTTTTCAAAGCTTCAATCGTGCCTATGGAGCTGGACATAGAGCCTACCCGGATGCTTTCTTCCAGCGCGTTCAATTTGCTCTCAATGGAACCGCTAACCAAGCCGACCAACTGGCCTTTCAGCGCGCTCACTTCCGAAGACAGCACCGGATTCATTTCAGCCGCATAAATCTCGGTAGCCGTGGCTTTTTTATAGTGGCTGATAAAGCCTTCGCTTGGGAACAATAAAAAGCCCGCTATCAAAACGATAGTCATCAGGGCGCAGACTATAGCCAGCAACAGTCTGTTAACCTTCATTAAGGCATGCTGCGAAGGTATTATTTGCAGAACCGTAGAGGCCTTGCCGGGCAAAGTCTCCACTACCGAATTGATCTTATCTATGTCGCTCATTAGTTACTTCCTCTCGCACCAGGAACTCATCGCCACCAACCACCCTGACCGAATAATTATTATTTTTCGTAACAAACCTTATCGGTAGCCGCGCTACCAGACCCGCGATTATACAAGTTTAATGCTCGAATCCTGCATTTTATTTAACGGCATCCAGCCATAAAGCCAACAAAATTCAGCAAGGTATGCCCGCATACCTTGCTGATAAGATTAACCTAAACGCTTCGCCGCTATCCGCATTCTCAGTGCATTTAACTTGATAAAACCTTCGGCGTCTTTTTGATTATAAGCGCCGCCGTCATCTTCAAAGGTCGCAATGCTTTCATCGAACAGACTGTCGGTCTCGGAAGCGCGCCCGACCACGATCACATTACCCTTGTAAAGCTTGAGTCTGACTTTGCCGTTAACGTTTGCTTGCGATGCATCAATCATGGTTTGCATCATTTTTCGCTCGGGACTCCACCAGTAACCGTTATAAATTAACGACGCATAACGCGGCATCAGTTCATCCTTTAAATGCGCCACTTCGCGATCCAGCGTTAAAGATTCAATCGCACGATGCGCTTTGAGCATCACCGTACCGGCCGGTGTTTCGTAACAGCCGCGGGATTTCATGCCGACATAACGGTTTTCGACAATATCCAGACGACCGATGCCGTTAGCTCCCGCCACTTTGTTTAACTGCTCCAGAACCGTCGCAGGCGAGCAAGGCTGATCGTCAATCGCGACAATATCGCCTTGGCGGTAAGTCAGTTCAATATAGGTGGCTTGATCGGGCGCGGCTTCCGGCGAAACCGTCCAACGCCACATGTCCTCTTCGGGTTCCGCCCAAGGATCTTCCAGAATCCGGCCTTCGTAAGAAATATGCAGTAAATTGGCATCCATTGAATAAGGCGAGGCTTTGCCTTGTTTCATTTCCACCGGGATATTGTGTTTTTCAGCATAAGCCAACAACGTTTGCCGGGAGGTTAAATCCCATTCCCGCCAAGGCGCGATAACCTTTATATCGGGACGCAAAGCGTAAGCGCCCAACTCGAAACGCACTTGGTCGTTGCCTTTGCCGGTTGCCCCGTGAGAAATAGCGTCCGCGCCGGTTTCATTGGCGATGTCGATAAGGCGCTTGGCGATTAAAGGACGGGCAATCGAAGTACCCAGCAAATATTCGCCCTCGTAAATGGTATTGGCGCGAAACATCGGGAACACATAATCGCGGGCAAAATCTTCGCGCAAATCCTCGATGTAAATATCCTTAATACCCATCGCTTGCGCTTTCGCCCGCGCCGGTTCGACTTCGCCGCCCTGCCCCAAATCAGCGGTAAAAGTAACGACTTCGCAGTCGTACACATCCTGCAACCATTTAAGAATAACGGAAGTATCCAAACCTCCGGAATAAGCCAGTACCACTTTATTAATTTCCGACATAATGCCTATACCCTACCTTGAGTTAAAAATGCGGCGAATTATACCGGAAAATGCGCGTTTCAGCAGTAACCTACGCAGTAAGACATGTCGCCGTTCATAAAATGCACACTGAAGATAGAACCTGATCATTAGGATTAATCATGTCCGCTAAGCGTGACAGCTACGGCCGCAGCAATTAACCGGGCCGAAAACTGACAATCCCCTATACTGCATCGAGTACTTTCTGACGAAACCGGGAAGACTCCTCACTGACTATAATTTACAAGGCCCTAATTCAATAATCGAGCGCTTCCACCGATGACTACTCTCTCGCCGCCCTTTGCCCAAGCCCACGCTATTTTTAAAAAACTCCATGCCAATTTAGAACAAGTGATGTTCGGGCAACAGCGCACTTTACACTGGCTGTTGGCCGCGTTCAGCACCGGTGGCCATGTATTGCTGGAAGACGTTCCGGGCACCGGCAAAACCACGCTGGCTAAAGCTCTGGCGGTATCTTGCGCCGCTCAGTTCCAGCGCATTCAGTTTACGCCCGATTTACTGCCGTCCGACATACTGGGCATATCGATTTTCGACCCGCAAACGCAACATTTTCGGTTTGAGGAAGGGCCGGTTTTTTGCCATATTTTACTGGCCGACGAAATCAACCGCGCGTCCCCCAGAACCCAGTCCGCTTTATTGGAAGCCATGGCGGAAAATCAGGTCAGTATCGAACGGCAAGTCAGGCCGCTACCTTCGCCTTTTTTTGTGGTCGCAACCCAAAATCCGGTTGAATTCCACGGCACTTATCCGTTGCCGGAAGCGCAACTCGACCGCTTTGCTCTAAAATTCAGTTTGGGCTATGTTTCCGCCGCTCAAGAAATCGCTATTTTAAACTCGCAAGACAAACAGCATCCTTTAGACAATTTAACAGCCTGCATTACCCTGGACGAGATGCGGTTTTTACACGCTCAAGTCAGGCAAGTACGCATCAGCGAGGAGCTTAAGCACTATATCGTCGCCCTTGTCGCGGCGACCCGCAACAAGCCGGAAATCAAACTGGGCGCGAGCCCCAGAGCTTCATTGACGCTGATGAAAACAGCTCAGGCCTTGGCTTTACTGGACGGTTTCGAGTTTGTCACCCCGGATGCGATTAAAGAACTCGCCATCCCGGTAATTTCGCATCGGCTCAATGTGGATGCGCAAAGCACGTTTTCCGGCATCGGAGCGACTATGTTGATGCAGGAAATAGTCGATAGCCTGCCGATACCGGGCTAGACGATGCGGCAAGGTTTTGTGCTCAGGCAATATCGCAAGATTTACCGTTTCGATAACTGGATGCGGCGGCATTTTACCTTTACCGGACACCTGGTTGTCGCGTTTATGGTCGCCGCTGCGGTTTTCGGCGTAAACACCCGGCAAAGCTCAACTTATCAGCTGTTTGTGTTTTTACTGGTATTGCTGATTTTTGCCGGGCTGAACAGCGCCTTTAATCGTTTAAAAGTCACTTTAACCCGCCGCTTGCCGCGTTACGGCAGGGTCGGCGAGCCGCTCCGCTACAGCGTGACGCTGACGAACCTAACCGCCCGGACTTACGACCGCTTGGCGCTGTGCGAACAGCTGGCGGAAACCCTGCCCAGCGCAACGCAATTAGTTAAATTTTATCGATTGCATCAACAACCGTGGTTTAAACGGGGCGTCAGCTTTCGGCGTTGGCTGCGTTATCTGGCCTATCAACGCGGTGGCGTGATTGCCGAAATCGCTTTGCCGGAGTTGGCGCAAACGCCGCTCCAGGTACACCTCAGCTTTATTCCGACCCGGCGCGGCACGATCACCTTTACCGACAGCTATCTGGCTAAACCGGATTTGCTGGGCTTGTTTCGCCGTTTAATCGTATTGAAAGCGCATCAAAGTTGTCTGGTATTGCCCAAACAGTATCCGATCAAACCCTTAACCCTGGCCGGAAAACGCAAATATCAGGCGGGCGGCGTGGCGCTGGCCACTTCGGTCGGTAATTCCAGCGAATTTATGTCGCTACGGGATTATCAACGCGGCGATGCGCTAAACAGCATCCACTGGAAGAGTTTTGCCAAGCACGGCAAGCTGATTGTTAAAGAATATCAGGACGAGTATTTTGTTCGCCGTGCATTAGTGCTGGATACCTTTATCGGCGATGCGGCGGTTGAGCAGTTCGAAGCGGCGGTATCGGTTGCGGCCTCGATTGCGCTTAACGAGCGGCAAAATGAAGCCTTGCTGGATTTGATGTTTGTCGGCCTGCACAGCTATTGTTTTACCGCCGGGCGCGGCGTCGATCAGTTGTCGCATGTGCAGGAGATTCTGGCGGCGGTGCAAGCCGCCGAAAAAGACTCGTTTGCCCGGCTACAGCAGGCCGTGTTAGCCCGAGCCGGATTATGCAGCAGTTTGGTTTGCGTATTGATGCAGTGGGATCAAGCCCGGCAGGATTTCATCAAGCAGTTGCGGAGTCACAATGTGCCGGTTGCGGTTTTTTTAGTGCATGACGGTACGCTGACTAAACAACAGTGCGCCGATAAACCGGAGCATTTTTATCCGCTCGATTATCATCATCTGGCCGAACAACTGGCGGCGTTATGAACACGGACTTGCTGTTTTTAAGTTTCAGCTTATTGGCGTGGGGCGCATTATCGCAAACCTGGCCGGCGACTTTCGGCTTGCTGTGTGCCGTCGCTGTCGGCAAATACAGCGCGTGGCACCGGCAAATCAGCGCCTACCAGTTTTACCGTTGCGGCGATTTATCGGCCTTGTTGGTGATACTGCTGTTGATTGATGTGTATATTTTGCAACCTGTCGAGCGGCCTATTTTTGTGCTGCTAAAGTGGTTGCCGGTCTTGTTTGCGCCTGCGTTATTTGCGCAATTATTCAGCCGTGCGCAGAAATTGCCTTTAGCGACTTTATATTATTCATTACGCAAGCAAAAGCCCGAAGCCTCCGAACACATTACTTTTAAACTGCCGCATACCGCGTTTTATAAGCGGGAGTCCGGCGTGGTCAGGCTGCTTAGAGAGATTGATTTTATAGTGCCTTATACGGCCTTGACGATCTTAAGCGCCGGGGCGGCCAATGTGCAAACGCCGGCTTACTTTATCGTTGCCACGACATTGTTTAGCGCCATGCTCTGGTCGGTTCGGCCTAAACACAGTCCGATGCCGCTGTGGTTGTTGTGTATCGGTTTGGCTATTGCGCTGAGCCATTTCGGCTATCACGGATTAAAGCAATTAAATGCCTTGGTCGAAGAAAAATCGGTAGCTTGGTTGGGCGATTGGCAGACCGATCCGTTTAAAGGTCAAACTTCCATCGGCGATGTCGGCGAATTAAAGTTATCCGACAAAATCGAATTTCGCTTAAGAGCCGACAAACCGTTACTGCTGCATCAGGCCAGTTACGATATTTATTTGGGACAGCAATGGACGACGTCGAATCGCGCGTTTACTTCGGAAAATCCGCTAAAACCCAGCCAAGATAAAGCGCTGAAACAACTGGAAATCCTGCAACAGCTTAATCGGCAGGCGGTATTGGCCTTGCCTGACGGCACCGTAAAAATAACGGGACTGAATGACGCTTATCTGCAATACACCGAATTGGGCGCGGTCAAAGCCACTTTGTCGCCCGGATTTGCCCGCTACCGGGTGGTTTACAGCGGGCAAAGAACCGGCGCACCGGGCAAATACGATTTGCAACTCCCCAAACAGCACCTTGATTGGTTAGCACAGGTCGGCGACGCATTAAAACTGCCGGGACTTCGCCCCGAAGCCGTTGCCGACCGCATCAAAAGCCATTTTCAGCGCAATTTTTTTTACAGTCTTTATTTAGGCAAGCAAACGGATGCCGATCTGGCTTTAAAAGATTTTATGCTCAAGCGCAAGGCCGGGCATTGCGAATATTTCGCCGCCGCCACCGTGCTGTTGCTCCGCCAAGCCGGAGTGCCGGCGCGCTTGGCTAACGGCTATTCGGTCAGCGAATACGACAGTCGGCAAGGTTTATATATCGTGCGCAGCCGTCATGCTCACGCTTGGGCGCTTGCTTACATCAACGGCGTGTGGCAAGCGGTCGACTCCACGCCGCCGCAATGGCTGGCGATGGAAGCGGAACAAGCGAGCTTATGGCAGCCGATTGCGGACGCGTGGTCGAATGGCGTTTTTCATTTTAGACAATGGCAACTTCAACAAAGCCGACAACATAATGTGACACCTGCGTTGTTCGTCGCATTGTTGTTGACGCTTTACTTAGCTTGGCGAATTTACTCGGCGGGGCGTAAACTTCCCCTCCCTATAAAAGCCGCCGCGTTTAAACCCGACTATCAAGGACTGGATTCCGAGTTTTACCTGATTGAGCAATGCTTGCACAATACGCCCCTGGCACGGCAACATAACGAAAGCATTCAACAATGGGTCGGACGTTTGCAGCAACCGGCCTTGGATCGGCTTTATAAATTGCATTACCGCTTACGTTTTGATCCTATCGGGCTTTCGGCCGAACAAAGGCGGCAATTGCAGCATTTGGTAATGGCGTGGATAAGGGATTTCCAGGACGGAACGGCTAAATAGGGTATGTCGCATTACTGAGTACAATGTAACGACACGGCTCCCATTTTAAACTTATCGCAGTCAAGCTATGGCCTCTATTCCTTTATTAATCAGCTCTCCGCATCCGTGCAGCTATTTGGACGGCGAACAAGCGCAATCGCTGTTTGTTCATCCTGTCGTTAAAATGGATACCGCTATTTATTCCGAGCTTATTGCTCAGGGTTTCAGGCGTAGCGGCGACGAGGTTTACCGTCCTCATTGCGCGCTGTGTTCGCAATGCGTTCCGGTGCGCTTACCGGTTGCGCAATTTAAGCCTAATCGTCAGCAAAAACGCTGTTTGCAAAAAAACAGTGAAACCACCGCAATAATCAAGCCTGCGCTTTTCGAACAAGCGCATTACGATCTTTATTTACGCTACCAAAAGCAACGTCATGCCGAGGGCAGTATGGCAAACACCGGCCCGGACGAATACATTAAATTTTTAGGCAGCTCATGGTGCGACACCCGATTTGTAGAATTTTTTTGCGCCGGTGAGCTGGCCGCCGTGGCCGTGGTCGATTGTCCGGAGAATGCGCTCTCAGCGGTTTATACCTTCTTCGATCCGAAGTTTTCCGGCTATAGCCTCGGCGTTTATGCGGTGCTGTGGCAGATAGACTATGCGCAAAAGCAGGGGCTCGACTGGCTGTATCTAGGTTTTTGGATTGCCGACTGTCGGAAAATGAACTACAAAAATCAATATCAGCCCTTGCAAGGCCTGATTGCGCAGCAGTGGGATTTTTTAGCATCCCAGCAATGAATCTTAAAAAATTCACCACGAAGACACGAAGAAATAAAATTTCGTGTCTTCGTGGTGAGTTTCTTTAGATTGATACCCGCTAACTGTCCATATTCAGCTTTTTCAAGCGATAGCACAGCGATCTGAACGAGAGCCCAAGCTGCTTGGCGGCGGCTGTTTTGTCCCACTCGTTTTCTTCCAAAGCCAAGGCCAGGGTTTTTCTTTCAACATTTTCCAGATGATCCCCCAGGACTTCTATCGCCGAGTTATAGTTTGGCGCTTCGGCTGGGGCTTGCGTGTCTAGAGGCAGATTCAAATCCCCGCTTTCTATACTGCAACCGTCATACAGAGCAAGCGCCCGTTCCAGAATATTTTCCAGTTCACGCACGTTGCCCGGAAAACGATAACGTTGCAGCGCCGCTAAGGCCGCCGTCGACAGGCTAGGACGATCTTGCTTACCGGCGCCGGTCAGTTTGGCCAGGATATGGTCGACCAGAACGGGTATATCGCCAGGGCGTTCACGTAAAGGCGGAACATGAAGATCGATAACATTGATGCGGTAATATAAATCCTGACGGAAACTGCCGTCTTTAACCATATCGCTGAGGTTGCGATGGGTCGCGCTGAGTAAACGAATATCGACCGGGATCTCCTGCTGATCGCCAATCGGGCGGATTTTCTTTTCCTGAATGGCGCGCAATAATTTGACTTGCAACGGCAGCGGCAAGTCGGCAACTTCATCCAAAAATAAGGTGCCGCCTTCCGCGGCCTGGAAAAAACCTTTTTTATCCCGGATCGCCCCGGTAAAGCTGCCTTTTTTATGGCCGAAAAACTCGCTTTCCATCAGGTCGGGCGGAATCGCGCCGCAGTTAATCGCGATAAAAGCATGATCGCCGCGGGAGCTTTGCTGATGAATCAGTTTCGCCACCAATTCTTTACCTGAGCCCGATTCGCCGCTGATATAAACCGGAGCCTGACTGCGGGCCAGTTTATTTATTTTCGACCGGATCTCCCGCATGACCGCCGATTCGCCCAGCAGCAAGTGGCGTGTGCGTCTTTCTTTGGCAATCGGAAGAGGGGCGGAAAGTTTTAACGCATTGCTGACCAGTAATTTAAGGGCCGATAAATCAACCGGTTTGGAAACAAAATCGAACGCGCCTTTTTTCATCGCTAAAATTGCCGATTCCATGTTGCCGTGGGCGGTGATAACGGCAACCGGAACCGGGATGCGCAAGGCCTGGATAAAGTCCACCAACTCCAGGCCGTTGCCGTCGGGCAGCTTCATGTCGGTCAGACAAAGATCAAGAGCTTTGTGCTGCAATAAGGCTTTAGCCTGGGCAATATTTTCAGCGCCGCAGGTTTGAATATCCATCCGGTTAAGGGTAATTTCCAGGAGCTCACGAATATCGGGTTCGTCGTCTACGATCAATGCCAGTGGTTTTTTCATATATCGATTAAGGTCTGTTCCGCATTCAGCAAGCGGAGCCGAAAACAGCTCCGTTTTTCATTGCTTAAATAATAGCTCAATTTCGCCTGATTTAATTCGGCCAGTTCCTTAGAAATATAAAGTCCTAATCCTGTGCCGCTGGACGATGTGGTAAAAAACGGTTCAAATAAATGGTTTTGATGTTCGCGGCTGATGGCGCCGTTATCGATGATTTCTATGCAGGGCGCTTGTTGGTTAACAAAGCTGCGTAAAATGATTTTCCCGGCTTCGGGCTTGCCGTATTTCAATGCATTTCGGCACAGGTTGTCCATAATCTGCCTTAAATGACCGGGATCGATCAACGCACATAACGCATCGCCGGGAAGCGAAAGCATAAACGCATCGCGATCCACCGCATATTCGTGGGTAAAGTTTTTCAGGTAATTGTCCAGCCAAGGTTTTAGGCGGATTTTTTCCCGTCTTGAATCGGATCTTCGGGAAAGCTGCAAAATATCTTCGATAATATGATTAACGCGAACCGAGTGAGTTTGGATGATTTCCGTCAAGCGCCGATCTTGGCTCGATAACAACGGATTTTCCGACAATAATTGCCCGGCATGGCTGATAGCACCTAAAGGATTACGGATTTCGTGAGCGATGCTGGCGGTGAGCCGGCCCAGCGAAGCCAATTTGCTTTGCTGCACTTGCTGATGATAAAGCGCAATATCTTCAATAATGATCATATAAAAAAACTCATGCGCTGTCGGTAAAGGCATAAAGCGACTATGAATTTCGGCTTGATTCGGTAGTTGTAAGCGCGCAAGACTTTGTTCGGGATCAAGCAGCCAAGCTTGAAAAGCTTTCGCCAAATCCCCTGGAATATCGCCAAGCTTGGCCGGTAATGCGGATAAATTCGCCAAGCGTAATGCAGACTCATTGGCCATCTGAATGTCCGACTGTTTGTTGACGATAATGATGCCGGATTGCAGGTGTTGGATAATATATTTGTTGAGATCTTCCAGTTTGGTGATGGTTTTTTTCTGTTGATCGGCCAGCTGTAATATTTGTTCGCTGCGTTTTGCCAAAATATACGACAACAAGGCAATGGTAAAAAACGAAGCCCCCAACATGCCGGCATTGGCATAGGAATTCGAGTTAAAACTGTGCATGTAATCGGCAAAAACTTGTTCGGCCAGCACCGCCAAACTGGCCAAAGCGGCAAAAAACATCGCGCAACGACCGCCGATTAATAAGCCCCCGGCTGCTATCGAGACTGCCAGCAACGCCCCCATGCCGCTGTTAACGCCGCCGGAGGCATGCATGATCAGGGTAAGAATCAGTATATCCGTCAAAATCAGCCATTGCGCTTGCGTGGCATAAGCGGTGAGCCGCCAGAAGATGCAGATGCCGGAAATGATGGAGAGAACCAAATAGCTCCAGCTGCTGTAGATGAATAAGCGGCTGTCGTAAGTGCCGAACAGCGATGAATCGGCGTAATTGTAAAATAAGGCGATAAACAACCCAGCCAGGATAAGCCGGTAGGCCAAAAAGACCTTGAGCAATAGCCAGGCTTGTTGGGCGGGAATGCCGTAAGCTTTGGAAAAGGGGCAGGGAAAGATGGTCTCGTGGCTATTTGTCGACATCAGGTTTTTTAGAATGGCGTTTTGCAGGGACTTCGTTAAAATGCTCGATAAAGTTTATTAATCATAGCATTTAGCCGATGTCCGGTAACTTCTCGTTATCTATAAGCGGCATCGGAATCAAGACTGAAGCAGGGGCCTTTAAAAGTTTTTATTCCGCACGAAGAATAAAACTTCGTGTCTTCGTGGTGAATTTTTTAGCTGGTTTAATTGTTTTTGATAAAAAATTACGTTGTCTGTTGAAAATACCCGCCGGATTGTACCGGCCAATCAAGGAGTCATAAATGAATATTCATGAATACCAGGCTAAGCAGTTGTTTTTGCAGTATGCGATACCGGTGCCTGAGGGCAGGCATACGCTAAGCGCGGAAGGGGCCGAACAGCTTGCCGAAGAGTTGGGCGGCGACGGTTGGGTGGTTAAAGCCCAGGTTCATGCCGGCGGTCGCGGTAAAGTCGGCGGCGTCAAGTTGGCTAAAAGCCTGCCTGAAGTGGTCGAATTTAGCCGGGGTATGCTCGGAAAACGCTTGGTCACCCAACAGACCGGCGCGGAAGGCTTGCCGATTAATTCATTGCTGATAGAAAAAATCTACCCGATCAAGCGCGAGTTATATCTGAGTTTGGTGGTTGACCGTGGTTCCGAGCGTATCATTTTTGTTGCTTCGGCAGCGGGCGGCATGGATATCGAAACCGTCGCTCACGAAACGCCGGAAAAAATTATCTCGGTGCCGGTGCATCCGTCCGCGGGCTTGCAAGGCTATCAATGCCGGAAAGTCGCTTATGCCTTGGGTCTTAAAGGCCCGCAGATCAAAGCCTTAGGCAAAATCATGCAAGGTTTGTACGATTTGTTTTTAGCCAAGGACGCCAGCCAAATTGAAATCAATCCCTTGATAGAAACCGACAGCGGCGAGCTGATGGCGCTGGATGCCAAGATCAATTTCGACGATAACGCGGTCGAAGCGCATCCCGATATTCTGGCGATGAAAGATCCCGAGCAGGAGGATGAAAAAGAAAACAAAGCCCAGCAATTCGGGCTCAATTACATCACCCTGGAAGGCAATATCGGCTGCATGGTTAACGGTG
>SXGU01020301.1_pt1 | contig 12780 bp, 9 predicted proteins | sample 3174531 | NCBI WGS metagenome assembly SXGU01 (sample SAMN11356863, study PRJNA531348) | freshwater metagenome | isolation source: freshwater sample F1-140 | place: China: Fuxian Lake, Yuxi | collected 2017-12-25 | reverse complement strand
GGCTTCGACGCCGTCATCGCGCCCAGCTTCAGCGACATCTTCCGCAACAACTGCACGAAGAACGGCCTCGTGCCGGTCGTGGTGCCCGAGTCGGTGGTCACGGCCATCTGGGACGCCATCGAGGCCGACCACACGGTGGAGATCACCATCGACGTCGAGCGACTCACCGTCGAGGTGCCGGCCGCCGGCATCACCGCCTCGTTCCCCATGGACCCGCAGACCCAGCACCGGTTCATCAACGGACTCGACGACATCGGCATCACGCTGTCGCACGCGGGTGCGATCGACAGCTACGAAGCCGGCCGTCCCAGCTGGCTCGCCTGAGCTGAGAGACTCGTCGACGTGATCGTCGACGCCACCCTCGTCCATCGTGTCGAGGGCAGCGCTGCGCGCCTCACCGCGATGGAGGTGGAGTCGCTCGCCACGGTGGCACCGCACACCGGGGCCACGTGGCGCGCCATCGACGGCGGGGTGGCCGCCGCCATGGGTGCCGGTCGTTACGTGAACCGCGCCGTCGGTGCGGTGTTCGGCGATCTGCGCCCGCACACGCTGCTCGACGAACTCGAGACGTTCTACGGCGACGCCGGGCTGCCGTCGTCGCTGGAGGTGTGCCCGTGGGCCTCGAGCGAACTGATCGTTGCGCTCCGCGAACGCGGCTACCAGGTCGACTGGTTCCGCAACGTGTACGCCCATGGCCTGCGCGCCCTGCCACCGAGGGCACGCCTGCCGATCGAGGAGGTGGGCGACGACCTCGAACCGGCGTGGGCCGCCATTCTCGGGTCGGGTGCCGAGCCCGGGTCGGCGGCGCGCGCCGTCTCCGACGAGTTCTGCACCGCCATGCACCGTGTGCCCGGCGCGCAGAACCTGGTGGCGTTGCTCGACGGCGCACCCGTCGGCACCGGCTCGCTCACCCCGGTGCGAACGGTTGCGTGGCTGGGCGGCGCAGCCACGTTGCCCGAGGCGCGTGGACGGGGCGCACAGCACGCGCTGCTCGTCGACCGCCTGCACCGCGCCCGGCACATGGGCTGCACGCTCGCTGCGGTGACCGCGGTGCCCGACGGCGTGTCGGCCCGCAACCTGCTGCGCGTCGGCTTCCAACTGCTGTACACGCAGACCGTGATGACCCGCCCGCTCGCCTGAGCGGCCTGGTCGGCGGTCAGCCGAACGACACCACCTGGAGCGGCGCGGTCTGCTGCTCGGGGTACCACATCTCGAGGTTCGTGCCGTCGACGGTGAACACGACACCACCCGAGCGGTACACCCGCGCCGGTTCGTCACAGCACCCCACCCCGAACGACCACGGCTGGGTCCAGGTGCGATCACCCACCTGCCGCCCGGTCGCGAGGTCGATCATCATCCACTCGGGCTGTGCCGCGCCGGTCACGCCGGTGTACGGCCCGGCCACCGTCGCGACACCGCTGCCGAGTCCCGTCACCGACCAGAGGCCCTCGCGCTCCCAACGAGTCGAGCCGGTGCGCACGTCGATGCCCCACAGTGTCCAGTCGATGCACGGGTTGTCGCTGCCCATGTCGAGCGCAGCGCAGCCCGATGCGATGACCGTGTCGCCGTCGACCGCGAGATGGAACCCTTCGAACGGGGGCGACAGGATGTCGTTGCGCCGCCACAGCTCGTCGCCCTGCGAGTCGAAGGCCCGCAACTCGTTCGACTGCGCACCGCCGAAGAAGTCGGCCCTCACGCCCACGGCATCATCGATGAACGCTCGATCGGTGGACCAGCCCGTCGAGGTCGCGACCGCGCCCACCGGTGCATCCGAACCAGCCGCGCCCGAATCGAATGCCATCAGCCGGCCGGCGGTGGTGAGCTCCAACGGCAGGATGTCGATCCGTCCCCCCTCCGACGACGGCGGATACGGGAGCTCGCGCACCGTCATGGTGACGAGGTCGACCACGAGAAGGGTGTCGTCCGGCGTGACCATGCGCGAGCCCTGGGGTCCGAACACCAGCACCGGCAGGTCGCTCCCCCACAACAGACTCGTCCGGTTCTCGGTGGCGGCACCACTGATGCCGCTCGTTGCCAACACGTCGTCCCACGTGCGTGACAGCAACCCGTCGGCCAGCGACCACACCTCCAGGTCGGTGCGCACCGGACCGGTCGCGTCGTAGGTGGTCCACCCCACCACCAGTTCCTCCGACGATGCGGACTGCGCCGCAGCCACGAGATCCGGCGGTCGTTCGAAGCATCGCCGCCAACGGACATCGCCGTCGGCATCGATCGCCAGCAGCGCACCGACGGGCAGCGTGCCGTTGTTGTACGCACGCAGCTCGACCAGCATGCCGCCCGGGATGCGCCACACCCTCGGACGGCTGGTGTCGGTGACCTCGCCCACGCGGATGGTCGGGAGTTGCAGCTGCACCACCGGCTCGGCGCCGAGCAGTCCGGCCACGTCGAGGGCCGGATCACCGACGGGAGCGGCCGCCGCCGACGGCGCGAGATCCACGCAGCCAGGCTCGAACCCGCGACCGGGCAGAAGCGTCGAGGTGGTGGTCTCGGGCGGCGACGAGGTGGTGGGGGCAGTCGTCGTGCTGGTGGTCGGTGCGACGGTGGTGACCGCCGGCGGCACGGTGCCCGTCGAGGTCGACGAGCCACCGCCACACCCTGCGACGGCGAACAACAGCACCGCCGACACCACCAGTGGCCTCCGGGGCCGACGCACCCAGCGCTGCGCCTCCATACCTGCACCATCGCGCCGTTCACCGCTCGCAACAAGGACCGGTTTCTCCGTCACACCCCTTGTTCATGATGGGGGCATGGATCTGGACGGGTTGCGCAGGTTGGTGTGTGCGGGGTCGCTCGCCGATCTCCACGCGTGCCGGGCCGAACTCGATCATCTCCGCGTCGCACGCGGCATCCTCGACGCACACGAACTCGTCGTCCTCGCCCGGCTCGACGCCATCGCCGACGAACAACCGTCGGTGTTCCCCGAGGACGAACTGGCGAAGGCCGCCAAGACCAACCTGAACAGGTCCACCAAGGTGCGGCAACGCAAGAAGGCCTGCGACGACATCCCGCAGTTGGCCGACGCGTTGGCGAACGGCGGCACCACCGGCGACCGGGTCGACACCTTCGCGAAGGCCACCCACGGCCTCACCCCCGACGAGATGGACAAGGTCGCCGAACACGGCGACGTCATCGCCGCCGCGGCCGTCAACGCCACCGAGCGCCAGTACCGCGAGACCATCGAACGCATCGTCGGACGCGCCCGACACGACGACGGGCTCGACCAGTTGGCCCGCCAACGTCGAGCGACACGACTGCGCTGGTGGACCGGCAGCGACGGCATGTGGAACCTCGCCGGCACGTTCGACCCCGTTCGCGGCGCCGAGTTGGAGGGCCGCATCCGCAACGCGATCGAGACCCTGGTCCATGGTGCCGCCCCCGACGACGCGCCCGACGACCCGCTCGAACGGCAACAGCACCTCGCCGCGCTCGCGTTGCTCGCGGTCACCGAAGGTCGCGGCACCTCCGGGCTGCCCGACGTCACCGTGCTCGTCGACGAGCAGACCCTCGTCGACGGATGCCGCCACGAGCACTCCCTCGTCGACGCCGGCCTCGGACGCTTCGGGCTCCCCATCGAGACCGTGCGTCGATGGGCATGCCTCGGCACCATCACCCCGGTCGTCGTCGGCGCCGATGGCGTCCGACTGTTCCTCGGTCGCGAAACCCGACTCGCGAACCGAGCCCAGCGTCGCGCACTACGCGCCCTCTACCGCACCTGCGCACTCTGCGACGTGCCGTTCGAGCACACCCAGGCGCACCACGTGTCGTGGTACGAGCTCCACCACGGCACCACCGACATCGACAACCTGTTGCCGCTCTGCTCGAGGCACCACCACCTCGTCCACGAAGGCGGCTGGCAGTTGACCCTCGCGCCCGACCGCACGTTGACCGTCACCCGACCCGACGGGCACACCTTCGCCACCGGCCCACCCCGGGTGCGCGCCGCCTGATCGGCGGCGCCGATGCCGTGGGTGGCGTCAGCCCGCTTCGAACTGGGCGAGCTGCTTCAGACGCGGGTCGTTGCTGAACACCTCGATGGGCGGCGTGGGCTCGAGTCGCATCGCACGCTGCAGGATGCGCACCTGCGTGTGCTGGTTGTACTCCGCCAGCGTGATGGCCCAACCGTCGCGGCCGGCACGGGCTGTGCGACCACTGCGGTGCAGGTAGTCCTTCACGTCGCCGGCCGGCTCGTAGTGGATGACGGCGCCGATGTCGTCGATGTCGATGCCACGAGCGGCCACGTCGGTGGCCACCAGCACGGCGAGCTCGCCGTCGGTGAACCGCTTCAGGGCGCGTTCGCGGGCAGCCTGCGCGAGGTCGCCGTGGATGGCCGCGGCACGCACACCGAGCTCCTGCAGATCACGCTCGACGCGATCGCAGGTGCGCTTGGTCTGGCAGAACACGATGGTCTTGTCCATCGCCGAGGCCACGCTGGCCACGACGCGGTTCTTGTCCATGTGGTGCACGGCGAGCCACAGGTGGTGCATGGTGCCCACGGTGTCGGTGGCAGCATCGATGGCCACTTCCTCGGGGTCCTTCATGTACCGGGCCACCAGGTGACCGACATCGCCGTCGAGCGTGGCACTGAACAGCATCGTCTGGTGCGGTGCCGTGATCTTGCGCATGATCCACTCGACCTGCGGGGTGAACCCGTCGTCGGCCATGCGGTCGGCCTCGTCGAGCACCAGGATCTCGACGGCGTCGAGCTGCAGCTCGTTCTCCTTCAGCAGGTCGATGAGGCGCAGCGGCGTGGCCACCACCAGGTCGACACCCTGCTCGAGCGCGTCGATCTGCTGCTGGCGAGACGCGCCGCCGTACACGGCGAGCACGGTGCGCTTGCAGGCCAGCGCGACCGGGGCGAGCACTTCGGCCACCTGCAACGCGAGCTCACGGGTGGGCACCAGCACCAATGCGGCGGGGCGGCGGGGCTCACCGTCCTTGGTGAGACGGGCCAGCAGCGGCACACCGAACGCGAGCGTCTTGCCCGAACCCGTCTTGGCGCGGCCGCAGACGTCGCGACCGGTGAGGGCGACCGGGATGGCCTTGGTCTGGATGGCGAACGGTGCCGTGAAACCGGCCGCAGCGAGGCCCATGTCGACCTCGGTGGGCACACCGAGCTCGATGAACCCCGTGGGGACGTAGTCGTCGGGGTTGAGGGTGAGGGCCGGAACAGCAGGGGTGCGGTGCTCGACGGGCTTCGTCGAACGGCGCCGGGGGCCGCGGCCGCGCGGCGGGCGAGAGTGATCAGACATGTCGCGCCCCAGGGTATCGCCCGCCCCCTGGTGAATCCGCGATGTGGAATCGGCAATGATGACGCCATGAAGGTCGCACTCACCGTCAACGACTTCCTCCGCCGCGCCGAAGAGGTCTACCCGCACCGCATCGCCGTGGTCGACGAGCCGATGCAACCGGCCGAGAGCTGGGGCGAGTTCACCTACGCCGAGATGGCCCAGCGGGCCAGGGCGTGGGCGGCGTGGCTCGATCGGAACGGCATCGGCCAGGGGGAACGAGTGGCGATGGTGAGCCACAACTCCGCCCGTCTGCTCACCGCGCTGTTCGGCGTGAGCGGCTCGGGCCGGGTGCTGGTGCCCATCAACTTCCGCCTCGTCGCCGAGGAGGTGAAGTACATCGTGCAGCACTGCGGCGCCCGCGCGCTGTTCGTCGACCCCGAGCTCGAGGAGGCCATGGCCGACGTCGAGTGCGAGCACAAGTTCGTCATCGGCAACGACACCGACCCGAGCCTCGAGCACCTGCCGCCCACCCCGTGGGTGTACGACGAGGACGCCACCGCCACCATCAACTACACCAGCGGCACCACGGCACGGCCGAAGGGCGTGCAGCTCACCCACCGCAACATCTGGCTCAACGCCACCACGTTCGGCTGGCAGCTCGGCATCGACGACCGCGACGTGTACCTGCACACCCTGCCCCAGTTCCACTGCAACGGCTGGGGCGTGCTGTACGCCGCCACCGGCATGGGCGCGCAGCACATCATCCTCCGCAAGGTCGACGGTACCGAGATCCTGCGACGCGTCGAGCAGCACGGCGTCACCGTGATGTGCGGTGCTCCTGCCGTCGCGAACACGATCCTCGATGCTGCGGCCGAGTGGGACGGCCCGATCCCCGGCCGCGACCGGGTGCGCATCGTCTGCGCCGGCGCCCCGCCGCCCACCAAGACCATCGAGCGCATCGAGACCGAACTGGGTTGGGAGTTCATCCAGATCTACGGCCTCACCGAGACCACGCCGCTGCTCACCATGAATCGTGGCCGCGCCGAGTACGACCACCTGTCGCCCGCCGACCGGGCGGCGAAGCTCAGCCGCGCCGGCGCGCCGGCCATCGGCGTGCAGATGCGCATCAGCCCCGACGGCGAGGTGCTGGCCCGCGGCAACCACATCATGGCCGGCTACTGGGAGCAGCCCGATGCGACGGCCGACGCCATCCACGCTGCCCGCGACGACCAGCAGGGTCCCGAGTGGTTCCACACCGGCGACGGCGGCATCATCGACGACGACTGGTACGTCACCATCAGCGACCGCAAGAAGGACGTCATCATCTCGGGCGGCGAGAACGTGAGCTCCATCGAGGTGGAGGATGCAGTGTTCAGCCATCCCGACGTGGCCGAGGTGGCCGTCATCGGGGTGCCCGACGAGAAGTGGGGTGAACTGGTGATGGCGCTCGTCGTCACCACGCCCGGTTCCGCGCTCACCGAGGCCGAGCTCATCGCCTACACGAAGACCAAGCTCGCCGGGTACAAGTGCCCGAAGAAGGTGGAGTTCCGCGAGTCGTTGGCACGTACCGCCACCGGCAAGCTCCAGAAGTTCAAGCTGCGCGAGCCGTACTGGGAAGGCCATGCCCGCCAGGTGAACTGAGCCGCGTCACGGCCCTGACGTCACGGTTCCAGCGTCTGGGTGATGTCGCGATACGCCGGGCTGGCCACCTGCAGCACGAACGGGGTGTCGAACGCCACCAACTGACCGGACTGCACCACCATGATGCGATCGCACACCTCCAGCGTCGAGGTGCGGTGCGCCACGATGACGATGGTCATCCGGTGTGCGAGCTCGGCAATGGTCTCGCGCACCAACGCCTCGGATCGCGCGTCGAGCGCGCTGGTGGGCTCGTCGAGCACCAGCACCTCGGGGTCGCCGGCCAGTGCACGGGCGAGGCACAGGCGTTGCTGCTGCCCGCCGCTCAAGTGGCCGCCGCCCTCCCCCACGTCGTGCGCGTAGCCGTCGGGGAACGCGACGATCTCGTCGTGGAGATGCGCGAGGCGCGCTGCTCGCTCCACGGCGGCGTCGTCGAGATGGTCGCGCAGGAACCGGATGTTGTCGGCCACCGTGCCACGCAGCAGGTGCGACGCCTGCGGCACGAACGCCACCTTGCGCACCCACTCGGACCGGGCGAGCGTGTCGATCGGCCGGCCGTCGGCGAGCACGGCGCCGGACGTCGGTGTGCGCAGACCGAGCAGCAACTGCACCAGCGTGCTCTTGCCGCTGCCCGACGGACCGACGATGCCGACGACCTCGTTCGGTTGCACGGTGGCACTGATGCCGTGCAGCACCGGTCGGTCGGGCAGATAGGAGAAGTGCACGTCGCGCAGTTCGATCGCACCGACCGCGCCCACCGGTGCACCATCGTCGACGACGGCCTCGGCGCGATAGCTGCGAATCTGCTCGTCGAGCTCCACCAGGTACGGACGGCTGGTGCTGATGATGGCCGACGACACCTGGAACTGCTGGCCGTAGCTCAGCGAGCGCAGCATCACCAGCATCACGGCACCCAGTGACGCGACGTCGCCGGCGTCGGCCGCCGACGCGATGGCGAGCGCACCCACGAGCGCCAGGAACGCGAGCGCCGTGTACAGGTGCGGCACGATGCCGCGCAGCAGCACGAGCCGACGGTTGCTCTCCTGGCCCTCGTCGATGAGCCGTTGCACGCGCGCACCCATGTGGTGCTGCACGCCGAACACCTGCAACTCGAGGCCGACCGTGGCCACCTCTCCGAGGCCCGTGGCGAACGCCATCCCGGTGTCGCTGGTCTCCGAGGAACGACGGCCGATGCGCGACCGCACGGGCCGCAGCGCCAGCCCCAGCAGCGCGACGGCGCCGATCACCACAAGCGCGCCCACCGGATGCACGGCCACGGCCAGCGCCAACATCGCGAGCAGACCGAACGCTGCCGTGATGGCACTGCTGACACCGCTCACCATGTTCGAGCCGGCCATGGTGTAGTTGGTCATCAGTTCCTGCAGGCGGCCCACGCGGTCGTCCTGCTGCCGTCGCCACGATGCATGCAGGTAGGCGTCGGCCAACTCGCCCCGGAGGTCGGCCGTGATCCGTACGGCCATCGCTGCGGCCAGCCGATTCGAGAACACCGCCAGCAGCAGGCGCACGACGACGAGTCCGAGTGCCACCAGCACCGCATCGCGCGTCGCCAACGTGCGATCACCGAACCACTCCACCGTGTCGGCGTCGTCGCTGACCGCCAACGCGAGCCGCGTCGCGAGCACCAGGAACGCCGCCTCCGCGAGCCCGCCCAGCGTCGACGACACCGCCATCGAGACGGTGGCGAGGCGATGACCCTTGATGAGCTGACGAATGTCCATGGAGCGACGCCAAGGTACTCCGCGAGCAATGGACGAGCGGTGGGCCACCGACCGACATCGCTGATGGACCAGTCGGTCAGCCTGACTCGTCGATCAGTCTGACTATCAGTTGCATCAGTCCGTAGCAATGCGGTCGCGCACCTCGTTATGGTCTCGCCGCTCACCTCCATCAGCGTCGAAAGGGGCAGCGATGAACACCCACACCACCACCGATCAGGCCGTGTTCACCCAGCAGGGTCGCAAGGGCATTGCGTACGACTGGCAGAGCCTCTACGCCGCTGCTGAAGCCGCGACGCTGGACCACCAGCTCGCCGCGCTCGTCCCGGCCCACGCCAAGTGAGCCGCGCACCCGAACGGGTGCTCGTCCTCGGTTGCGGCTCGGTCGCCCAGTGCGTCCTGCCGCTCCTCGTTCGTGATCTCGGCATCGAGCCGGCGCGCATCACGGTGGTCGACATGGTCGACAACCGTGCTCGCATCGCCGGCTCGCTCGCGCTGGGCGTGCGCTACGAGCAGGACCGCGTCACCCCCGACAACCTCGACTCGTTCCTCTCGGCCCGCGTCGGCGATGGCGACCTGCTGCTCGACCTCGCCTGGAACATCGACAACCCCACCATCCTGCAATGGTGCCGCGACCACGGGGTTCGCTACCTGAACACCAGCGTCGAGCTGTGGGACCCGTACGACCACCTCGAGGCCACCCCGCCGCTCGAGCGCACGCTGTACGTGCGCCACATGAGCCTGCGTCGCATGATCGCCGCCTGGCCGCACAACAAGGGCGCCACCGCGGTGCTCGAGCACGGCGCCAACCCCGGTCTCGTCAGCCACTGGGTGAAGCAGGCGTTGGGCGAGATCGCCGAGGCGATGCTGCGCGACGGCAAGGCCGGCGAGCACGTCGCCGCCATCGAGACCGCGCTCGCCGACCGGTCGTACGCACACCTCGCCATGCTCACCGGCACGAAGGTCGTCCACATCGCCGAGCGCGACACGCAGATCACCAACGTGCCGAAGCGCACCAACGAGTTCGTCAACACGTGGTCGGTCGACGGCTTCTACGAAGAAGGTGTCGCACCCGCCGAGCTCGGCTGGGGCACCCACGAGAAGCGGCTGCCGAAGAACGCGTTCGTGCACACCGGCGAAGGCCCGTGCAACCAGATCTGCATCGCCCGACCGGGAATGGAGACCTGGGTGCGCAGCTGGGTGCCCAGCGGCGAGACCCGCGGCATGGTGGTGCGTCACGGTGAGGCGTTCACGATGTGCGAGCACCTCACCGTCACCGACGAGTGGGGCAACGCCGTGTACCGACCCACGGTGCACTACGCCTACCACCCGTCCGACGCCGCCATCAACAGCGTGCTCGAGCTGCGCATGCGCGGCTGGGAGATGCAGCCCGAACAGCGCATCCTCAACAACGAGATCATCTCGGGCCGCGACGAGCTGGGTGTGCTCCTGATGGGCCACCCGTACAAGGCCTGGTGGACCGGCTCCCTGCTGTCCATCGACGAGGCCCGCGCCATCCTCCCCGACCAGAGCGCCACCACCCTGCAGGTGGCCGGCTCCATCGTCGGCGCCGTGTCGTGGATGATCGAGCACCCCGAGGAAGGCGTCAACGTCCCCGACGACCTGCCGTGGGACGACGTGCTGAAGGTGTCGAGCCGGTACCTCGGCACGCTCCATTCCGGCCCCGCCGACTGGGATCCGGTGAGCAGCCGCCACGACCTGTTCGCGAACTTCGCCGACGAGGCCGATCACGTCGATCACGACGACCCCTGGCAGTTCACGAACTTCCTGGTCGACTGACCGCGCACCAAGATTCGGTCAAGGACCGAGCCCCGGGACGCCCCCACTCCGAGCGTTCGGTACGGTCGACATGATGGGAGACCTGTCGATCGAGGAAGCCGTCGCTGCATCCGCAGTGATGGGTGCTCTCGCCTCGGCGTCGACCAAGGCGATGGTGGTCGTGCAGCCCGTGGTCGAGCATGGCCGGCTGGTCGACGCCGTCCTGGTGTGGTGCACCGAATCGGCGCGCGAACTGAACCCGTCGCTGCGCATCGGCCATGGTTTCACCGCGATCACCGACCAGGCCCCTGGCGAGGTGGCGGAGACGGTACGCGCCGTGTTCGATGCGTGGCGCAATCCCGGGACGCGCTTCACCCGCGACTCGTTCGTCGTCGAGCGCGACGGGCGTGAGTTCTGGCTCACGGCGTCGATCGTGTTCGTCGGTGGTCTCATCGTCATCGAGTACGACGACATCACCGAGGCGGTTCGGCAACGTTCACTGGCCGAGAGCTCGGAGCACAACTTCCGGGACCTGCTCGACGGACTCGACGCCGGTGTGGTGCTGCTACGACCCCACTTCGACACCAAGGGATGGCGCATCGTCGACGCCGAGATCACCTGGAGCAACGCGGTGTCGAGGCGCATGTGGACGAACCAGGAAGGTCTCGCACCGGGCACCCGCGTGTCGAGCGTGTACTACGACGCCGACGACTGGCTGGCAGCGGCGAACCGGGCCTGGAAGGGCGAGACCGTGAACCGCATGCTCGCCATCGATCCCGCGGTGGCCCCGTGGACCTCGGCCACCGAGACGCTGCGGCGCGTCGGCGACGTGCTGGTGGAACTCACCATCGACCGCTCCCACGACCAGCAACTCCTCGACAAGCTGGCCGAGCTCGACTTCCGCTACGCGGCACTGCTCGACGACCTGCCGCTCACCGTGCTGGTGGCCACGGTGGGCGAGGACGAACTCGAGTTCGTGAGCCCCAACGCTTCGACGTTGACCGGCCGGCCGATGGCCGACCTGCGCACGGTGGCGCAGTGGATGGAACTGGTCCACGAAAGCGATCACACGGAACGCGACCGCATCATCGAGAGCACCGCCACCACCGGGCGGGGCGAGGGCATCATGCGCTACGTGCGTGCCGACGGCTCCACGTTCACCGCCGCGGTCCGTGTCATCCACCGAGAAGGGCCTGCCGAGCACGGGTTCATCACGCTCATCTCCGACATCAGCGAACAGCAGCAGCTCCGCGAGCGGCTCGAGGCGGGCGAGCGCCTGGAGACCCTCGGCCGCACTGCCGGCTCCATCGCGCACGAGTTCAACAACCTGCTGATGATCGTGAGTGGCAACCGCGACCGGGTGCGTCGCCAACTCCAGGTCGACAGCATCCCGCTCGACACGGCCACCGTCGCCACCCAGCGCGCCGCCGACCTCGCGCACAGCCTGCTGGCGTTCGCGCGCGGCCGGCACGGCGACATCCGGCCGATCTCGGTGGAGACGATGTTGCGCAACTTCGAACCCATCCTGCGCGGCGTGGTGCGCACCGACGCAGTGATCGACCGTCGCCACGCCGACGTCGACGCACAGGTGCTGATCGACATCACCCACCTGCAGCAGATCCTGCTGAACCTGGTCGCCAACGCGCGCGACGCGGGCCCGCCCGGCGGCGTGATCACGCTCTCGGCCGAGGTGGTCGACACCGCTCGCTGCCACCTCCTCGACGACCCCGCGCACACCCCGCACGTGGCCATCAGCGTCACCGATGAGGGCCCCGGCATCCCGTCGGCCATCGCCACCCGCATCTGGGAACCGTTCTTCAGCAGCAAGCAGCTCAGCAACGATTCCGGCAGCGGCCTCGGCCTCTCCACCGTGCACGGTCTGGTGCACCAGCACGGTGGCCATGTCGCCGTCAGCCACGGCCCCACCGGCGGCACGACGTTCACCGTCTACCTGCCGGTGCACGAGTGACGTTGACATTCGCCCACGATCTCGGCAGACTTGGGCCGATGACTCGCACCCGCGGCCTCCTGCTTCTTACGTAGGGCAAGCGCCGCATATCCGCGCTTGCCCACAGCCCCTGCCGAACGGCCGGGGCTTCTTGCTTTTTCCGGTCCGACCTCCGTCCACGACGACACTCGCGAAAGAACGAATCGAATGCCCCCTCAGCCCGTCACCCCCAAGAAGATGCCGTTCGAGAAGTACCAGCGCTTCCTGCCGGTGGTGCTCCACGACCGCACGTGGCCGAACAAGGTGGTCGAGCAGGCACCCCGCTGGTGCAGCGTCGACCTGCGTGACGGCAACCAGGCGCTCATCGACCCGATGGACCCGCAGCGCAAGCGACGCATGTTCGACGCGCTGGTGAAGATGGGGTTCAAGG